>JAABUX010006839.1_pt1 | contig 13520 bp, 12 predicted proteins | sample 5561851 | NCBI WGS metagenome assembly JAABUX01 (sample SAMN10711883, study PRJNA513361) | rock metagenome | isolation source: Antarctica rocks | place: Antarctica: Victoria Land, Richard Nunatak red sandstone | collected 2016-01-03 | reverse complement strand
GTGGCCTTCAAATGTAGAAAATGTGGAGGATAGGAGAATAAGATCTAAATTGATCAAGTACTAAGCCTTCCGATAATGTTATAAGGTGGGATTGTGAAGTCGCAGATCATGGTACCAACGTGTACTGGATATGTTGATGCCCCACTGTAGGTCAGGCTCGCTGGGTGGTACAACAGGTGGCAGCGATCAAAGAGAGACGTAGACTTGTTGATACATGTCGGATAAGATGGCAATATTGGTTCATTGAGTAATCGGTAGAAATGCTTTGTTCACGATTTGTTAGATATATCCCAGATATTCCGGCTCAGGAAAAGTATGCCAGCCCCATCTTCATTTGAAATCTGAGGAACGACATACTGAACACTGCCTCCTCGTATCAACGCTAGCCTTGAAAATTCCGTCCAAAAGTGGTTCAGTGTGGTCGAGGTGTCAAACTTCTGACAAAATCTCTAGTCCAAAGGCTTATTTCATGAGCATTCGTATTGGCGCCGCGTAAGGCCATATCGCCTCCGGGTCAAAATTCCAATGCATACCAATGCACCCTGGTTCTACCCAAATAAAAACAGACACCCCATGACTGGCCTGAACGCCCGCTTCGTACGGGTACATACGCAAAGCATGGAACCTAGCAAATCATTGTCATATATCATGTTGGTCGCTCGTTAGGATGAAGCCCGAGAAGCCTCCCGCGATGCATTCTCGACTTCCACAGAAGGATGTTTTCTATCTTCACCCTGGTCCGCCAAGTCCGAATTGACTCGCGATGAAGGCGTGATCTTCAGGTCTGGCAAAAATGTGGTACCAGCACCCAAGCCGTCCTGGGCTGTGTGATCTAGTTGTAACCGGTGATCATTGTGCGCGATGCTCGTTATTGATTCTTGGTATTCAGATTCTTGTCGAGACGTAACGCTCGCGGAGCTTTCGCCTCTCCGACGACCGTGAGCGTCCGTTTCACTCATGTTCTTCGCATGTTTGGTATCTTTAGACTTATCGTCGTGTCCAACCATTGCAGCAAGGCTACGGAAGTTAAACATGGGCTCAATTCCCGCTCCGCCGCCAGGAGGAGTTCCTGAAATGTATGTGTCTTGCACCGAAACGGTAGATGGGATATTGACTCCACTGCTGTTTGGGGACACCTCAAATGAGGACGTCTGACCGTGGTTGTCGCTCTTCAATGACCCAGGATTTGACCCTGCAATGGATGAGGCGGATGAAGAAGCGTTCGACAGTGTCCTTAGATGAGATGGTTTGTATGCTGATGATGAAGACGGGGAAGAGAACGCTGTATCGCCAGGAACCAGCTGTGCTCGCGCACGCTCTAGATGTTCCTGGGGATCATCTACGGTTAGCGCCTGAGGGTTGGCGCTCGAATGCCCATTGAACAAATTACTGACATTGCTTTGCTGGACAGCTTTCCCTTTTCCTGTAAACGGGGAAGAATCACCCTGCCAGGCGAATGCTTCACCAGAGCTATTGTCAATCCCTATAGTGCTTCCATTGGCGCTGCTCGCATATACTCCAGCCTTCCTAGCCGCTTTCTCTGCCATCTTGTCGGCCTTCTTATTTTCCTTGTCCTTTTTCTTTGCCTCTTTCTTCGCATCTTTCTCCTCACGTTTTCTCCGATCCTCCTCTGACGCAAGGCTAAGTCGAATCGCTTCCATCATCATCATCTCCTCAAGCTCATCAACTCGATTCCTTCTAGAGCTACCCCTGGGCCCGGGCACCATAGAAGGTCCGCCTTCTTCTGCTCGGCTCGCGTTAGCCGCTGCATAACGTTCAGACATCAGAGCCAGCATGTTGAGTTGAGCTGCGTTAGCTCCAGGTGGCACCTCTGCACCGCTTGTTCGTCTAAGAATGCCTCGTCTTCCGAAGGCGCCGAATGCTCGACTGTCGGGCTCCTGGCGATTTCCCATCAAATAAGCAGCAGCATGGAGAGCCGTGGCGGCAGCAGATCGTCGAGCGGTATGGGCTCTGGCTGTAGCCAACTTTTGATGCCAATCAGGGCGGATTCTATCTGTTGTGATGACCGTTGGAGATGTCGCAGAGACGGAAGTGGTTCTCCGACGGCCAGGGTCTGTCGATGAATGCCGTCCACTTATAACAGAAGCCAAGGAAGAAGCGGAAGACATTGCGGAAGATGCATTGGCCAGTGGGTGTGTAGAGGGATGATTGACATACGTCAAGCCTCTGCGAAATGGTGGCGAGTCGTAGGTAACACCGAACTCGGGTTGGACACAGAATGGGCAGGCCGCAGGCTCGGAAATCAGTTCGTCAGGGTCTATGCCTTCGTCAGTTGGAGGTGGTGGTGCGGTTGGGTTAGCATGTTCGGGAGAATGGGGATCAGGGCGCTTGATCTGGACGAAGCATTCTGAGCAGATAGCCTGATCGCAACATCGGGTCTTGTTCAGATACGGAGGATAATAAAGAAAGCAGATTGGACACTCTGAGGCGTCTTTATAGAGATAGGCCTCGATGGGTTGACCACTGACAAAAGGGTCCTTCGGCAACTGCATCTCGCGAGGCGTCATATCGGTTTGTGCGTTCTTCGACGAGGTTGTGAGGGCCGCCAAAGTCTTCGCACGCCCTCGGAACAAAGCCGAGCCAGAGGTTGAGGCAGACGGGATGGTAGACGGTCCGTGGGGAAACGATGTCTGAGAGGGTGATGCATTAGAAGAGGTATCGGAGTTGAAGGATTGTGATCGAGAGGTGATGGGAACAGTTAAGCCGTTGAAGCTGGTGTCGGACATGCCCGTCTCGGAGCGTGCAACAGGAGTCACTCTAGACTCTTGTTCCGGAATCGCATCAGGAGCAGGAATCGGCTTTCCTCTTGAAGCCGCTACTAGTTGATTCTCTGTCCATGAGTCCGAATGATCGTTAAGCCCTCTCCAAAATGGTGCTACTCTTCGCTCAATCTAATGCAAGTCAGTACTCAGCTTCGGGACGTTCGCAGGTCCATACCATCAGCTGTCTCACTACTCCCTTGTTGTAGTCTTCTATTCCGGTATAGACACCTTGCGTGACTAGATAACCCCCATCAACGTGCTCTTCCTTCGTGCTTCGCTCACGCTCTTTCTCACGTGCAGCTCGCTCTACATCCAGCTTTCTCGCCTCCCTCTCCTGCTTGCTTGCCCTACGGGTCTCTAGGGTGGGTATGTCTGGTGGTGGACCACTGTGCAGATCCAAGATCGTTGAGAGGTCTGGCCGGCTGCCCCTGTCTGTCCGCACATTGTAGACTGGGTGTGAAGGATTGTGATCGGGAGGTGGCGGTAATGGAAGTGACTCGAGCCCAGAGTTTGCTGGAGACGACAAATGCCCAGCATTGCCCGACTGGAAGCGAGATGGTGACGGCCTCTGTTCTTTGGTAACAGAGTTGCCCATGGCCACGGATTGAGGTACCAAGGATGCTCAAAGTAACACCAAGATGAGCAGCCCTTGTCGTAATTGTTGGCCTCCTATGCCTGTCCAGTAATTGCCTTAGCCCAGAATGTAGAAGTCCCGGGCTTGTCTCATGGCTCTGGATGCCAGAATTGAGTAGTCAGCATGCTCCACGGATAGCATGGGTGGGCTGGATAGAGTCGGATAGGTGGTGGCTGAAGAAGCTCTATTGATCGTGTGGGCACAACGCGCGCCGTTCCCCAAAGACTAAGTAGCCCGGGCGTTTAACGGAGTGTCGAGATGATCTGGTGGTGTTTGTTGCAATGGTGTTGTTGATTGCAGAATGTTTCAAGGTGAGTGGGATCCTGATGTTGGTGGGAACAAGCTTGCTTCCCGAAAACATCAATCAAGCCACTTCATGATTCGCTTCGCAGCACTGATTGATTCTTGGGGAAATCCCGTGAAGCCTTTTCCAACTCAAGAGCAGTACAGTACTCCAGATCCCCTTGACAGCACTTCGATGCTACCGTACGATTGAAGATCTCCGCCTTATCTATTGGGCCAATCTGCCGGTACGAACAGGACATTCCCCGCCTTCACCCTCTAAGTTATATGAGGAACGCGCTGCTATCCTAACGGCGCTTTGCACGCGGTCGATGAGAATTTCCATGGCGCCGTAATCAGACGACTTCGCTTCCTTGGTATGAAAATACTATAACTCCGCTCATGGCTCCTTGAGCTCATCAGCTAGATCATACAAACACTCAGACAGCCTCTCCCATACTGTTGTAGGCAAACATGGCCCCCGACCTGAACTCCCTACCCCCCTCGCCCTACAGCCCACGACAGCCATCCTCGGCCTTCTCCCGAAGGGCTCCAGACGCCATGGCGCCTCCACCAGTTCCAATGTCACCACTGACTCAGTCACCGTCGTTGGTCGCTAGAGAGCCTACTACTACAGTGATGCCTGCTGGAGATAACACAGGAGTTGGCGTTGGGCCGGGTAAGCGATCCATCCTTCTCCCTGCAGATACTATGACTGATCTCGTCACGGGCAGGCCCTCTTCGCCATCCAAGACCTCTCACGGCAGCAGATCTACACATGCAGCTGGAAAAGGAGCAAGAAGCGGTAGTGAATCGCCTCACTCGGGAGCTTTCACTCCTTCGGCAGCAGACACATTCCGTGGCCTCTACAGCGTCCTCTGCTTCTGCTGGTCTTCCAGATGCCACCGACCACAACTCGAACCATCTCATTTCCGGTGCAAGTCATCCTACTCCTTCACGGCGGCATCGATCATCATCCAATTTGAGCACCCGAAGTGCCACCACAGCAGCGACTACAGCGACTGGGGCTACCGGGACAAGCGGTAGTACAGTCGGGACAACCGCAGGAATTGCTGGAAGCACGGTCTTGGGCATTGCCCCTGCGCGAGACACCATGGCACCATATTCGCACGCACGGGATTCGCTGAGCAGGCAAAGCTCAATCGCATCGAGGCGGTCCGAAGCCTCGTCGCCATCCCTTTCTTCTTCATACTATCAGGGTGAACAATTCCCCAGCCTCTACGGACATCGACATACGAGCTCAGCGTCACAGCACCAATTACCGCCGCAAACTCAACAACCTCAGCAGCCGATAAACTTGGGAAGTGCTCGATCATCTTACATAGCCTCTACTCAACGCTATGAAGAGGCAACACAACAGCGGTCAGAGCTTGATATTGTGAAGAGGGAGAACGAAGCTCTTAGACGGCGTGTACGCGAATTGGAACGGAGTCTCGGCAACCGCAGAGAATCAGCGGCTGGCTTATCTCGGCGTGAGTCGATCAGCCCAAATGTAAGCGTACCTCGGCAGATTCCTCATCCCTCAGCGGAGGAGTCAGAGGATGCAGTCAGTGTGGGTGAAAGCGCCAGTCGTAGGGGGGTTGGGATTGGCCGGTGATGCGATTGGTGGTAGGCTGTTCAGGGGCATGCGAGTGATCCTGCGTATCAAGAGGCACTGCTGGCAAGAGTCAGCGTGGGGGGCATGGCTAGCTCTGCGAGCATATGTTTGAACCAAGTCAAGAGCTGACGATCGGTGTAGCCGGATATGCGGCCATTTCATGCAGATAGCCGTTGCGTTAATAAATTGCATAAGCCTCAGCCTCATCCCATTTGTGGGAGAGGTTTCGGAAAGCGTCTGATTAATGAGCATAGGGAACCTAATGTCAATCAATTCATTGGTCCTCCTGTCTGAGAGCCTCGCTCGTATAATTTCAAAGGTGGCTAGCGCCGAGTCTATATATCAGCTGAATTACACCTATCAAATACAAGCAGCGTGGTCAAGCCCAAACTACTTTCTCGTATCCATACTTGGCACTCCCATCCTCTTGCCTATCTATGATATCAAAGGTGGCTATGTCGGAGCTGACACAAGCTTCTCTTAGTACACCATGTCGCTGGTAGCTCGCAGTATAAGTGGTCCGGTTTCCGTATCAGCCCTCGGAGTTCTGGACGCATGCAATACGATCTACTATCTTCCAAGGCCCTTGCAACCGCCAATCAGAAGCCTTTAGCTCGCAGAGATAACCCTTTTCGGATCAAGCATGGCTGCCAGAGAATGTGCTGCCCCATGGGGGCGGCGGGTACGTTCTGCCATAGGACGGTATTGGCTTCCAGAGATCTACCAATATGTTGTAATAGAGCCATTGGTAGGAGGATACAGACGTTCAGTGATGTCAAGGTATTAAGCAACATACCCTAGGTTTGCCTGCACATGGACATGCTCCCGCAGCTCTCAAGTGGTGCATGATCCAGATGCTACATAGCAAAGCGCTCGACATTCGGGCTGATAAGTGAAGGAGGTACCGTCCTTCCTCGCATGCTCGTGTATCTTACCAGGAATGTGCGGGAAGATCGCTATGACATTACCAAGTACAGAGAAAGAATAAGCCGCGCAGTGCGTTGGAGTGACTCTCCGAGGTAATCACAATTGATTGCTGATTCCCATTAGTGTGGAATCTGCTTCTACTTGAGACGATATTGGTCTGCTAAGAATTTTCAGTATATGACCTTCCTACCAATCCAAATTGGTAGCTTTGCTCACCCAAACCCGTAGCTGCTGAGCTGCAGCCCAAGCTGGCCCAGGATTTGGTTATGGAGCAGGCCACCCCAATCTGTAAGCCCTTGCTCTCGATCGGGAGATTGCGAGATTACGGCGGAGGATGACTCTAGAGGTCTTGAGCATGCGCTAAAGGGAGACGCACCCACCCCATAAAGGCTTGACAGGACTGTCTCCCCGGGAACCGCGCCCCTCGTATTGAGATTATCAAGGAATGGACCAAAACTCTCAGACGTCCTGGTCCCTGACAATTTGGCACCGACTCAAGGCTTCTGGTGTCAACCTTGTTCGATTGCAGATGCACTGCGAATTGCCTAGTGTCATCGGTGTGGCAGCCACGGTTCAATTTTCCCCAGAACAAAAGGGGCAAGGCTACGGCGGAGCCACACTCTGTCAGGCTCAAGTGACCATAGCTTCTCGTTGGATAAACTTACATTGGGAAGGACCAGTCTGTGGGAGGGTGAAGCACAGGAGGAGATCGAGGGGAGTTTTCGATTAGTACACGGTCTCTTTGAAAGGTCTCAAGGATGCTGTCACTGCGAAATGCGGTAATGATCTTCATCTTGAGGTAACTTCGAGTTCTTAGGCTCCTCCACGGATATACCAGTGATCACTATACCCCTGCACCAGCCCGGATCAAATGTCCAACCATCTTTCCGCAAAGCTATTAGCCAAGGCCTCGCTTCGATGATGGTTGTTTGCTACCCCAGGTCTTCAGCTAGAAATCACGCAAGGCATGCGTGCTTATTGGTCGGGCATTTACCTCGCTAACAATGTGGCTTTTAAATAGCCATCGGTTCCGGGATGTCTCTAGATGGAGTGAATTCGCCATGAAGTAAAGGTATACGAGAACAGTCTTAGCACTCATTGCGGCCTGTGACCTGATTCTAGTCTGCTGATCCTGGACTGGATGATGGCAGCATGAGACGTCTTCGATGCCGGTCTCGAAGAGGGTGTGATGAATCAACCAATGCTACGACAATGACATGAATAGATGCTGGATACCAAAGCTAAATATATGAGTTGGTGGAGGACTTTCGCGCTGTAAGGCATTGGCAGCTCACTCACAGATTGAAGAACGTATGAGCAGCTGTCTACAAGTGATCGAGTTTCTTGTAAATCTCATACATTCAATGAACTGAGACTAGTGTACAAGAGTTGTATTGATTGGGCAGGCGCGATCATCGTCGTCGCAGCCTATATGAACCAACATTTCTATCAGCATTGCATCAGCGAGGGTGTGCCGACTGCAATCTGACCCAGACTACAAGCCAGACTAAGAAGCTGTCGGTATTGGTCTCGGTAATTACCTTTAAGCGAATTATTCATCGACATATCCTTTGGTACCTATGTCTGCACTTCCGACTACAATATGCACGGAGACGGCTTTGCAAACGTTCATCGACAACCTTATCAGCAAACTTCTTCCAAGGACACAATACCGAGAAGTCTGCGCCAACATCACACTGGCTATCAGTCGAGGCAGGACTGGCTTGTTCAGGTCTGGGAGAAGCGCGGGACGCCATCACACTCCACGATTGGTCAAGTGGACTGCAGCATGAAGCAGCGGCCGATAGTATACCGCTTTTTTCCGGCTGCATCTCCAATAGTTTCTTGTCAACAAGGCGGCTGGGAAGGAATCTTACTTGCTTGTTCGAAACAGTACTGCTTGGGCTACCCATGAGTTCGGCTCTTCGTATTTGAGTCCAACATCTGGGATGCCCGCTGAGGAATTCATACTCGTCGATCTCTCTTAGAGAAAGTCATTAATGGGCGGATGACGGCGACGGTGATACCGACAGCTTTCAGTCGTCGAGGAGATATCCCGTGATGCCAAGACATCTATATTGCCACCGTTTGCAGACATGGGCTAACTCCGATTGTGTTTAGAAGAAAAGGGCTATGCCTGTACTCCCCATGCGCATGCGTTATCAGCATCTAAAGGAGGCTGAAACGCGCGTTGTTATAGAAAAGTGTTATGCATGCGATGAAGGATCATTTGGGGACGCACTAGTGGCAAATTACCTCGGGCCATAGTGAAAGATGCGATCTACGGGAGAACAAGCGGCTCTCGCTAGAACAACAATTATCCATGACTAGCGGCATAAGCATACCGACAAGAGTAAGTCGTTAGGGAGTAAGTCGTTAGGTCGTAACGAGGATAGCAGCCCTATGAAAGAAAGGGTCGGTACGGGGCAGCACGGCCAACCGCTCAAAGTGCCCGCTCGAGTCCGCCGATGTCCGCCGCTGCCCTGTCGCTTGGCGGCGGGAGATGGGCGGTGTCGACTGTTGCAAGGCGAAGGATCTGTTTCATCCCATGAATCCTTCTGATCCTTCGGCTGATGTGATACACTTGTCTACTTGAGGAGGGTACATCCCCTAGCTTGAGATAATTCGCCCCAATCTTCACTCCAAGCAACGGTCATCCATCATGGTGGAATGATCGGTATACTACTGAGTACTACTGGTAGTTCATACGCAATATGATGGGAGGCGCCTGTCTCTCTCTTTACTACGTAGAGGACTAGAGGTATGCCCTAGATCCCCCACCTTTGACCTTTCCCAATATGGCTCGTGTGCCGCTGCGCGGGAGAAGATCATCGTCATCCTTCCCATCTCCGGCGCTAGTGATGGTTCCAGTCATCCTAGCGGCTAGCGCTGTTGACCCTGCGAAGATCCCAGTCAGCCAAGCAAGGCCCACCACCCAATGAGAATTCCTCCGCGTTGTTCTCTCGTACTGCAGACGCACCTCTGACCCCAATCAATTCTGCCCCTTCGTCACAGCTGAGGAAAACACTGTCAGAGAGTGAGCAGGCGTATCTCCCCCAATCCCTATGGGGCCTATGGGGATCCTCCCCCCCCCCATGGGTGGACCCACCCACCCACCGTTCAGCACGCGGAGACATCCTGAACATCCCTGCGCCCATGTGCTGAGCACCGCCCAATTCAAACCTCGACCTGACGATCATTTGCAGATCGAACGACAGTTTGTACTGTCCTACGTACTGGGCTACGTACATGGTAGCCTCGTCTTCACCCAGGCCATCTGGTACCATCCCCATCCCCAACTCCATACACACTTTCCACTCAGTCAACATCTCTCTCCCTCCAATAGTGCCCCCTCTAACAGGCCGGTCATCAATAATGGTTGTGTGTGTCATGCCCTCGAAGGTCCGAATGTCGGCCATGCATGAATCATGCTTTCGTACAAGATTCGGCCTCTCCGCCCTGAGCTGAGCAGTCACCCTGCTTCTAATCCGCAGCACAGCCAGCCTTGCACACCGTCATTTACATACTCCAATCTGACCTCCCCTTGTCGTTTCCATCTCATATACCACACTCTTTCCTTTGCGAGATCTTGTTGGCCCTGTCTTTACTGCAACACCAAACCCACATCATCCCACCACACTCATGGACGGCTACGACCACACGGGAATGCCGTACATGGGCAATCAAGCATCATACAATAATACTATGGCGAATAATCAATACCTGACTCCCCTTCCTGCCATGGGACTACATAATCAAGGATACCAACCACAACAGCCATCCAGCTATTCGACCGGGGATTATGGAAGGTATGCATCAAATCTGTTCGTCAGCACACACGTTGAGGCTGACGGAGTCTAGCAACTGTAACAGCAACACCATCCTTCCTCACGCCGTGCCGCCCGAAACCGACCGTTCGTTCGACAATCCTTACGATGACTTTCAAAGCGATCCTATTCCGCCAGACCCCCACGAAGCTTTGGAGCAGCCGGCTCCAGAGGCGAATACCTCCATCGATCGAGACGATGCCATCCTCAGCTTTAACCCACCCTTCTACAATTTCGCTCTCCTCGACTGTTCCCTCCACCAGACATCAATCTCACTGAATGCACGCCTTCATGGCATGTTCTTCAAGGCCGATTCCCCCCCTACACCTGCACCCCCAAATCTTACCTGCTACCGCCGCAACCTGTTCCAAGTCACCGGGTCGATAAGAATCCCTCGGAGCCTTCGTTACATTCTGATGGAAGACGGCATTCGTATACCAATAGTCGCCCAAGAGCTCCACATCACAGCTACAGAGTCTGTCGAGGATCACCCGGTAAAGTTGATCTCGGTACCATGGAAGACGCATGTCAACAATGCACCGCCGGTACCGGAAGACAAGGAAAGGGAGCCAACAAGCATACCCCTCGACTTCATGTCGAACCAAGACGTCGATGCAGATTATGCAACCTTCCCCTTTGCATGGAAGCGGCTGCAGTTTCGGATAGCCACAGCCAACAACGGACGTCGCAAGGAGCTCCAACAGCATTTCGTCGCCAGGCTGAGACTGGTTGCCACGCTGTCCAACGGAAACAAGGTCCCCATAGCCGAAGCCATATCCGCAGCCATTGTCGTTCGTGGACGTAGCCCGAGGAACTTCCAGCCAAAAAAAGACTCCGTTGCTGACAGCGACAAGAACACCATCCGTAAAGGCCCAACCAGCCCTGCTGTCCCGGCTCGCAGAGCGACAACAGATGCCTCCCGATCACCGCTAAAACGAGAGCATAGCAGCGACAACGCATTCGCCTCATTCTCCTACAACGTCAACGGCTCCCCATCCCAAGCTCCCCATACGTTCAGCAACACCTGGCCCAGACAGACCCATGGTTCCCCCCGTACTTCGACCTTACCAACCCCACCATTCAAAGCCTCCGCCCCTCCATCCTCCATAAGCACCATCTCCGCCTCCCCACCATCCCTCCCACAACCCCTCTCGACAACCTCCGACCTCCCCGCATCCCAGCGCCCGCATAAGCTCCCCCGCACCAACAACCGCCCGCACCCTTACACACACGCATCGTTACCCTCCCCCAGGTCGCTACTCTCGAATATCCAACCGCAGATCCAGGGTCCGAGGAACGGCTCGAACACGGCAGACCTGCTGTATGGATATTTTCCGCATCCCGTCGACGACTGGCAGAAACCGGTCGAGGCGGTATATCGGCCGCACGTGGCGCATCCTATTCCCATGGCAGCTGGAGCCTCGGGCGGCCCACCTGGTAGGAGCCAGAGATACTACGGCGAGAATGTATCATGACAAACTTTTACCAACAAAATTCAAGTAATCTAAAACCCAAGAGGCGTTCTCGGGATATGAAAAAAGGGAAGACTGTAAGACATGAAGAGTAACTGTATTCGCGACGAACGGATCTGGAAAACAGCACAGAATTGTAGGAACAGCGCGGGAATGTATTTGTATCTGTATACTAGCTACGGGCGACGGTTTTTCATAGGCAGGAATACCCCATTTGCTTGTTATTTTCCCGCGCACCCTCTCTCATCTATACCAAAACTTCACCAAAAAACATATCCTTGACTCGAGGGAGGCGGGACGAGTTTTTCGGATTAGCTAGGGAAAAGGATAGGGTGGTATGAGTCCATGATTCCAGCGTTGCGTTGTACGATAGATAGCCACCATCTGTCGCAACGAAGATGAGTACGTCGTTCTAGCTAGAATAGGTAGCTTTAAAGGAACTTGCGATAGGTAGTTTACTTTCTTTACCAACACCCCCCATCTTAATATCTCCACGCTCTTCTCTCATCCATAATCTACTATTGTATACCAGAGCTTCATCTAAAATTCATCGATTGTTAGCGGTCGCTTTAGCCGAGGGTAAAAGCACTTACGGCCGCTTCGTTCTTATAATTTCCTAACACCAGCTATGTTGTATTGCGAGGAAGATTGGTACGTCGCTCTAGCTCATATTATTGGTACCTTGCTTTGTAGATGAGATGATTTATCTCATTCGCGTTTGGTTTTAAGGTACGTACGCTCTCTGGCGGTGGAATTCCTCTTTATTGGAGGTTTATGGAAAAGATATGCTTTACTTAGGCGGGAGGGATGAGTATTCGGTTTAGCCAAGGGCAAAAAGCACTTATAGCTATGGATATTTGCGGTTTCACGTCGCTTCATCTTATAGTTTCAGACACCAGCTATGTTGTATTGCGAGGAAGATTGGTACGGCGCTTTAGCTAATATTGGTACGTACTTTGTAGATGAGATGAATTATCCAACCCGCGTCTGGTTTCTAGGTCCGTACGCTCTCTGGCGGTGGAATTCCTCTTTATTGGAGGTTTATGGAAAAGATATCGTTTAGTTAGGCGGGAGGGATAACTCTTCGGTTTAGCTCGGGAAAAAGGATAGGTGGTATAAAGGGTTTGTGACTTTAGCGTAGCTTTGTACGATATAATTAGAATATCAGTTATTCATGACGAAGAATCGTGAGTCGTTCTAGCTAACGTTGAGGACTGGAGGAAATGCATTCATCAAATCCCCTCTGAACTCTTCTTTCTTCTTCTCAGCCCCCTTCCTCCCATCATCCACGAAACCCCATCCAAAGCATCAGATATCCATCATTCAGCGAACTACCTCTAGAACACCGATTTTTCCCCTTCTTTCTTCCAAGAATCCAGTGCAGGGGGTAGGAAACGCACACAGATCGAGAAGATACGTAGGATCGTAAGAATCGCCTATCTGCGCGTCGTTGCATATCTCACCGTTATTCCATTCTCCAAAAGGATCTATCTCCATCACGGCAACGGCTACGGAAATGCACCTGGGGTAGGTTAGGTAAGCTTGTGTGTGGGTGCGGATATGAGGTGCTGGCGAGAGCTTGGTAGGGAAGGTGAGATATTGCTGGTATAGATGATGCGCTGGTCTGATGCGTACGATGGTTTTTGTTGATTTGTTAGTTTGTTAGGTATGGTGTTGGGATGGAGGTTGGGATGGAGGTTGTGATGGGAGGTGAAAGATGGGAGATGGAAGATAGAAGATGGAGTATATGTTGTGGACTTATTCATAAAAGGTGGCTAGGTAGGTAGGTATCTATAGTTAGTTCTAGGGATGGAGGGGGGTCAGATATTGGTATATGGGAGGAATCTCTTTGGGAAGAATTTGGGGATAGGGATGGGATATTGGTGGGGGATTTTAGTGAGGGGTTTGGTGTTTTGGTGTTTTGGTGTTTAAGGAGGGGGTATGTGGTATGTGGTATGTGGTGGGTAGCTGCTGTTG
>JAABUX010006838.1_pt1 | contig 13520 bp, 16 predicted proteins | sample 5561851 | NCBI WGS metagenome assembly JAABUX01 (sample SAMN10711883, study PRJNA513361) | rock metagenome | isolation source: Antarctica rocks | place: Antarctica: Victoria Land, Richard Nunatak red sandstone | collected 2016-01-03 | reverse complement strand
AAAATCAAACACTTACGGTTTTTAATATTCGCATGTGTAAAGTTTAATAACAATATTGTAATTATTAGCTTAACGCCGTGTTTAGCCTGACGCGCTGCTCGCCGGCGCGGGTGTGCGCGCACCGGACCAGCGCTCATGCTGCACCGCAGCAACGCAGAATGTGTAGTTGTGGAAAAACAAAGTTCTGTCCTAACTCATCAGATGCCCAATTGATATGATGAGCACCTACCCGGGCTGCATGCAGCTATGTCACCTGTCTGCGCCGTGTTCTTGGGCGTGTCTTACCCGGTGCTGACTCTTGCTTCGGGGAAGGCGTCAGCGGTCTCCAGCTCATGATTACCTCCAAACACAGCCGTGCCCGGGCATTGTCGGCGATGAGCGGGAAGTGCCGGCGCAGCTCGACCACGCCGGACAGCTCGCCCCCGTCCTGGCAGGCTTGGCGGATCGCATGGGCGGTTGCTTCATCGACGGCGAACATGGAGGGAGCTTGGACCTGCCTGCCTGGCAGGAGCAAGCAGACGTTCTGCGACAGGCGCGCAGCAAAAGCGTGCAGACCATGGTGTGTATCTTAATTAATACATGTCTTCATATTGATTGTAATCAAGACCGCTCCAGATGGAAGCGCTGAGGCAAATCCAAACTTGACAAGCCCGCGCCTCATCGAGGTCGCGGGCTTCTTTTTGGCTTCCACCCGGCCACTGGCAAGGTCCGCCCACGCCTTGCGGCGGCTAGACCGGGATGACTGCCACTAAGATGACAGCCAAGGGCGTCCTGGGCACAGCATGGCAAGGCATCGCCGGCCCGGACGCTCAGGCTGAGCAGGCGCATCATGTGTAGCGTTGCGGTTGGCACCTTGGTCCATGACCGAGACTCGTTCCGCTATCCGATTCGCGTAATATGCATTATGGAATAAGTGGGGAAGTCGCGGGGAAGCAGCGCGGCAGTTGCAGGGGCACCGCGGCGGGCTGGGGGGCGTGGGAACTTGGCCGAAGACAGTATTCGGGGCTGGCCGAAGACTGCCGGAGGGGCGTGAGGACTTGCCCACATCGTTGCAGGAAAAGAGCGAATTGGCCCAGCTTGACCCGATGTAGTCATTTATGACAACATAGCAGAGATGGTCAGGAATACCAGGCCGATCTCCTGGATCAGGGCCGCTCGCAAGGCGTTCGAGGCGTTCCCGCAGGCTGCCCAGGTCGAGGCTGCACGGGCCCTGACCGTCATCGCTGAGGGTGGGATGCCGGATGTAGCCAAGCCGCTCAAGGGCCTCGGCGCAGGTATCATGGAGCTGGCTTTGCGCCACCGCGGCGACGCTTTCCGGGTGGTGTTCGCCATCAAGCTCGGCGCCGACCTTTGGGTGGTCCATGCGTTCCAGAAGAAGGCCAAGAGCGGTATCGCCACGCCGCAGGCGGAGATCGACGTGGTGCGCGAGCGCCTGAGGCGGATCAAGGAGGGGCTATGAGCGGGGATGACGACCTGGCGGTGGTGCGCGGCAGTGGCAACGTGTTCCGCGACCTTGGCTTGCCCAACCCGGACCTGGAGCAACTGCGCGCGATCCTGGCCGCCCGGATCGTACGGGTGCTGGACGAGGAAGGGCTGACGGTGCGCCGGGCGCAGGAGCTGACCGGGGTGGCCGCGGCGGACTTCTCGCGCCTGCGCCGGGCCAAGCTCGACCGTTTCACCGTGGACCGGCTCATGGCGATGCTGGATCGGCTCGGCCAGGAGGTGGAGGTGGCCGTCACCGTCCACCCCAGGCCGGCGCGGAACACCGTGGCCCCGGCAGCGCCGGCCGGCTGAGCGGCAGGTGGGGGTCACGCCATAGAACGGGGTCTTGGGCAGTTTTGGTGAAGCACCTTGGCCTTCCGCCAGGAAGCCGGAAGGCCGACACCCAGCGACACGCCCAGCCTGCCCAGCGGCGTCCTAGGCGGTCCTGGGAAGGGGGCGGCCATTCTTGAGCGCGGCTAGAGCTTCCTCAAGGTCAAGCTGCTGCGAGGTTGGCAGCTCCTGGACCTTGGCGAGTTCGTCGCGCCGGACTTTGCGGCTCGTGCGAGCGCTGTTCAGCTCCGCTCTGGCTGCCGCGGCGGCTTCGGGGTCCTTCGGCTCAAACCGCAATTCGACCGCCACCACGGCCCGGCCGCGGCGGCTTTCCCGCCAGGTCAGCGTGAACGGCGCGATATGATCGATTTCGGATTTCGCCATGTCCAGCGTCTTCCGGCTTAGGTCCGTCCAGTCGCGGTAGGTACCAGCCGGCACGCCCAGCAGCTCGCGCAACTCGATCAGGCTACCCTGCCAGACGGGATGCTGACGGCGGTAGAGCAGGCAGCCGTATTCGTAGAGTGTCACGCTGTAGCGGCTCTCAAACGCCAGCACGGCCTGCTGCTGCATCTCGGCGTAGTGGTCGGACGCCTGCATCACCCGGCGCATCGGCTCGGAGAAGCGCCAGAACACGACCGAGCGGGCGTCGTCGTCCAACTCCTCGATGCGCTGGGCGATGATGGGCGCCACCAGCACGGCGTCATGGCCGCGGGGCGAGCGGACCCGGACGCGCAGCAGCACCCGCTGTAGCTCATCCAGCACCCGCACCAGCCGGTCGTTGCTCTGGTGGCTGCCGCGCAGCTCGCCCTTGGTAATCTGGTGCTCCTGGTCTTGCCAGGCGTCGCCGGCGGCCTTGGCGAGTAGCAGCACGAGCACCTTGCGCGCCGCGGCCGACAGGGTAGCTCCCTCGGGGTAGGTAGCCTCCACCAGTTCCCCGGCCTTGACCATGCCCTCGCCGCCACCGTGCTCCTGCGGGCGCACGTGGGCGGCCCGCATGGTGCGGCCGATAGGGAGAGCGGCAGGTTGAGGGGGCATACGTTTCATGCCGAAAACCCTAGCCGACCCGCCTTGATTCTATCAAGTCGGGACGCGCCCCAAAAGTCGGGATAGACCCCGTTTGTACGCCCCAAAAGTCGGGATGTACGCCCCAAAAGTCGGTTATCCACAGGATAACGCATTGAAATTGTTTGCAAAAAAGCCTCCGAACACTTGAATCCTATAGAGAAACCTTCGCGCGCGCGTGCAGGCGCGCGTGAGCGCGTGAGGCAGAGAATGAGTGCCGCTCCGTGACTGCGGGCCGCGGGGCCAGAAAGTAAGCAGTGACGTGCGAGGAGCGGGGTGAGTGCCACGGTGCTCACTGCGGTCAAGGGGTGGGTCCTCGCCATGCTCCCCGTGCTCCCCGCCAAGAGGCGGGTCCGCGCGGGTCCGCGTGGCTCCGGTCCCGGCGCCAAACGGCGCCGCCCTTGACCTCCGTTGTGCGCCGCAGCCGCTTAAAAGCGTCGGGACGAAGGGCGTCCCGCCGCGTCGACTCTGGCTTCCAGCCAGGGTCGAACAAAGGGCGGCTAGAGAAGCAAACCAACGAGAGCTATCAGCACTCATGCGGCTGCTGGTGGCGCATCGGTTAGCTCACAGGACAGGCTATTGGGAAAAGAAAGGGGTCGCACGATCTAGGCTCCTGTTCAGGTTGCCCGGCGATCTCACAACGGTTTGGCGCAAACAGCGGCATGGAGGGACTTCACGAACTCGTGAGCTTGGTAGTCCTTTGTGGCTTCTCAGCTTGGCGTGCTTTGAACACTTGATCGCCGGCCTGGCGGAACCGTTCGCGGGTAATGCTCCCATCAGGACCGGCCAGAAGCCGCGCATTGATGATCAGCAGCCCGAGAAGGACGGCGCTGTCCTCCCCCTCTAATCCGGCCAGCACGATCAGGCCGCCAAGTTGAATCTTGCTACGTGTGTCCAGCGTCCGGGCCTCCTGGTACGCCCGTGCCTGCATCCGCTCCATTCGCAGCAGTCGTGCCCTCGCCCGACCGAGCGGGCTTACCGCCTTTGTCCCGAAATCGGGCCACGATAGCCTGGAATTCCTTGAGCAAGCTGGCATCCTCTATATCGAGGTCTGCCAGTCCAGCGCGGACAGCCATTTTGCCGATGCGTGTGGCGTCCTTTGCTTCCAGCTCCATCAAGCCCCGCTTGGCGGCTTCCAGGGCTGCCAATGCTGCCGTCCGCCGCTCACTGGCCGTCTGCCGCGCCATGCCTCTCCCCCTTCCCGTTTGCCCCTTGCTTGCGTGCATAGGGCGAGAACTGATCTTGAAGAAGGAAGAACCGTGCTGCAAGTCCATTGCGACGGAGGAGCAATGGCGCACTAACGAGTTGCTAAGAAGCAACTCAGTCTAGTAGGCTTTCGCTTCCTAGCACGGTCCTGCCCTGTCGCATGTCCACTTGGTCGCAATTCCGCGTTGACGCCAGCCAGCATGTTAGTCGGAAGGCTGGCGGAAACGCAATTGCGTCCGCGGCTTACCGTGCCGGCGAGCTGCTGTTCGATGAGCGCGAGCAGAGAACCGCAGACTACAGTGGCCGATATGGCGTGGTGTCGTCAGGGATCACCATGCCGGAAAGCGGCGGACCGGACTGGACACGCGAGCAGCTTTGGAACCAAGCGGAGCTGGCCGAGAAGCGCAAGGATGCTCGGACAGCACGCAAGATAGAGTTGGCTTTGCCGGAGGCGATGACGGCTGACCAGCGGTATGGGCTTACTCAGGAATGGGCGACGACACTGGCGAGCCTGTATGGCGTTGCGGTGGATTGGGCCATCCATCTTCCTGGCCGGGAGGGCGATGAGCGGAACCACCACGCCCACCTGATGCTGACCACGCGCGAGATCGGACCCGAGGGCCTCCGCGGCAAGGCCGCACTTGAGCTTTCCAACACCGAGCAGCGCACACGCGGGTTGCCGATTGGTGACCAGGCCATGCAGGCATTGCGGCAAGTGATGGCCGAGCGGTTCAACGAGTTTGCCGGACGGCAGGGATTGGAGTTGCACGCTGACCCAAGAAGCTACCGGGAGCGTGGTGTGGAAATAACGCCAACGCGGCATATCGGGGTTGCCGGTGTTGGCATGGACCGCCGCGGTGTCGAGGCCGAGCGAGTACAGGGGCATCAGACGACACGGGAGCAAAACGCTGCAAAAATCCAGCAGCGGCCCGAGCTGGTGTTGGAGACGCTGACCAACAGGGAAGCGGTTTTCACCCGGCAGGACATGGCTCGGGAGCTGCACCGCTACTTTGACGCACCAGAGCAATTCGCCGCGGTGCTGGCGCGGCTGGAAGCCTCCCGCGAACTGGTGCGGCTATCGAAGGACAGCAGGGGCGTACCGGCGCAGTTCTCGACCAGGGAAATGGTTCGGACCGAGGCAGGGATGATGGGCACGGCCGAGGCAATGGCGAGGACCGGGACGCACCAGGTCGCAGCCGATCAGGTGCGGGGCGTGCTGGACCGCCACGCTCACCTGTCGGTCGAGCAGCGCGCTGCCGTGCAGCATGTCACAGCGCCGGGACAGATCGCCGCGGTCGTAGGATCGGCTGGGGCTGGCAAGAGCCGGTCGCTGGCCGCAGCGCGCGAGGCGTGGGAGGCGGCGGGCTACCGTGTGCAGGGCGCGGCATTGGCAGGCAAAGCCGCCGAGGAGTTGCAGCGGTCGGGCGGGATGGAAAGCCGCACCCTGGCAGCGCTAGAGTTCGCCTGGCGCAAGGGCCGGCAGCAGCTCGCGGCGCGTGACGTGCTGGTGATTGACGAGGCGGGCATGGTCGGATCGCGCCAGCTTGGCCGGGTGCTCGATCGAGCGAAGCGGGCTGGTGCCAAGGTGGTGCTAGTGGGCGACGAGCGGCAGTTGCAGCCCATTGAGGCCGGTGCCGCGTTCCGGGCGGTGTTTGAACGTGTCGGCGCCGCGGAGATCCGCATGGTGCAACGGCAGAAGCACCGGTACGCGCGGGAGGCGAGCCAGGGGTTTGCGCGAGGGGCCGTGGAGGAGGGCATGGCCGCGTACGCCGAGCGCGGGCATGTGCGGATGGTAGGCAGCCGGGCCACGGCGAAGGCGGCGATCGCCCGTGACTACATGGCAGGAGAGGGAACGCGGCTGATCCTGGCGCACACCAACCAGGACGTGCAGGACCTCAACAACGCGGTGCGGGCCGCGCGCCAGCAGGCTGGCGAGCTGGCCCAGGAGGCGGCCTACGCAACCGCCCGGGGCGCGCGGAACTTCGCCGTGGGCGACCGGATGGTATTCTTGCAGAACGACAGCAGGCTAGGCGTGAAGAATGGCAGCCTCGGCACGGTGGAGCAGGCCGGGCCGGGGCGGCTGGTGGTGCGCCTGGACAACGAGGACGGGCCAGGCACGGGCCGGCAGGTGACGGTTGACCAGGTCGCGTATGACCAGGTGGACCACGGCTATGCGGTGACGCTGCACAAGTCGCAGGGGGCGACGGTGGACAGGGCGTACGTGCTGGCGTCGGGCGGCATGGACCAGCACCTTGCCTATGTCGCGATGACCCGGCACCGGGACGAGGCGACGCTGTATGCAGGGCACGACGATTTCCGCGACGAGCAGCACCTGGTGGCACGGCTCAGCCGGGCGCGGCCGAAGATGCTCACGCTGGACTTCATGGAGCGGCGAGGCTTCGACACGCCGAGCGCATGGATCGAGGACACGCGGGCACTGCTGGCGCGCGGTCGGGACCGGGTGGAGACGTCAGCGGCTGCTGCTGCCGCCAGCGCCGCGGCGCTGCTGGCGCGCGGTCGGGACCGGTTGGCTGCGGTTTGGGAGCGGGCGGAGCAGGCGTACGAGCTGGTAGTGGACTTCGCCGCGCAGGAGAGCGCCGAGCGCACGTTCCAGGAGCGCAAGGACGCCACGGCTGCCACGGCCAAGACGGCCGCCATCCTGGCAGCAGCAGACCGGCCAGCAGAGCGGCCCCCTGCCGCATCCACCACGGTGCAGGCCACGCCACCCGACGCAGCGCGGACGGTCATGGCGGCGCTTCGCGCACCGGAGCCAACGGGTGCGGCCCAGGCAGCGCCGTGGGATGCCGGGCTGACGCCCATGGCCGCGCGGCTGGCCGGATACCAGGCGCGCAAGGACGCTGAGGCAGCCGTAGCCAGGGCCGCGGCCGAGATCGCCGCCAGACCAGCGACAACGCCTGATCCTGCGACGCCGGCGCCAACACGGCCGAGGCGGGACAGCTCTCCAAGCTCCGGATTCTAGCCGTGCCCATTAAGGTGGCGCGGCAGGATTTTCGCCCTGCAGATAGCTAAGGGTCGTGATCCCTGTCGCGGCCCCGCCCGCGTGTCCGCTTCCCAGACAGCTCGCGTTCAAATTCCCGGTAGGCGTTGCGCTCGACCGGGGTAGCCGAGCGGGCAGAGATCATACGGGTGTTTCCGTCCCGGTCGGTATGGGTGATGTTGGCGATGAGCAAGCCGCCCATCTCGCCCACCGAGTTCACCCGAACCTCTCCATAGTCCTGGCGACTGTCCACCCGGTCCAGCGTCGGCTTGTCGAAAACGCGCACGGCGTCCCGGAAATCGATGCCGTGCTTGCGGATGTTGGCCTGGTTCTTGGCTTTGTCCCACTCATACCCGGGCGGGAAGCCCCCCGGGGGTTGGCTCAACGCTTGTTGCGCGCAGGCGTGGGCTTGTAGAGCTTCATCTCTTCAGCGGTGGGGATCGGCGCCGCGTCTGGATCATCGGCCACAGCGCGGATGATGTCCTCCTCCGTCATGGACCGCAGGCGCTTCCAGTCGGTCTGAGTTGGGGCAAGCTCGGCTTTCGTTACGGTCTTCGTCATCTGGCACCCTTCCCTTCTGTGGTTGGCAGATTAGCACACATGAGCCGCCTCAGTTGACCTGGTAGAGGCTGCGCCGCCGGTTCTATCCACCGTGCCAGGTGGCCGGGCGCATTAGGACAACACTAGCCATTGACGCCAGGGCTGCCGTGTCTGCCTGCCTATGCAGCTTGCACAAGTAGCGGCTTGCCTGCCAAGCTTGCCTATGCCGGCGCTTGCATGGCGCTAGGCTATGCAGGAGGCACGGCTGCACTGGCACGCCTAGGCATCATGGAAGCCGCCGGCCGCCTAGGGGTGTCGGTTGATACCGTTCGGCGCCGGATACGAAAGGGCGAGCTTCCAGCCGTTCGGGACAATCACGGGCAATGGCGGCTGGATTTGCCGGATGTAGCCGCGCCAGATGTGCCTACGCAGCCCACCGAGAGCGGCCTGACGCCCGCTATGCCGCTGCCCGCCCACATCGCTACGCAGGATGCCTATGCAGGCATAGCGGATGCCTTGCGTGCGCAGGTGGCGGACTTGCAAGCGCGCCTGGATCGGGCGGAGGGACAGGCGGAACGCCAAGGGCGTGAGCTGACGGCGGCCGTGGCGCGGGCCTTCATCGCGGAAGGAGAGGCACGGACGACACGGGAGGTGGCGGCCATCGAGGTGCGAGGCGTGCGGGAGCTGCTGGCCGAAGCCCGCCGGCCAGTGTGGCGGCGGCGGCTGGGCTGGCGTTAGTCTGATTGGCTCCTACCTGAAATAAAGGTCCGAGGATCAAGCGAACGGAAAACCTATGTAAGGCCGTGTCGCGCAACTCGTCGCGGCGCCTTGCCCTTCTGCGACATACATCCGTAGCAGGAAAGCACCCAGTCCGCTTGGAGTCTGGCCGCGGTCGCGGAACTTAGAAGTTCCGCGACAACCCAGCAGGTGGCTCAGCCGCCAGACCTTACATAGGTTTTACGTTCCGTTGCTCCCCAGACCCCAAGGTCTGCCGCGACAAGGAAGCCATGGCGACCGACACGGTACGGCGGGCAGCCTGCCAACACCGTCCCGGCGTCCGCGCTCGGGCTGCTCCCGCCCGGCATCAGCCGCCAGAGAAGCCTAAACCCGAATTTACGTTCGGGTTCATTGAGCCGTGTCGCCACTGCTTGATTAGCTGCTTTTGTTGAAGCAGCCGGGACCATAGGCGGGCACAATCCGTATCCTTAAATCATGAGAGTGGGTTGGCATAACATAGCAAAACTCAGTGCTTTGCAGATTTCCAAACACGTCGGCGTATACGACTTTTCCAGCTATGTGAAGCTGGAGATTATCGAGAGTAAGCCTTTGTTCTTCTTCTTGGCTAACTGTTCCCTTCCAAGTGTATTCGCCTGTGGATTGACCTTGGATCAACACTAAATCCGTTGCATGCTCTTCTGTATTCGGACGTTTGTTGAATTCATCGTGAGAGAGGTCAGTACTTACTGAACCCTCGATGTGCCTGATGATTGCTGGTGTCGTTCCAAAGTTCGTGAAACGCAGTTTCACAACGTAAAAATTGAAGGAACCATCTTTTATAGGATTTTTCTCTAGTAGATTCGAAGCTGCACGATCACCGCTGATTTGCACAACAACATAGGGACGCGATGCCGCTTTACTTTGGATGAGTTGTCCCTGTGCTGCTTCGGCCTGCTGCCTTGCTTGGCGAGCAGCTTCCCATCCAGCATCCGCAGCTTGGTGAGCGAAGTAAAAACTACGAAAAGCACCAAAAGTTATAAGACAAGAAAGAATAAAAGAAGCTGCCCAATAAAGTCTTTCTAAAGTTTGATGCTTTTGATCGTCAGCTTTCAGCAGCCATGCCTTCAAAAAACGGCCGAACGCCATCGTGGACCTTCCCTTAAGTTGCCGTGGAGGTCACCCTACAAGGCCAGCACGGCCAAGCCACCCGCTAGCACACGGCCCAGCCCGGTCTTCCTCCCTCCTGTCTTTGTCCTTCACTGCCTGGACTAACTCCCACCACCCCGTCCAGTCCCTGCCTACAAACAAGCATGAGGGAGGGAAAACCGACCAAGGAGGGACGAGCGCGAGTGCGGGATATGTTTGATGGCGTCATTGTATTACATTAGGGGTCAATGTATGACAGCCTAAGCAGGCGCAGGGAGGGCACGGCATGGCGGGTCGCAACGGGCAGGAGCTGTTGTCCGCATGGGTCTCGTCCGATCTGGCCGCGGCGTTCCGGGCCTGGGCGCGCGCCCAGGACGGCGGCGCGTCGGCGGCGCTGCGGGGCCTGGTGGCTCAGGCAGTGACGGGCGAGGCCCCGGCGGCGCCACCTGGGCCAGGGGCGGGCTATCGGCTCACAGTGCGGCTGCAGGAGGCGGAGCGGGCAGCGCTGCTGGCCGCCTCCAAGGCGCGCGGGGTGACGCCCTCGACGTGGGTGCGGGCGCTGGCGTCGGCGCACCTGGCGCAGCGTCCGCAGTGGAACCCGGCCGAGGTGGACACCCTGCGCGACCTGTTCGCCGAGGTGCGCCGGATCGGGGCCAACGTGAACCAGGTCGCCCGCGCGCTGAATGTGGCCGTCGCCCGGGGCGAGTGCCCGCCCTACCAGGGCGAGGCGGTGCGGGAAGCGGCCGAGCTGGTGCAAGCCGAGATGCGCCGGGTAGTGTCGGTGATGACGGGCAACTGGGACTACTGGGGCCTGCCGTGGGCGGACCGGCCTGTGCCGGCGCCGGGCGCGGAGGAGAGCGTCCAGCAGCGCATGCGGGCGGATGCAGAGCGGCGCCGGCTGCGGCCTCCCCGGCGGCCCAAGCGGTTCCATGAAGGCGGCAAGGGCCGAGGCATGTCGGCCGAGGTGGGCCAGCCAGAGGCCGGGCCGCCGCTCCAGGACGCTGGCCGGGCGGCGCTGGCAGAGGTCATGCGTCGGTATGACGAGAAACGGCAGGCGCAGCGGGCCGAAGCGGAGGCGCACGCCCGCGCGGTGCTGAGCGAGCGCGAGCAGGTGGGGGTGCCGCTGCTGCCGGAGGCGGCCGAGGGCCAGGTGCAGCCATGACACAGCATGGCAGGAATCGTCTGGCACGGCCATGACACGCCATGGTTCCGCCATGACATGCCACGGCTCCTACCATTACAAGCCATGGTGAGGGGTGCCATGTCATGGCCAAGAACAGCGCCGAGGGCAACAAGGAACGGACGGCCCGCTACCGCGCCGGGCTGGCGGCGCGCGGCATCCGCCCCGTGCAGCTCTATGCGCCCGAGGCGGCGCACGCGCTGCTGCGGCAGGCCGCGGGGCTGATGAGCCGCGAGCAGAACCCTCTGGAGCCGCGCCAGGCGCTGCGGCAGGCCAGCGGCGCCAATGACCCAGGGGAGGAGCATGGCAACCAGAATGAAGGGGAGCAAGCACTGGCCGCTGCGGTGGCCGCGGTTGAGGCGGTCAGGGCGGAGTTGGCTGAGGCGCGCGAGGTGAAGTGCCAGGCTGAGCAGCGAATGCTGGCGCAGGCCGAGGCGGCACTGGTCCGGGTGGAAGCAGCCGAGCGGGGGCAGGAGGAAACCGCGCACAAGTTGGCAGCAGTGCGGGCCGAAGCCGAGGCGGCGCAAGGGCGCGAGCGAACCGCCCAGGAGCGTGCGGACGTCTTGCGGAGTGAGCTGGCGGGGATCAAGGGGCAGGGCGGTTGGCGGGGCGTGCTGCTGCGCTTGGCGAGATCTGGACCCCAAACCAAGTTGTCACGGGCCAGCCGACCTTTCGACTCTGGGTAGGCTGATGATTTCGCAAAATGCTGAAGGCTCACAAGGTAAAATGGTTCGGCAGCTAGCCTGTTAAGCTAAGAGGAGAGGATTTCGTGTTGTTCAGAATGGAGGAAGCAATTGTCAAGCATGGCACTGCTGCCGTGATTAAGTACCGTGATGTGTCAGGAAATTTGCACGACAACCAACTCCCAGAAATTTTTCTTGGGGGTGCAATTGCTTGCGGCATACACGATGAGTTGGGAGTGCATGCTCATGTGGAAAAGCCCTATTTAATGGTAGCCAAGGACCTTGAAGTAGGGATAAGCGCCGAAATGATATCTAATTTTGGTGGACAAAGAGCCGACATTGCTGTTTATCAAAACCAAAGACCTACAGCCATTATAGAGCTGAAAAAGTTCGATGATTTCAAGTCGCCCGCCTTGTTAACTGCTGATCGCGATAAAATGCTTAAGCTTTCTCGGCTCTGTAACATTGAAGCTTATCTAGGTGTTTTGATCACCGATACGGTTCTAGGCGCGACATGTCACGAGCAAGCGTGCAAGCTGGGTGAGGCCCTCGGTCAAGAGCTTAGAGTCATTGGTAAACCGCAGCTTTCGTCCGGTGGTGGATGGCATTGGTGTTTTGCAAGCACTAGGGTCTAGGGACAAAGTTGATTGGAGCGGCAACGATCCCGCCAACCTTACCCACAATAACCCTGTGCGCCCTGCATCTTACCACCCAGGACTATCTATAAACTCTGGTCCAGAGTAGGCAGGCTTGCCGCGCTTAACTGTAGATTAGGTCTTCTTTGGACCAGGACCACGATGGAGTTTATTAGTATGCGACTTGACAGTAATTGTCTTGATTGAACCATTTTGTGCCTTAACCCGGCGTGTCGAGGGTTTCGTGTGTGAGGTGGACTTTGTCGGTAGCTTCGCCATGGCCGATCCCCAGCTTACTTAAATTGTCAACAGTGTGATGATTACCGACGATCTAAAGTTGGTCAAGGTGCTTCAGCCCATGATTTTTAGGGCCGTTCGATACTGTATCAAGTAGGCTTGCCCGGTCTCTGTCGGCATCGGTGCTTCGCAGAATGTGCAGTTATGGAAGGGCCTCAAGCCACCCCGCTCACCTTGGCCGAGCTGCCCCGTGGTTACTCGCAAAACCTTGTCCCTGGACCCTAAGCAAGATGGTTTAGCACCTGGCCCGGCGGCACGAGGCGCCTTCGGGAAAATCCTCGCCAGGTCTTGCCGCCGTTGTGCCGCCGCTCCTGCCTGGGCGACGGCTCTTTGAGCGCCGCTGAGGCCTCGGCGGCCGGTTGCAACGTCGCGGTCAGGTCGGCCCATGCCAGGCCACGCTTGGTAACAAAGGCGCTTGCGAGCAGTCCCGCGGCGGCGCGTTCGCCTTCGTAAGGCGAAGCCAGCCGCGCCAGGATGCTGCTAAGCCTGGCCCTTTCGCGCGGCGTCAACGCTTGCGTCACTCCTGCGTGCGTCCAAACTTGCTGTCGTGCAGCGCAATGTCTCCTTGCGCGGCTTGGCGGCAAGCATCCGGTTCGTGTGCGTGATGCGCGGTGGCCTGCCCTAGGGATTGCGACACCGCAGAAAATGCGCCCTGCAGGCCCGTGCCGACCGTGGCTCCGCCCGTGAGAACGGCCAGGGCAAGCAAGGAGGCGAGCAGGGCATATTCCACAGAGGTCACGCCGCCTCGATCTGCCCACAAGCTGCGAGGAAGCTTGAGCGTTGCTTCGGACAAAGACCCGCAACACCCAGCCTTGAACATCGGTTTGAACGGCATCTTACCATCCTAAGCAGGAGTGATCTCGAACGAGTGGCGGGGCCACGTCCTCTCTTTGGGCTGTAGCGCTCGGGCTGCGGCTCCGAGGCGCCTTGGCATCGGCCTGGCGTGTGGCGCTGCGTGCCGCAGCTTGGCGGCGACGCGCGCCAGCAGCTCGGCGATGCTGAACGGCTTGACCAGGTAGTCGTCCGCCCCGGCTTCCAACCCGTGGACGACATCGTCCCCACTGCACAGGCCGCTCAGCAGGATCTCCAATCCTCCCTAAGCGGCGCTGCGAGCGGCGCGGCGCCGGATCAGGCCGATGCTGGCGAGGCCGGTCCCGAGCAGGGCGAGCGACATGGGTTCGGGAACGTTGCTGACCGACGCATCGAGGCTCAGCCTCGTGTTGCCGGTCGTCGTGATGGTGACC
>JAABUX010006836.1_pt1 | contig 13525 bp, 8 predicted proteins | sample 5561851 | NCBI WGS metagenome assembly JAABUX01 (sample SAMN10711883, study PRJNA513361) | rock metagenome | isolation source: Antarctica rocks | place: Antarctica: Victoria Land, Richard Nunatak red sandstone | collected 2016-01-03 | reverse complement strand
AGGCCCTCCCTACCGTCAAGGAACCCCAGGCGGATGATGTAGTTGTAAACAAAGGTGAGAGCGGGGTTGAGGAGGGTATTGGTAATAAAGGAGAGGGGGGTGGGGGAGGTTTTGCCGCGGGCGACCCTCAGGGGAACGCTGGCCGTACTATAGCGGTGCATGTGTTCGATATACGCGTCGAGGGTGGGGTACTGGTAGTGAAGGAGGGGGTGGCGGAGGGGGGCGGTGGGGCCGGTGGGTTTAGGGGTGGCGTGGGGTTCGGTGTCTTCGCGGAGGCGGGCGAAGCCCTGGCGGAAGAGGCGTAGCTTGTGGTCGGGGTAGAGGCCGCCATGGCGCATCCAGCGGCCGAAGATATTGTTGAGGCGGGGGAGGGTGTAGCCGCTGTATGCCGGAGTGCCGGCGAGGAGGGCCTGGATCTCCTCCGCGAGCTCGGGGGAGACGACTTCGTCGGCGTCCAGGTTGAGGATCCAGGGGTGGGTGGCTTTGTCGAGGGCGGAGTTGACCTGGCCGCCGTATCCTTTCCAGGGTTCCTGGTAGATGGTGCAGCCGAACTCGTGGGCGATGTCCAGGGTGGCATCAGTGGAGCCGGAGTCGAGCAGGACGATCTCGTCAGCCCAGGTGATGCTGGCCAGCGTGCGGGCGAGGTTTTCGGCCTCGTTGTGGGCGACGATGGCTACGGAGAGGGTGTTGGGCAAGGGGCTCGGGTCTATTGTATCGAGGTACTCCCCCCCCCCTCCCCCCTACTACTGTCTCAAAGTCTTCGAAAGGCTTGGGTTAGGTCTGGAAGTACCCCTACCTAACGAGTGGGGATCGGTGACACGGGGCGCACGCGGCTCTAGGGGAGTGACTCGACACTTGTTCGGTTATTAAGAGTCTATCAACTTCAGAGGTGGGATCGCGCCACGGGACCTGCCGTATTCTTCTGTGATGGTGCGCATGGCTGTGCGTGGGGTGGTGAGGCTGGTGCTGCTGATGGCAGCCATCTACCTGGGGACTGGGTCGTGTGGCGGGGGCTGCGTGCCGGGGCGACGGGGATGGTGTCGGTGAGCCGGGAGGTGGTGGCTCCGCTCAAGGGTGGGCGGGAGGGGTACTTCTACGACGGGACGGAGGAGGAGCGGTGTTCGCGGTCGATGCTGCCGGAGGGTGGAATGCGGGCTTGCTGGTGGGTGGAGCGGCACCGGGTGGTGTATGACCGATAGTCGAGTCGAGGGGTGAGATGGGTGGGACGGTTCGTCGCTTTCGCGCCGAATGACCCACTCATCGCGATAGGCTGCGATGAATGGGGCACCCGGGTTTTGCCCGGTGAGTCTTGTATGGCCACTGGCTGGTGCTAGAGGTTGCGGCTGCGATTTCCGGTGACTAGGCGCAGGAGGAGGGTGAGGATCACGGCACCGACGATGGCGACGAGGATGGTGTACAGAAGGCCGCCCTGTCCCGAGTAGCCGAGTGACCGCATGATGAATCCGCCGATGATGGCGCCGACGATGCCGACGACGATATCTCCGATGGCGCCGAAGCCGGAGCCTTTCATGAGCTTTCCGGTGATGAAACCGGCGATCAGACCTACGATGATCCACCAAATGATGAACATATCCGTTCTCCTGTGTTTCGTGCGCGTTCCTGACGCGGTGACGGTTTGGCCACGGGACGTGGCGTGACGGTTGCGGCTGGGAGGGGGCCCGGGACAGAGCAGCATCCGGTCGAAACCTGCGGCTTACTCTGCCTAATGCTCTTGTGTCAGAGGGGGTGGGGGGCTTTGGGGTTGTTTGTCAAGTTACGTTACTGGGAAGAATTTGGGACTCTTTCGGGAATATGGTCGCGCTATCTAGGGAATTTGCGGTCTTTCGGGGCTTGGAGCGCGAGTTTGAGGCGCGCGGGTGGCAATCTTCTTAAGGCTGCGGGGCCTTCGTTGCGGATGGTGTTTCCGGTCTCAGTGTTGTAGAGGACGGTGGAATCCGCTTCACGGTGCCCCATTCATCGCGGCTCTGTCGCGATGGGTGGGGCTACTTCTCTCTCTACGGTTCCAGGTCCACTCGGACTCAATCTCGATACGGCCCTGCTCGCCCGTGAGGTAGTGGTGGAAGCTGCTCCACGGCCATTCGTCGGGGTTCTCGACCAGACCTCGCTCGACGGGGTTGCGGTGGATGTAGCGTAGCTTCTCGACGTGTTTCTTGTGGGTGAGGACGTTGAAATCGTAGTACCGGGTCTGCCAGAAGTAGGGTCTTGTGGCTTGGAGTTTCTTGGAGGTCTCGCCCTTGAAGACGCTGAGGGTGGTTGCGAGCGGCTGGAGCTTTGGCTCAGAGAGGAGCAGGTGGACGTGCTCAGGCATGAGGACGTAGCCGAAGAGGAAGAACTGGTGGCGCTGACGAAGCTTTTCGAGGGTTTCTTCGAAGACGATGCGGGCTGGGTCGTGGTTCAGGTAGGGAGGCGACGGGAACAACTGAAGGTGATGAAGTGGTCGTGTCCTTCGGTGTGGTAACGCTTGAGCCGGCTCGGCATGAGGTAATCGTAACGTCTGACACCCTCTCACGCCACCCATGCGCGATGGGACTGCGCATGAATGGGGCACCCAAGGTGTCGTGAGTTTATGGGTGGGGCCACCCGCCCTACCTGCCCCATGAAGTCATTTTGTAAGGGACGTTTTGACCCACCCAGAGTGGGTGGTCTTGGATGGGCCACCCGCCTTGAGCCGGCTCGGCATGAGGTTATCGTAACGTCTGACACCCTCTCACCCCACCCATGCGCGATGGGACTGCGCATGAATGGGGCACCCAAGGTGTCGTGAGTTTATGGGTGGGCCACCCGCCCATTTCAACGAGGCTTCAGTCCAACAATCAACACGATCTTCAGTTCCTGAACCGAAGTGTCAGGAACCCTGACAGGTTGGAGCTTCGCCGCAGCCAAAGCGGAAATAATCGCGTCCACTTCGGCTATGTTTCTCGTTTGCGGAGCAAACCGTACCTCGATTCCTCGAAATTGAGGCGCGTCTACATTGAAGCCCTGACCCCAGTCACAATTTGTGACTCTGTTGATCACTTGCCCTATGTGGCCGGAAAGTTCGCCAGGCTCGCCTCCCATCCCGATGGAACGAACCTCGATATGACACCTATGCCACTTTATAGCCTCAGCAAGTTTCTGTTCGTCCACAGCAGAGAGATCACGGTCAGTATTTACATTGGTGGTGATCGGTGCGCTGTTATCTCCGCCTACTTGAACTCCACCGGAGGAGTTAGACATTTTCTGATGCACTTCGTTGTGCGTGCGCCGTTTCCGAGTGAGAAACGCTTGTCTTCGATCATCCGGGATTAGCCCGGCTGGTTGGGGTCCCGGGTTTATCGTCGGTTGGTCGGTGCCGGCCCGATTCTGATTAGGCGGCAGAACGATCTCATTGGTCTTAGGGTTCGAGACCTGAGAAACGGGGTTCTTGATGAGAAGAACTATTACTAAGAGCAGAAGAGAACTAGAGGTGATGGACCAGATCACTACCTTTATCACGACGCTCTCTTTACGAAAGAAGAAGTGTGCGAGTAGTGATGCTGTAAGAATGCATAAAGCTATCAGCGCATAAGGACCCTTCGATGCAGCCTCAATGATGTGTGCAATGCCTTCCAATTTGATCCTCTACAGCTTTGAAGTAATAGGACGCTACTCCACGGTGACGCTCTTGGCCAGGTTCCTGGGTTGGTCTACGTCGCAGCCTCTTCGGACGGCGATGTGGTAGGCGAGGAGTTGGAGGGGGATGGTTTCTAGGATGGGGAGGAGGAGTTCGGGGGCCTGGGGGATGTGGATGGTGTGTTCGACCAGTTGGGAGATGTGGGTGTCGCCTTCGATGGCGATGGCGATGACACGGCCGGAGCGGGCGGTGACCTCCTGGATGTTGGAGAGGGTTTTTTCGTATTTGAGGACGGAGGAGGGGTCGGTGGGGTCCTGGGTGGCGATGCAGACGACGGGGAGGTTTTCGTCGATGAGGGCGTTGGGGCCGTGCTTCATTTCGCCGGCGGGGTAGCCTTCGGCGTGGATGTAGGAGATTTCCTTGAGCTTGAGGGCGCCTTCGAGGGCGATGGGGTAGTGGATGCCGCGCCCGAGAAAGAGGAAGTCGTCGGAGGTGGAGAAGATGCGGGCGAGGTCTTCACACTGGGCGTTGAGGGAGAGGCGTGGTTTGAGGCGGCGGTCGGGGGCGAGGACGGAGCGCCGGTGTGGGGCGACGGCGACCTCAGCATCGCTCGGATGGAGGGAGGGGTGGGGATCGGTAAATCGGGGTAAGCGGGAGAGGGCGGCGGTGCCTTCGCCACCGCCGGTGGAGCCGGGGATGGAGAGGGAGAGCATGGCTTCGAGTTTGGCGGGGATCTTGCCGAGTTCGGTGACGAGGTGGAGGGATTCCTGGTCGGAGATGGTGCCGCGGACCTGGGCGATGTGGAGGGCGAGGAGGTAGAGGGCGGTGAGCTGGGCGGTGAAGGCTTTGGTGGAGGCGACGCCGATCTCGGGGCCGGCGTTGGTGGTGATGGTGCCCTGGGCCTTGCGGGTGACGGCGGCTCCGACGACGTTGCAGATGGCGAGGGTTTTTGAGCCTTTGCTGATGAGCTCGGCCTGTGCGGCGAGGGTGTCGGCGGTTTCGCCGGACTGGGTGATGAGGAGGCCGATGGCGTGGGGGTCGGCGATGGGATCGCGGTAGCGGTATTCCGAAGCGTAATCCACATCTACTGGCAATCTTGCCAATCGCTCGATCATGAACTTGCCGGCGAGACCGGCGTGCCAGCTGGTTCCGCAGGCGGCGATGGTGATCTGACTGGCTTGCCGGAACTCATCGGGGGAGATTTGTATGTCGGGGAGGAAGACCTTGCCGGTATCGAGGGAGATGCGGCCGAGGGTGGTGTCGCGGATGGCGCGGGGCTGCTCGTTGATTTCCTTGAGCATGAAGTGCTTGTAGCCGGCCTTTTCGGCCTGGATGGGATCCCAGGTGACGCGGTGAGGGGTGAGGATGTGGGGCTGGCCTTCGAAGTCGGTGAGGGTGATGCCGGAGCGGGTGAGGACGGCGAGTTCGCCGTCGGCGAGGAAGTAGATGTCCCGGGTGTGGTGGAGGATGCCGGGGACGTCGGAGGCGAGGAAGTACTCGCCGTCGCCGATGCCGAGGACGGCGGGCGGTCCCATGCGGGCGGCGACGAGCTTGTCGGGCTCGTGGGCGGAGAGGACGCCGATGGCGAAGGCACCGGTGAGGCGCTTGACGGCGCGGCGGACGGCTTCTTCGAGGGGGATGGTGGGATTGGGGGTTTCGGGGAGGGTGAGGACGGCCTGAGAGGTGTTGGTGGCGGAGGCGTCGGTGGTGGAACCCTTCCGTTCCGTGGCGGACCCCACCCTTTTCGGCGATGAGGCTGCCGAAGAGGATGGGGCACCCGGGGTGGTGGCAGCGGCTAGTTCTATCTCATCCTGGATGACGTGGGCGATGATTTCGGTGTCGGTTTCGGAGACGAACTTGTGGCCTTTGGCGATGAGGGCGGATTTGAGCTGGAGGTAGTTTTCGACGATGCCGTTGTGTACGACGACTAGGGTTCCGGTGCCGTCGCGGTGGGGGTGGGCGTTTTCTTCGGTGGGCCGGCCGTGGGTGGCCCAGCGGGTGTGACCGATGCCGAAGGAGCCGTGGACGGGATCGGTGGAGAGGATGCTCTCTAAGTTGCGGAGCTTGCCGGGGGCTCGGCGGAGCTGGAGGCCATCGGGACCACCGGCGACGGCGATGCCGGCGGAGTCATAGCCGCGGTATTCGAGGCGGGCGAGGCCTTCCATGATGACGGGGACGACGGGCTTGGGGCCGATGTAACCTACGATTCCACACATGAGTTTGAGTTTAGAGGGTTGGGTGCGGTTTGGGGTGTGGGACTTTTGGGGGATGCGGGTTGGATCAGACGCTGGGACTTGGGTTCTGCGACTTCGTTTAGGGCTACAAGTCGACAGGGAGGCTCAGGAGGACGATGAGAAGGAGTGTGGCTGAGACGATTGTTGGGTAGAGAAGCAGGTCCTTCGACTTCGCTGCGCTTCGCTCAGGATGACAACAAGAGAGGGGGTGGGGCAGGAGAACCGGAATCGGATGGTGCGGGGGGAGATGGGAACGGCTCCGATCGGTGAGGATCGGAGCCGTGGTGGTGGGGTGGGTTGGGGGTTAGAAGAAGAGTTTTGCGGAGACCTGGAGCTGGCGGGGGCCGTAGAGGGTGTTGTTGGTGCCGGACGGGAGGCCGAAGGCGGCGGCCCCGGTGTTGGTGGAGGGGGTGATGCAGCCCTGGACGGGGGAGCCGGCGGGGGCGGCGGCGTTGGTGGCGGAGCTGCAGGTGGGGTTGGGGTTGATTGCCGTGGGTGCGGTGAGGCCAACGTAGTTGGAGTAGGTACCGTTGACGCCGGTGATGATGCGGTGATTGACGAGGTTGAAGGCTTCGCCGATGAACTGCATCTTGATGTTGTCGTGGATAGGGACATCGCGCGAGATGCGGAAGTCGAAGTTGTTGAAGCCGGGGCCGACGATCGAGTTGCGGCCGATCTGCGGTGGGCGGCCGGTGGTGGCGGCGCCGGAGCCGGAGCTGATGGCACCGCCGTAGATGTTGCCGGCGGCACCGTAGCTGGTGGAACCGCCGTTGAAAACAGTGCCGTTCATGCCGGCGGCAATGGGCTGACCGGCAGAGGCGGTTTCGGTACCGGAGAAGACGAAGTCGTCGAGGACGTGCTTGACGATTCTGTTATCCGGGAAGAGATGCGGCTGGTAGACGAAGGAGCCGACGAAGCGGTGGCGGACGTCGATATCGGAGTTGCCGTTTTCCGCGCGGACGTTGTTGGGATCGAGGACGGGGTTGCCGCCGTAGAAGGTACCGAAGGCGCCCTGGACCTGATCGGTGTCGGTGGCGTGAGACCAGGTGTAGTTGAAGAGGATCTCGAGGCCGTTGGCGAAGGGGCGGCGGACGGTGGCGGCGAGCGAGTTATACCAGGCGTTGGCGACCGAGAAGCCGGTGTTGTAGGACTGGAGCAGGCCGTTTCGTCGGTCGGAGGTGAGATAGACGGGGACGGTGATCTGCTTGATGAGGTTGTTGGAGCTGTCGAGGATGTTGTAGGAGCGCGAGCCGTGGGGAGTCTGGCCGATGAGGTTGGCGTCGAGGAAGACGGGGAGGCGGAGGGAGCGGGAGCCGACGTAGCCGACGGACATGGACATCTTTCCGGGAAGGGCCTGCTCGACGGTGAGCTCGGCCTCATGCGCGATTGGCGGGACGAAGTTGGGGTCGAGGCCGTGGAAGCTCTGGACGCCGAGCTTGCCGACGCCGGCAACCGCGGGTGGGGCGCCCCCGGTGGGGTAAAGGGAGTTTGAGAGCGACGGGCCGGTGGGGATGAAGGGGACGTTGGGGAAGGCGAGGCCAGCGGCTGCGGCGGTGGTGGCGTTGCAGGTGGCGTTGCAGCCCTGGTAGTTGTAGTTGACCTGGACGACGCCGTTTTCGACGCGCATGGCGTAGTAGGTGGAGCCCTGGTTGAGGCCGGAGAAGACGCCGTAGCCGCCGCGGACGACGGTGCCTGCGTGGGGATTCCAGGCGAAGCCGAAGCGGGGCTGGACGCGGTCGGTGACGTTTTTAATGGTGGACGAGTACTCGGTCGAGAGCGGGGCGTAGTTGGTGTTGTTTTTGATGGGCGCGGGGGTGAGCTGGATGTCGTAGCGGACGCCTAGGGTGAGGGTGAGGCTGGGGCGGATCTTCCAGTTGTCTTCGGCGAAGCCGTCGAGGATTTTGAACCAGAAGTCGTCCTTGCCCTGGGTTCCGGGGGCGGTGTTGATCTGATCGACGGTCTGAACGAAGCTGTTGTAGTGGAAGCCGGCGTAGGGGTCGGTGTCGCCGGGCTGACCGCGGAAGCTATCGGCGGCCCAGTTCTGGAACTGTTGGGTGGTGGTTCCGCTGTAGCCGTAGACGCCTCCGCCCTGGAAGAGATTGATCATGATCTCGTGGATGAGGTTGACGTCGCCGCCGAACTTGAGGGCGTGGTGTCCCTTGGCGAGGGAGAAGACGTCGGTGAACTGGGTGCGGTGCTCGTCGGGTTCGGCGACGCGGGGGAGGGCGTTGGGCAGGCCATAGGAGAAGGCGCCGATGTTGACGCTGGGACCGGCGGCGTAGGCACCGGCGGTTTCGAGGTCGCGACCGTACTGGAAGTGGATCTGGTTGACGGAGCGACTGGAGACCTGGGTGGTGAGGCCGGCGATGAGGAAGCGCTCGTGGTAGCTGGTGGGGCCGTTCTGACTGGGGGAGCTCGAGGAGATGGTGGGGGCGCCGTTGTAGCCGAAGGAGCTGTCGAAGTTGACGAAGTTGAAGTTGACGAACATGTCGTTCTTTGCGCTGATGTGGTAGTCGATGCGGGGGAAGAAGATGTTCTCTTTGGCGTAGCGGCCCGGGGGCGCGGCGGTGGAGCCGTCGTTGTTGAGGATGAACTGAATGGCGCTGGTGCACTGCGCGGAGGTGATGGTGGTGGGGCACTGGGTGGGGGTGATGGTGGAGCTGGAGTTCGTCGGGCCGGAGGGCGTGAGGGAGATGTTGTTGGTGTTGGAGTAGAGGACGCGGCCGACGCGGCGGAAGCCATCGTAGGTGAAGAAGTAGAAGAGGCGATCGTGGAGGATGGGGCCGCCGACGGAGCCGCCGAACTGCTGCTGCTGGTGGATGGGCTGGGTGAGGAGGAAGGGGCTGCCACCGTGAAGGCCCTGGTATTTGGAAATGGGATCGAGGGCGTTGAGGGTGGGGTAGCGGAGGTAGTAGAAGGCGTCGCCGTGGATGGCGTTGGTGCCGGAGCGGGTGATGGCGTTGACCTGACCGCCGACGGCCTGGCCGAACTCGACGGAGTAGTTGGAGGTTTCGGCCTGGAACTCCTTGATGGAGTCGAGGGAGTAGACGTAGGGGGCGCCGGAGGATCGGCCGCGGGCTTCGGAGAAGAGCATCTGGTTGTTGTTGGCGCCGTCGACGTAGTTCTGGTTGTAGAGGCCGGAGATGCCGTGGAAGGAGACGAGGCCGGTGCCGCCATCCTGGACGACATTGGGGGTGAGGAGGACGAAGTCACTCCAGTTGCGGCCGTTGACGGGGAGGTTCGAGATGAGGGTCTGGTCGACGGTCTGGGAGACTTCGGTCTTTTCGGTGTCGAGGATGGGGGTTTCGGCTGTGACCTGGACCTCGGTGTTGACGGAGCCGGCGGAGAGGGTGGCGTCGACGGTGAGGATCTGGCCGACGGTGAGGACGAGGTTTTTGCGGTCGACCTTGCCGAAGGTTCCGCCGCCAGCGATGACCTCATAGCGGCCGGGCTGGAGGAAGTTGGCAGTGTAACTGCCGTCGGCGTTGGTGGTGAGATTGCGGGTGACGCCGGTGTCGGTGTCGATGACGGTGACGGTGGCGTTGGGCACGGCGGCACCGGAGGCGTCGGTGACGGTGCCGGTGATGTTTCCGACGCCGGAGGTTTGGGCGAGGGCGGAGGCGGAGAGAAGACAAAGGGCAGAGAGGGAGAGGAGATGCTTGGACGGTGACGACATAGTGGTGGGGGAAGCTCCTTGCAGATGGCCCGTGATACCAGGGACGAGAGACAGACTTTAAGGCGAAGGAAGGCCTTGGATCGGAGGGGTTGCCGTGCACACGGCGAAGCGGTTCAGGGACGACCGAAATCTGAATTCTTGAAGTAGTTCTACGGTGTGGCAGGAGAGGTCCGCGTGTCAATGGAAAAGCGCGGTGCGATGCGCCCCCCGGGATAAACGCGGTGCAAATTTTACCGGGCGTTTATGTTTGGCGTGAAGGGCGCGGAAGCGTGGAGCCTGTGACTTTGCGAGACTTAAGCGTTGTTGGGAGGGTTTCTTGGGCGGGGGGATACGGCGGAGGATGGGGGTCCCCGGTCCAGCCGGCCCCACCCTTTGCACCCTACAGCGAAGCTGGCGGGGACCCTCGCTTTCCGGCGATCCAGCTGCCGGAGAGGATGGGGCACCTGGATGTTGCGGGGGGAAGACGTGGTGTGACGTTGAGCGTTAGTGGAGTTGGTCGGGGATGACGGCGTGCTGGATGAGGAGTTCGAAGGGGACGATGCGAAGGGTGTTCTCGTGGGTGGCTTCGAGGAGGATGGGACAGGCGGCTCCGGCCTCGAGCACCTCCAGCCAGCGGGCGGCGCAGACGCACCAGCGGTCGCCGGGTTTGAGGCCGGGGAAGCCGAACTGGGGCATGGGTGTGGAGAGGTCGTTGCCGAGGCGTTGGGAGGCGGCGAGGAAGTCGGCCGAGACGATGCAGCAGACGGTGTGGACGCCGAGGTCGTCGGGACCGGTGTTGCAGCAGCCGTCGCGAAAGAAGCCGGTCATGGGGTCGGAGCCGCAGGTGGCGAGGGGTTGGCCGAGGACGTTTTTTGCGGGGGCTTGCTGCGGTTCGGTGGATGGCATGTGTGTGAGCTCGCTTCCGTGCTCCCTAGTATTCCATTTCTGTGAAACATTTGCCGTGTTGTGATGCGGCGCATTCGGTCCGGTGAAGCTTCTGGGTTGCCCGGTTTCGCATCCAACGGCGGAGGAGAGACACAATCCATGAGTTTGAATGAGATTTTGATTGATGAGTTACGTGACCTGTACAGCGCGGAGAACCAGTTGGTGAAGGCGTTGCCGAAGGTAGTGAGGGGCATCAGCAACCCGGAGATGAAGCAGATGGTGAAGGACCACCTGGAGGAGACGAAGAACCAGGTGCTGCGACTGCGCGAGGTGTTCGGGCACATCGGCAAGAAGCCAACAGGCAAGCACTGCAGCGGCATGGAGGGATGCATCAAGGAGGTGCAGGAGGCGCTTGAGGAGGACTACGAGGGAGCGCTGATGGATGCTTCGATCACGGGCGCTTCGCTGCGTGTGGAGCACTATGAGATCGCCGGATACACGGTGGCGATTGCGATTGCGAAGGCCCTGGGCGAGAAGGATATTGTGGCGCTGCTGACGGAGACTTTGAACGAGGAGACGAAGGCGGCGAAGAATGTAGTGGCGGGTTCAAAGCCGGTGCTAAAAGAGGCTCTGACGCAGGAAGATCCTGAGGAGGACGAGGAGCACGAAGAAGAGGAAGAGAAGGATCCGAAGGAGCAGGAGTCCGAGCAGAAGAGTGAAGAGGATGAGCAGGAGGCGGCTGGAGATGTCCAGGGCGGGACGGCTCCGAAGAAGGCTGCGAAGAAGGCTTAGGCTTGTTTGAAAGTGGAAAGGCCCTCCAGTTGGAGGGCCTTTCTTTTGCTGGGAAGACGATTCGGTACTCCGCAAGGAGGCGGCCGCTGTGGTGGTTCGGACCCGGCGTTTGTGGCGGAAAGGGGCGGACGGCTATGGAGGGGTTGGCGGCCTCGGGATTCTTTCTCCCGATGGTCGTCAGAATGACGGCCCTGGATAATTAGTACTGCTCCTGCTTGGAGGGCCTCGTGCTTGTGTGTCGCCCCCGACCCCACGGCGATGAAACCGCCGGAGAGGATGGGCACCCTGATTGCCTGGCTGCTTCCTACCTAGAGGCTAGCTGGAGTTGTTGCTGCTACTCCTGTTGCAGAGCGTGATTCATTACTTCGCGGCTAGCTGGAGTTGCTGCTGATACTCCTCGTACGGGCCTTTGTGGTCGGTGATGTGGAAGTCGGTGGGACCGCCTTCGAAGTGCCAGATGCGGGTGCCGGCCTCTTCGATGAGGTCCTGGTCGTGGGTGACGAGGAAGACGGTGCCTTCGTACTTCTGTATGGCCTGGTTGAGGGCGTTGATGCTTTCGAGGTCAAGGTGGTTGGTGGGTTCGTCGAAGACGAGGATGTTGGGCTTTTGCAGCATGATTTTGCAGAAAAGGAGGCGGGCGGCTTCTCCGCCGGAGAGAGCTTCGGTCTTCTTCATGCCTTCTTCGCCGCGGAAGAGCATTTGTCCGAGGATGCCGCGGATGTCTTCCTTGGTGGCTGCGGGGTCGAAGGTGTGGAGCCACTCGGCGACGGTGGTGCCGTGGGGGATGGAGCCGGTGTGGTCCTGCGGGAAGTACCCGATCTGGGCCTCGTGTCCCCACTTGACTGTTCCCGAATCAAGCGGGCCGGAGTCGATCGAGACGCCGGTCTCTGCCTTATCGATGGGGTGCAAGCCGGGGCCGTTGGCGAGCAGGGCCTTGAGGAGGGTGGTTTTGCCTTGCCCGTTGCGGCCCATGAGGATGACCTTGTCGCCGCGGAGGACGGAGGCGGAGAAGTTGCGGATGACGTGTTCGGTGGAGCCGTCCTTCTGCTCGTAGGACTTGTTGACCTGTTCGAACTCGAGCACATGCTTGCCTGATGGCCGGAGCATGTCGAAGCGGATGAAGGGGCGGGCGATGTTGGATCTTGCCAACTCACTTGTTGCTAAGCGCTCAACTTCTTTTTTGCGGGAGTTGACCTGGGACGAGCGGGTGCCGGCGGAGAAGCGAGCGATGAAGTCGTTGAGCTGGGCGATCTTTTTCTCGCGTTGCTCGTTCTGCGATTCGATGCGGGTGCGGATGCTGGTCTTCTGGAAGACCATGTCGTCGTAGCCGCCGTTGTAGGTGATGATGGTCTCGTAGTCGATGTCGGCGATGTGGGTGCAGACGTTGTTGAGGAAGTGGCGATCGTGGGAGATGGTGATGACGGTGCCGTTGTAGCGGGTGAGGAAGTCCTGGAGCCAGTGGATGGACTCGAGATCGAGGTAGTTGGTGGGCTCGTCGAGGAGCAGGGCCTGGGGGTTGCCGAAGAGGGCCTGGGCGAGGAGGACGCGGACCTTTTGGCCGCCCTGGAGCTCGGACATCCTGCGTTCGTGGAGCTCGTCGGGTATGTCCAAACCTTGTAACAACACGGCGGCGTTGGCCTCGGCCTCGTATCCATCTTCGTCGCCGACGACGCCTTCGAGTTCGCCGAGGCGTGAGCCGTCCTCGTCGGTGAGCTCGGGTTTTTCGTAGAGACGGTCGCGCTCTTCGAGGGCGGACCAAAGGGCGGCGTTGCCCATGATGACGGTGTCGATGACGCGATAGGCGTCGAACTCGTACTGGTTCTGCTTGAGGACACCGATCTTTTTAGGGCGGACGACGTTGCCCTTCTGGGCGTCGATCTCGCCGGTGAGGACCTTCATGAAGGTGGACTTGCCGGCGCCGTTGGGGCCGGTGAGACCGTAGCGGCGGCCGGTGGTGAAGGTGACGGAGACGTCCTCGAAGAGGAGCTTGGAGCCGAAGCGCATGGTGACGTTGGAGACGGAGATCATGGGTGTCCTGAGGAGGGATCGCGCGAGATTCTGAGCGAGCCAGACCGGGCTTAGATGCCTAGTGGTTACGTTTGAATTGTGTTTGTCGAGGGAGCGGCAGGACAGGTGCGTAGCCGCCCCGCGATGATCAATCTTGATTATAAAGCAGGGATCCGCTACGAGGTTGGTTGATGTGCGATACGGCGTTGCTGGAGGATGTAGTGGATGAGGCCGCCGAGGGGGATGCGGGGCTGGTAGATGGCGAGGTCCCAGCCGAAGATGTAGAGGGCGAGGAGGGCGAAGGTGGCTAGGCGGGCTGGGCGGTGGTGGGGAAGGTCG
>JAABUX010006831.1_pt1 | contig 13531 bp, 8 predicted proteins | sample 5561851 | NCBI WGS metagenome assembly JAABUX01 (sample SAMN10711883, study PRJNA513361) | rock metagenome | isolation source: Antarctica rocks | place: Antarctica: Victoria Land, Richard Nunatak red sandstone | collected 2016-01-03 | reverse complement strand
TGATCCTCCTGGGTGCTTCGGGACCGAGGAGGAGGATTACCATAAATCGAGGTCGTTCACCACTTTTCGCCGTCACATCAGAGCGTCCTCATGGTGCTCCGACCCTGGGTCGCTCCCCTGGGGCCACTGCGAAGACGACCACTGGCTGGATTACTCGGCCCACCTCCCGCTCCTACTCTTCCTGGAGCAAACCGCGATCTTCAACGCATTCAACGTCAACGACACATTTCCCGCCCAGACCGACTGTGGGGCGGAGCCCGGTTGGGCTCCGAACACGACGTCAACTTATGCCAAGGTCAACGTCTTCATTTGCCCCTCGGACCAGGACCGCTTGACAGCGCCGACGGGCCACAACAACTATGTCGACAATGGCGGGAGTGCGCCCGATGCACTCTACAACGTGTCCCAGCTCAACGGGCCGTTCATGGGTGCCGACGCGAGCAAACTACTCAACACCAGGGTCTACGGCTTTCGCGACATCACCGACGGCCTGAGCAACACCGCCGCCTTCAGCGAGAAGGTCAAGGGGATCGGCCAGAGCAACGCGGTCGACGGCTTGTCGCCCTCCTCGACGGTCCTGTTCATCAACGTCGTCAGCGACATGACCACGCCTCAGCTTTATTACAACGCCTGTAAAGCTGCGAACCCGCTCACGACCCCTCCCCAGACCGGATACGGCTATGACCAGTCGGACAACAGCTATTTCTGGGGGACGGGTGCCATGTGGCATATGGGCTATGATTCGCAGACCCGATATAACCACGTCATGACCCCCAACCTGCAAAGCTGCGCAGCCGGCGAGGATGGGCCTGCGCCCGGTGCCCATACGGCGAGCAGTCGCCACCCCGGGGTTGTCAACGTCTTGCTCTGCGACGGCTCCGTCAAGGCGGTCAAGAGCACCATCGCCCCACAAACCTGGTGGGCCTTGGGCACCAAGTCGGCCGGCGAGGTGATCTCCGCCGACTCGTACTAAACTGTCCGACCAATCCTCTCCCAACCACTCTCCACATCCATCGTTCCGCCCAAGCCGGCGGCGTCAAACCCCCAACCCGCCGGACCTGATCCCTCCTCGTTTCCTCGCCTTGAGTCTGCCGAGCCAAGCCTGATAATCCGACCGAAGGAATGACCGATCAAACCATTGATCGATCGCCGCGTGACGTGACCAGACATGGACACGCCGGCGCGATCGTTGCGCGACCCCTTGGAGGATACCAATGCGAGCGAAGGTCGCCATTTTCCACCTCGTCCTGGCCTCAAGCTTCGCGTTGCCAGGGTTCGGTTGCGGAAGGGGGAACCAAGCCGGAGGCGAAACGGTGCTCGACCAGAGCGACGTCGAGCAGGTCGGCAAGATGCTCCGGATGTATCAGAAAGGCTTGAAACCCCCGACCAAAGGTCCCAAAGATTACCCCGTCTTCAAGAGCGGTCCTGTCCCCCCACCCCGAGGGACCAGGGACATCCTCCCGATGGCGAAAGGCTTCCCCAAGGCGGTCAACGCGATCCGAGACCGAAAGGTCCTCCTCTACTGGAAAACCGACCTGTCCGACGACCCCGAGGCTTCATCCACCATCCTCGCCTTCCGCAAGGACGTCCCCGACCAAGGGGGCCAGGTCCTGATGAGGGACGGCACGGTCAAATCCATGACCGCCAGCCAGTTCCAGGCCGCCAAGAAACCCGAAGGGACCAAGACCGAAGACGAAAAACCGGCTTCTAACACGAAAAAGTGAACATGTTTTACTAAAATCTTTGCGCCGACATGCTACTCTCTTTAAGAAAAAATGCAGGGATAGGGTCACTCAAGGGGTTGGCGAAAAAGGTATCAGTCGATAGATTCGAGCATAAGAAGCGTTCTTCGAGAAACGTCGCCGGAGACATGATGAGATGCCCGCACTTTCGAGAGCTGGAGCTGTTGAGAAACTAGCCGAGGGTGTTGAGAAAGTGAAATCAACCGACCTCGCGGAAATTTACGCGGAACTATTTCCCGAGGAGCCTTCTACGGAAGTTCCTGTCGCAAGCGACATCGCCAAACACATCCGGAATGGACTTGAGGCGGAAGAGATCGTCGACCTCTGGAATGTCGTATTCCCCAGAGATCACAACGTCTGGTACGACGAAGAGGCCAAGGAAATCCGCTATAACGAGGAAGTGTTCGGATACGCGGATTGACGGCGGTTCTGGTTGGTCTCGTTATTGGAGTTCAGCGTGCCCGCCACCGCACTTCAGCATTTCCAAGAAGACATCGCGCGAGCCAAGGCGATTGTCGCTCATGCGGGTCCTCTTCCACAGGAAACCGCCACCCAGCGACTTCTCCGCTCCGATCTCCTCCGCGGCGCATGGATGTTCGCGGTTGGGGCGTTGGACGCTTACTATTGCGATGCCTACACAGACCTCGTCGCCGCGACGGCCAGTTCCAAGAGTCGTCAACCTGGCATCGTTCTGCCGGAATGGGCCTACGAAATCAAGGTTCCGATCGCAGCTGTACTTGAAGACTATGACAACTCCAATTGGCGATGGAGGATGGCGGCGCGGAGGATGATGGAGCGCGAGAATGTGATCAACCTGGCGGCCGTCCAGAGATTGTTCAACAGATTCTGCCGCAAAGGGCGAAAGTTCTTTCGCGACCTCCTCGATGATTGGATCTCTCGCCCCGATGCGAAGATTCGGCTTTTCGGAATTTCGCAGGCTGACTACTTGGCAAGAACCGTTGCGGACAAGAACAGGGCGAGGGACGACGCGAACGACCAGTTTGAAGATCGATTCCGGGCGATTTTCCAGAGGAGGCACGACTGCATCCACAATTGCGATCGGCCCCGGATGTCCCCCCAACCGCTCGACAAGGGCGGCACCGTGCTCAAAGTGATTCAAGATGTCGAATATCTGGTCTATCGAAGCGACGAACATATCAAGGCCGAATTCCGTCAGTTCCTCATCGACCTCCACTGTTCGGCCGCAACAATCGCCCAAACTGGTTATTAGGCTCGTCGACGAGTGATCCAACCGCCGGGCTAGGCTGATCCGGCAGTGTCGAGCCGGTCAAGGGTTCGAGGTTGGCGAGGTATTGGATGGCGTGGGCGGCGATTCGCTCGCGCTCCGGGGGTTTGATCCGGGTCAGGCCGACGAGGGAGAGGCTCATCCGGGGGTTCTTCTTGAGCTTCTCTTCGTGCTCAATCAGGAAGTTCCAGTAGAGGACGGTGAACGGGCAGGCTTCGGGGCCTTCGCGGACCTGGGGTTTGAAGGCGCAGGTGGGGCAGAAGTCGCTCATCCGGTTGATGTAGGCCCCCGAGGCGACGTAAGGTTTGGTTGCGGTGATCCCCCCGTCGGCGTTCAGGCCCATCCCGATCACGTTGGGCAGGACGACCCAGTCGTGCGAGTCGGCGTAGAAGGTGAGGAACCAGTCGGCGACGGCGAGCGGGTCGACCCCGGCCAGGAGGCAGAAGTTGCACACGACCATCAGGCGCTCGATGTGGTGGGTATAGGCCGAGTCGATCAGGCGACCGACAATCCCCCGGATGCAGGCCATGTCGGTCCGGGCGTCCCAGAACATCCGAGGCATCGGGCGGGTCGCTCCCCACGAGTTGGCCCGTCGGAGGCCGGGCATCTGGCGGTGATATTGCCAGTAGACGAACTCTCGCCAGCCGACGACCTGGCGGATGAACCCTTCCACCGAGTTGATCGGCGAGCGACCTTGGTGATACTCCCCCTCGGCGGCCCGGGCCATCTCCAAGGGGTCGAGCAGGCCGAGGTTCATCTGGGGGGCGAGCGTCGAGTGATACAACACTCCCTCGTCCCGGCTGATCGCGTCCTCGAACGCGCCGAAGTCGGGGAGGCGGTGGCGGAGGAAGTCTTCAAAGGCGGCCTCGGCGTCAAGTCGGGTGGTGGCCAGGTCGAACCCCAAGGCCGAGCCAACTCCGAAGCCCGACGCTTCGACCTCGTCGATGACCGCTCGGGTGATCGCGTCGGGCTTGAACCGGAGGGCGCGAGGGACCGAGGCCCCCTTGGGCAACCGCTTGCGGTTCTCCAGGTCGAAGTTCCAACGCCCCGAGGTCGGCTCGCCGTCCGGCCCGACCAGGAGGCCGAAATGGCGGCGGATCGCGTGGTAGAAGTCTTCCATCACGTAGCGACGCCCCACCTCGGGGCGGGGGATCGGGTTGGACCGCCCGACGAGGAACTGGGTGTTGGGCAAGACCTCGACCGGGACCCCCAGGTCCTCGGCCATCGCCCCGAGTTGCCATCGCCTGGGGGAATACTCGGCGGCCTCCATCGTCACGAGCTGGGTCGGTCGATGACGCTCGACATGCTCGATCAACCCCTCGCGGCTGGTCTCGGCCCGGACCATCTCGACCTGATAGCCCATCGCCTCCAACTCGGCGGCGAAGTGCCGCCCGGCGCTGAGGTAAAGGACCTGGCGAATCCGGTGGTAGGGCAATCGCCGCATCCACGCCCGGCTTTCGACCAGGACGACCCGGACATCATCGCGATCGCTCGGACCCAAGGTCTCGGCGAGCCGGAGCGCCGGGTGATCGAGGCGAAGCTGATCGGGCAAGATCCAAACCGAAACGGAACGCGCCATCGTCGTCTCATCCCTCCCATCGTCGCTCGTCGAGGTCAACCGGCGGATCGCTTGGCAAGTGTACATCATTTCGGCGATCTGGCCAGTCGAATGGGATCGGTTGAATCCTTCATCCAGACCTGGCTCAAACGAAACGAGGCCGGCCCCGAGCCTCGTTGACGCGGGTGGGGCGTCGAACGAGGCTCGGGGCCGAGGGTTGTGGTTGGGCGATCCGACCCGTCGTGATCGATCAGCGGCCGTGGCGGGCGGCGGCGGGATGGGCCGGGGTGGTGATGGCGTGTTTGGCGACCGGGGCGGTCGCCTTGACCTTGGCGGTGTGCTTGGTCGGCTTCGAGGTCGAGGTCGGGGTCGAGGGGAGCACGATGTCGACCGCGGGGGTACCGAACAGGTTGGCGGATCTCGGGTAGACCGGGATGGCGAGGAAGAACGGCGGGGTGTTGAGGTTCGTCTGGATCGAACCGAACCGGCCGAGGCCGTAGATCGCCCCGATGGTCGTCCGTTGCCCCCTGGGGTGGACCGTGCCCGAGATCACGGTCTGGCGGGAGACGGGGCCGACGACCTGGAGCCGACCGACCTGGCCGGCCACCGTCCGGTTGATGTCGATGGCCCCGGGGCCGGTCAGCTTGAGGTTGACCGACGCCCCGGTCTCATCCTTGTAGGTGATGTTGTTACCTCGGGCGAAGGTCAAGAGGTAGTCGCTCGCCGGGGTCGTCCCGAAGATGCTGTTTAGCGGGTTGCCCGCCAGGTCGGTGACCGCCCCGGGGCGAGTCCCGTTGATGTCGATCAGGAACACCTCGTTGGCCGGCAAGGGGACCGAGGGGAGCACCACCACCGCGCCGGTGGCGGGGTTGTACACCGCGCGGGAGGCCGGGATGATCGTCCCGACGGGGAACCCGCCCTTGCTGTTGGCGATGGCGAGGAACGAATAGTTGGCGGGGTTGTTCGCGGTGGTCGGGTTCAGGTTGCCGGAGGTGTCGACCTCGACCCCGGTGATGCTCCCGATCGGGCCGATCAGCTTCACGTCGGAGACGGTCGGCCCGACAAGGATGGGTTTCGGGTTGATGATCTGGAGGACGGCCGTGCTGATGGCCGCGGAGTTGTTCAAGACCGCGCCGCCGGTCGGGGTGTCGAGCTGGAGGCCGACGAATACGCGGTTGCTGAAGGGATTGGCGAGGACCGGGACGGTGACCGGCTCCTGCGTGGCCCCCGCAGGGAAGGTGACGGTGGCGGAAACGGGCTGGTAATCGAGCCCCGGGACGGCATTGCCGCCGGCCGTGGTCGAGAAGTGGACGGTGAGGATGCCCGAAGTATCGCCGATCCGGTCCAGGGTGATCGTGGCGACTCCGTCGGTGTTATTGGCGGAGAACGTCGGCGCGGCGAACGCGATGATCGGCGCGGGGACGACCAGGACCGTCTGAACGCTGGACCTGTTGTTGACCAGATTCGGGTCGGGTTCGGTTGCCGAAACCTGCGCGGTGTTGGTGACCGTGCCGGCCTGGGTGGGGATGACCGACAAGACGACCGTCACCGAAGCCCCGGGCGCGATCGTCCCCAGGGGTTGATTCACGACCCCATTGATCTCGGTCCCGCTGACGCCGCCGGCCGCCACCGATTGGAACGTGGCACCGACGAAGAGGGGGTCGGTGAACAGGGCGTTGGTCGCCGGGGACGGCCCGTTGTTGGTGACCACGGCGGTGTAGGTCAAGAGGTTGCCGGTGTTGAACGGCCCGGTCGGCCCGCTCAAGGCGATCGAAAGGTCGCTTTGCGGGTTGATCGTGACCGAGGCGCTCCCGGAGTTGTTGCCCGGGACCGGGTCGATCACCGGCGACGAGACGGTCGAGCTGTCGCTGACCGTGCCCGAGCCTGCGGCCATCACGAGGATCGTCACGGCCGAGGCCGCCCCGGCGGCCAGGGTCCCGACCGGGGCGGTGACCGTGTTTCCGCTCGCCGTCACGGCGCCCCCGGCGGCGGTCCCCGAGAGGAACTTCAAGCCGGCGGGGAGCTGGTCGGTGACGACGACGCCCGTCGCCGCCGACAGGCCGTTGTTGCCCACATTGATGGTGAGCGTGACCGGCTGCCCGGCGATCACCGAGGCGGGCGAGGCCGATTCCGAGCTGATCGTCAGGTCGGCCGACGCGATGACGGCGCTCACGACCGAGGCGGTGTTGTTGGTCGGGTCGGGGTCGAAGATGGTGCCCGAGACGGTGGCGGTGTTGGTGATCGAGGGGGCCGTCGCCCCGATCGTCGCGACGGTGATCGTCACGACCACCACCTGGCCGGCGGGGATGTTCCCGATCGCGGCGGTGACCACGCCCCCGGACTGGGTCGGGGCGGGGCCTGCGCTCGACGAGGCCGACACGAACGTCACGTTGGCCGGCAAGGTGTCCACCAAGGTCACGCCCGTGGCGTCGGACGCGCCGTTGTCGCCCACCGTGACCTGGTAGACGATGTTCTGCCCGACCGGGGTCGGCGTCAGCGGGCCGTTGACGGCCACGGACAGGTCGGCGGCGGGGGTCACCGTCGTGGTGGCCGAAGCGGTGTCGGTCCCGGGCGCGACGGTGGGCGTCGTCGATGTGGCGCTCCCGACGTTGGTGAACGAGGGGACGGCCCCGCCCAGCGTCGTCAGGACGATCGTGACCGTGACCGACTGCCCCGGGGTGAGCGTCCCGATCGAGGCGTTGGCCACCCCGTTGGTGACCACCAGGGGGGCACCCGTCGAGGTGAACCCGGAGAAGAAGGCGGTGCCAGTGGGGATCGTGTCGCTGAACGCCACGCCGAGGTTGGCGACCGGCGAGATGTCGGTGATCGTGAACGTGTCGGTCACGTTCTGCCCGGCGAACACCGTCGAGGGGGTCGAGGTGACCGTGATCTGCGGCGGCATCGTCCCATTGCCCGAACCCGTGCCGATGACCGGACCGGAGAACTGCGAGGTGTTGCCGAGCGAGTCGGTCGCCGTCGCCGTGACCAAGCTCCCGGGGGTGAACCCCGAGGGCAGGACGATCGTGAAGTTGGCCACGCCCGGCGTGGCCGGGACACCGAACCCGCCCGGCATACCTCCCGTGACCGTCACGTTCATCGTGCCGATCAAGGTCTTCCCTTCGGCGTTGCCCGACGCATTGACCGTCGGGGTCGCAAAGAACTGCAAGGAATACGTACCATTAAGTGCCGTCAGGCTCCCGACCATCGTGCTGACGGTGTTCATCGAGACGGCCGAGGTCAACACCGGCGCGACCTGATTATTGTTCGAGCCGCCGAACAGCTCGATCCCGAGGTTCTGGTTGTTGTAGATCGAGTTGGACTGGATCGGGACCGGGGTCTGGAGGCCCAGCCCTCCACCTTGGACGAAGACGCCCGACCGATACAAGGGTGAGCCGGACCCGTTGTTGGCGATGATGTTCACCGCCCCCGCCGCGATCCCGCCCACCGAGACGACGCCACCCTGCACGTTGACGCCGGCCCCGGAGTTGCCGAGGCTCGTGGTCCCGGTGATGTCGGTCCCGATGTAATTGCCCTGGATGGTCGTCTTCCCGAGGATCGACTGGATGGTGATCCCGCTCAATCCGTTCGACGAGATGACGTTGCGGGCGCCCGCGACCGTCCCGCCGATCGTGACCGTCGCGTCACCGTTGACCACGATGCCCGAGCCCGAGTTGCCCAGCGCGGCGGTCCCGCCCGCGTTGGTCCCGATGTCGTTACCTTGGATGGTCACGGAACTCGCCACGCCGGCGGTGACGTCGATCCCGCTTCCGGTCGTTTGTCCCGAGATCACGTTGCCCGTCCCTGCGGTCAACCCTCCGATCAGGATCGTCGCTCCTCCCGCGATGACGATCCCAGAGCCGTTGGATGCGTTGGTTGCCGTCGGGGTGTTGCTGTTGCCCAGCGCCCGAGTTCCGTTCAGGTTCGTCCCGACGTAATTTCCCTCGATGATCGAGCTATCCGAGCCGGCCGAAACTAGGATGCCGGTGATGTTGCCCGAAATGATGTTCCGGGCCGAGGCGGTGGTCCCGCCGATGGTCGTGGTCGGGGCGGCGGCGAGGTTTACGCCGTAGGAGGCGTTGCCGATGACCAGCGATCCGGTGACGTCGACGCCGATCCTGTTGCCGCTGATGATGTTGCCCGACGTGGTCGTGGTGGCCGACCCGCCCGCCAGGCCGTTCAGGAAGATCCCGTTGGCGAGGTTGCCCGAGATCACGTTGCTCGAGATCGTGTTCATGTTGCTGCCGGCCTGGACGAGGATGCCGTCCAAGCCGTTGGGGGCGGCGGTCCCCGCGGGGTTGGTCCCGATGAAGTTGTTCGAGATCGTGTCGCTCCCGGTGACCGACAGGGTGATCCCCTCGCCGGTGAACCGGTCGATCGCCAGCCCTTTGACCGTCGTGGTCCCCGCCGAGATGTCGAGGCCGTCGACCCCCTTGCCGACCCCCGAGCCGTTCAACTCGACCAGCGGCAAGCCCGCGTAGCCCCGCTCGGTCGTCGCGTCGATCGTCACCGGGACCGTGATCAGCGGAAGCGCGGTGAGGATCGCGATCGACTGGACGCCGGAGGCCGCGATATCGAAGTTGATCGTGTTCGTCCCCGGCGTCGCGTTCGACTGGCCGATCGCGTACCGGAGCGAACCAGGGTTGTTGTCGTCGTTGATGTTCTTGACGGTGAACGTGGAAAGCAAGATCCGCTTCTCCACCCCCTCCACCGTCGGCTTCAACTTCCGGGCCATGATCTTCCCGAGACCGTGCCGCCGCGTCGCGTCGTTCCGCCGCATCAGTGCTACCTTCCGTTCAAAGGGGGAGGATGATCGTCGGACGCATCACGTCCTGATGGTGTCAATCTTGAGGATTTAGGGAAAACACGAAGGCTATGATGGCCGGGGCAATTTGAGGCGACTGCACCGAAAAAAGGTAATGCATGATCTATATCATGTCAAACGAAAAGCGGCCTCAAATCGATGATTCTCCATTGACTCGATCATTTCTGCCCAGTTTAAGCGGCGTCCGGGTCAATGACAACAGTCGGGCTTGCTCAAGCGTTCGCCGATTTGGTGAACTTCGGATGAGGACCAATCACCCCGACGCCTTGTGGTCCGAGCGTCCGGCCTTTACTCTGGAGCAATTAGGCCGACCGGATCGGCCTCCAATCGTGATCGAGGTGGGTGGAACCTCCCAATCGAGGATGGATGATCGCATGTGCTTCAACGCGGGTTTTCGACGAGTTTGGGGCATCGTGGCCCTGGGCTTGGGTGCCTTGATCGGGGCGGGGGGTTGGCAAGCCGCCGGGAACGCGGCGGACGACTCGGCCCGGTTGCCGGACTATTTCGGGTTCCTCCCGCTCGAAGTGTACAAGCTGGATAACCGGATCAGCGGAGTCTTGACCCGCGACCTCGACAGCGACAAGGCCGAGGACATCGCCGTCGTCAACAACTCTCGGTCGAGGGTGGACCTGCTCCTGACCGGCAAGAAGGGGGGCGATGGTGGCGGCGAGGTCGCCAAAAAGACCGAGGTCAACGAGCTGGCCAACGACCGACGGATGAGGCTGGTGAGCCTGCCGGTCAACAAGCAGGTCGTCAGCCTCCAGGCCGGCGACTTCAACGGCGATGGCCGGGCCGACCTGGTCTTCTTCGGGACCCCCAGCGGGATCGAGGTCCACCACAACCAGGGGGAAGGCCGGTTCGGCGACGTCAAGAAGATCAACGTCGGCGACGCCATCGACACCCCCGGGGCGCTCTCCGTCGGCGACTTCGACAAGGACGGCCGCGACGACCTGGCCCTGATCACCAAGGACGAGATCGTCCTGATCGCCCAGCGCGAGAAGGGGAAGCTCGGCGAGCCCGAGCGGTTGCCGCACACCTTGGACAGCCCCCGGATGGTCAAGCTCGTCGACCTCGACGGCGACGACCGGCTCGACTTGGTGATGCTCAACGGAGGCGCCGAGGATTCGATCCGCGCCCGGTTCTCGACCGGCAAAGGGACCTTTGGCCCCGAGGAGCGGCTGGCGGTCGAGGCGCTCCGGGCCTACGCCTTCGGCGACGTCGACGCCAAGCCGGGCCAGGAACTGGCGATCATCGAGCAGTCGTCGGGGCGGACCCGCGTCCTCTCGCTCGGGGTCAACGACGAGGAGGACGCCAAGCGGGGCCGGGCCAGCTTCTACCCGCTCCCGCCGGTCATCAACACCCAAGGGCGGGCCATCGACGTCGGCGACCTCGACGGCGACGGGGTGGTCGAGGTCGTCGCCACCGACCCGAGCAAGGGGCAGGTGTTCTTGTACCGGAAGTCGGGGCCGGGCGGCCTCGGCTCGGGCAAGGCGTTCCCCAGCCTCGTCGGCGGAGGCCCGGTCCGGGTCGCCGACGTGGATGGCGACAAGAAGGCCGAGGTCTACATCCTCTCCGAGAAGGAGAAGCAGATCGGCCGGAGCACCCTGTCCAACGGCCGCTTGAGCTTCCCCGCCCCATTGCCGATCGAGGGAGACCCCGTCGCCTTCGAGGTGGCTGACATCGACGGCGACAAGAAGCCCGAGGTCGTCTACGTCACCCGAGGCCAGGCCGAGAAGACGACCGCCGACCTGTTCACCCTCCGGGCCTTGACCCTCGACCCGTCGGGTAAGTTTGGGAAGCAGATCGTCAAGGTCGACCTCAAAGGTGTTGGCGGCGTCCCCCCTCGGTTGGTCGTCACCGACATCAACGGGGATGGCCAGCCCGACGTCATCGTCTTCAACCCGTTCGGCCCGCCGGTCCTCCTCGTCGGCCGCAAAGGCAACGCACCCGCGCCCGCTAGTGGCGGCCTGGGGCCTCTGGCCGATGTGACCCCGTCCGCCTTGACCGTCGCCGACCTCGACGGGCCGTCGCTCCTGGTGGCGCAGCAGGGGTTTGCGCGCAAGATCCGCCTCGACGCCGACGGCCAGTGGTCGGTCGTGGATCAGTTCGACTCGGGTCGCCCATCGTCGCAGATCCAGGGGGTCGCCGCGCTCGACACCGACGGCGACGGCGTCAAGGAGATCGCCCTGCTCGACCGAACCTCGAAGTCGGTCCTCTTCCTGAGCAAGAAGGACGGGACCTACATCCCCTCCGGCAAGCTCTCCGTCGGCACCTTCGACGACTTCGAGCGGATGATCGTCGCCGACCTCGACGGCGACGGGTCCGAAGACCTCCTCCTGGCCGGGACCGCGCGGTTCGGCGTGATCTCGACCGGCCAGAAGGGGCGGAAGTTCAACACGATCGCCTCCTACGAGTCGAACCGAAACGAAGCCAAGTTCGGCGACCTTGTCATCGGCGACCTCAACGCCGACAACCGCCCCGACGTCGTCCTGACCGACGTCGCCGAGCACTTCATCGAGATCGCCACCTTCGAGGCCGGCCAACCCGACCTCACCCGAGGCGCCTCCTTCAAGGTGTTCGAGAAGAAAGGATCGGGCCGACGCAACCTCGGCGACCTGATCGAACCCCGCGACATGACCCTAGGCGACGTCGACGGCGACGGGCGGACCGACCTGATCCTGATCGTCCACGACCGAATCCTCGTCTACCGCCAGGACCCCGGCCCCGCCGAACCCAAGGAAAAGGCCAAGAACGACGAGAAGCCCAAGACCGACAAGGACGCCGTCAAGGCGGCGGACGGGCAGTGATTTCAAAAGGTGATACGCCGCAGTCAACCTTTGATTGCGGCGTGCGCCTTGCGGACTTATGAAAATGACGGACATCGGTTCGCTTATCATCGAACCACTTCCTAAAAAAATTTGCGAAGGTGCATCTCGGCGTCGCATTACAATGCTAAGATGAGAGTTAGGTAAATTTATCACGACCGTCGGTGGTTCTTGTGCCCTGGGATGGTCCCATGCCAGAAACAGTCAATGAAACCGTTCCATTTCTCACTCAGGAGCAGATCGAAAGTCGTGCGCGAGATGTGTTGAGACATCATAATCTCACGACGGTTCCCATCGACCCTGTGGTGCTTGCTAATCGCGAGGGCATTAAGGTCAACAACGCCAAATTCTCCGACGATAATTTGGTAGGAATGATCATCAAGCGAGGCAACGACATTTCGATGCTGGTCAACCGGAGCGACCCCCCTTTTCGCAAGCGGTTCACCATTGCCCACGAGTTGGGGCACCACTTCCTACATCTGATGCATGATGGTGAGTACGTTGATAAAGAGGCGAACCTGTTCCGCCAGCAGTCAGGCGGCGAGCATGAGCTGACGCCTGCGCGGCGACGAGAGATCCAAGCGAATATGTTTGCCGCCTCACTTCTAATGCCAGCTCATGAGATACTTAGGTATTGGGAAGAGCGTCAATCGATTGAGGATCTCGCCAGGATCTTCGGTGTTTCTACCGAAGCGATGGGATATCGAATCACATCTCTAGGTCTTGAATGATGCCGTCAAAGGAGAAGCTTCCCGCCCAGATTCAGAGAGTCGCTGAGCAAATTGGTGTGGTGGAGGTGGGCGAGCCGGTCAAGGACGATCGTATCGACGCCATCGGCAAGCTCCAAGATATTCAGGAGCGGGGCAAACACCACCGTACTATCATAAACGTCTGGAAGCAGCAGCAGGACCAGGATCGCAAGATGCGAAAGCTCTACGCAACCTGGCTAATGATTGCGATGAGCTTGCAGGTAATTGCTATCAATGTCATCTTCATTCTCATTGGCTCTGGCATGCTTAAATTTGAGCAATGGACCGCCAACACGTTCGTGATGGCCGTCTTCGCTGAGGTCAGCGCGCTCGTTTTGCTCGTCGTGAAGTATCTTTTTCCAGCCACGTCGGACAGGCTTCTTGAACTAATCGACCGCTTTCGTACCAGTGAGGAGAAGTCACCATGATCGATTTCCGCAAATGCCTCTACGGCCTATCCGATGTTATACTCCCCGCGTCTGAAAGTTGAGGGTTGTTTGGATTAATGACGTTCTTTACGATCGACGGCAGTGACGACCCCCTTTGGAACCCGATTTGGCTGGGATCATGATCTCCATCGACTTCACCG
>JAABUX010006830.1_pt1 | contig 13531 bp, 10 predicted proteins | sample 5561851 | NCBI WGS metagenome assembly JAABUX01 (sample SAMN10711883, study PRJNA513361) | rock metagenome | isolation source: Antarctica rocks | place: Antarctica: Victoria Land, Richard Nunatak red sandstone | collected 2016-01-03 | reverse complement strand
CTCTTTAGACTCGTAGTTTGTTACGCTCATAGCTAATAATCACCTCGTTGCGAAGATCTTCCCAGATCTCGTGGTACAGTTGGACGAAACGCGGCTCGAAGCGGATTTCCGCCACGTTGCGAGGACGTGGCAGATCGATGGTATACATTCCCTTGACGGTCGCCGGCCCGGCAGTGAGCACACATACTCGGTCAGCCAGGGAGATGGCCTCCTCGAGGTCGTGCGTGACGAAGACCACCGAGGCCGAAATGGAGGACCACATGTGCAGCAGTTCGTCTTCCATCATGGTCCGTGTCTGCACATCGAGCGCACTGAACGGCTCGTCCATCAGCAGGATCTGTGGCTCGTTGATAAAGGTCTGGGCCAACGCGACACGCTTACGCATCCCGCCAGAGAGTTGGTGCGGGTAGTGATTCTCGAAACCAGACAGCCCAACACGTGTGATCCAATCGCGCGCACGCTCCAGTGCCTCGGCTTTTCGCTGACCGCGGAACAGCGGACCCGTGGCGACGTTGCTGAGCACACTCTTCCAGGGGAAAACGGCATCAGCCTGGAAAACATAGCCAATGCGCGGATCAATGCCCTGGACGGGCTTGCCCATCACTTGCACAGACCCTTCGCTGGGTCGCTCCAGCCCGGAAATAAGGCTCAGCGTGGTGGATTTGCCGCAGCCGGTCGGTCCCACCACGGCGACGAACTCGCCGGGGGCGACGGTCAGGTTGATGTCGTGAATCGCGGTATACGCCTTGCCAGTTGGCGTTTGAAACCGCTTAGTGGCGTCGCGTAATTCGATGGCATAGGTGCCGCGGTCCGACGCAGGTTGCGTACTGGTTGATGCATCTTTCATAGGGAGAGAGTTGTTCACAGCACTCCTTTCATAAATGGTCTTCTGCCACCACGCGTGTGGGGCAGTGCGAGTTGTTGCTCACAAGCAAGGTGTGTCCGCATCACTGATGTGTCGCTGTCACTGGATGAGTGAACCGTGCTACGAGCGTCTGATGAAAGTATAGTTGATAGAGCGTAAACAGCGCATAAACATGACCCCCTCCGGTATAAACAAAACGTAAACATTCCTCTCCACCTTCCGCGTGATTCCTCGCTCAAGCAAGGCGTGTTTGAGCTACCTCTAGACGCCCACTGACAGTTCTTCAAGCTGTCTGAAGGCAAGGGATATCTTGCCAAAACCATCATGTGCATGTGGATAGTTGGGTAGAAGGGAGGGTGTGCATGTTTACGTTTTGTTTATATCGGGGGAGACGACGTTTATGCGCTGTTTACGCTCTATCAACTATACTTTCATCACAGACGCTTGTAGCACGGTCACACACACTGCCTGTAAACAACACTTTGCAGATCCACACGAAGTGATTGGGTCACCGCATGGTATAATAGACTGATATCGACGCTCTAGTGCGACGCGCTATTGAATGTATAGGTATAGAGTCTAGGGCAAGAAGAGGTGCAAGAGATCTAGCTCGTCACATAGTTACTGGAGATCCATTATCATTCATTTCAGCTTGGCTGTGGGATGCACTGCTGATTGTTCGTTACGCGGTCACAGCGATGTTCGCAGATTGTACAAGATGACGGTTGGACTATTTGTCACAAGAGTGTTTACACCTAATAGAATGCGCCGAGGAGTACTAGCCATGCTGCATTCCATACGTCGATCTCTCCTGATCCAATTGTTGAGCGTGTATCTGCTCTTTGTTGTCATCGTGCTCCTCGGCGGCGTGGGAGTCAACGCCACGATCTCGCAGCAACTACGCAGTGACGCCCAGGCATCCGACGAAGCACTGGCGCAGGAGGTCGCTATTCAGGCGCACCTTCAACTAAGTGGCACTGAGAACGCGCTTGTCGCACTCAAAAAGCTTTTGGTGCAGGACCATAAGACTGCCGCGATAAAGAGCACCTTCCAGGCCTTCCAAGCTGCTCGTAGTGATGTAGAGAAGGTCTACTGGCTCGATCCTCTGGGTGGTCTGCTTATTTCCTGTTCGCGAGTTGCATGCCAGGGTGGAGACAAATTAGTAGCAGAATTCTCGCCGCCTGACGTCATCCGACAGGTCATCGGACAGGCCCGCAGCAAAGCCACAGCCCCAGTCTACGAAGTGGGTATTGCCGTTGAACCGACTAGCAACGTGGGCGTCACTAACGCGGGTGTCATCATCGCTGAGTCTGTACGTGCTGACGATGGTCAGTGGATCGGCATCGTAGCGGTCAATCTCTCGCTCATCGATCTCAGCGACCCCCTGACGACGGTCGTCCAGGCGCAGCAGCAGCAGCGTCGGCAACTCATGATCAGTATCATCGACGAGCAGGGCAGACTCATCGCCACCCCCATGCACAAGCGGATATTGTGGATGGTGCTGAACGAGTTGCCGGGAGCCGAGCAAGCACTACATGGTCAGGTGGTCTCACGTCAGGGCCAGGGACTTGATGGTCAGGACTGGCTTTTCAGTGCCGTTCCCGTCCCGGATGTCAGATGGGCCGTCGTCGTGCAAAGACCTGTCAGCGAGGCACTGGCTGTTGTCGCGCAGCTCCAATTCTGGTTGCTGATAGCGGCCCTGCTCTTCGCCCTCGGCGGACTGCTGTTCTGGCTCATCCTGCTGGTCCGGGTCATCCGCCCCCTCCATATGCTCGCCATCCAACATCAAGCACTGCCTACTTCGGAGCAATCAATCCCTGTACACGCGACCGTGCTTGCCGCACGTGACGACGAGGTCGGCTACCTGGCACGTTCGCTCGTGCGTCTAGAACTCGATGGGTTGAAAAAACTCGGCGAACTGCGAACATTGCTCGAAACGTCGAACGCGGTGGTTGGGTCACTTGACCCGCACGCAGTCGTCGGCAAGATCATTCGAGAGGGGCAACGGCTGGTGGATGTGCAGGCCGCTGCGGTGCTCCTGCCAGACGAACAGGGCGTCCTGCGTGTGCTAGAAAGCTCCGGCCATAGTGAACGCTACAACCAAGGACTCTCTCTGTCTCCTGAGAACGGGAGTTCGTCTGCGGCGCTGGCACTCAGCTCTGGCAAGCCGGTGCAGAAATTGCTCTCTCCCGAGCAGCCATCGCTCTCCTACGATGAAGGCTTCCGCTCGGTATTGGCGATTCCAATCATCAGCCGACATGTAGGTGGTGTGGTCCTACTGGTGCATCGTACCAAGCCTCGTCCTTTCAACCAGAACGAAATTGACTTGCTGCTGATGTTTGCCAACTATGCCACACTCGCCTGGGAACACGCGGTACTTTACGAGCGCAGTGATGAGCGGTTACGCGAAGTGGCACGAGAGAACGAGCAGCTGTATCAGCAAGCCTCAGAGGAGAAACAAAGGCTAGAGGCCATCATGGGCAGTATGAGCGATGGACTGGTGTTGACAGGCATAGATGGAAGGGTACTGTATGCCAACCAGGGGGCAAGCACTATTACAGGTTTATCTGGCAGGATGCTGGAGCAGCATCCCATCAGTACGCTCTACAATGCATTGTGCATGACAGCGGTGAAATCTGCAGATTGCGAGCGAATCTTGTCTCAAGCAGAATTCGCTGAAGCTCCAGAGTCGGTTATTGAAACGAGGCGAGATGGTCGTCGCTATGCCATCCGTGTACGGATGTTCGACGTGGACGACGAGTCAGGGCGGGTTATTGGACGCGGCTTGCTGCTACGCGATGTGACGCGGGAATACGAGCTTGATGAGTTCAAGACGACACTCCTAGTGGCTGTCGGTCACGAATTACGTACACCATTAGCGGCAATCAAAGGCCATGCTTCAACACTTCTCCAGGAAGATGTCACTTGGTCGCTTGCAGATCAGCGTCATTTCTTACAAACAATCAGTAGTGAAGCCGACCGTCTCGCGCAACTGGTAAGCAATTTGCTCGATCTTTCACGTCAAGAGGCTGGGCTGCTCCTGCTCAATCGTATGGCCGTCAGAGTACAAGCTCTTGTCGCCAAAACCATCGAGCAAGTAAGTCGTCCGGGTGTCATGATATCATCACATATACCTGATGATCTCCCTTTAGTCAACGTAGATAGCACACGCATCGAGGTTGTACTTCATAATCTCGTTGCCAATGCATTGGCTTACGGTGAAGGCGTGGTGCATATCACCGCTGAGAGGCGAGAGAATGAAATCGTTGTCTCGGTTTCAGACAATGGACTTGGTATAGACCCCGACGAGTTACCTCATGTGTTCGAGCGTTTCTACCGAGCACGACATGGGCGTCAGAAACACTCTGGCGGGACAGGTCTGGGACTGACCATCTGTAAAGCCTTCATCGAGGCGCACGGAAACAGCATATGGGCAGAGAATAGCGCGCAGGGTACGACCATCTCGTTCTCGTTGCCACTCATCTCAGGCAATGACGCGGTTGAGGGAGAGTTCGCACCAAAGAAACGGAGGTTCCTATGAGCGTGAAGGCAAAGCGCATCTTGGTCGCCGAAGACGAAGAAGTGCTGCGTGACTTCATACGTCGGAATTTGCATGCTCGCGGCTTCGAGGTCTTAGAGGCAAGCAACGGACTAGAGGCAATGGCCTTGTGGGAGCGGGAAGACCCGCATTTGCTGATTTTGGACATCATGATGCCACGGATGGATGGTCTGGAAGTCTGCCGACGCGTTCGTGAACACTCTGCGGTACCCATCATTGTCTTGACCGCGTTGGATGATGAAAGCGATAAAGTGACCGCACTCGATCTTGGTGCTGATGACTACTTAACCAAACCCTTTGGGGTGGAAGAACTCCTTGCCCGTGTGCGAGCAGTATTACGTCGAACACAAGGGGAAATAGTACCACAAACTGGAGGTATACAACAATTTGGCGAACTCGAAATCGACCTCGCCGGACATGTTGTGCGACTGAGGGGGACAGAAGTGCGGCTATCGCCAACAGAATTTGCCTTTCTGAAACAACTCGTTACAAATAGAGGGAAAGTGGTTACGCAGCGCACACTCCTTCAGAGCATTTGGGGACCTGAATACAGTGGTGAGACCGAGTATCTGCGTGTGTATATCAACCGTTTACGTCATAAATTGGAACGTGACCCTGCCAATCCGCGTTACTTGCTCACTGAACCAGGTGTTGGCTATCGCTTTGGTGCGTCGGGAATTGAAAGAGCACACAAATATCCTCCTCCAGCGGGTAGCAGTGATGAAGACTCGTACTCCCACAAGGCGTAATGCGCTTCGAGTGCGCGACATTCCCATTGTCGCGCATGATGTGTGGGTTGGGTTGAGGCGTCCCACACACTCCGAACGTGCCGTTCTGAAGAGCAATATACTAGGACCATCCACGGAGGAGACGTACTGATGCCTTCCCAACAACCAGAATTGCCACTTGAAGTCCTCTCGCAACGCTTCAAGCAGTTCGCATTCCATGTAAGCCACCAAGCGTCTCCGCTCTACGCACGGCTAGCAGTAGCTGTGGCAGATGACCCAGAACTCCTCATGTTGGCTTCTCACGCTGGCAGAGGTCAGCCCGTGCCCAACCTCTTTTTTGCAGCAATCCATTTTCTGCTGCTCAAAGGGGTGCAGCATCCCCTCTCGACGTTCTATCAGAGTCTCTCTGTCGAAACTCCGCGCAACGCAGATCCCTATCCCACCTTCCGCTCGTTCTGCCTGGACTATTTTGAAGAGATCAGGCAACTTCTAGCCACTCGCTTGGTTCAAACCAACGAGATTGGTCGCTGTGCCTGCCTACTCCCTGCATTTGCACTCATTGCCTCCCGGACACAGGAGCAACCACTTTCCTTGGTTGAGATCGGGGCCAGTGCTGGTCTCAATTTGCTCTGGGATCGATATAGCTATGACTATGGAGAAGGCAGGCACTATGGAGCGCTTCCCTCGACTGTCCAGATTGCCTGTACATTGCGGGGAAATCGCCTTCCCCCATTTCCTGTCGTCATACCGAAGGTAGCTTGGCGTATGGGTATTGATCTCCATCCCATCAGCGTCTCCGATCCCGAGGCGAAGCTGTGGCTCCGAGCCTTGATCTGGCCGGAGAACACACTGCGAGCCGAGCGGCTCCAGCATGCCCTTCATCTCATTGAGCAGGATACGCCACCCATCATGGCTGGAGATGCCTTGGCTTTGCTTCCCAGCGTACTAGCGACCGTTCCGCAAGAAACAACGACCTGTGTCTTTCACTCTTTCACGGTCAATCAATTTTCTCAAGAAGCGCGAGAACGGCTTACTCTGCTGTTAGCTGAATGGGCGTCGAAGCGACTCCTCTTCCGTGTATCTCTTGAGGGCGTTGAAGGCGAAGATCCGCTGCTTGAGCTGACGACATGGAAAAACAACCTTGCAGCAAAACGAAGCCTAGCAGAGTGTGATAGCCATGGTCGATGGCTACAGTGGGAAGAGACACACCGAGAATAATGGTCATTCGGGGAGAGGAACTCTATGTGCATCCATGTAAATTACTTTTTTAAATGGCTCATACGCAACCTCGATGACGCGAAATGTGGTATGTTAAGAGGTTGAAGTAATTCCTGCTACCCTCAGTTCTTTGTGGCTCCTCTTCTACCGTTTCTGGTCAGTTTCTGCCTTCGTCTCTTGCATTCGCTTCTCCTTTTGAGGATGAGAAAGTACTCGTATTCGCAGAAGATCGAATTTCGCACGACCATACATGCTTCGTTTGATCAGTTTGAGACGGGTGATATGCCCTTCCGTTGGACCATTACTCTCTTCTCTCGTCAATCCTGCTACAGCGGGTAGCAGAAAGATTGACCCCGGTGATAGAATAAGGGCATGAGAGCGTATTCATACGATTTGAGAGAACGAGTGCTTCGAGCAGTAGACGAAGGAAAATCTCGAAAGCAGATTGTGGAGTTTTTCCGAGTATCCCGTGCAACGATCAAACGCTATATAAGACAACGGCGTGAGGAGGGACATGTGCGACCTCATTCCATCCCTGGTCGGACACCGAAGAAAGGAGCGGTCTTGCGAGTAGGCGTGCAAACCTTGGTGGAAGCCCATCCTGACAAGAGGCTGGAAGACTACTGCCAGATGTGGGAAGAGCAGCACGGAGTCCAAGTCAGCCGTAGTAGTATGAGCCGGGCAATCCGCGCGGCAGTCTGGACGCGAAAAAAAAGACCATAGCAGCCAGCGAACAAGACCAGCAGGCACGGGCAGCCTGGCGTGAGCAAGCGAAGCAGTTGGATGCCACTACACTCGTCTTCATTGATGAGTGTGGCTCCAACATCGCTTTGACGCCTTGCTATGGATGGGCTCCTCAAGGGCAGCGTGCTCAGGGCTCTGTCCCACGCAATCGCGGGAAGAACACCACCTTAATCGCTGCCTTATCCCTTGATGGAATGAGTGAGTCGATGCTGCTAGAGGGAGCGGCAGGAGGCGCAGCTTTCGGGGTGTACATAGAGCAGATATTGGCCCCAAGCTTGCAGCCAGGACAGATCGTGATCATGGATAATCTGAGCATCCATAAAGGTCAAAAGGTGCGTCAGGTCATTGAGGCTTGCGGCTGTCAATTGCTGTTTCTGCCCTCCTACTCTCCCGATTTCTCACCGATTGAGGAGGCGTTTTCCAAACTCAAGGCGCTTCTGATGCGGACTGGGGCCAGAACTCGTGAAGCTCTGCAAGAAGCTATCATCCAGGCGCTCTCCACTATCACTGCCCAAGACGCTCAGGGCTGGTTTCAACACTGTGGGTATCGACCCTGATTCGCCTAGCGGCCTTGCCATTGAAGAGAACAGCGTGGGAGAGAGCAATAGACTGGAAAAAAATGGGAGATGAACGAGAAAGCACTGTTGGAAAACAAAAACAGGGTGGGTGACCTCCTCTCTTCACCACTAGGAGTATTGGTGCTGGCGGCGAGCATCATTGAGGCCAGTGGCCCACTGCCCGATATGCCATGGATAGACCATCTGGGAGCCTATCCCGCTGATGATATCGCTTGCTGCCTGCAAGCGCTTTCCACGAGAGAGGTAGGCAACGGCTCCTTTGATCTGCTTTCCGCCGAAGACTGCTCTGAACTGATTGCCCGGTGTGAAGCGGACCTCAGTCCCTATTATGAGGGCTACCCACAGCAGGCTGAGACCTTGCTGGCCGCTGGTTCTGCTCTCAGATCCTTTGCAGAATACTTGTTGCAAACGTCGGGGACAGCAAGCTGGTTTGCTGATCTGGATCACCAGCACCAGGAGTGGATGGCTTGTACAGACCTTGCGCCAGAAGCGTCCTGCTTTCATCCTGATTTCCGTTGCTTGGGGGCAGGACTAACGAAACCACGCCGGAGTTTCTGGACCTCGACAAGCGTGGGTGAGTGCTCAAGTAGCTGGCTTCACTTCATCCGCTGGGGCGAAGATCGAGTGTTCTGGGAGCCTCCCTATCGTCGCTGGCGTCTGGAAGTGCTGCCCACGGCTCGTGTGTACGAGGTTCATGGACCACAGGCGTGGCAGAGCCTCTGTCTTACCTATCCTGCTCCCTCCTGCGCACCTTATCCTATCTGTCGACCGGATACACTCATTGAACCCGACTGGCAGGCAGTTGCACAGGATTGGGATGGCGTCCATCTATCGGTTGGGGGACTGCTCACGGCTGAGCGGGTAAGGTGGGGGCGACCAGGAGCGCAAACACATCTCTATGGTTGGGGAGCAGAGAGCACGCTATGGCTTCGCTGGGTCTTCGCCCGTGCACAACGGCTGCCAGATGCGAAGGAGAGGTAAAAGCACAGGCTGTGTAGGCAGTCTACATCCCTCTGCTGTCTCTTTCAGGAATAGGTACTCCTCTTGCAGCCATTCTTTCTCCTCATGGCGACCTCCATCAATTTGACTGTGGCTCAATCTTTCTGCTACCCGCCGTAGGACGGCAACTTTATCCTCAGAAACACTCTTCACAAAGGACTTCAAGTCGGCAAGAGGGCTGGAAGCGACGGCGAGCAGCCATGCGTCGAGCTTCTCTCCTGTTCATGTGCGCAGCATCTGGGCAAATTGCTGGACGAAGAGATACGCCAGGTCAACGTCTGGATGAAGGTGTCGTAGTTGTATCACCGTTGCCTGTTCTTCCATGCTCAGCTCTTCAGGACGACGCAAAAATAGAAAGGTCGCAAGCCGCTTGGAAGGCAAGACAGAGGGACGCGAAGTGCTGGGAGCTTGCTTCCTTCGTGATTTTGGTGATGCATCAACAAACCGTGCCCGCACATTCTCATAGGACCCCTTGTAGCCTTGTACTTGTAGTTCTCGAAAGATGCCCATCAGATTGTGATCTCCCTGCGACCATCGTTTCTGCACAGAGGGCCAATAGGGATCAAGCTGACTGGATTGTTCGCGGAGCTTGCGCTCTGGAAAAGTACCTGCCAAAACCCAGTTCTGAATGGTGGTGAGACCGATTCCAACCTGATCGGCAATGGCGCGACGTGACCATCCTTGTTTGAGCAACAAGAGAACCTGCTCATACTTGGCAAGACGCTCTTCTCGATGCACTTGTTGAATTCGTACCTGTTGCGACGACACCGTGGCTCGCGGCCTTTCAGAGAGGAAAGATGCTTGCGGCATGGTCACGTCCTGGATTTTCCTCTTGCGATGGATCGTGAGGTGATGAGCCAACAGAACTTCCAACGCGTCGCCAAGATTTTTCAGCACATGCCAGCGGTCTGCAACTTGGATGGCTTGAGGAGCACCCTTGCGTGCGGCGGTTGCGTATTCGGAAGCGCGGTCTCGGCTAATCACCTAGACACTAGGGTGGTGCTGGAACCACGTCGTGACCGTTTCGACGGTGCAATCAGGCAACAGATCAATGGGAATCTCACGTTCCAGATCACATATCAGTGTCCCGTACCGATGCCCACGTTTCCATGCCCAGTCGTCAATACCCACCTTTTTAGGAGCGACTTCTTTTCCCACCTCAGTCGTTCGGAGGAGACGTAGTATGGGTGGTCGAGTACTCGTCATGCGAAAAACCACGCGAAGGATTTTAAGGAAGATGAAAGAACAAAAAAGATGCGAGAGAAGGAAGAAATGAATACATTTGGGAGCAAACTCCTCTTCAGCATATCTCATTGTTGCTCTCAAGAAACCCAAGGACTTCGTTTCTATCTGTTATCTCTTCCGAATTCCTTTGAAAACTCTGTTCGCCCTCCCTTTTCAGCCTGAGCGTGGTTTTTCGCATGATGAGTACTCAACACTCAACTTCCAAAGTGAAACAGGTGTATGCATTTTCTACTCTTTTTACCGCTTTCCCCTAAACCACTTTTCTGTTCCATTGCAGATACTGTCGCCGAATGCAGACGGTGTACTCAATCCATGCACATTCCACGCTAGTTTCTAGGACCAATATACGGGAGAAAGGATATTCGGCGACAGTTTATCATGATCCTCAGATCACCACAGCGGATAAAATTGGGCGTCTTCTCATCTTTTACGCATGCCAGTCGTATTTTAGGGGTCACTTGATTGAACGGGGTAAAACATACTCTAAGCGATGAACACGCTCCCCAGGTGGCCTCATGTGAAGGTATGAAAGGGTTTTAACGCGTTCAGAGGAACGTCAGGAAGCCGCTTTTCTCCCTTTTCACAGCAAAAGCAGCTATCTTAAACCAACTTTACAGCCTTAGAGTATGTTTTACCCTGTCCAATCGAGTGACCCCTCTATGGGGAGCAAGGACTCGCAGGACAAGAAACGCTCGTCAACATTTTCCAAGACACGCTCACCCTCGAATACGGTGAATATTCCCTCTCAAAGTATTCGGTCGAATGGCAGCCCGATGATCGACACGTATTTCGTGTTGGGAATCCTCGCCTGTACCAGCATCCCTACCAAACGCCACAGCTACCTCTTTGGGAGCCGGGCGAAGTTGAGTGGCATGTGATCATTTGTTTTTGCTAATCTAATGGGCAGCAATCCCCTTTAACAATGTTAATAGAAAAGCCTACCAGTCCCCAAAATATTGTTACTCTCAACAGCATGTCCATTTCTTCAACTGTTAATTTGCTAATCAAAAACCTTGCCATTTGTCTGGTTGTCAGGTACTCTTGAGGAAGACCATTGTTCGCTCTAGATGAGAGGAGAGAGCCAGACGATGTTAACCCAAGAGCAGCGTGAGCACATCCGTCGCTCCTATTACCTCAATCACAAAAGTATACGTCACATCGCAAGCGAAGAAGGATATAGCCGCGAAACGGTTGAGAGGGTCGTCTCTGAAAATCCTCCTGCCTCGTATCAGCGTATTCGCCCTCGAGTCTCTCCGGTGTTTGGTCCCTTTCAAGCACGGGTTGAGGAACTACTTGAACGCAATGAGCGGCTTCCCAAGAAACAGCACTATACGTCCCACAAAATCTTTGAAACGTTACAAATTGAGGGCTACCAGGGGTCTGAGTCTCGTATTCGTCAGCACATTGCTGCTTGGAAACGGACTCACCACACTCCAGAAGTGTACATTCCACTGGAATTTGAGCCAGGGCAAGACGCTCAAGTCGATTGGGGTGAAGCGGTCGCGGTCATCGCTGGCGAACGACAAGTCGTGCAAGTGTTTGTGATGCGCTTGTGCTACTCTCGTCGAACCTTCGTCATGTCGTTTCCGTCTCAGAAACAAGAAAGCTTCTTCTTCGGGCATGTCCAAGCCTTTCAGCACTTTGGCGGCATTCCTACTCGCATTAGCTACGACAACTTGGCGACTGCCGTGAAACTAGCAATGGACAAGAAGCGCAAACGGACTGAGCAACGCACCTTTACTGCATTTCGGAGCCACTACTTGTTTGAGTCTCACTTTTGCACTCCTGGTCAGGGGCACGAAAAAGGACAAGTTGAGCATGGTGTTGGCTTTGCGCGACGCAATTTCATGGTTCCTGTTCCAGAGGTTGCATCCTTTGAAGAACTCAACCGACATCTGCTCGAACAATGTCGCAAGGACGATGGGCGACAAGTTCATCGACAAACCAACACTATTGGGCAGGCATGGGAATTTGAACGTCCCTTCCTACGACCTTTGTCCCCATTTGAATTTGACTGCTGCGAGATGACACTGGTTCGTCTGACTCCCTACAGTCAAGCTACATTTGACACCAATCGCTACTCCGTCCCCATTCAGCAAGCACGCCGCGATGTGACGCTGAAGGCGTATCCGTTTCATGTCGATATTCTTGACAAAACAACGCTTTTAGCGCGTCATCCTCGCTGTTACGCACGCGATCAAGATATCTTCGATCCCCTGCACTACCTCCCTTTACTTGAACAACGGCCAGGAGCCTTCGACTACGCTAAACCACTCCGTCGTTGGCGGGAAGGCTGGCCGGACAGTTACCGCCGGATGCTCGAAGTATTGAGGGAAAAATGGCCGGAAGGTCGAGGGGTACAGGAATTTGTGCGAGTCCTCATGCTTCATGAGACCTACCCACCAGCCTTGATGCAAGAGGCTATTGAACAAGCCCTCTCGGATCTTCCGCGAAGTTGATGAAAACTGCTTGCTTGTTGACAAAAAAGCTTATATGAAGTAGCCTAGGAAGCGGATCGAGGAATTTGAAATTTCTTCCAAATCCCCTTCTATAACTCCTCATTCCTGAATCATCAACTTCGCGGAAGACCCGCCCTCTCCTACGGATGTGTGCATCTGGACGGAGTGTTACATTGCTTGCATCAACTCACCATATCAGAAACATCAACCGCACCACTCGACCTCACAGATCGTCCCCAACTTGATGCCATTGGCAATCAGCCCGTTGATTTGTCGCGCTATGAACAATTGTTGAAGCTGTCCTGGTAAAGGAGAAGAGGTATGCAACATCAAGCCTTGTTGGAGAACTACTTACGGCAACTTCGGCTCGCCACATTCGCTCAGAACTACCAGTCCTTTGCCCAAGATGCTGCCAGAACCAATCTCCCTTACGAACGCTATTTGTTGGCACTGTGTGAGTCAGAGGTCTCCCAACGAGAAGTTCATCGCGTCGAGCGTGCCATTGCTCAAGCCAAGTTTCCTGTGACGAAAGAACTCTCGTCATTCGATTTCAGTGCCGTTCCTGATTTACCGAAAACGAGGGTGTTAGAACTAGCTCAGGGTGACTACATGGCGCGAGCAGAACCCATCATTTTGATTGGCAACCCTGGCCTTGGCAAGACGCACATTGCGACTGGACTTGCTTTAGATGCATGTAAGCAGGGGAAACGCGTGCGCTTCTACAGCGCAACAACACTTGTTAATGACCTGTTGTCGGCACAAAAGGACTTACGGCTCTCTAAATTCATGGCGCAAGTTGGCAAGCACGATTTGGTTGTGTTAGATGAACTTGGGTTCATCCCTTTCACAAAAGACGGTGGTCAACTTCTTTTCCAACTGTGTAGCGAACTCAATGAACGCGTTTCTCTCATCGTCACCACAAATCTCCGCTTTGCTGAGTGGAATCAGATTTTTGGAGACGAAAAAATGACGGCGGCCCTCTTGGATCGACTGACACACAAGGCGCACATCCTAGAATTTGTGGGCGAGTCGTACCGCTTCCGGCAACGTATGCGACAGGAAGAGCAGTTGGGCGGAGAAAACAAGTCGGAAGTTGGCTAAAGAGAACGTCTGACCAACTCCCTGTGCAGTATACA
>JAABUX010006829.1_pt1 | contig 13533 bp, 18 predicted proteins | sample 5561851 | NCBI WGS metagenome assembly JAABUX01 (sample SAMN10711883, study PRJNA513361) | rock metagenome | isolation source: Antarctica rocks | place: Antarctica: Victoria Land, Richard Nunatak red sandstone | collected 2016-01-03 | reverse complement strand
CGGTGCGGCGGGGCGTGCGCGTGCGCCTCGTGCTCGACCCCCATCCGTTCGGGGGCGACGGCGGGTCGGCGGACGGAGCGTATCGAGTCCTCACGGCGGAGGGCGTCGCGGTGCGCTGGGCCGCGCCAGCGTACCGCTTCACGCACGCGAAGTTCCTCGTGTCGGATCATGCCGCCGCCTGGATCGGCACCATGAACTGGACCAATGCCGCGTTCACACGCAATCGGGAGTTCGCCGAGGAGACCGACGCCCCGGCGGTCGTCCGGGAGAGCGACGCCGTCTTCGCGGCGGATTGGGACGGCCGTCCGCTCGACACGGCGACGCCGGATCTCGTCGTGAGCCCGGTCAACGCGCGCGGGACGATCCGGGGCCTCATCGCGGGCGCGCGCTACACCCTCGACATCTACGCGGAGGAAGTCTACGACGCGGCGAGCATCCAGGCGCTCGCCGACGCGACCAGGCGGGGCGTGCGCGTGCGCCTGGTCTACGCGGGCCTCGGCGACGCGGAAGGATTGAGCGGCATCGGCGCGCAGGTCGCCCGCGTCGCGTCGCCGTACATCCACGCCAAAGCCATCGTGGCCGACGGGACCACCCTGTTTGTCGGGAGCGAGAACTTGAGCGCCACGTCGCTCGACAGGAACCGCGAAGTCGGGCTGCTCATGCGCGACCGTGTGGCCATCGCGGAGGTCGAGCGCGCCTTCGATCAGGACCTGCGGCGTGAGGGACCGGGCCGTGCGCCCACCGTCGCACCGACAGCGGAGGCCACCGTCGCGCTGGCGGCGGGTGTCGGCGTGCGGGCGGCGGTGACGCCGGCAATCATGCCATACGATGCCTACCCCATCCTCTCCGCGCGCGGCATCCCGGGCGCGACCTGCACGGCCGCTGTCGTGTACGCGACGGGCTACGCACCCGTGTCATTCGCCGGGTACCCCCAGACCGTCGGCGTGAGCGGCGTCGTGCGGTGGGGATGGCACAAGATGACGAAGGGCGATAGCGGGCGGGCCACCGTCAACTGCACGTTCAAAGGGATGCCGTGGAGCACGGCAACGACGTTCGCCGTGACGCAGTAGCGGCGCGTATGGCGCGACCAGCGCGCCTAAGACCCGGCACTGCCGCGGGGGGATAGCATCGCCCGGATGGGGGTGGTGGCCGAGGGGCTGCCGCGCGTACCGTGAGGGTGAGGGCACCTGGCCGCCGATCGGAGAAGGCTACTTGTCCGATTTCTCCACCGATTTCACACCACCGCAGGCGCGCGTCCCGCGCGGGACGCGCGCCTGCGGTCGAGCGAGGCGCGTGTCTCAGATGAGGATGTCGCGGACACTTATGAACACTTGCCCGGTGTGGGCCGCGTGGCGACGCTTGTGGCGTAGGAGGTCGGGCAGGGCGATGCGCCCATCGAGAACGGCCGTCAGGTCGGCCCCGTCCATCAGGATCATCGCCGATGCGCGCCCCGAGTGGGCCTCGACCGCGGTCGGCTGGAAGCCGTTGATGGCCAGGAAGAGGCCACGCGTGTACGACGCCTTCCTCCCAATCTTGCCGTTGAATATATCGAGGGTCGCGGGCGGGACTGGATACTTCTCCCATTTCGCCTCCAGGAGATAGTCGTCCCCATCGAGCGTGAAGGCGCCGTCGATCTGCTCGCCCGCCAACCGAAACGACGCCTTCGGGTCGAGCTTGGCGAGCGTGAAGAGGCTGTTCAGGAGCTTTTCCAGTTCGTAGCCGCGCCGCTGGGCATCGGGGGCGACCAGGAGGGCGGTGAAGGCGGTCAGCAGGGCGGCTAGGGTGGTGCCCTCCGCCTCTCGCTGGGTCACCCTATGTGCGGCGGCCTGTTGTCGTGCCGCGCGGCGCTCTTGCTCGGCTGCGGCGTCCTCATGCGTTCGCGTGATGTCGCGCAGCGCCTGGACCGCCTTGCGTGCCCGTGCCGCTCCATCGTCGTCCAGGTGCGAGAAGTCAGTCATCTTGCTGACTTCATCGACCAAGGAATGAAGATTCCGCTGATCCGGCCGCGCCACCAGCTGGTCGACAACCAGCGCCGCGATGTCCTTCTTTGTTTGCGCCCAATCGACGCGGGCGAGGATGCGCGCGTCCGTAATGCTATGAGTGAGGAAGCCGCGAAAATCCCTCTTCGTCCAATAGATCGACGCCACCGCCTCTTTGAGGGTCTGGATAGCCTTGGGGGAAAGCCGCTTCGTCATCATGGCGTTGCTAGCACTCCCGTCCCTGTGGCGCTATCGGCTGGGGCGACGCACCCCGCGCGTTCCAGGTTCAGTGCGAGGAGCCGGCCCAGGATCTCCTCATCGCCGAGGTCGCGCGGCCAGCCGTAGGCGTCGAGCACGGCGTCGTCGAGCCGACGATGCGCGTTGGCGAGCCAGGTGGGGCGATCATTGTAGAGGTTCGTGAGTGTCCGTTCCCGCAAGATTGCCTCCAACGCGTCCGGCGGGTTGAGCCAGTGGTCGCGTAACGTCACGAGGTCGCGCGCCGCCGCCGCCACGCCCGCCACGCGTGGGTCGTCCGTCGGCTCCTGACCCGGAGACCAGGGGAAAGGGAACGTCTCGAAGATACTGGTGGCGGTGTAGCGCGAGCCGCTCTCCGCTTCGCGTAGCTGCGTCCCGGTACTCCGCGCCCATAGCTCATGCGCCCGCGACTGGAGCACCCCCATGAAATAGTCGTCCTCGCGGGCGAATACGATGACCAAATTCTCCGGGACGACGTGGACGGGGACCCACACGAAGGCACGATGCTTGGACACGAGCGGCGTGGCGATGTAGCGCGCCAGGGGCGCCAGCGCCGCGCGCATCTCGGGGCGCGGCCGCTCGAACAGCCACCACTCGGCGCGCGTCGTGCGCGAACCCGCGCGCGCCGGTTTCACGCGCCCCTCCACATACGCGAAGGGCACCTCATACAGCGCGGCATCCTCTTCCGATCGCGCGGACCCGAAGTCGACGATCCACATTCCGCGCGGCCGGCGCATGAGGTCTAATCCGTTGATCCAGGGACGGATCACATCGCTGTTCGGCCGCCCATTCGGGTTGAGCGGGGCCGCCAGCATAGCCGCCGCAGTCGCCCCGGTGAGATCGAACGGCCCCCCTTTCGTGCTTCCCATGAACGCGATACCGCGATTGGTCGTCAATTGGCGCGCCGTCGTCATGTCGAGGGCACCCGTGAGGTCGGCGTTGATAGCCGGCACGGGCATACCATTTAACGCACGGTCCCGCTGCTCTCCCGCGTCGAACCCGACCATCGACACATGGACGGTCGCCCCATCGAGGACCCAGGGCCGGTCGCTCCATGCGGCAAATATGCCGCCCGTCTCCTTAATACGCTCCAGGATTTTACGGTTCGCACCACCTCGGATACCCTGCGTAGCCAGGAGGCCGGCCCGATGACGTTGGTTGCCGGCGACATAGGCGCGCGCTTTCTCGAAGAAGTAGCAGACAAGGTCGACTTCTCGCGGGACACGCCCCCTGTAGAGGGCGAACAGATCGTCCACGTAGCCATCGCCCAACTCGGTGCGCAGGCGCTTGCCCCCCAGGAAGGGCGGATTGCCGATGATGACGTCGGCCTCGGGCCAATCCGGCTCGACCGGGTGGCCAGCCTCGTCATAGGTGAGCACGGCGTCCATGTGTCGGATGTTGCGCAGGGGCTTGAGGATGGGACTGTCGGGAACACCGAAGCCGTTGTCGTGGAGCCACTGGATGTAGCCGATCCAGACCACCACCGAAGCCAACTCGTGTGCGTACACGTTCAACTCGATGCCGTAGAGTTGCTGCGGCCCGACCGTGTACGGGAGCAGGCCGGCGACGCCGCTGGTGGCCGCGAACGTGCTGACATCCTTCCAGAGGTCGAGCAGGCGCTTGAGGCTGACGTACAAGAAGTTTCCACTCCCACAGGCGGGGTCCAGCACGCGGACGGCGGCGATCTCGTCGGCGAAGGCGAGCAGCAGGCGTTCGAGGGCCTGCTGGTGGCGCGTGCGTGCCGCCCCGTTCGCCGCGTCGCGCCGGGCGATGATACCCCGCGCCTCGTCCTGCACGGTGACCCATCGCCGGCGCAGGGGAGCCATCAGGACGGGCTCGACGATGAGCAGGATGTCGTCGCGGCTCGTGTAGTGCGCGCCAAGCTGGGAGCGTTTGGTGGGGTCGAGGCTGCGCTCGAAGAGCGTCCCGAAAATGGCCGGCTCGATGCTGGCCCAATCGAGGGCGGCGGCACGCGCCAGGGTCGCCAGGTCGTCGGCCACGAGGCCGAGCACTGCGGCATCGGCGAAGAGGCCACCGTTGAAGTGGGCGATGTCGTCGGCGCCGAAAGAGCCGCCGCTGGCCATGGCCGCGAAGAGCAGGCCCAGGCGCGCGGCGAAGTCGGACGGCCGGGTGCGCGTGCGCGCGACGAGGGTAGTGAATAGGCGCTCGGGGAGCAACCCGATGTCCTCGGCGAACAGGCAGAAGAGCAGGCGCATGAGGAAGTGGGCGGTGGCCTCGGGGTCCTCGCCGCGGCGGCGCAGGCTCTCAGCGAGCGTAGCGAACTCGCGCGCGGCATCCTCGGTGACACCAGCCGACGTGCGCGTTGGTCGCAGGAGGTCTGGCTGTGCGAAGACAGCGCGCAGCACGTCCAGTGGTGGTCGTGCGCACGTCGCTGTCGAAACGTTGCGCTGGAGATCAGCCAGGTCGAAGGCATAGACCTGCTTCACGGTGTCGGTAAAGTTGGTATGCACCTCAAAGCGGTCGAGATCGCAGACGACGAGGAGCGGAGGATTGCGTAGGTCCTCGCGGTACTGGAGGAGCTGCTGATAGGCCGAGGTGAGGTCTTTGTGTTTGCCCTTGTATTCCCAGCCGAAGTAGCCGCGCTTCCACACGTCGGCCCAGCCGCCCGTCTTGCGCGCGCCCTTCTCGAAGGTGTAGGAGGTGCCATCGGGGTCGGCTGCGGCCGGGGTTAGCTCGCCGAGCACGGCGCAGAGGTCGATGAAGTGCTGCTGTGCGGCGCTACGCTCCGTCAGTCGGCTCCGCTGCCAGCGCGCGACGAACGTCGGGAGGTCAAGTAATGAGGCCATGTGGCCCTAGTATACGGCAACGCACCCATTGTACCAGGACAGTTGTCCGATTGTCCACGGATGTCCCGCACCCGCCACACCATCCGCTGGCGCCGCCCGTGTCCGCTCCCTCGCCCGACGCGTGATGGAGAACCCGGCGCTCACATAGTACGAATGTGCTATAAATGGGGTGTCGGCTGACCGGACTGCGTGGGGGGCCGGCCATCATGTCATGAACCCACGAGAGGAGACACGCATGATCCCCGAGACCAGTACCGCCGCTACCCCCAGCATCTTCACCCGCGTGCGCAGCCGTACGACCCTGCTGACCGCCCTGGAGGAGGTCACCGTCCTGGTCACGGCAACCATCGACGGGCGGCGCGTCGCCCCCTCCGCGGGTCGGCGCGCGACGGAGCAACTTACCAGAGCCAGCGCCCTGGCCCAGGCTGCTCCGCTCAATGATCTCACGCTCCTGGTCCACCTGACGGCGGCGCGCACCTTCTTAACCGATGGGTGGGCGCCGCCCGCGCTCATCGCGGAACTGAATGCGGCCATCGCGCGCATCCACCACCTCGCCCGCACCGCGCCGGACGTGTTCCGCGCGTCGGGGGGCACGACCGGGGCCAAGGCTGCGGAGGGGACACGCGCGCCATGGCTCCTCCCGTGAGGCTCTCCGCTCACCGATCCCGCGCATGTGCCAGGCGCGGCAGGACGCCTCGCCACGGTCGACTTGACACATAGCGTCTACGGCCGTGAGACGCTATCGGCGGCTGGCATGCCCTGTTCGGGGCTCATTGACGCCTGAAACTGGTCGGATCGGCGGCCCAAAGCGCGCGTTTTCGTCTCACGCGGGCGGCACATATGAGTCAAGTCAATAACGGCGAGGTGTGGCGCGGCAGCATCTCCACGACGGCCGGGCGCTGGCCCCGACCCTGCACGCGACGACGCCAGGACGACAAGGGGCAGGCATGCATGAGCGGGCACACAGGGAGAGTATCGACGAGGTGGCCGTCGCCGTCTTTCTGGCCGGCCTGACGGAGATGACACCCAGGGACATGACGCACCGCGCCCACGCGCTGGCTGTGCTTGTGCGCGACGCGCCCGGTCGCCGCGATCTGCCCGTCAGCCCGGCGACGCTCGCGGAGGCGCTGCGGCGGGTGCGCCTCCGCCTCATCGCGGAGCCCTAGCGAGCCGGCGTAGACGGACGTAGACAAAGGAACGGAAAGGACGGCGACTCCATGCACGAGCACACCCCACCAACCGGCGCATCAACCACGACGGGCGAGATCCTAGCCGCGCTCGCGGCCGAGGAGCCCCACGGCGCCACCGCCGATCACGTCGCCCGCGCCCTGGGGCTGGGCCTCGACGGCGAGACGGTCCAGGCCGAGTTGGAGGAGTTGGTGGGGCGCGGACTCCTTGGTCGGCGCGGTCTCGGCCACGGCGCCGTCTACACACTCAGCACGGCGGGCCGGGAGTGGATGCGGTAGGGACAGGTCGTAGGGGCGCGGCTGGCACCTTCCTCTCTCATCGCTCGTCGCCGTCGTCGGACAGCGGCACAAGGCGCAGGTCGGGCTCTTCCAACCGCGCCGCCTCCGCGCGCGAAGCGGTCCTGGTCGACGGGCTCCCGGTAACGGCCGATGGCGGGGCCGAGCGCGGCGAAGTAGTGGCCCACGAACGCGGCCGTGATCCGGTCGTGGTACACGTCGGCCAGCGGGTCGGCCGTCACCAGCGCATGGTAGAGCGCCGCACGGGTCCGCGCGACGAGTGGGGTGGGCCGCAGATCCTCGGGATCGTCCGGCGTCACTGTAACCGCCCTTTCACCGCGCAGGGCGCGCCTTGTGGACGGCCACGCGGCACACAGGGCCGCCCCTGCGGGGCCGGAGAAAACGCGGAAACGTGCGTCCCCGCACGATCGACGCTCACCTGACGACCTGGCACTGTGGCACGCGCCACGGACCGAAGGAGCACGGGGCCGAATGGATAGCGACCTCATGGGACCCAAACGCAAGCGCGGCGACGACGAGCGCCACGGCGAGCAGCACGCGCGGCGGGGTAAGACATCGCGCCCGGCGTTGTGTTGATATCATCGGTACCCTCCCCCGAGTTGGGGCCGTCGATGCACCCCATGGCGCAGGGCGCGAATGCTCGCCACCGCCATGACGAGCAGCCCGACCAGGCCCCCGATGATGTCGATGCCCAGGCCCACAAGCAGGAGCGGCCGCGCCGGCGCGATCAGGCTCAAGACAATCCCCAGGGCGCAAAGCGGCGCGGTGACGCGCGCGGTGCGCCAGAAGAGCCGCCACGCGGCCGCGGTGCGCGCGTCGGGCCGATACACGCAAAAGTGATTGAACACGGCGGCGATAAGCGCCGCCGCCGCGAGTTCGAGCAGCAGCCCGTACGGCCTCATCGCATCCCCTCACCGTCCTCATGGACGTGGCCGGGCACGCCGATGATCGTTGGCGTTGGCGTCGGCTCTTCGTCCAGGATGAACAGCGGACGCAGGGGGTGCCGTGGGCGCGGTTGACCGGTGTCAGGGTCGAGCCCGTCGTCGTGGCGCGTGCGGAGTGCGACGTTGCGGAGCCATGCCCTGACCTGCCCCTCGACGCCTGCGGCTGCGCGCGCCGGCTGTGCCGGGACGAGCGCCCTGTCGTCGGCAACAGGGACAGGGGTGGTGTTGTCGCTCATGATGTACCTCTTTCTACTGGAGGAGGCGGCGCAAGGCCTCCTCCTGCGCTGGATGCGTCACGACCATGGCCAGCTCCTGATGCCGCCCCGTGCGCTGGATGTAGGCGATCAACGTGTCCGCCACCGGCTTCTCCTCGCCGTACTCGTCGACGATCACCTCTTGATCGGGCGACGCGCCCGTGACCTTGACCGTCAGGCCCTCGCCCCACGCGCCCGCCTCGATGGCGTCGATAGCGGACCGAACCGTAGCGACGCTGGTAGGGACAATAGCGCCGCGCTGCGTCACCGTCACCCGGCGGACCGGTGTTTGTCCTCCGTTCATGGCTCTATCTTCCTTTCTCGTAGCATGTCACACTTGGGGGCGTGGCGCCAGGCGCCTACGCGCGGCGTCGATCCGGTGGAGACCAGACGGGTCAGCCTTTGGGTCATACGTGACGATCTCCCGCGGCTCTGGTTGTCCCAGCAGGTCGGGGATCACCGTCCCCGGTTCCTTGACGTTGACGTTGCCGCCTGTCGGTGCCATGGGCTCCACGCCGATGGGTGTCTTAGCGGGGGCGTTGGTCGTGTCGTTGTCGTTCATGTCTCGTCCTCTCTCGCTGGCAAGGCGCGCGAGCGCGGCGTCGATCCGGTCGAGGAGCTGCCCGGTATCGCCGCGCAGCAGCCGCCCCAGCGTGTCCAACTCCTCGACGCTCAGGCGGTCCAACTCGTCGTACACGCCCGCCCGCCAGTCCTGATACGCCGCGTAGAGCCGGCGCACCCGGTCGTCCCCGCTCATCTGGCCGACTCGCGCAGGACGCCCGCGGCCCACTCCCCCGCCCACGCATCCTGACGCGCCTGGGCGATCTTCCCGATAGTAACTTATCGTTCGCGCAAATTGGAAGTCAGTTCGATAGCGCCGCGACCACTACATGCAGTACTTATAGCGGATACGCTACTATATGTAGGAAGTGCCACTGGTTGAGTTGAAGGGAGAGCAGAATGCCCAGCAACGTACTGACCTGTCACGACCATAGACTCTGCGGCCATCACGGCCTTTTGTTGACAATAACCACGGCACCAAGCCATTTGTTCACAAGCCGTCGGCGATTGTCGGCACCAACCGCCGAACTCGCTTAAGATTTGCGCGAACGATAAGTAGTAATGTCCAAGTTCAGGTCCGCCTCGTAGAGCGCCGTGCTGTCCGGCCGCGCCGCCTGCTCCGTTTCCAGCAGGACGCGCACCACCTTCAGCAACGCGTAGATGATTTGTAGGCGTCGGGTCGGCCACCAATAGCCGCGCCCGGCGCGGAGCGCCCGCGCGATCTTCGACGTGTCCATATCTCCCCTTCTCTCCCGCGCGCATCGCGCCCTTGTGACTCACGACATGCGGCGTCGCCGGAGCCAGGTGTCGATCTCGTCGGCGAGCACACCATCCGCGCGCATCGCCTCGTCTGGTTGTTGCGCGTCTGGTTGCTTCGGCACCCAGGCGTACCCGGTGTTGCCGTCGGCGAAGACCACGAGATGACACCTCGTGCATTCCCGGCGCAGCTTCAGGCCGGCGGGGAAGGTGTACCAGTCGTGCGTCGCGACGCGGCAGAGCAGCCGCATCCACCAGGGGGGTGCGATGCAGTCGATCCATGTGTCGTCCATCACTAATATTCTCCTCGTGGCCGGCGCTAATAGCTACTTTCGACCGGCAGGCTCACCGGGCCGCTTTTCTATAGGCGTTATACGCGTGACCCAGCCTCACGCACAATCAATCAATCCGACGATCGCCACCCAGTCGGTGGTATCTACCATGTGTCTTCGTGTCTTCGCCCGACGCCTTACTCATGCTACACCGGCCCATTCGGCAGCCAGGTGCAACATGAATTGTCGCTCCTGGTCCGGCCGTCGCAGCGTGTACAGGACCCCACGCCAAGGGTCTCCCTGCTCATCCCGGAAAGACCATGTGCTCCACGCCAATGCTCCGTCTTGTCCGCTCCCCTGCCGCTCCCACCCGGCACGCTCCAACTGCGACGCGAGGTGGGCAGCGAGGGCGGCAAGGTCCATCTCGGTTTGCACCGTTGCGTCGAAGTGCGCCTCATCCTGTCCCCATCCACCGCCGCCCCAGCCGCCACGTAGCGACGTAGAGCCGGCAGGGAACGTCAGCGTCGGGAAGGAGATGGGCGGCTGATGCACGCGATCGGGCCGGGCGGCGCAGGGCGAGTGACGCGTATTGGTGTCCAACTCCAGGTGGACCTGCGTCGGCCTATCCGCCTTGCTGTGTGCGTTGACCCACAGCGCCGGGCCACGCTCACCACGGCAGAAGAGTTCGCGGACATGCACCCCTGTCGGCTCGAATTGAAAGCCCGGCCCCGTCATTCCCATGTGCGCGGGCTGCGTCCACCCCTCGACGCGCAGGCGCTCACGGTAGAAGGCGCGCACCTGTGCGGCCGACAGGGATGTGTCGAACAGGATGGTCATCTGTGGGGGATGGCGTGGGCTAGGGATCGCGGTCCACTGACCCGTCACGGCACCGATCACGGTCGCGTCAGCGGGCAGTGGGATAGGGACGGGAAGATCGTCGGGCAGCGCGCCGACGACGATGCGCAGCGTGTCCGCGTCCGGGTCATACAGGAACTGCCAGCCTAGCAATCGCTCCGCCAGGGTGCGCAGAGCTGTCATGTCGTCCATAGCCTCCTCCTCCACCAGGGCCTGCCCTCTAACGCGCAGTGAACGTCGACAAAGTGGCCCGCCGCAGCGAGCACCCGCACGGCGGCCGCGATGTAGCGGTCGGGCTCCCGGCGATCGACGTGCATGGGGCGCATGCTCAGGCCCTATTGTAGGCGTTCCAACACCAGACGCCTTGAGCGCGCGCCGCGTCGTTCTGGTTCAGCTCCATGCAGACCTCCTCAGCCTGTGCATAGGTGGCCCATGTCCGGTCGCCGCCCTGCTCCGAGGGCAGATACACTCTCCGGCATCTGTCAAAAATCACCCAGACGTCATCGTCTCTAAAGATCACGGTAAATATCCCCATCATCCCTCCTCCTCCTGGTGCTAATAGCTGGTCTCAACCGGCAAGTTCACCGGCCCGCCGATCAGCCGTTCGACCTCGGCCCGCTCGATGTGTCGCCAGCGCGGCGCGTGCAGCGCGTCGCCGTCGAGGTCGAATATCACCGCGCTCGTAGACCATGAGATAGCATCGCCCCTCCGCGCCGCTCGCACTCGTGTACGTGAAGGGGCCGTCGAGCGAGTGGAAAGAGGGGACCCACTCACTCCGCATCCTGCCGTTCCTCTCCCGTTGTCGCCTCCGGCTCAGACTTCGATCGCCGCCCCGCGCCGGGGCGGTAGCCGCCGCGCTGGCCCAATCGCTCACGCCGATACGTCTCGATGGCCTCTAACGTGACCATGTTCAGGCGTGGGTTGATGTGCTCATAGGCCATGACGCCGCGCTGAATGGCGTTCTTGATCGTATTGGGCGAGACGCCCAGCATCTCCGCCGCCTGAGCCGTCGTATACAACGGCTGCCCCTCCTTGTCGAACACGCAGGACCTCCCCTTCCTGCCCTTTATCGTAGCGCATGGGGTGGGCCGGAGGGGAGGTCCGGCCCACACTGACGGCTGACGCGGGGGCCGGTCGAGCGCCGGCCCCCGCGTCGGCCCCGCTAGGCGTCGTCGTCGGTCCCCGACGACGGGGTATCCTCTGTGGCGTCATCCTCGGTTATGTACTCCTCCTCGGTCGCAGCGTCTTGGTCCATAGACGCGTCGGCGGCGGGGTCCTCCTCGGTGGTCTCGTCGTCGCCCGTCGCTGGATCGGCCGCGATCCCGCCGACGACGCCGCCAGGGGCGAACGTCGGGGGCAGGGGGGCGGGCGGCACGGTGGCGCTGGTCTGGTCGCCGGTGTAGAGCTTGAACACCGCATCGGGGCCGGCACTGTGGTCGTTGTCGGGCTCGTAGTCGCGCGCGGCCTGGGCCTGCCGGATCAGCAGCGCCTCTATCGTCGCCTTGACGAGGCCGAGCGGGTCGAGCATGCGCAGATCCTTGATGTGCTCCGCGCGCGGGCGCGTGCTCCCACCCGCGCGCATAAGCGCGGCCACGTCCACGCCATGCCGACGCGCGATCTCGCCCCAGTCCTCCTTGTTCAGGCTGATTGTAGCAAGGGAGTACGCGGCCAGCGTCGCCAGATCGTGGACCTCGATAGAGGCGATGAGGTCCACGGAGCGGCGCACCGCCAGGACGTTGGGCATGTAGTCGGCCTTCTGCGCGAGGCGGCGCGCGCGTGTCTCCTTGCCCTTCTGCGCCGCCGTCCGCGCGACCGAAGGGGTGTAGCCGCCGCCGCTGCCGCTGGGAGCGGTGCCAGGCATGACGGCTGGCGCGTTCTTTTGGCGCGCGGCCTCGGCCTCCTCCCACCTGGCCTTGCCCTTGGCGTGCAGCGCGGCGTAGTGCGCGGGCATGAGGCAGAAGCCTTCGTCGTCGCCGTAGGGCGAGCGGTAGGCGGCGAAGGGGCACGCGCGGCACACGCTGTAGGTGTCGAAGTAGTTGTCGCCGTACCGACCGCCCTGGTCGTTGTGCCAGTGGGTCAGGCGCTTGACGAGCCCCGCGTGTAAGCTCGCCGTGGTGCTCGGGTGCGCGTCGTTGTTGACCCCCGTGGCGATGTCCTCGGCCATGGCCTCGATCAGGCGCGGGAAGCCCGTGTTGTCCTTATTGCCGTGGGTGTACTCGTGCAGCTTGAGCATCTTGGTCAGGGTGAGTCGGCCGCTCGTGTCGCGCAGTATAGAGGTCCTGCGTCGTCGCCGGGAGGTCGCACAGCTTCAAGCGGTCCTTGACCCATTCCTTGCCGCGCCCCAGCTTCTTGGCGATCTGCTCGACCGTGTAGCCTCGGCCGGCGCGCAACTGCGTCAGGCCGCGCGCCTCCTCCATGGGGTGCAGGTCACGCCGCTGGAGGTTTTCCAGCACCGCCGCCTCGAGCGCCGTGTCCTCGGTCAGGTCATGGCGCATGATGGCCGCGATGGTGCGCCGCTTGAGCACGTCCCTGATGGCGCGCAGGCGGCGCTCGCCGGCCACGATCAGATAAGGGGGCGCGCCCTCCCCCGCGTCGAGGTTCGCCCGCACGGTGATCGGCTGCACGAGGCCGTGCGCCTTGATCGACGCGGCCAGTTCGCGGATGCCGGCCTCGCCGTCGAGGTCGAACAGGGTGCGCGGGTTGCGCCCAGCGGTGGTGATGCCGACCACGGCGATCTCGCGCAGCTCGGCCAGCGCGGCGGCGGTGGGGATCGGCGCGGCCTGTGTGGGCGCGGCCTCGGTGGCGGTGTCCGTGATGGGGGGCGCTGTCTGCGCGGTCGTTGTCCGTGCCATTGGTCGTTTCTCCGGTTCCATTGGGGCCTGCTGAGATGACGCGTTTTGGCCGAAAGACCATCGGAGTAGCCGGTGGCGTCGGCACGATTCGACCTTTCGTAGGTGCCAGAAATTCTCGCGCAACTCTGTTTTGGCTGGTCAATAGGGCCCACTCCGAAGGTTTTTCATCTATCTCAGCAGGCCTCAATGGAACCTCTTCGAGGCCTGAGGTCCTGTGCAGCATCTCGTCGTCCGCCACCTGCGTCGGTTCTCTGGATCGTTGGGCGCGGCGGACGGTGGGGGTGTGGGCGCGCGTCACACTGTCGTGGCTGCGCAGCGGCAGGACGCGCCCCGTCCCCCACGACCGCGGCTCATCGCGCGGCGACCCATTCCAACGCCGCTGTATGTACCTGATGTTTAGACTACGCGAGGGCACAGGGATGCAGCGGCCGACCGCACGAGGGGCAGGTCAGAGCCAGGATGGATGGCCGTGCACGCCGTGTTAGGCCGCGCGACGCTGTTTCGGAGGCCGCGC
>JAABUX010006825.1_pt1 | contig 13538 bp, 13 predicted proteins | sample 5561851 | NCBI WGS metagenome assembly JAABUX01 (sample SAMN10711883, study PRJNA513361) | rock metagenome | isolation source: Antarctica rocks | place: Antarctica: Victoria Land, Richard Nunatak red sandstone | collected 2016-01-03 | reverse complement strand
CACCCCGCGGGCCACGGGCTACTGGACGGCGTCGCCGGCATATCACTCTCCTCCCCACGACCGTACAGACCGTCATCAGACAGCGTACCATAGATGTGCCGAGGGGACCGGCGTCGGGATCACTCCCACTGGAACAGGCGCACGGCGGCGACGGAGAGGATGGCCAGGAAGGCGACCAGCGCGGTGACGTCGATGCCCAGGCTGACCTGCGGCGTCGCGCCGACCATGACCTGGCGCAGCGCGTCGGCCATGTAGGTGCTGGGGACCACGCTCCGCCACGATTCCCTTGACACATGTTTGCAGTGGACAGTGGGACGATTTTGGACCGCGAGCGGCTCTTGAGATGGCCCTTCCATGCGTGAAACGGCCGCCTCAGGGTGCAAACTATCGACCCAAAACCGTGCAAGAAAACGGACAAAGTGACACCCGGAGCGTCGTCTATAGCGGCGCATCTTGGAGCGCAATTAGGCCTGTATGTCGAAGACAAGGGCTTAGGGGCGCTGACGGGTGCGCAGGGCGGCTATCGTCTTGACCCAGCTCACCCGGACGAGACAGAGTTACTCCCCGATGTGGCCTTTGTGTGCACGGAGCGGGCGCCGTCCCCAGCAGACCCGGACTACTACAAGAAAGCGCCGACGCTGGCCCCCGACCTCGCCGTTGAGGTTCCCTCAGAGAACCAGTACGCGCCTAGCATGGCGGCGAAAGCACACACCTACCTGACCTTTGGGACGCGCCTTGTGTGGGTCGTGTGGCCGCGTGTGGGTCGTGTGGCCGCGCTACAAGCGCGTAGACGTGTGGCACCCCGGCGATGAGACACCGAAGGCTCTCGGGGTTGATGACGTGCTCGATGGTGAGGACGTGGTACCGGGCTTCACCTACCCCATCGGGCGCCTCTTTCCCTAAGAGGGGGGGGTGCATATCCCCTCAAAAAGGTGCATCTTCTTGTGCGCGATACGCTGATCGTTCGCGAGGCAGCGTGCGCTTTACCCCGACGGATCGCGCCTTACCTCAGGTTCCTGTACCTCATAAAACGTGGGCGAGGGGGCGCGACGCGCTACCTGCGGGACCGGACGTAGCTGATGGTGATCGAGGGGTGGGCGCCGCGCGGGGCGAGGCCCATGGATACCCGCGTGGTCCCGCGCGCGACGAAGCTCGACCCGCCGCCGCCGCCGCCGCCCGCGCCGTCTTCGGGCGACTGATTGCCGGAGCCGCCGCCGCCGCCGCCGCCGCCGCCGGCATAGCCGCCGCCGCCGCCGCCGCCGCCCCCCGTGCCGCTGCCTCCGGCCCCTCCGTCGCCCCCGCCGCCCCCCGCGCCGGCGCGGGCGCCATCCGTCCCGCCAACAGCGGGGCCGGCGTCGGAGGGGCCCGGCGCTCCGCCGTGGCCCGGCGTCCCCGTCCGCCCGCCGCCGGCGCCGCCCCCGCCACCGTCATAGCCACTACCGCCGCCCGCGGCGCTGGCTTCCGCCCCGGATGTGCTGTGTGGATCGCCGCCACCCTCGCCCGGAGCGCCGCGAGGAACACCACCATCGCCGCCATTACCACCCCCGTCATCCCCCGCGTCGCTGCCGCCGCCGCCGCCGCCGCCGCCCCCGGCGACGAGGAGCAACGCGCCGCCCGCCGCGCAGGTCGCCCTCCCGCACGCGCGGAGGGTGGAGGCTGCGCCACCCCCGGCGCCAAAGCCCCCGGCCCCCATGCCGCCGGGGGCGTCTCCGCCGCCGCCGAGAGCGTCGCTGGTGGCGAGAAGGGGCCCACCGTACGCATCCCCACCCCCCGCGCCTCCCACGTCGCCCACCGCGAGGACGAGCGTCCGTCCTGGGGTGACCACCAGGTCGGCGGCAACCCGCGCCCCCCGCCCCCCGTCTCCGCCCCCGCCGATCCGGCCGCTGCCGTCTCCACCGTGCCCTCCCACAGCGACGACGTGCAGACGGGTCACGCCCGGCGGGACAACAAAGTACTGCTCCTGCGTGTCCGTGTACGCGATCGTCGTCGTGATCGGTGCGGACGCGCTGCCCGCCGGACGGCCCAGGACGCCCCCCACGCCCCCCACGCCCCCCACGCCCCCCACGCCCGCAATGCTCCAGGGCGCCGGTCCGACCGGAGCGGTCGCCGCTGTGGCCAGGAGCGTGGCCAGGATGAGCACCGTGGGTGGCAGCGCCCGCGCCCGGCACACCCGGCCCTCTCGTCCTCGTCCCCCCAACACCTGTCGTCCCATGCGTCCCTCCTCGCCGCGTCCCGGCGACGTGCCTCAACCCATCCGCGTCTCTGCCGTCAGGACGGCCAGACCCTCGGGCGGACGCGGTCGCCCGAGGGCACTACGATCATAATACGTGGCCGGTATTAGCCCGCTATTAACGGGAGCGAGCGCCGTCTCGGCGTGCGCGGGGCGGGGGGAGGCGGGCAGGAGCGCCCGTCGCACACCAGTCGATGCACAGGGCGACGGGCGCTGCACTCTTTGCGCCCAACGATCTCTATGGAGAGGCGTCGGTGGGCGTTACCGCATCAGGATCACCTTGCCCGAGATAGCGATAGACCGTCGCTTTGGAGAGGCGGAAATCCCGCATCAGGGTGCGGATGGGCACCCCCTGCTGACGCTGCGCGCGGAGCGCGGCCGTTTGCGCCCGCGTTAACGTCTTGTGGCGGCCGAACGGTACCCCTCGCGCTTTGGCGTTCTCGATGCCATCGCGCTGCCGCTCGGCGCGGATCTCGGTCTCGCATTGCGCGATCGCTCCGAGCATATGGAACAGCAGTCGGCCGGTGGCGTCGGCGGTGCTGATCTGCTGATCGAGCACGCGTAGATCGACGCCTTTGCGCCGCAGGACCTCGGCGATCTGATACAAGTGCAAGGTGGAGCGCGCCAGCCGGTCCAGGCGCGTGACCACGAGCGTATCGCCATCCCGCACATAGTCCAGGCACGCGTCGAGGCTGGGACGCTGGCGCGTGGTGCCGCTCCTTTTCTCCTGATAGATCTTGTCGCAGGGCGTGAGTTTGTCGAGCTGGACGGCGAGACTCTGGCCGACCGAACTGACCCGCGCGTAGCCGATGAGCGCCATGGCGTGCTCCTGCTGTTCTGCTGGGGTGTACCCCAAAAAAGTGACATGTGGCCGAAACGGGCCTGCGACGGCGGTCGCAGGGCAAACAGACGCCGACGGCGGTCGGGTGTGGTCCGCCGCCACGCCGCTCCTGGCCCCGGTCTGACACCGCAGTGTCCGTGGTGTGCCCTGCGACCGCCGTCGCAGGCCGCGTCTCACAATTTGATACTGTTGGCGAATTCGTTTCCGGGCTACATCCAGGCGTGAAGTCAAGGGCAACGTGAGCGTGAGCGCACCGTGAAAATGGTGTCAGCGGCAATTCGCCAACAGTATCCAATTTTGGGGTACACCCCTTCTGCTGTCACGGGACGGTCTCAGAACCCCTAGGATGCTATGATGCAGGCATTATGAGACGACTTGTGCGACCTGTCAAGCCTCCTGGCGCAGAAGGTATACCTACAGGTATAGTAGGACAGAAAGGAGCAACTCATGGATGACTCGACACGCCTGGATGAGACGGACACCTATCGCCGCATGGAGGCCCGGGAGATACCCGAGGAGACGTACTACCATGTGCCCCGCATGCAAGAGGTCGCGGTGTTCGGCCAGGCGGCCGCGGTGCTGCCCGACGACCGCCCCGCGTTCCGCCGGCGGTGGGTCACCCAACCGGTGACCTCACCTGTGTGCAATGCCACAGAATCGTGACCCAGGAGCGGTACCCCGGCCCGGTGCCGCGCTACTGTCGCCAGGCGTGCAAGGAGGCATCAACCGTGGCCAGGTCCGAGGAGATCCGCGCCAAGGATCGGGACTGGAAGCGGCGGGAGCGGCGGGAGCGTGCCCGACAGCGTGGGGAGTCAGGCACATAGGCCTCTGTCCAAAGATACCGACAGGTCCAAAAGGACAGACGCACAGCGGTGTAAGATAACACCCGATCTCGTACATTGAGGGGGGGATCGGCCAGCAAACGCCCTCGCAAGGCGAGCGACGGGAGGGTGCGCTAACCGCCCCTGGGCGGGCCGCGAATTTCGTAGGGGTACTCAGTGTCTGACGGGCGCGGCCCGCGCGACGATGGGGCCAGGGGCGGCGCTGCTGAGGCCACCGACGATAACGACACAACCGACAATAGACTCGTTGCCGAATAAGGCAAGTGCCCTTCAGAGCCTTGGTTAGTAGGCCGGCAGCCCGTGAAAGGCGCCATTTTGGCCCTTCCTGAATGCAATCTGATGCTGATTCGGTAGTCTGCGCTTATCCTGCAACGAGTCTAATAGGAGGAACAGACAATGAGGACGCTACAGCAGATTGTTGCGGTGTGCGGCGTGCTGGCGCTCGCGCTGGTGTCGATGCCAACGCCCGCCTTCGGAGCATCTACGGAGACGTTCACGCGAGGTACGACAGAGATTCAACCACTGCAACAGAACGCGGCGACTGAATGGCAACTGGGACCCTCTCCCACAAAGCCGTATGTCGGCAGGGAGCGGCCGGCTGAACTATACCTAGTGACGCCCTGTTTTGACATCAATGCCGGGAATGCCTGTCCGGGCGTGCTCATCATCGTCTGGCACAGCATACACGGCGATCCGGTGCCAACCGTTATCCGTGACGGCATCTCTGCCGTGGAGCACGTCTACCGCACCGGCTTGAACACATACCGTCTAGCCGTCATAACAGGCAGAGTGTACATGTGTGCGGGAGCGGAATGTAACCAGCTTCCACAACCGGGACACAGGACGCTACGCGTGGACACGTGGGCGCGGACAGTAACCGGCTAACCAGACGGCACGCCCACCAGCGACGGGCAATGCCGCCTGCACCCTCAGCTTGCGCGGGCAGTCGTGGCCGCCTGCCGCGTCCCTGACAGCCGCATCGCTGAGGGGGCCGCCCATCTACGCCTACTCCTGATGGGCCGCTGATAGGTCGTGGATGGGCTATGACACGGCCGTTTACCACTGACCTTTTGCTAAGATCCTGACGAAAACCTACAACGTCCCAGATAACTAGCAAGCGGCATGCGGGAAGATCTTGCCCCGCAACCACCCGAACAAGACCATCGCCAAGCCGGCAACGAGTAGGCCAGGGCGGCGATACCAGGCGCCGAGCGAGATCACCGCGTTGCCCGCGAAGCGCAGACCTTGCATCGAGGGGGTCATGTGGCGCGCGACGTACCGCCCGACGGCCGACCGCCTCTGCGGCTCAAGGTCGGCCCAGCGGATCAGCAGGCCCGAGACCACGAGCGCGGGGATGGCCTGTATGAGGAGCGCCGGCCGCAGCCGGTGGCGCCAGAGCAGATAGAAGCTGATGAACCCGGCGCTTCGCCAACCAATCGACAGAACCGGCTTAATAGGCCTAGAAAGAGCGAAGCTGAGACCAGGGGCAAACTAGCTTTATAGGGAGAGGCTCAAGGTTGTCGTCAAAGTGCCGGGAATGGTCGGTTGCAGCACTCTTGAGGTTGGATAAAGCTGCTTGGACGCCTGTGGGTGTTGCGATCAAGATGGTGAAAGCGTAGGAGTACCAAGCCCCCATGCAAAGTCGGCACTTTGCCGTCGCAGCCGTTGCTTTGGACTCCAGGGTTGAGTGCCTTTTTGTGAAGTTACTTTGCCTCTGGTCGCAGCTTCGCTCTTTCCACCCCTAATACGTGCGCGGTCAGCGCGACCTTGGGCGTTCCCCCTGGCTTCGCACCCCGCCGTTGCCAGCGACGCACGCAAGGGTGGGAACAGGCGCTGGACACTCGCCTGAGTGTAGCTTTCCTTCCTACATTACTCTAACGGTGCGACTTCGTGTCGCACACAGCGACGCTTATTCTAGGCCTATCAGGCGGCATGTCGCGCCCAAACTTATGCAGCGCAGTGGTCGGCGAGCCAGTGCCAGGCGCGCAAGGTCGCCACGAGATCGGCGCGCTGGTAGGCCACGAGGCGCGCCAGGTCAGCGGAGTCGCCGTGCGCCCGCCAGCGCTCGAAGACATCGACGGCCGCGACACCCGACCCCACGCCCTCAGGCCAGGTGACGCCGAGCCAGGTGCCGAGGCCCTTGAGCCCGATCGTCTCGCCGGAGGTGCGCTCCAGCGGCGGCGTGACGCGCTCCCGCATCGCATGATCTGCATCGAACAGGCGAGGCTCGAGGGTCGTCCGCACAGCTGGGGGGGCCTTGTCGGCGATGACCTTCGCGTCGAAGTCGCCCCAATGCGCGCAGCACCCCGCGACTCGGCGCGTGGCGGCGTCGAAGGCGGCCCAGGCCGCCGGGCGGGCGGGCACGATCACGACGGTCGTCCCGTCAACATCAAGCGTGGCCAGGTCGCGGTTCCCCGCGCAGAGGACGAGCGTCATGTCGTCTTCACCCGTCGCCCAGCCCCAGCCCCATGGCTCGCGGTCACCCAGGTCGGTCTCGAGATCGAACACGAGGCCCAGGGGCGGGAGAGGGTCGCGCGCGTGCGCGTGCCAGAACGGCTCGCCCGTCGCGAGCGCGCCTGCGGCATGCACGAGCGCGGGCGCCGTCTTGGGGCCGGCCTGGGGGAGGCGCGCGACGGCGGGCGGGGAGAGGCGCGCGAGGTCATGCACCGTCGTTGTCCCCTGCGCGCGCAAGGCCTCCGCAGTCGCCCTCTTGAGCCCGGGCAGGCGCGCGAGATCGTCGTGCTCCCGCGCCTCGTGGAGGCACCACGCGGCCCAGGGGCACACGCCGCAGTCCTCGACGAACCAGACGGGCGGGGCGACGGGGGCGCCGTGCAGCGCGCGCAGGCGGTCGAGCGCCGCCGGGATCGCGGCGGGATCGAAGGCGCGCTTCTCCACGGTCGGCCGGCCCTCCGCGTCCGCGCCACGCCAGAGTTCGCCCTCGGCGGCCATGCCAAAGTTCGTGTGCAGGAGCCAGAGGGCGACATCGAGCTGGAGGCGCGCGTCGTCGGTCGATCCCCTTTTCATCTTGATCTCGATAGGCGCATAGGACCACGCGCCCAGGCGGGAGGGGGCATCACGGAGTTCGAGGCGATCGGGCTGAGCGATCAGGAGATAGCGCGCGTCAATCCGCGCCAGGAGCAGGCCCTGCTCGATCACAGGGACACCGGCGCGCATCAGGTCGTCCGTGATCTGGCGACGCTCGGAAGGCGGCAGATCGGCGGGGACGCGCTCCACGATGGCGCCGACGTTCGCGCCGGCGCCCACCGCGTGCTCGTGTGCGATGCCGGCACGGGCGAGGGCCTGGCCCGTCGGAGAGGCGGGGGCTTTCTGCGCGGCGTCGCCGTGCATATCGAGCCAGAGGCGCCGCTCGCACCGCTCCAGCCAGGCAAACGCGCTCGCGGTGATTCCTTTCGTGGAGCCCTTCGTCTGTGGCCGTAGTTCGGGTCTCGACTGCGCCGGTGGCGCGCCCATCTCGCCGCCGGGTGCCACGGGGAGGATTGCTCCTCCGAGCTGGTTGGGATGTCTTCTGCGCGGCATATTCATATCATCTCTCCTTTCGGGCAGGGCTCCTAGCAACAGTCTAGCAATAACTGCGCACTTTGTTCATGCTGGCGACACTCCACTACTGGGAAAGAAGAACGCGCGCCCGGCCCCTCTTTTTCCCAGTAGCTGGCCGTGCTCGCGAGGCGCTACACTGGAGCGAGGATCACGGCCCCGGCCAATCATTTGGAACAAATGTGGACTCACTCCACATTTTGCCCGGCCCGCCCTCCAGGGCGGGCCGGGCAAAATGTGCCGTTCGCCCGCCGGCGGCCCCTGATGGGGCTGCGCAGGTTGCGGGAACGCGCGTTTCCGTGAGGCATGGGAGGGACTGCGATGGGCGGTGACAGCGCGGCTGAGGACGACGGCGATGGTGGTCCGCCCACGGCCGACGCGCTGGCGTGTGACCGCTGTGGCCGCCCTCTCACGGTGCAGGCGGCCATGGTGACGGCGCAGACGGAGGTGTTGTGTCGCGCCTGCTTCGACGAGCGGGCGACGCCGGCGCCGTCCGCGGACGGCGGCGCAGGGGCTGGCTAGGATAGGGGGCAGGGGTGGCCAGGTACGTGGTGCTGCGCATCGCCAAAGTCAAGACGATGGGGCACGTCGCCGGGCTCGGCCTGCACGTGGAGCGCGAGCGGGAGACGCGCAACGCCGACGAGGCGCGGCGCGCCCAGAACGAGCGGCTGGCCGGGACCGGCGATTGGAGCGCCGACGTCGCGCGCCGCCTGGCCGACGCGCCGACGATCCGCACCAACGCGGTGCTGGCCATCGAGCACGTCATGACGGCCTCGCCGGAGTTCTTCGCCGCCGGAGACGAGCGACGGGTGGCGGCGTGGCGCGACGCGAGCATGGCGTGGCTGCGCGAGACCTACGGGGAGCGCAACGTGGTGGCGGCCGTGCTGCATCGGGACGAGCTCACCCCGCACATCCAGGCGCTGGTGGTGCCGATCGACGACCACGGGCGGCTGAACGCGCGGGGCTTCATCGGGGGGGACCGCGGCCGCCTGAGCGCGCTGCAGGACAGCTACCACGAGGCCGTGGGGCGGCTGGAGCTGGAGCGCGGGGTGCGCGGGAGCGTGGCCGAGCACCAGACGGTCAAGGAGTATTACGCGAAGATCTCCGAGCCGACGCCGGCGCGCGGGGCGGTGCTGCGTGCGGTGGAGATCGAGCAGCCGGGGCGCTTCACGCGGGACCTGGAGGGGTGGGCGGAGGAGCAGCGGGAGCGGATCGCGCCGGCGGTGGACGCGGCGCTGACCAAGGCGCGGCACGACGAGGAGCAGGCGGCGCGGGCCGAGGCGAACGTGATCGCGCTGCAAGAGCGCGTGCAGACGCTGGAACGGCAGCAGGACCGCCTCACGCGCGACTACAGGGCCTTGGCGGAGCGCGTGCGGGACATTGTGCTCAGGGCTCTGGGGGCGTCTCAGGACCGCCACGACGCCCACAAGTGGCACACGGAGGCCGGCGTCCTCAACGTGACGGGGGCCAAGTTCTACAACCACAGCGAGGGACGCGGCGGCGGGGGCGCCATCGACCTGGTGGAGCACGTCGCCGGCTACGACTTCAAGGGGGCGACGGCGTACCTGGCCGACCGCTTCGGGGCCGACGCCGCGGCGGGCGCGGCCGTCGCCCACCAGACGCCGGCTTTCCGGGGCTGGGCGGAGCGATCCGCGTCGCCGGCCTTTGAGGCGCCGGAGGAGGACACGCGGCGCTGGGGGCAGGTGCGCGCCTACCTGGTCGCGGAGCGGCACCTGCCGGCGGCGTTCGTCGACGCGCTGCACGACGGAGGCTACGTCTATGCGGATCGGCGCGGCAACGCGGTTTTCCCGCGCTGCGACGCGGAGGGGACCATCACCGGCGCGGCGTTGCGCGGGACCGACCCCGGCAGCGCGTTCAAGGGGCTGGCGGCGGGCAGCCGGCGCGAGGAGGGCCACTGGGCCTACAGCGCGGGCCTGGCCGAGTACCCGGACCGCCGCCCGACGCTGCTGCTGGCCGAGTCGCCGATCGACGCCATCAGCGTGCATGGGTGTCGAGTAGCAGCGGACCAGAAAACACCGCTACGCCGTTCAGCAAGCTGAAACGGTGAGGGTCTACGTGAGCTTCGGTCGGGTCGGTTGCCGCGGCTGACGCCGCCCTCGCCCCTGTCCTGGCGCCCTCGCTGCAGGGTACGCGGGGCCACTACACGTCAGGAAGGCACAGCAGGGGTATCAGGTCGCCCGGACGTGCGGGCGTCAGGGCGTGGACTGCGGGGGACGCGTCTAGCGGCGCGGATCAATGCGTACGGCGACCCTGTTTTGCCGCGTGGGCTGCCGCTGTGCCCGCTTCTGTTCAGCAAGCTGAACGGCGTAGCGGTGTTTTCTGGTCCACTACTACTCGACACCCTACCTTGGCCCGTTCCACCAGGCCGAGGTGTCGCTGGCGAACGGCCTGCGCCGCTTGCTCACCGCGCCTGCCGAGCGGCTGCCCGCCTTCGCGGCGGTGGACTGGGACGCGGCCTACGGCTGGCTGCGCAAGACGACGGGGAGCGAGCTGGCCCCCGAGCAGGCGGAGGCGGTCCGGCTCGCTCTCACCGAGAAGGTGGCGGTTCTGACGGGCGGCCCCGGCTGCGGCAAGAGCTTCACCGTGCGCTCCATTGTCGCCTTGACCACGGCCAAGAAGGCGACGGTGATCCTGGCCGCGCCGACGGGGCGCGCAGCCAAGCGCCTCTCCGAGCTGGCCGGGGTCGAGGCTGCCGCGCTGCACCGGCTGCTGCAGCTGCGCCCCGGCGGCGACGCCGCTTTCGACCGCGACAATCCGCTCGACGCCGACCTGGTCGTGGTGGACGAGGCCTCCATGCTCGACGTGTTGCTCGCCAACACCCTGGTTAAGGCCGTGGCGCCCGGCGCGCACCTCTTGTTCGTCGGCGACGTGGACCAGCTGTCCAGCGTCGGCGCGGGCGAGGTGCTGCGCGACCTGCTCGGCTCGGGCGCGATCCCCCGCGTGCGGCTGACGCAGATATTCCGGCAGGCTGGAGAGTCGGGCGTCGTGACCAACGTCCACCGCATCAACGCCGGCCAGCTGCCCGTGACGCGCGGCCTGGCCGACTTCTTCCTGTTCGCCGAGGACGACGCCGAGCGCGCGGCCGACCTGACGGTGGACATCGTGGCCCAGCGGCTGCCCCGCAAGTTCGGGCTCGACCCGCGGCGCGACGTGCAGGTGCTCTGCCCGATGCGTCGGGGGCCGGCCGGGACCTCCTTGTGCAGCTGGGTCCGCTCCTTCTTTTTGCGGGGGATGTCCCGCTCGGGAAAGTGACGGGCCACGAAGGTCTCCCACCGCGTGATGTCCCCGTAGCGCCGATACAGCCGCAGGTCCAGGGGGAAGCGCACCGCGCCGCTCACATAGAAGGTCGTGACCGGGTTATGGGCCAGGGGGGAGGTCCCATCGCCGTGGTTATAATGGCGGTCCACGTGGTCGAACAGGCTGCCCACGTGCTCACACAGCGTTCGTCCAGCACCAAGGCTGAGACTGCCTTGGGCTGCCGCTGCATGATATACTACGCGTAGGCGATGGGGCAGGGTCCCGTCACCACGCGCTGAGGCGCCGCGAAACCCGTCAGATCGGTAGAAGCAGCGGTAAGCGAGCGGCTCAGGGGCGTGCGTTGAGCGGGGCCCTGCCCCATCGCCTTTGGACGCTCTCTCCGCGGCCGTTCCAAGCTAGCTTCCCGCAGTGGCCGGACTTCTTGCCGTTGCGGGAGGCGAGGTGTGCAGGCCGTGGAACGCGTTGAGCCGGTCCGCCGCCGCGGCGAACGTCAGGTCCTCCGCGACGTGCGCGGCCGCCCGGTCGAGATTGCCCGCCCCTTGCACCAAGGCGCGGACGCGTGATGTTGTGCCGGCCTGATCCGCGATGATATGCTGTGCGTATGGGAGGGAACACGTGTCCATGAACACAACGAGCGCCACATCCGTCTTCAAGGAAGCAGCCTTCACCATGCCCACCTATGCGCACGGGGCCGTCATCACCACTCTGGGCGCTGCCCTCCATGACTTCGACCCCGCGCACCGCATCGGGCGCTCCTTCGGCCCGCAGACCACGTACCCGATGGTGGGCGACCCGCCGGCGCGGGAGCCGGATCTGACCTGGGTGCGGGCGGAGCGCCTGCCCGCCGACTTGAACGTGGACCCCGACGCCCCACCGGACCTGGCGGTCGAGGTCATCTCGCGGACGGACACGCACACGGGGACGGATGCGCGCGTCGCGCAGTATCTCGCCTCCGGCGTGCGCCTGGTGTGGGTGGTCGATCCTTGGCTGCGCACGGTGCTGATCTACCGGCCGGGCGTGCATAGCGCGGTATTGGAGGCGCCCGACGTGCTCCTCGGCGACCCCGTCATCCCGGGGTTCGCCGTCCCCGTCGCCGCCCTCTTCGCGTAACGAGGGGGAGGAGTCTACCGGCGCAGAGACCCTAGACCGTCAGCACCCCAATTCTTTGCGCTGCCGAGTTTTTAGTGCTCTCCGCACTTACAGCCTCTGGCCCCGGCCAGGAATCTGGCATCCTATACAGGGGGGACGCGACACGTTTGGCCGGGTCTGCCCCACGATGCACGATGCGCCGCTGAGTCACCGCGGCTACGTCGGTGGTTGACGCGTACCACATGGAAAGGGAATGTTCGATGAGTCAAGTGGCCATGAGGCCGGGCGCCGGGGCCGCGGTCCCTGGTGGGCAGAGCAGCGGGGCAGCGGCCTCCGGTGAGCAGAGCGCCAGGGCGGCGGGCAACTACAAATGGTGGGTGCTGATCACCGTCGTCTTCGGCGCGTTCGTCAGCATCCTGGACAACACCATCGTCAACACGGCCATCCCCAAGCTGCAGGCCGTCTTCGGGGCCGATACGCACGCGATCTCGTATGTGGCCACGGGTTATACGCTGGCCCAGGGCGTCGTGGTCCCGGCCACGGCCTTTCTGGCGGCCCGCTTCGGCATTAAGCGCATTTACCTGGGCTCACTGACCCTCTTCACCATTGGGTCGGCGCTGTGTGGCCTGGCGCCCAACACCACGGCGATGATCGTTTTCCGCGTGCTGCAAGGGGCCGGCGGCGCCGCCCTGTTCCCTCTGTCCTTCGCTATCCTGTTCTCGGTCTTTCCGCCCGAGGAGCGTGGCCGCGCCAACGGCTTCTTCGGCATTCCCGTGCTGTTCGCCCCGGCTATCGGCCCCACCGTCGGCGGCTATCTCGTGCAATACTTCGACTGGCGCTGGATCTTCTACGTTAACGTGCCCATTGGTATCGCCGGCGTCTTGTTAGGACGGGCCGTCCTGCGGGAAGTGGCGCCGCGGCCGGGACTGCGCTTCGACATACCCGGTTTCTTGTTTGCCGCGGCAGGATTGGGCCTGCTGCTCTACGGCCTCTCCAACCTGGCCTACGACGGCTTCAAGAGCACTAGCACCGTCTCCGGCCCCATCGCGATCTCCATCGTGCTGCTGCTCATCTGGATCGCCGTCGAGTTGCGCGTGAAGCAGCCGCTGCTGGATCTGCGTCTCTTAAAGCGGCGCAACTACTGGGCCGGCAACCTTATCACCTCCCTGGGCACGGTTGGCATCTTCGGACCGGCCTTCTTGCTGCCGCAATACCTGCAGAACCTGCGCGGTCTGGACCCCTTCCCGTCGGGCGTGCTGCTGTTTACCGCTGGCGTGGGCACGGTGACGGGCACTATTTTGGCTGGCCAACTCTTCAATCGCATCGGTGCGCGGGCGCTAATTATCATCGGCTCCCTGCTGACCATCATTTCGAGTTGGTTGCTGGCCGGCTGGTCCACGGTCGACTCGCCCTATAACGCGCTGCCCTGGTTCTTGTTGCTGCGGGGCATCGGCCTACCGTTTTTCCTGCAGTCCGCCAACACCGCGGCGCTGGACGGGATCACGGGCCGGGCGTTGCCCGGCGCGACGACGCTCAACGTGGTCGGGCGCAACGTGGTTGCCGCGTTGTCCATCGCCACGCTGCTGAATATCCTGCAGAACCAGATCACCATCCACCGCTTCAACCTGGCCAGCACCTTCACGCTGACCAACCCGGTGAACGCGATGACCTACAACAATCTGGTGACGAGCCTCATCCATAA
>JAABUX010006824.1_pt1 | contig 13540 bp, 1 predicted proteins | sample 5561851 | NCBI WGS metagenome assembly JAABUX01 (sample SAMN10711883, study PRJNA513361) | rock metagenome | isolation source: Antarctica rocks | place: Antarctica: Victoria Land, Richard Nunatak red sandstone | collected 2016-01-03 | reverse complement strand
AATTTAAGTCTAAATATAATAGATATTTATACGAACTTTTATAAATACTAAGACCCTCCTTAAGTATTATAAGGGTTATAAGGTAAGTATTACTAAAAATATTAATTTTAAATTAAAGGGATTATTTATAATAGTTACCTAGTACTAGAGTATTAATAAATAGTTATTAGGCCTACTTATATTATAACTCTATTATAATATTACTATTTAGGAGTAATAGAGTATAACTAAGTATACTATTATTAAATAACTTATTATATTAGTTATATTTATATTTATATTTATATTTTATACTCTACTATCTAGCTACTTAGAGCTAATAATGGCGGTTTATATCTAGCTTACTAACGGAAACTATAATTTATAAAAGAAAACTTTATCTCCTATCCTATTTATTATTATACTTCTAGAACTCTAGATATTATATATTACCTTATCTTATACTCTTTATACTATCTTATCTCTTCTTTTATTAGGGTTACCTACCCCTTTACCTTTTAATTAGAGCCTATCCGCCCCTATATAACCCCCTAAGTTATTCCCTTATTAGTATAAACTAGCTAAGTATACCTTATTAGATAACCTACTTAATTACTACCTTTAACCCCTTTAAGGTTAATACTATCTAGCGGAAGTTATTTAACCCCGCCCTTTAAAATATCTACCTCCTCCCTTTTATATAATTAGGGTAGAATATAAGTATATACTTAGCGTCTTAATACCTTTATTTATATTTATAATTAGTACTATTAACCCCTAGTACCCTTCTTTTATATAGGAAGGCGCGTAGTCCTATCTTCTCTATATATAATTAGATACCTACGGAGCTCTTAGCTTTAAAAAGCCCTATATAAAGACTAGCCCTTATCTCTTAGATCTTACCCCTTTATACTACTATCCTAGTATAGCTAGGGATACCCTCCTAATATCCTTACTACCTCTCTTTCTACTTTTCCTTTACCTACCTCCTAATTTCTTTAAGGGTAAGCAAGGCTATTATCCTAGTATCCCCTCCCCCTACTACTACCTAGAGGGCTCCCCTTACTTAGGACTACTTCTCCTCTATTAGAGTCTTTATAACCCTTTTCTCCCTTCCCCTTTTCCCTTTTAGCTTACGGCGGATCTTTATATTCCCTTCCTTAATTAATAAGTAGATCTCCCGCGCCGCTAATATATATAATATTAACTAGTTAAGGCTTATCCTTATTAATAAGACCCCTAATTCTACCTCTAATACTTATATACTAATTACCTTAAAGGCCCTAAGTACTATCCTTAAGTACCTATTTTATATAATTTCTAGCGCTATAATATTAGCCTTCTTTACCTCTAGTATCCCTTTTAGGCTATATTATATCTCCGCCGCATAGGTTATTATTAGTTAGATTATAATATTATAATCCTATTTTATCCTATTAAGTATAGCGCCTTATATTAAGCTAGTAATAATTAATAAGGCTAGCTTTTATATCTTTATCCTTAATCTTACCCTATTAATATATAGGCCCTACCTTAGTTTACTATTAATGTAGAGTTTAAGGACTCTTATTAATATCTCTAGGTATACTACTACTACTTTAAGGTTTATTATTACCTTTATATTAAACCTCTTTAAGCTCCTTAATAAGTAGACTAACTTATACTTAGAAGGGGTAAAGGTTACTTTATATATATTTACCTAATAAAGGTATACCTTATATACTTTAACTAGGATTTTATAATTCTCCTTAGTACTTTTATTATATATTATTAGGTAGATATTATTAATAAAGCTTTTAATTTATACTTAGAGTTTTATCTTTATATACTCTTTTATAAGCGGGGAGTTAAAAAATAGAAATAAAATAGGTAATATTAGGGATCCTTAAGGGATCCTAGTTTCTACTATCTTTATCTTATTTATCTCCTAACTTAGCGGCTTATAAGAATACTAATTATAATATTAGAAGTATAAAAACGGCCTAATATTATACTTAGTTATATAGTTATATCTTTATATTAGACTATAATACTAGACTTTCTAATAATAAAAATAAGTTATTCTACTATTTAATTTATTAAATACCGCTAGTTAAACTTTAAAGGGCTAGATAAATACTAGGCTATACTAACTCTTATATTTAATAGATTCCTTTATATTAACGTAATAAATCTAGTAGGACTATTAATAGTTATTATAAGAGTATAAAAGATATATTATAATATAAGGGGTATAATAATTTAAGAATTATATTAAATAGTCTAGTAGTATAGAAGTTATTAATAAAATAGAATATTACTATACTAGATATCTTATAGTTAATTAGGTACCTAGTAGATAGTATTAGTCTTTTAATACTTCTATCTTAATAATAACTAATATAATAGATTAATTAATATACTAGATAATAAAAAAAGATAAAAAAATAAGCCTTAATAAATTTACTTAGACGTATGGTAAGACAAGTCCTAATATCGGGATATAGTATTAGGGGAGGAGTTATAAGTAGTAGTAGTAGTAGTAGTAGTAGAGGCGGTAGATTAGGAAGTAGAGGGGAGATACTCTTACGGGGCTAGGGAGCCTAGTAGAGGGGAAAGAATTAAAAGATAAGGGAATATATATTAGGAGGATATTAATAAAGGCCCTAGAAGCTATTATAGCTATATAAGACGCGTTAAAGGGTATAATAACGCGTAAAATAGGAAGGATAATAGGGGTAGGGCTTAAATATATAAAGGAGTTTATTATAAAGGTAGACTAATAGCTTAAGGAGGTATATAAGTTTAAGAGGGTAGTAGAAGAATAGTCCTAGGGGGGGAAGATATAAGGGGGTAGAAGGAGCTAGGCGTAGATAGCTAGCTAGAGCCTAATAGGTATAAGAATAGGTAATATAAGCCCTAGGGGGACGTTTATTATAGCGCTAATAGGTAATATTATAAGGAAGGGATCTAGAGTAATAAATAATAGGAAGGTTAGGACCTTAATAGTCTAGATTAATAATAGAACTAAGAGGGAGGTAGTAAGGGCGCTTACTAGGGAGTAGTTAGTTAAGAGATTTAGGATAATTATATTTCTAAGGATATAAGAGATTATAGTAGTAAGGTATCTAATTAGAGGCGACCTAATACTATTTATAATAGAGATAGAAGTAAGGGAGGAGCTAGAGGAGAATAATAACTAGGTAAGGAAGGTATATAAGTTAATAAGGGTACTAAGATAGACCTTCCTAATTATAATATATAAAGTACTAAAGAAGGTAATAGATATATTAAAATAGAAAGAGGTTAAAGAGATAATTATCTAATAGAATAAGAAGAACCTCCTAGGGCTAAAGATTATAAGGGTAGCCTAGCCGTAGGTAGTTACGCGGGAGAGGAGAGAGGGAGAGGTAGTAAAAGAGAGGGCCTTACTACTACTAGAGCTCCTTATACTAAAGATAATAGATAAAGTAATTAAGAAGGGCTTAATAAAGGGGTATAACCTCTTAAAGTATAAGAGGTAGAAGAGGAATAGGGTTATAATATAATACTTTAACTACTAGTAGTACGTGTATATAATAGGATATTATAAGAGCTTAGTATAATATAAGATCTACGCCGGCGGGTATAACTTAAGGGAGTACTTTACTAAGATATTTATAGTATATTCTTATATTATCTTATATAGTATACCTTTAATATACTATATTTTAAAGTAAAGAGTTATAAGTCTAATATCTTTAATTAAGGCTTTACTTATCCCTTTAATAGTATAATTTATATACGCGCCTTCTTTAACTCTATTAAATATAATTATTATAAGTATCTTAATATTAAGTATAAATAGGAAATCCCTACCTCTTTTTACTAGTCTTATACTTACCTTTTATAGGCCTTAGATATTATAACTACTTTAAATACTAACTCTAACCTCCTTTACCTTACTAGATTCTAGTAAACCTTTAATAGGCTTATTTACTAGTACTATTACTACCTCTACTACGCCTCTACCCCCTCTACTACTACTACCTTAGTAGGTATAGACCCCGCCGTTATTAGCTATATTATAAATACCTTTAAGGGTATTCTTAATATCCTCTACTAATATATATATATTATTTTATATTCCCTTCTAAAGCCTTATTAATATATTATAAAAGTACCTCCCTCCTATTATAAAGGATAAAGATAAAGATAAAAAGGAGGATTCTATTAATATTAATAATAAGGGTAATAGGCCTAGTATTATTACTAATATAATATAATAGCCCTTTAGTATAATACTTTTAATAGCCTTAAATATCTTTTCTTTTTTATTAATAATAATTAAAATCTCTTTCCCTCTTATATAATATAAACTTTATATTAAGGTAATCTTACTTAAATCTTTTTAATATATTTAATATATAAACTAAGTCCTATTTATATAATTATTAACTATAATTATAAGATTAACCCTTCTACTTTATTAAATACTAAGGTTTATTATAAGAGATTTTATAATTAAGAATAACTTTAACCTCTTATTTATCTTTATTATTTATAAGCTTTACTTATATAACTTATATAATACTCTAATTATTACCTTTATATAACTTTATAAGTAAGATATAAAAGATATTATATATATATAAGGTATTAGGTAGCTATAACTTATATACTTAACTACTAATATAATTAAAGACTCTAAAAGGCCTTAGATAATATTATAATAGTTTTTTAATTATTTCTATTAATCTAATATATTTTATACTTAATAAGATATAATTACTTATATTATATTATCTTTACTTTTCCTATTTATTTATATACTCTACTTATATAGCTTATACTTAATATAAGTACTACTTTAAACCTTTCCTTTATTTTTAAAGTAACTTAACCCTTTCTTATACTAATAGGATTTCTCTTAATAATAGCTTTAAAAACTTTATATCTAGCTTTAATAAATAATTATAAAGCGCCTTATATAAAGGTAGCCTAATATTAGTATACTTTATATAATTATATATCAATTTTTTTAGATAAAGTAACTCTACCTAGTTATTTTATCTCTAGGTAGAATAGTAGTATAAATATTATTTAAGTATATTATTCTATCTCTCTATTTACCTATTTATTTAGGGATAGAAAGTAGTATTAAGCTTTCTTTTAATATTAATATAATAATATATAACTACCTAGAAGCTACTTAGAAATACTATTCCTTAATTACTAATAACACCTTTAAGCTAACTAAATTTTAGAAAGATTTTATAATATAATTGATTAATAATATTAATAGTATTAATTATTTTAATAATTAGTAAATACTTAACTACCTTAGTATAATAGTTTATAACTACTAGAATTATATTATAAATACTACCCTTCTATTTACTTAAAGGGAGATTTATAATAAAATCTATTACAATTTCTTAAAAAGATCTTATAAGTATTAGTAATAGTAATAGTATATTATTAATAGTATACCTACGCGGCTTTATTAATTAGTAGGTTAAGTATTTATATATATAATTATAAATATCTTACCCTATTAATTTCTAATAGAACTTCCGCTTAATAAGCTCTTATATATACTTTTATAAGTAGTAGCTAGTATAAGGATTATTATAATAAAGCTTTAAAATTTCTTATCTAATTACTTTATTATTAAGTATAAAAGTTATACTACCCTTATAAAGGACCCTTATTTTATCTATTAATAGAGATATATTAATAGTCTTTTTATAGCCTTAAGACTTTAATAATTATTTCTTATTATAAATATCCTTATCTCCTTTTTAAAGATATTAGAGTATCTTTAATATTAAGCTATTATATTTATTTTATACGCGCTCTATAATTAATATAAATATAATATACCTTCTAGGTATTATTTAATTAATATTAAACTATCTTATAATAGAGTTTAAGCTATTACCTACGCTACTTTATATCCTTAAAACCGCGTTACTCTCTCCTATTTTTAGGGTATAAGGCTTTCTAAGCCCTATCTCTAACCTTTTATACTATTTATAATTATAGGCCTTATTATCTTATAAACCTTTATAAATACTATATATATAATACCTATTAAAAGGAATATACTTAATATTTTTTAACTTATTTTATAATATTAATAGATAAGTATCTTCTTTATCTACTATTAATATATAATCTAGCCGCTTTAATAGGGCGTTAACTAGGTTTTAAGTACTTATATAATAATATATCTTAAAGTTATATATTATAAACTTTATTACTAAACGCGCTTATCTCTTTATTAATAATAATATTATTTAGAAATACCTTAAATTATTATAATTAATAATTATTATAATTAGATATAAGCTACCTTCTAAGAAGTACTATTATACCTAGAATACCTTAATAATTATAAGTAGTTCTTAATTATAAGTCTTATATCTAGTTTCTACTAAATATAGCTTATAAGAATAAAAAGTAATTAAATATAGACTAACTATCAAGTCGGGTTTTAGTACTATAAATTAGTACTAACCCGAATACTTAGTACTAGTTTAGGTACCGACCCGAATACTTAGTACCTACTTCCGGTACCGACCCGAAAAGCCCTCGGTACCTTGGCGAGTCGGGTTAGACCGACCCGACTCGCCAAGGTATCGCCAAGACGCCAAGCCCCTAATAAAATAGTAAGGGACACTGATTTTTTTTCTAGAATTACCCCTATTCTAAAATTAGATTTTTTTCAATTAGAATTTAAATACCCCCCTTGATTCCCTAGGGATATGTATTACCTTTTTGCATTACCTTATTTACTTTTTAGAATTACCTAGGTAATAATAATAATAATAACTAATAATATAGTCGTAAATCCTATATATAGTAAGAAATACTACTATAAATAGAAAATATTACTAATATTATAGTCTTTATTTCTCTAGGGATATATATTACCTTTTTATATTACCTTAAAGAATTACCTAGGTAATAATAATAATAATAATAATTAATAATATAGTAGTAAATCCTATATATAGTAAGAAATACTACTATAAATAGAAAATATTACTAATATTATAGTCTTTATTTTTATAGGGATATATATTACTTTTTTGCATTACCTTATTTACTTCTAAAGAATGACGTAGGTAATAATAATAATAATAATAGAAAAAAAATAGAAAATATAGTAAGAAATACTACTAAAAATAGAAAATATTACTAGAGAAAAAAGTCTTAGCGAGTCGGGTTAATACTTTAGTACTAATACTCGGTACTACCCTATAGTATTAACTCGAATACTCGGTACTAACTCTTAGTACCGACCTGAATACTCGGGCTAGGAATTTAGTATTAACTCGCTAAGAGTTAAGTCGGGAACCCGACTCGAGTTTAAAGTACCGACCCGACGCGGTTAGTCTAATTAAATACTACTCTACCTTTATCCCTTCTTTATTAATTAGGAACTTTTATAATAAAATAGTTATAATAGTTAGTATTAAAGTTTTAATCTCTAATTAGATTTCTCTTATAAGATTAAAATATATAAATAATAATACCTTTTAAAAGAGTTACTTTAAGTACTTAAATACTACTCTTATAATATTACCTAATATTAACTTTCTATTTTTAATATATAAATAATTATTTCTTAGATAGTCTATTAATAACGCGGTAATAGAGGAATAGTACTTAATAAAATAATAGTAGAAATTAGTAAATCTTAAAAAGATTTAAATATCTTTAATACTCCTAGATTCTAGCTATTTTATTATAATATTTACTCTACGCGGATTTATATATATACTATTATAATTAATAATAAAGTTAAGGAATTCTACTTCTACTATTATAAATTTATATTTCTTTAAGCTAATATAAAGTTTGAATTTATAAAGATATTATAATATAGCCTTTATAACTCTAATATAAGACTCTTTATCCTAGGAATAGATAAGAATATTATTTAGATAAATAATATATATAATATTAAGTAGTCCTACTAGGGCCTTATAAATATATATTTAGAATAAGGTAGGTATATTAATAAGTTTAAAAGGTATAATTATATATTTAAAATAGTTATACTTTATCTTCTTACTATAATAGAATATATAGAATTTTAAACCTTAAAGATCTCCTAGACCCCTTATCTAATAAATTATTTGCTTTATACCCCTATTTAACTACTTTTAATTTAGCTTCCTATCGCGAAGAATATTAAAGTCCTAACTTCCTTTATATTCTACCTACTTATATACCTACGCTTCTTATAATTTTTAAATTATATAAAGTTATTTAGCTCCTTTTAAGGAATTTAATACTATTAAAATTATTAAAATCTATATAATAGTCTAAAAGATATATTATAATAAATAGATTTACCTACTAGGAATTCTATTTCTTAGTATATTTTTTTTATATTAGCTTTATTAATATTTTTTTCCTATCCTTTTATCTTATCCTCTTTCTTTAACCTACTACCTTATAATATCTAATACCCTATTTAATATATTATAGCCTCTTCTACTTATTACTTACCTTCTAAACCCCTAGTATTACCTTAATTATATTAGGCTACGCTTATTACCCTCCCCTTTATTTTTAATTAAATAATACCCCCTTTTTAATATTAATCCTAATATTATAAGTAATAAACGCCGGTAACTATATAGAAGTAAGGGTATAAGGTATATTAAGTAGTTAAGAAACTTATTTATAATATCTTTAATTAATATTATCTATATTTTATATCTTTTCTTTTTACCCTAATATTAATAGATTTTTTATAAAACTTCTTATATCCCCCTTAGTTTTAACGCCCTCCTATTATCTAGTAATTAATTCTACCTTCCTATTCTACTATTTAAGTTATTATTCCCCCTTAGAATTAATAATAACCTACTCCCCTAGTTTTTAAAGAAGCCCTTAAAGAATCCGCTCCCTAGCTACCCTTTAAGTATTATAATTAGACCCGTCGCTAGTATACCCGCTAGTAACCTAATATAGAAGATAATATTAAGTATTAACCTCCGTATTAGTAAGGCTTATACTAGTAGTAAAATAATATATATAGGGGGTAGATACTAAGCTAGGGATATTAAGTATATAAGGATCCCTATATAATAAGAGATATAATACTCTACTAGGTTAATAGATTATTTAACCTCCTTACTAATAGATATTTATACTATAACGTACTATCCTAGAAAAGTAAATATAGTAGTTTAGGGGGTAGTTAATAGCTATATTATAATAGTAGGAAGAATAACTAGCTATCCCCTAACTAGTTATATAAGCCGGCTAATATTAACTTATTACCTAAAGGGCTAGGAAAGGAGGCTAAGGTTAAGGTATAATTTATTAATAAATTACTTAGTAATATAAATAATATTATTATTAATAGGTAATTTATAAGAAGGAGGACTATATATAGTAAAGAATTTTTAGATAATATTATTAGTTATAATAATTATCTCTCCTTTACTAGTAAGGATATAACTAATATTAATACCTATATTAGTTAAATTACCTTCTAGATCTAGGGGTCTATTTATTATCTAATAGGTCCTCTTATTATTAATAATAGCCTTAGGCTAAAATTCGCCTAGATTTATATACTAGATAGTATATAGGAGTAACTAGATATTTACTATTAATATTTTAATAATTTAAATTAAGATACCCTTTCTTCTACTTAGTATATCCTCTAGTCTATTAACTTATATATCTAGGGGTTTAAATCCTACTATAACCGCCTTAAGGAGGATAAATTATAATATCCTATTAATATTATAAGCGTCTATATCTAATAGTTAAACCCTAAATAATAGGATAAAAGTACTTATAATTAGCCTACCTTTATAGAAGTCGCTTATATTATAATAACTCCTAATAATATTATAAGAGGCTAGATTAAGTAGGATATCTATATTAAAACTATTAAGGGGGGCCTTATATTAATCCCTAATTAATATCCTTCTTATATAGCCCTTTAATATCCGCTCTTATTTCTATTTAATAAATAGTTATAGTATAACTACCTCCTATTAGCTAGCTATTAGCTTCTAGGTAACTATCTACTATATATATTATAATGGAACTATATTACTAGTAGGCTCGCCTAGTATACCTAAATTAATAGCGATAATAAACTAGAGTAGGAAGATAGTAGTAACCCTAAGTAGGAACTAGACTAGTACGTCGCCAGCGAGTATATACCTTAGGGTTATAGTAGGTCTTAGTATGTAATAAGATAATAATTTTATATAAAATAAATATAAGTAAGACTATTTAATATATTTCCCTAGTTATTTTCTAGATCTAAATCCGCTTAGTTATAAATAGTTCTAAATAATTTAGATATTAGTTAGGGGATAGTTAATATAATTTAAATAGTTAGCTAATTTATATCTAGATCTAGCCTAATTTCTTTAATTATACTATTAATAGTAGATATCTATTTAGCTATTAGGCTACTAATATCTAGATATTAATAGAGCTTAATAACCTAAATTAGTATTATTAGAATTAATAGACTATTTAAGTAGACTACTACTCCAGCCTAATAGATAGGCTTAGTACTAATCTAGATATCTCGCTTAAAGATATTAGTAGTAAGGTAACTATCCTCCTATTAATAATGCTAGGAAGCCTACGTATTATAAAAGCGAGAATATAAGATACTATAATAATAATTTAAAAAAGGGGTAAACTTAAATTTTTTATTACCTTTATATATAATCCTAAGTAGCCTAATATTTAGAGCTTACTAGAACCTAGTTAAATATTAGAGTACTATTATAATCTAATTACCTATATCTTTAATTAGAAGCTCTAGGAGCTAATAAAAGACCTCTTTAAGTAATATATCTTTAGTATTTATATAAGCTACTATTATATTATTAAGTTTTAGAAGTAAGGTCTCCTATATACTTATATTCTCCTTATTATATAGGAAGAGGATTAGATCTAGATAGTTAGTAATATTAATAACCTTATTTAAGTACTTATCCCCCCTTTATAGTAGGGTAATATACTATATAAGTTAGTCTTATAGTATATAGTTTATAATTATACTAGGGTCCCTAGTAATAGATATTTTAGTTAGGAGAAGAATAATTATAATAAGGCTTTTTTAAAGGATTTTCGCTAAGAGATATCTTTTATACTTAATAAGAGTTATCTTTTCTATAAATATCTAGTTAGGCCCCCTAAACCTAATTCCTCTATTAATAATAGATAGGTTATCTCTTATAACCCGTACCTATTAAAGAAATATAGTACCTATATTAATATTAAGATCTACAGCTCTATTAAGTCTATTTTCTATCTATATAAATATATTTATAAGGGACCTAATTAGGCTAATATCTCCCTTACTAAGAATTATACGCGTAATAATAATAACCCTACTCCTAATAGCTAGCTATAATAGTAAGGGGAGTTAGTAGATAAGATTATTAAGTTCTAGTCTACTTACTAGATTAGGTCTATTAAGGCTATCTAGAAGATACTCTTATTTAATATAAGTATTATAAAGCCTTATATAAAGTATTTATAAATCTACCTCCTAGACTAATAATATACCCTTTTTAAGCCGGCTAATAACTAGGCTACTAATAAGGCCGCTAAATAAAAGTTAATAGATAGTAATAAGCTTTATAAGACTATATTAATAAAGTTTTTTAATATAAACTATCTTACTAAGGAAGCCTATAATAATAGTTAGCTATTACCTTTTATAAAATAGAACGGGAAACGTCCTACTATTATAAGGGATCTATTTAACTATCTATACGCGGATTTTCCTAAGTTCTTTATATAAAATAAAAGAAATAAATAATAAAAAATCTATAAAAAGGGGGAGACTCTTAGGCGTATTAATTTTATTAATCTAAAAATAAAGGATCTCTACTATTACTAACTACTCCTTTATTATATTAAGGCGGCTATATTATTTAATAACCTCTAGATAGTAGATAGACTTCCTAATAGATATAGGAGCGGAGATTAATATTATCTCCTAAAGCTTTACTAAGTAATATAACCTAAAACCCCTAGAGGGCTATTAGCTACTAATTCCTAAATAGATAAATAGTTAGTTAGTCTATTACTATAGCGCGTAATAGGTAGAGTACTATCTTATTAATAGCTAGGGATAGCTAGGTTAATATACTAGCATATTTTATATAATTAAGAAGAAGGGGTTACTAATTATTCTTAGTATACCTACCTTATTAGAAGCTAGGGTATAAGTAGATCTAGGGAGTTAAAAGTAGTAATTTCTACTAGACTCTACTAGCGTATCTATCCTAGAGTTATAAGTGTTTATAGATACCCTTAAAGGCGAATTAGTAATTTATACTATTATTTATACTAGGTTATCCTAGGCGGAAACCTAGAGCTCTAATAGTAAAGTACTAGAGCTACCTAAAAGTCTTTATAACTTTTTAGATATCTTTTTAAATAAGGAGGTAGGATAACTACCCTTATTTAAGCCTAGGGACTACGCTATTAATATAAATAGTTATAAGCCTCCTTATAAGCCTATTTATAATTTATTATAAAGGGAGTTAGAAACTCTATATATCTACCTAGATAACGCTAAGTTAAAGGGTTAGATACGAGAGTCTACTAGTCCTACGGGGGCTCCTATTTTATTTATATTAAAGAAGGATAGTAGCTTATAGCTATACGTTAACTATCGTAGGTTAAATAAGGTAATAGTAAAGAACTATTATCTTTTCCCTCTAATTAGTAAAATACTTAATCGCCTATAAGGTATAAAGATATTTACTAAGTTAGACCTTAAGGATACTTATTATAAGATTTATATTTAGAAAGGTAATAAGTAGAAGACGGCGTTTTATACGCGGTATAGCTATTTTAAATATATAATTATACTATTTAAGTTAGTAAATACCCTAGCTATATTCTAAGCTTATATTAATAGAGTTTTAGCGGGCCTAGTAGATATTACTTATATAGTATACCTTAATAATATTTTAATTTATTAAAAGATATCTTAAGTTATAAGTAATATATCTGCTAGGTACTTAAGTAGTTATAGAAGTTTTAGCTTTATATAAACTAAAAGAAATATAAATTCTATATTAATTTAGTAGAATTCCTTAAGTTTATTATAAGTATTAATAGTATATTAATAGATAATGATAAGGTATTTACTATCTAAGACTAGCTAGTACTAACTACGTATTAGGAAGTCTAAGTATTCTTAGGATTTATAAACTTCTATTAGCGTTTTATATACTACTATTTATAAATAGTATCCCCCTTAACTAGCCTTTTAAAAGGTAGTAAGGATAGGAAGAAGTTAGGACTATTTATATAAGGCGCCGGTAAAGAGAAGGCGTTCTATAACCTATATTACGCCTTTATAACTATACCTATTTTAATATATTTTAATCCTAGTAAGAAAATTTAGATTAAAATAGACGTATCTAATTTTATTATAGCTACTATCTTATCCTAATAAGATAATAATAGGGCTTAGTATCTAGTAGCTTTCTAGTCTTATAAATTAATACCTACTAAGACTAGGTATAAGATATATAATTAAGAGCTATTAGTAATTATTAAAGCCTTTAAGTAATAG
>JAABUX010006823.1_pt1 | contig 13540 bp, 8 predicted proteins | sample 5561851 | NCBI WGS metagenome assembly JAABUX01 (sample SAMN10711883, study PRJNA513361) | rock metagenome | isolation source: Antarctica rocks | place: Antarctica: Victoria Land, Richard Nunatak red sandstone | collected 2016-01-03 | reverse complement strand
GGGCTACGATCCAGCTCGCCCCGCGACGCCGCGCCGCGAGCTGGGCCTGCCCGATGATTGTTTCGTGGTCATGCACATTGGGCGCCTGGCGCCCTGGAAAGGGCAGCGCGAGTTCCTCGCGGCGGCGGCCCTGGTGGCGCGGGACCACCCAGGGGCGCGCTTCGTGGTCGTCGGCGACACGGCTTTCGAGGGGCCAGCCTATCGCGACGAGCTGCACGCGCTGGCGCGACGGCTCGGCCTGCGGGATCGGGTCATCTTCACCGGCTGGCGACGAGACGTTCCCGCGCTGCTGGCCGCGGCCGACGTGTTGGTCCACTCGTCCGTCTTGCCAGAGCCGTTCGGGTTGGTCATCGTGGAGGCCATGGCCATGGAGCGGCCCGTCGTCGCGTCGCAACTCGGTGGCCCAGCCGAGATCGTGCGCGATGGTGAGGAGGGCTTCCTGGTGGACCCACGGGACCCTACGCGGATCGCGCGGGCGTTGCTAAGGCTGGCCGACGAGCCGGAGGTCCGTGCACGCATGGGGCGCGCGGGCCGCGAGCGGGTCGAGCAGTACTTCAGCGCCGCGCGCTTCGCCGCCGACATGTCGGCGGCGCTCTGGGAGGCCGCCGGGCGCGTCGCATGCGACGCGCAGGATGCCGCGCGATGACGAGGATACGAGGATGAAGCCGCGCGTCTTGCTGGTGCATAATAAGCTGACCCCGTTCGTGCGCATCGACCGCGACCTGCTGCGCCACCGCTATGACGTGGAGGAACTGGCTATTGCCGGACGCACCGCTACACCATGGGCGGTGTGGCAAGCGGTGCGGCGCAACGATGTCATGTTGTGCTGGTTTGCCAGCGCCCACGGTCTGCTGCCCGCCCTTGTCGCGCGCGCGCTGCGCCGGCCGGTCGTGGTCGTGGTGGGCGGATACGACACCGCGAATATGCCAGCTATCGGGTATGGGCACCAGCGCGGCGGCCTCAAGCGCTACGTGGCGCGGGCGGTGATGGCGCTGGCGACCCTTTTGATCGCCAACTCAGGTTATACCCGTGACGAGGCCGTGCGCGAAGCCGGCGCGGACGAGGACCGGATCAGGACCGTCTACCACGGCATTTCACCTGCTCCCGTGGGGCAACCCTCACCCCCGACCCCTCTCCCAGCCGGGGGGCAACCCTCACCCCCGACCCCTCTCCCGTGCGCGGGAGAGGGGAGTAGTAGCGATGATTCACAAGTCTCTCGGCCAACCGAGCAGGAAGAGCAGGGGGGTGTGGGCGCGGACCAGGGCAAGGATCGTTCACTCGTGCTCACGGTGGGTAATGTGGACCGCCCGAACCTGCGACGCAAGGGACTGGAGCCGTTTGTGCGGGCGGCCTCGCTGCTGCCAGGACGGCGCTTCGTGGTGGTGGGCGCGTGGGTGGATGACGCCATCGACCGGTTGCGCGCGATTGCTCCGCCCAACGTGACCTTTACCGGGCAGTTGTCCGACGCACAGTTGCAGGATCACTTGCGGCGAGCGGCGGTCTACGTGCAGGCCTCCCTGCATGAGGGGTTCGGGATGTCGCTGGCCGAGGCCATGGCGGCCGGATGCGCGCCGGTTGTCACCCGCGCGGGCGCGCTGCCAGAGGTGGTCGCGGACACTGGCATCTACGCTGCTTCGACGGAGCCGGCGGACCTGGCGGCGGCGATCGAGCGGGCTTTCGCGGTACGCGACACGTTGGGCGCTGCCGCCCGCGCGCGTATCACCACGGAGTTTACGCTGGAGCGCCGCGCCGACGGGCTGGCCGCCGCCATCAACGAGGCCCTTGCCGTCACGGCGCATCGGCCTGCGACTGCGGTCGCATGGCAAACCACGGCGCATCGGCCTGCGACTGCGGTCGCATGGCAAACCACGGGCCGACTGCGGTCGGATGGGGTACGAGAGACGCCAGGGACGCCAGGGACGCCAGGGACGCCTGCGGCGCCCCATGACTCCAAACAAATGCAGGCCCCGTCTCATGTTCCAGTGTCCCTAGTACAGGATCAGAGGGCAAAGCCTGATGTATGCGTTCCTCAACCGACCGCAGTCGGTGGTGGTTTGCCATGCGACCATGCGGACCAGCCCCCCACGTCCGCGGACGCGCCGGTCTGGCCGGGCAGCCGCAGGCCCGACGAACCGGTTGAAGATTTCCCCTTCGTCAGCGTCGTGCTGCCCATTCGCAACGAGGAGCGGACAATCGGCGACTGCCTCGGCGCGGTGCTGGCCCAGGATTATCCGGCCGGACGCATGGAGGTGCTCGTGGTGGACGGACAATCGACGGACCGCACCCGCGTCGTCGTCGAGGAGGCTGCCGCGCGGGACCCGTGGTCGCGGGTGCGGCTGCTGGATAATCCCGTTGGTAGCGCGCCGCCCGCTCTCAACATCGGCATCCGGGCGGCGCGGGGCGAGCTCATCGCCCGCGTCGACGGCCATACCATCATCGCGCCGGACTACCTGCGCCGCTGCGTGGAGACCCTGCGCGAGACCGGCGCCGACAACGTGGGCGGGTTGATGCGACCCGAGGGGCGCGGCTACGTGGGCCGCTGCATCGCGCTGGCCACTGGGTCGCGCTTCGGTGTCGGCAACTCGCGCTTCCACTACGATGAGCATGGCGGCGAGGCCGAGACGGTCTACCTGGGCTGTTTCCGGCGCGTGATCTTCGAGCGCGTGGGCCTGTTCGACGAGGGGCTGATACGCAACCAGGACGACGAGCTCAACGACCGTATCGTGGCCTCTGGCGGCCGCATCTGGCTGGACCCGCGCATCCGCTCGACCTACTACAACCGCGGCTCGTACCGCTCCCTGTGGCGACAGTACTACCAATATGGCTATTGGAAGGTACGTGTGCTGCGCCGCCATCCGGAGGCGCGACGAGCGCGTCACCTGGCCCCGGCCGCGCTCGTCGCCGCCCTCGCTGGCGCGGCGCTGGTTGGCCTCGCGGCGCTTGCCGCGCGCCTGGTCGATGCCCGTCATCGTGGTGGACGACCCGTCGGCGTGCGGGCGACTCGCGACCGGCCTCACGGGGACCGTGCGCGACCATGGTCGGTTGGGGCCGCGCGCGATACCCTGGTCATGGCGCTGCTGACGGCGACCTGGGGTGTCTACGGCGCGGCGTCGGTCGCGGCCGCGCTCGTCGTCGCGTCGCGCGCGGGCTGGCGCTTTCTGCCGGGGCTGCTGGTATCGTTCTGGCGCCTGCACTTGGGCTACGGCGCCGGTTTCCTGGCCGGTCTGCGTTCGACCTCGCGCCTTGACCCGCCGCTGATTCCGCGCCTCGATCCTCGCCCATCAGACGTGGCGACCGTCGCCGCGGGAACATCAGTATGACGGCGCTCAGCATGTACTCGCGGCGCGTCACCGATGCTATCGATACTGCTGCCCCTCCGCCCGCCCACATCATCCTGGCCTGTCTGCGCGCCCCCGACGATGTCCTGCGCCGCCTTTGTGCTCATCCCGGCGTCGAGTGGGCGCGCGTCGCCCGCGAGGCCGATATTCACCGCGTCGGCCTGCTGGTGCTGGACAGGCTGCAGCGTAGCGGCATCGTCGCGGCGGGATACGTGCCGCCCGTGGTGCTGGCGCGCCTGCGCGAGGAGCGGCGGGAGCACGTCGCGCAGGCGATCAAGCTGGACGCGGCGCTGGACGGCGTGCTAACGGCCTGCGCCGCGGCGGGCATCCCTGTCATTGTGCTCAAGGGCCTGGCGCTGGCCCGACTCTATCCCTCTCCGTGGCTGCGCCCGCGCTCGGATCTGGACCTGCTGATCGACCCGCTCCACTGGCCCGCCGCGCATCGCTTGCTGGCCGGCATGGGCTATCAGTTGCAGGACGCGGAGCATGTGCGCCGTCCGCTGCCCGGTCCGCGCCAGGCGCCGGACGATCGGCAGTACGTCCGCGCCGCCGACGGCACGCTGATCGAGTTGCACGCCGACTACCTGAGCACCGGGCTGCGGCGAGATGAGGACGCGCGCCTGTGGCAGCGGGCGCGGATGGTCGAGGCGCGGGGGCGCGCGATCCCGGTACTGGAGCCGGGAGACGCCTTCTTGCAGGCGGCCACGCACATGCGGCGTCACGCCTATACCCGCCTGCTGTGGTTCTACGACCTGCTGATGCTGCTGCGCCGTGAGGGCGATGGCATCGCGTGGCCGGAGGTTGCGCGGCGTGCGGCGTGGGCTGGCGTGACCACGGCGGCCTACTATGCCATCAGCTACACCGAGGCCCTGTGCGGTCCGGCCGTCCCACCCGCCGCGCGCGCCGCCTTACGTCCCAACCCGCTGCAACGGCGTCTGCACGAGGGCATGTGGGACCGCCAACGCATCCTATCCCTGGACACCGACATCATCCCGCGGCTCGACGCGATGGAGCAGGCGCGGCAACTGCCGCCGACCCAATTCGACGCCTACGACCCGCCGGGCAGGATGCTGGAGCACCTGCTATTGAGCGGCAACGTATGGCCGAAGGCGGCTGTCCTCGGCCGTCGCCTGTTGCCGACGGAGGAATGGCTGCGCTACAACGGACCGCAGCGGGTGGCGCTCTATCGCCTGCGTCTGCTCGTAGCCCGCCTGAGCGCCGCTTCTTAACCGTGCCGGTTGGCCGAGGCGGCGGCGCCGTGACGCCTCTGGCAGAGCCTCACGGTCCCACGAGGCACGGCGGGTCGGCTGTCATGAACCTGCTTGAGGTGTCAGGGGATCAGGGTCGCGCCGATCGCAACCATGGCGGTGGATGGGGCGATTCGTTCCTCTCGCAAGACGCGGCGGTAGGCCTGATATTCGCGCAGCGCGGCGTCCATGCTGCCAATGTCGCAGAGGATTTGGATCATGGTCAGCCGTGGTTCCTCGTCGAGCGGGTCCCAGACGGAGGCGCGCCGGCACACGGCGACCGCATCGTCGGGGCGACCGGCTTTGGCGTACAGCCGCGCCAGCGCGCAGGCCACGCTGATCGCCGCCTCGCCCACGCGCGCCCGCTGGCTTTGCGCCCAGAGGTTCTCGCACCACTCCAGGTATCCGCCAGCGCCGAAGAGGGACAGCGCCGTTTCAGCCGCGTCGATGCGATCCTCGAGCCGCGCGTCGCTCAGCGCGCGCGACGTGGCCCCGTGAAACAGATGTTCGTCGCTGACGACCGGGCAGTAGAGCGCATAGGCGCCCCCGCGCGGCCCCCAGGACGACTCGCCGAACAGGCGCCTGAGATTGCGGCTTGCGTCCCACAGCGCCTGCGACACCTGTTGAGCCACCGAGCCGCCGAACACCGCTTCGATGATCTCGTCGCGTCGCACCGGACGCCCCATGTGCACGCTGTAAAACAGCACCTCGCGGGCGGCCTGCGGCAAGACCGATAGGTCGACGGGCGCTCCATTGATCTCCAGGCGGCCCACGCCGAACGGGGACAGCCGGACCTCGGGCGGCGGCGGGACGACCGCGTCGTCGACGGGGGGAAGCAGGGTTAGCGCGGGAGTGCCGCTATCCAGCTGCTCCAGGAGCAGCCGGGTATCGCGGCGCAGACGGCGCAGGGTGCGTCGCTGCTCGAGCACGCGCGTGCTCCAGCGGGCGATCGGACGAAGGTAGCCCTCGCAGCCGAGCGGCCGCACCAACTCGCTCATGCGGTTGAGCGTGTCCTCGGCGCGGCGGACGCGTCCCGACACCAGCGCCGCCTCGGCGCCCAGCAGCAGCGCGCGCGCCGCGCTGTGCGGCTGATTGACCGCTATGAGGCGCGGCGTCGCCTGGTCCAGCAGGTCGATTGCCCGCCCGTAGGAGCGCGTGCGCAGCGCGAGCGTTCCTTCCAACAGGTCGGTGAGCGCCATGTCCGCTGGCGTGGCCGCGAGCCGGCGCGCCTCGTCGATGAGGCGCCGCGCGGCCGCGCGGTCGCGCCGCAACAAGGCGCCGGCGATGCGCGCGCGGAGGGCCGTGTTGAGCGCCGGCCCAAGGTCCAACCGCGCGGCCATGTTTGCCGCCTCGACCCCGTGTGATTCGGCCTCCCGCGCATTGCCGTCCTGCGCGGCAATGTCGGCCATCGCCGCCATCGCCTCGCATTCCAGCAGCGCAATCCCTCCGTCGCGCGCCAGGCGCAGGGCTTGCTCGACCTGTTCGCGCGCCGAGGCGACATCGCCCGTCAGCACGCGCGCCAGCGACCAGGTAAGGTGGACGTACCCAAGAAATGGACTGTTCCCGATGCGTTGCCATAGCTCCTGAGCCCGGATCAAATACTCCTCGGCCTCGCCCGGACGGCCCGACTCGACCAGTTGCGTCGCGAGGTTTGTGAGGACGCGCGCTTGCGCGATCACATCGCCGTCGCGCTCATACACCGTCAGCGCCGCCAGCAGGTCGTCGTGCCCCGCGGCGATCCGGCCGAGGCGCAGGGACGCCTCTCCTCGAATCTCTCGCAACTGCATGGCCGCGGCCACGTGCTCGACGCGCTGCGCCACGGCGAGGGCCGCGTCGGCCGAGCGCACGGTTTCCTCGTACCGTTGGGCGCGGACCAGCACCTGAGCGCGGAGCACGGCCGGCGGAAGCCAGTCCTCTTCCGCGGCCGCAGCCGCCATGGCCCTATCGGCCAGCGCCAGCGCCTGCTCATACTCGCCACGCTGCTCCCGCGCGTGACCCGCCAGCGTGATCAAGCGGGGGGTGCGATAGTCGTCTGGGAGGCGCTCGGCGTACGCCAACGCCGTGCCCAACAAACCATGTGCCCACACGGTCACGCGCTCCCGGTCGAGCACGGCCGCCACCTCGCTCCAATCCTCATTGGAGGCCAGCAGCGCCAGTCCACGCGGCAGGTCGCCGCCTTCAATCCAGTGCGCCGCGGCGGTACGCCGGACCTCTCTCAAGCGGTCCTGGTTCTCCGCGCGCAGCGCGCCCACGAGATAATCGCCGAACAGGTCGTGATAGCGATAGAGGCCGTCGCGTTGCTCGAGGAAGAGGCCGCGCGCCGCCACCTCGGCGTAATAGGCGGCGCTATCGGAGCGCCCGAGCAGGGCGTCGGTCTCCTCGGCTGACACCGTGCCCAGCGCCGCGCTTTCGAGCATGAACCGGCGTACGTCCGCTGGGAGGGCCGCGACCATCTCGTGCCCCAGATACTCCATCAAGGCATCAGCCCGTGCGCGCAGGAAGCGCATCTCATCCGGCGCCGCGCGGGCGAGCAGCAGGAGCCCCGCCGCCCACCCTCCGCTGCGCCGGACCATGCCGTCCACGGTCTCGCCGTGGAGCCCGTGCGCGCCAAGCAACCCCGCGGCCTCGGCGGCATCGAACCGCAAATCATCGCGCCCCAGCGCGGCCAGTTCATCCAGCGCGGCCAGGGTTGAGAAGCCAAAGAGAGGGATCGAGCGCGAGAGGATGATCAGCGCCAGGGTCGGCGGTCGAAACCGTAGCAGGTGGTCCCACAGCCCCACGGCCTCGGGCAGATCGTCCAGATGCTGGAAATCGTCAAGGACCAACGCCAGCGGCTGCCCTTCGAGAGCCCCTAGCAGCAGTCCGATCGCGGCCGCTTCCTGGGCGCCGCCGTCGAGCGCGGCCAGGGCCGTCGCGGCCACGCCGGGCAAGACGCGCTCGACCGCCGCGCACAACCCCGACACCAGGCGGCGCGTGTCGCGGTCCGCGGGGTCCAGCGCGTACCAGGCGACCGGAACAGCGGCGTGGCGCGCCCAGTCGGCGAGCAGCGACGTTTTCCCCGAGCCGCCCGGCGCGGCGATGAAGGTGACCTGTCCGGCGGCCACGGCCCTGGAGATGGCGTCGCGCAACCGCGGGCGTGACAATAGCGCGCGCGGCGATGGCGGAGAGATTTTTGCATTTGGCCACGCTCGTAAATGGGCTGCTCGCGCGTCAACCATGCTGTACTCCGACCTGCTTATCTATGAAACCGTCCCAGGTTTGCTCCAGGCCGCCTATGCTACAGTAACGTTATCGTTGTTAGATCGTAATGCGTATGGAGGAACAGAGCCCATGTCTCGCTCAATTCGCCGCCTCATCGTCGTCGCCGTTGTTGCTCTCGCCAGCGTGTTGTCCGTCGGTTCCGCGAACCATGCCCCCGCGACCCACACAATGGCCGCTTGGATCTCACCTCACCCTCTGACCGTACAGGGGTAGTCTGCTTCGACGGGAGGCAGTTCGGCGGAACGCGCCGTGAGCGCCGTATCTATCATAACGCATACCCCTGCCAGGAGAGAAATAGCAGATGACCCGACAACTTCACCCCGGATTCGAGAGGCTGATCGGCGCCGCCGCCGTCGACCGCAAGGTGCGCGCGGCACTGCTGCGCGACCCGCGGTCGGCAGCCCTCGCTTTTGGGCTCACCGCGCCCGACGCGGATATCGTCGCCGATATCCGCGCGTCCGACCTGAAATCATTTGCAATGGCTTTGCTCCCGCGAATCTACGGCGAGGCTGCCTATACTCAACGGGCATATGCTCGGGTCAGCTGAACAGGTCCGGGCATCGCAGCCGCATGACGCCCCCTGGGCAGCCGATCCCACCCTCCTCCCCCTGCTCCAGATCATTGTCGCGGATGCGGCGCGGGTAGGCCGTGGAGCGCGCCTTGTGCTGAAGTATCCGGGCGCCGGTCGGCTCGTGCTGGTGAGCCCGTCTGGCCTGCGCTATCCATGGCGCGCGCTGACCGCGTCCGTAATTGAGAACGCGGAGACCGTGCTTCGTCCGGGTGTCGTGGCTGCTCCCGTCCTTCCGCGGCACGGTGTCTCCGGTGCCCTGGTCATCTACCATGAGAGCTCGGCCGAGTTGCCGCGCGGCGACACTCTGACCTGCGCTTTCGCGGCCCGCGTCGAGACGGAACTGGCGGCATCGACGGAGCGCCTGACCTCCATCGCCGGGACCGTGGACGGGCTGACGCGGATGCTCGCGGTGTACGATCCCGATACCGCCCGGCATAGCATGGTCGTCCGTCGCCTCGCCTCCATCATCGGCCGCGCCGCCCGACTCTCGCCGCGCGAGTTGCTCGAATTGGAGTGGGCCGCGACTTTGCACGATATCGGCAAAGTCGCGGTGACACTGCCCATCCTACACAAGGTCGGTCCGCTGACCGCGACCGAGTGGGCGCTGATGCGCCAGCACCCGACCATTGGGGAGAAGATCGCCCGCTCCGCGCCGGGTCTCGCGGCGGTGGCCCTGGCCATCCGGCACCATCATGAGCGCTGGGACGGTACCGGCTACCCCGACCGCCTGTCCAGCGATGCAATCCCGCTTACGTCCCGTCTGGTCGGCATCGTCGACGCCTATGAAACGATGCGCGCGGGACGCCCCTACCGCGGCGCCTTGAGCCGCGACGAGGCCGTCCAGGAGTTGACGTGCGCCGCGGGACGGCAGTTCGACCCCGCGCTGCTGAACCTCCTCCCCGCCCTGGTCAAACACGACATCGACCTCTAGCGCCCGCCCCGCCAGAGGATCCAGGAGATCAGAGTCGTGATGATAGGCAGAGTCTACCACGAATGTTGCCAGCGCGTCGTAGCTCTACGCCGTTACTCCGTTACAGGTCACCGCCGCTGAGCAGTCGCTGCGCCAGGCCCATCCCCACGCGCTGGACGGTCGGATTGCCCAGCAAGCTCAGGACGCCGGCGCTGCCACCACCGCCCGTGCTTCCTCCGCCCAGCATACCGCCGATGCCGCCCGTGGCGCCGCCGCCCAACTGGTTGCCCAGCATCGACGTCAGCGCGCTGCTATGATTCTGTAGCGCATAGCTGGCCAACTGGCCCAATCCGCCCGCTCCCAGTCCTTGCGGCATGCTCATGCCGCCGCCCGCGAACTGCTGCAAGATGTCCTGCATCATGGTCGTACGATCCTCTCTTTTGGCGGTCCTTATTGTCCGGGTGTATTGTCCTTCTCCACTATACGCCTGTTATTTGCAGCAAGGGCACGAGGATGTGGTCGGTGAACTGGCGTGACCGATGAGCCTCAAAGGCAAAGGACGAACACCCGAGGAGATACGGTCGTATCCGTCTCTGTCATAGGACCTTAGTCAGGGTCATGTAGTTCTTAGGGTAGCGCCAGGGCAACCCGCGAGACCTACACGGCTCTGGACGTTAGTCGCGGGTGTCTGGCCCCACGCGCATGGCATGGTACAGTGAAGGGACAGCACACGAAAAAGGGGACGATAGAGATGACGACCGCGGCGCGCGCACTGCCTCATTGGGACATGACGGTGATCTATCCTGGCCTGGAATCGCCCGCGTTCGAGGCTGGCTTCAAGGAGGCCGTCGATGACATCGCCGCGCTGGCCGCGCTGTGGGACGAGTACGATGTCGGGCTGCGTGAGCTGGCGCCGCTCGACGACGCGACGGCGCCGGCGGTCGAGACGGTCATCGACCGCTACAACGCCGTGCTGGCCCGCCTCACCACGCTCAGCACGTACATCTACAGCTTCATCACCACGGACTCGCGCGACGACGTGGCCCAGGCCGCGCAGAGCAGGCTGCAGCAGCAGACGATGCTGCTGTCGCAGTTGGGCACGCGCTTCGTGGCCTGGATCGGGTCGCTCGACGTGGAGGGGCTGATCGAGCGCTCCGAGACCGCTCGCGCGCACGCCTTCGCGCTGCGGCAGGCCAGGGAGCAGGCCCGGCGCCTGATGTCCCCCGCCGAGGAGGCGCTGGCCACGGAGTTGGAGCTGACCGGTGGCACGGCCTGGGCCAAGCTGTACAGCAACGTGGCCTCGCAACTGCTGGTACCCGTCGAGCTCGACGGCGAGCGGCGCGAGCTGCCCATGAGCGAGATCCGCAACCTCGCGCACAACCCCGACCGCGACGTGCGCCGCCGCGCCTACGAGGCCGAGCTGGACGCCTGGAGCCACGCCGCCGTGCCTATCGCCGCCGCGCTCAACAGCATCAAGGGCCAGGGCAACGCGCTCTCGGCGCGGCGCGGCTGGGCCTCACCGCTCGACGTGGCGCTCTTCGGCAATAACATCGACCGGGCCACGCTCGACGCCATGCTCGAGGCCGCTTACGCCTCGTTCCCCGACTTCCGCCGCTACCTGCGCGCCAAGGCGCGCGCCCTGGGCGTCCCGGCGCTGGCCTGGTACGACCTCAACGCGCCCATCGGCGTCGACCGGGAGCCGTGGGGCTGGGACGACGCGGAGCGGTTCATCGTGGAGCAATTCGGCGGCTTCGCCCCGCGCCTGCGCGAACTGGCGGCGCGCGCCTTCCGCGAGCGCTGGATCGACGCCGAGCCGCGCCCTGGCAAGCGCGATGGCGCCTTCTGCACGCTGCTGCGCGGCCCCGAGTCGCGCATCCTGGCCAACTACTCGCCCGTCTTCGACAGCGTGAGCACGCTGGCCCACGAGCTCGGTCACGCCTATCACAACCTCAATCTGGCGGAGCGCACCATGCTGCAGCGCTCCACGCCGATGACCCTGGCCGAGACCGCCAGCACCTTTTGCGAGACGATCATCATGCAGGCGGGCCTGCGCCGCGCCGACGCGCAAGGGCAACTGCTCCTGCTGGAGTCCTCGCTGGGGGGCGCCTGCCAGATCGTGGTGGACATCACCAGCCGCTACCTGTTTGAGAGCCGCGTCTTCGCGGCGCGCAAGGAGCGCGAGCTGTCCGTCGACGACTTCAAGCGGCTGATGACCGAGGCGCAGGCCGAGACCTACGGCGACGGCCTGGACGCGGACACCTACCACCCCTATATGTGGGCCGTGAAGTCGCACTACTACTCGGCCAGCCGCTCGTACTACAACTTCCCCTATATGTTCGGGCAGCTGTTCGGGCTGGGGCTCTACGCCCGCTACCAGGCCGACCCCGATCGCTTCGTGGCCGGCTACGATGACCTGCTCTCCTCGACCGGTCTGGCCGACGCGGCGACGCTGGCCGCGCGCTTCGGCATCGACATTCGCACGCCCGACTTCTGGACTGCCAGCCTCGATGTCGTGCGCCGCGACATCGACCGCTTCGCGTCGCTCGTCCCGTAGGCAATCGCTCAAGTGACGGGTCGACAGGTCGTCCACCGTGAAGGAACCGTGACGATGCGCAGGGGCGCCAAGCTGGCAGGCAGTCTCGTCGGGCTTGGCTTGCTCGTCGGCGGCGGAGTGGCGATGGCGATTGGTTCCAGGCCTCACGACCCGCGCTTTCCTACGGTTCAAATGAGCGAACAGGTGTACGGTATGATGGCGATTGATCCGCTCCACGGGCGCGCCTTTATCATCACCGAGAACGGTGGACCAAGCCATGTTGTCACGATTGATCCGCGGACCGGGCGCCGTCTCGCTACAATCACGACCAGTGCCGCCAATGCGCTCGCCATCGCGGTTGATTCCCGTTCAGGGCACGTCTTCGCCATGAACAACGGTGGTGGCGGCAGCATCGACATGCTCGATGCGCGTACCGGCGCACTGCTTCAGACGCTGACGTACGGTGATGCCGCACCCCAAACAGTCGCCGTCGATAGCGCTTCCGGCCGCCTCCTCGTCCAACTTGGAGACGCACAATTCCACGGGGTGCGGGTCTACGCTACCCGGAACCTCCGCGAGGTGTACCATATCGCGGGGGCGCGCACCTCCGGCTTTGGATTCTGGACGGCGACCGTCGACGATACCGATCATCGCGCCTACTTCGCGGTCTCACAGTCTCAGATATCCACACCCGCGGGGGTTAATCGCACTGTCAGTGGCAGCATGCGGGTGTTCGACACACTGTCTGGGGCCGGAGTGTCCGTGCTGCCGATCGTTGGCTACGAGGACAAAATCGCGGTTGATCGGCGCGCCGGACGAGTTGTCCTCGCCGACGAGGGCTCGACCACCATCCGGTTGCTCGACGAACGCACCGCTGTCGTGCGAGCAACGGCACAGGTCGCGGCGCGGCCCGTCGATGTCGCCGTCGACGACCGCACCGGCCATGCTTTTGTCATCTCGGTCGGAGGGATAGTGACGATGGTGGATACGCGGACTGGCCGCGCGCACGGCCTGGCCTCGGCGGGAGGATTCTTTGGACACGTGGTGGTGGATTCGGTTCGCGGCAGAGCATTTGTCGATACCGAGGATGCCGCGACGCAGGCCGGCGGTGTCGCCGTGTTCGACACACACACTGGCAGCCTGCTGCGAACGATCCCTCTCGACGTCACGCCGCGGTTCATGGGTATAGACGAGCAAAGTGGGCGCGTCGTCGTGGCGGGCGATCTCCAAACTGTGCCCGATCCCTGGGGCTGGGTTCCGCGGTGGATGCGCCAACGCACAAGCTGGATTCCGGCCGCGCCAACCGTGCCCGCGCACGCCGGGGGCGTCGTCGTGCTCGACGACACGCAACTCTAGACGGTGGCGTCCCGGTCGATGAACAGGTCGGCTGGCAGTCCGAACCGCTCGGCCAGCCGCGTGATGTGCGTCAGGTTGAGGCGACGCTTGCCCGCCAGCACGTGGAGATGACGGAGCGTCCACCGAAGAGGGGAGCGAGGTCAGTCTGGCTAAGCCCGTTCTCCTCCATCAGGTGGCGCACGATGTCCACCCCTGTCACCGGCGGCCAGGTAACGTGCGCCTGCTCGTAGACGTAGACGAGGTCCGCCAGGGTTCGCAGGTATTCTTCCGCGCCCTTGGTGCGCGTCGACTTGTCCGTCAGGCGGTCGACAACGTCCAATGCAT
>JAABUX010006822.1_pt1 | contig 13541 bp, 12 predicted proteins | sample 5561851 | NCBI WGS metagenome assembly JAABUX01 (sample SAMN10711883, study PRJNA513361) | rock metagenome | isolation source: Antarctica rocks | place: Antarctica: Victoria Land, Richard Nunatak red sandstone | collected 2016-01-03 | reverse complement strand
CCGCAGATCCGCCAAAGTTTCGAAAAGGTCGTCCGGACAGAACGGCGGAAGTTCCGCCTGCTCTAGCTTTCGTCAACGGCCTGATCAGTCTTGAACTGGACGATCTCCCCATCGACGACCAGGATTGTCCGATATGCAGAGAATCATATCGAGGTGGCGAGTTCGAAGAGATGCCGTTGGAGCTGCCTGGTTGCGGCCACGTGGTCGGCAGAGATTGCCTACTGACCTGGCTATCGACGTTCCCCAGCTTTGACGAAGGCATGCAGCGCACTAGCTGTCCACATTGCCGCCGAGAAACTCCCATCGAAAACAGGATGAGTATCGACACGTCCAAGGGCCTGGCGCAACTTTTGCGGGACGCGAATTACCTCCTCACCGGCTCCGGCCCATTTGTTCTCGACCGCAAAGCGAGGCGCAAATGGGAGATCATCAAGAGATACGCCAATAATTACCTTGAGGAGCGGAGACTGTATGATCGGGATCACGCTCTGCTTGAGCAGAAGCGCAAGATGAATGAGCGCAAGGTGGAAATCTCTATGAAGCTCATGAAGGATCATATTGCAGAATATGTAAAATTAGCCGCTTCTGGACCCGGAAAGGAGCAGGAAAAAAACGCAGGATCCCTTGTCAGTAATCTTCATTGGTTTGAGCGACGTGGCCTCATAGAAGCCTACCTGGACCTGAAGGATGGTACGTATACCGAGAGTGGCGACATCAATTTGACTATTGAAGAGATGAATGCTGAGCTAGCAACTTTACGATACCCTCTCGCTCAGATGATGGATTGGACTTACTCCAGAACCTTAGCCTAAGGCCAGCCAAAGACAGGAAGGCGGAGAAAGAGGTCATGAGCGGCGAACGCGATGTACAGATTGACATAGATTGTTGCAAATATAGTGCGTGCTATAGACCAAATTTAATGATCCATAGAGTGCAGGGCATGGCGTTCGAAATAGCAATGATAATTCGTTCTCATGTATTTCGTTGTGACCGGAGAGACACCGTGATGAACGTGCTTATTGTGAGAAGGATGCAGGCAGGAAGTTGAGGCTGTCATCGACAATGCACGGATTTAGGCGATTGCTCTCTTATCTCGATGAGGTATACGGACTTTAATAACAATGCCATTATGATGAGAGGCAGAGCTCACGTACAAAGACCCCATGCAGTCCAGATTTCAATGATCATCCAAAGGAAGCCTCAGACTCCCATGGATTTCTTCAGAAAAGAAGTATAATCAGCCTCTGCACCTAGGAGTAGCCATGTCCGCCGATTGGAGCACCATCCTAATCTTGGGAGCAACAAGCGGGATAGGTGAAGCCTTTGCCCGTCGCTTCCATGCTCAAGGCAAAACAGTCATCGCTACTGGCCGACGTCTCGACCGCCTCCAAGGCTTGCAGAAGGAGCTAAATGGCCTTGAAATCCAACAGGTAAGTGTATCAGTCCATTAAGCCGGGAGATCCACCATTTCCCCAAAGCTAGAGTCTGATAAACCGATGGCAGATCGATGTCGAAGATATTGCCGGTCTACCTACACAGGTCTCGAAGTTGCTCGATCAATTCCCTGCGCTCGATACTGTCATGGTCGTGGCCGGAATGGGCACCAGCTTCGACTTCAAAGATCCGACGGCATCATCGCCCCTTTCAATCAACAGCGAAGTCACCACCAACGTCACTGCACCTATGGTACTAGCCCAGCTCTTGATCCCTCGACTCCTGTCCCTCAAACGTTCCGCTGCGTTCGTGTTCGTATCTTCAGGCCTTGCATTCGTGCCATATCCATTATTTCCCGTGTACTGTCCAAACCAAGCCGCCATTCACACCTTTGCCGTCCTTCTCAGAGCCCAGCTGAGCGGGACGAATGTGAGGATCGTCGAGCTCGTTCCGCCGTATGTCGATACCGCCCACGACGCCGCATATCGGGACAGCTTCATCAAGGCGCAGGGGGGTCCGGAGAAGGCAATGAAACCAATGCCGTTGCAGGAGTTCATGGACGAGGCCATGGAGGGCCTTGAGGACAAGAGCGCGAAGGAGGTGGCGGTTGGGTCGGCGGTAACGCGCGTCTCAGCATGGCGGGAAACATTCGATCCATTCTTCAAGAAGATGCATGTAGATGGCTGAAGGGCGGGCTTCGAGGGACCTGCGATACGAGCGTGCGTGGAGTTGTATGTTGAAGGGACGGGGCTTATCAGTCAGGAACGTGAGGGGAAGAGGGTAGCAGTCCGGTGAGGATCCCTATGACAGCTTAATCCTGTTTAAGTCTCCCATACAATCATCCCACATTAGCTGCTGATATGGCTCGACCTTTTTCGTCGGCGAACTATATAGATCGAAGGCCCAGCTTTTGGAGAGAGTAAGACTAGAGATAATTACTAGTGCCGATTCGGACTAGATCGGAGATCCTTCCTGGTGGCATTCTATTGCTAGCTCTATTGTCTCGTCTCCTCTAGAATAACCTCAGATAAAGTATCTACCTCAAGTATGAACGCGGCCTACAACAACAATGATGTACCTGAATACTGAAAACGCCGATCGAAAGCTATGCAGCTACCATGATTTAGTCTCATGGAGAAAGTAGCTTGTAGACTCATCTTGTCCTGGGGCTTGCAAGTATAAATGCCATCCATCACACAGAATATGTCTTTGCTCGGATACGTAGGTTCAGTATATAAATGTGCTTGACAGTGCAACTAGTGAAAGAGAATATTTTTTAGAGTTTCAATGCTGGCAAGTGTCATCGTGACCATACTGGCAAATAATTATCAAGTTTTGGATTAGGACCTACTTGTTCACACGCTGACCCTTTACCAATTTAAATGCTCTTATCACCAAATTCCGCAATCAACTTATCCCTAATCGCACGCATCTCCGGCCAGAACCAAAACTTCGAGTCAGCCTCCTCGGGGTTCGGAACGTTCACATACCCCAAACACCCATCCGCCAACTTCGTCAGAAAACAATGCCCATCTTCAGGCACGTACCAGACACAATAGCGTCCACTCCATGACTTGCGACTGTCCGTGAAGATTTCATCGTCGACTAGGTCCCAGAGTAAGATACGGAGAGCACCTGCTGCGAAGCGCTCTTCGAGTAATTTGGGCACGATGTATGATTTGTTATCCTGTTTAAAGGATGGAGAGAAATTATTATGTGACGTTCGCTTTTGTTTGGCATGCACTTTCTTGGTATCGATGCACATGCCGACAAATGAGATTTCAGCGTGGGCGGACTTACGTGATCCATCGCGTTCAGATGGGTGGGGTGGTCGGTTGGAGAGAGAACGGAAGATGCTAGTGAGAGGCATATTAATGAGCTTTCTGTCTTGTTATTTGGCAGGTGTTGAATAAATATGGTCTTCGAGTAGTGAAAAATGTTCTGTGGGTTGGCGGCAATATCGAAGTAGATATACCAAGATTACGATAGCTCGAAAGGCGCAGCGTTCTTTGTGCGACGCAGGATATAGCGATCACAAAGCGCCTTGTACCTGTCTCTTGTTACTGGCACCCATTGACTCATTTGTTGCGCCCTTGAAGGGCCACCCAATCAAGGAGGTGGCTTGCATTGTCGCAAATACATTTACCGAAACGCTGGGATTTGGAAGCTATGACTTTGCGTCGCACAATGCATTGTACGGGTCACCCACTTCTTTTCAGCCAATTGATACTTCTGCCGGAAACCGAAGTCCTTGATGGTCGAATTGTTCCAAGCAATCGAACCTAGCGTAGGATCCAGATTCGAAAGCCGGAGAAAATGACCATAAGAAAGCCAGGCTCGCTATACCATAAATCATCTTTCGTACCTAGCTCTATGGGTATTCCGAGATCCCAGAAGATGTCAAATCATAAAGAAACCCATTTAAAACGGGCTCTGTGGACTCAAAGAGGTCCAATAGGCTTGTCGATTCCCGTTCCGGTCGGAGATAGTACACTTGACAGCCCGCCATGGATAAGAGACGGCAACCACTTTCATTTATCTCTCGTACACGGGGTTCGTAGGTACGTTATTGTGTTCTGGTTCCCGCACAAGCCTACGCCACATTGAACTCGATTGAACTCGAGCTCCGCCAACTATCGCGGCTTCTTCCCTCTTCTTGCGTGGAATGCTGAGCTCTCAAATATCATTTGCCCATACTGATGGAGACGTGTCTCTGTGGCATACGAGGAGACGAGGCATCTTGCCCTCGAAGCATTCCCGCACGCATATACCAATTCAGTTCTCTCACCAGATCTGTCCGATTTTCTTGAATAGCCTGGAACAAACTTGCGGATAAAAGGTTGCCTCCCGCTGGACTCACATCGGGTTCAACATACCAACTTCGCAACCGATAAAACATCTCGACTTTTTCATCCGTCCAAGGGCCAACAAAGAGGCTCTTGGGCATCCGTGCACAAGGGTAGTTGGCCACTCGAAACGACGGATGTCCAAAGGCTATGCTGTAACCGGATTTGTTCTCACGGTCCTGGGCTGCTGCCTGCAGGGCTGGGACCTTGATTTCCAAAAGCTCGGCAAGAGCGTTGGTAAACCACTTCTGACGAATGATTGTACTTTGAATAGCGGCCTGTTCTTCGAGCGCTATGAATTGTTCCGGAGGATTGCTCTTCAGCCGCAAAAACCCTTGGCTGAAGGTGTATAAGCAAAGCTGTAGACGTAGATACTCATTACTCAAAGCTTGATAGAGTAGGCGGCTGGCTCGTGGCAGCGCAGGGTTCTGCGAATAAATGTAGATTTGCTCGATCAGCTCTACAGGCAGAGCCAAGAGAGGCGGTGGCGGGATATTAGCACCAACTCTGTCCGAGGGCCATATTATTCTTGACAACCAAGAAAGCGGTGACGTGGTCAGAGATGTGGCTTTTGGTCTCGGCATGATTGTAGAATCGTGGATGAGATGAAAAGAAATTGCATCCTGGGTGCGATACGGATAGAATAAATACTTTATGGATACCTAATGGACGTGCCAAGAGTCGTCGTAATCGGCCTAATCCTAAAAAGGCTAGCGTGAGAATGGCTTACCATCTCGTCTGTAAAGACTGTATGTATAGTAGAATCTCCTCTAATCATGACGTACAGCTTATAATAAGACCCAAACTCACCATGAGTCCTGAGTGGATTCAACGGAAGTCGGTCACCCAAGTTTGGCGACCTTTGGAAAACACTGGAGCTTAAGCAGGCTGCTAGGTCACAGGCAAAGTTGTGGTCCTCTTAATTCGACATTTCCGCTGATGATGGAAAGGATATTGATGCTAGCTTACAAACAAGCTTGGGATCCTCTTAATTCGACCTTTCCACTAACGATGGAATGGATGTTGTACTATTAGAATAGCTCGACTTGCATGATCTCGGTTTGGTCTCCAGTAACCTTAGCGTTCATGTTTGCTGGCCTCGATGGAAACTATATCGATGAACGGGGAAGTCATCTGTTGATCTCATGCGTTGAAGGATGGGTTGTAACAATAAGGTACATACCGTCAATTCCCTCCACGAAGCATAGGAACTCCGCGTTCGCGTCCTATCTCGGAAGCCGTGGCGGAGTGGCTGTGTTGGGGTGAGGAGGTGAGATATGGGTTATGTGCGGATTAGGGCGTTTTGATTTGTTGTGGAGGGATGAGGATGGGGTTGTGAGAATGGAGGAGATGGGTAAATGGATAGGGATGGGGTGATTGAAGAGTGGATGGGGGGGTAGGGGAGGTAGGTATAGGGAACCGGCTGGCGGTGGGGCTGTGAGCATGGACTCCCGGTTCCGTAGGCGCGAGAGCGACGTCGATGGTGATGGGGGTGGTGGATATGAGTGTGAGGGTGAGGGTAGATACCATGGCGAATCCGAGTGTGAGGGTTAGGGTAGATACCATGGTGGCTGGCCGCTTGCTTGCCTTGAAAGCGAAGGGCTGGTTGTAAGAGCTCATTCGCTCTGCCCTACCTCTACAGATAAGCAGATTGACATCGTTCATTAGCACACAAACGATACTGCAACATCGACACCTCCATCAATCAGTCGTATAATTAATAGCAGTATGGCCAGCATGATCCATGCGATTGCTTCACAGACTCTCTCTCCTACCCGTGTACCATAATAATACAAAAAGAAATGCATGCGAACCCCAATATTTCCAGCCGCTCGCTTGCTTGCTTCAATCAAAGCATGCACGCACGCTCGCTCCATACGGATTGAGTATGCTTATCGTGACAGGTCCTCGCATTACCGCCAGCGCTTCACACGCCAGCGCCTCCTCATGGGACATTACCACGCCGCCACACCAAGAAAAATCACCATAGCTCTTCCTTTTCTTCCGCAGGCAACCATTACCCCAGCCAGCTTCAGCGCATATACCTCATCCATTCCCAACCAGCCATGCCATGCCACGCCACGCCCCTACTTAATGCCCCCCCTTCTCCAGCTCAAGAAGCTGAGCGCGAACGTCGCCACGAAGGCCGCGAACGCGAACCATATGAACGCCGTGTCCGCCTGCGCTTCCCGGCACCTGTAGGAGCGATTGGTGGGCAGGTTGACCTCGCCCTTGCCGTTCTTGCCGCCGTTGATGACGACGTTGTTGACGAGGTAGGGGCAGCTGTAGGTGGGTTTGTCGCAGGAGCAGGAGTGCGCGCCTAGGGCTGCTGCCATGCCCTGTGGGTTCCAGGACCTCATCGTTAGCGGATGATCATATATATCTTCACGTCACGAGTGGGGTAGCGCGCTGCTTTGCGTGATGACTTGTAAGAGGAGGAAGGGGGGGGAGAGCTTACGACGCCGCCGGCAAACGTGAAGAGTAGGGATAGTCCGTCCAGCGCGACCATCACTATGCCACCCAGCGCGCCGATGAAGTCAGCTGCTATGCCGATCAGGGCTATGACGAAGAGCCAGATGCCGAGGAAGACTTCATAGTTTGTGATGGAGGGCGCGCCGCCGTAGGCTTGGGTTTTGACGAGATTGGCGCTGAGGCCGAGGATTATAACGGCGAAGAATATCTGTGTGGAATGTGCGTCAGTCTCTTGGAGGTGGTTGAGTTGTGGAGCGTGAGGCGAACTTGTAGGGCGCGTAGGCCGACGTTGATGATGTTGACCATTGTGAGTTACTGTAGGGGTTTGTATTATGTATGCGTGGTAGGGAGTAGGTGGTCAGTGGATGTGGATGTCGAGGTGGTATGTACGTATGGTTGTGAGGTTGCAACTGGCAAGCAGGTGGGAAATTGGGTCCGGGAGGCTAGCGCGCTGCTTTCGGCGAAGCGCGCATCCTGAGCTTACCATTTGCAGCTTAGGATATATGGAGCAATTACATTGCTTGGGAAACAGATAGACGGGCACTCAACGATCTTGTGAATCGCGGTTTAGGATCAGAAACGCACGTCGCGAACCTCAGTACGTTACATAGAAACTCGAGCCTAGCGACGCGTATTTCAGTCATTGTGTTACATCCCTGGCGGTCCAATCCCGCAGCTTGCACTCTCGCACCAAAGATTGTAAAATCCGTAGGCTGAGTCTACTTCAGATTCGCCATCCAAAATCAATAACCCCCCACCCATCTTTCTTCATTAGAAACGCCACAAAGATAAAAAGAAACCGTCCCCGCACAAGATTGAACTGTGAACCTCCCGATGGCGATATATAACAGTCGGACGCGCTTACCAATTGCGCCACGGAGACATGTTTTCAGGATCAAACGCTGCCTAACTGATTATATAATGTGACTTGAAAAGCCTGCTAACGCGAACTTCGAGAAATGATCGCCTTGGTAACAAGAAACTGTATCTCATCATATCTAATCAGAGTTCTCCAATACTACTGCGTTCTCAGGATTACTAGCTACCGTGTTCCTGTGTGCGAACATTGAAGCTGTCATCGTCCACATTGTTATGCGAATTGATACGAAGATGCATAGACAACATTTTGAAAATCGCAGCAGCAGCTTTGAAAGTGAATCGCATGCCCTTGTCACAAACCGACCTATTCGCAATATTCTACAGTATCTGTCCCATTCTCCTCCAAAGTATTCACAAAAACTTCAGGGGGTCCCAATACTCAAGATACACGTCGTGACGTCGGCCTTGAAACCCCGTTTCCCGGCTCTCGCACCGATCACCAACGTACGATCACAGACTTCAACGATGTTACCTCCATCCTATCCCATCATTAAGTACGAAGTGCCAAGTCGATCAAAATCCATGTAACTGATAGATATCAATACCCTTTGCATCATCCCAAGCATGCGACGTGCGTATGGCTAGCACAGCAGCAATAGACTCGACACTATAGAACAACATCACTGCCGACTTAACGATACCCTTACTTGCTATGAAGACGTTGTGGTCCCAACATGGCATGCATGAGTACGGAATGGGGTTTGCGCGAGAGGGAGTATGGATGCTGTGCGGGGTTCACGAGTGGTGTTGCTGGGATATGGATGGGGGCGTGAACGATTGATCCTCAGGCGTGGATTATCTCTACATAGTCGCGTTGATGAGGGATTGGAAGGTGGAAAGGGGTGTGAGGACGTGGTTGTTCTACTGTGGTGTTGGGAGGGAAAATCTGGATGGATGTGGAGAGGGATTGGTATAGATACATGTGAGGCTCGTTTTCGTTCGGTGGGACGGTGGCTATGGCTATGGCTATTCTACTCGGTGTAACGGCTATGCGGCACGTATCTTCTGCGTGTACGAGAAAGTGCCGGTGGGTGAATTGTGGATGGTGTGGATGATGTTCTCTGCCTAGGGTTGTGAAATCTGAGATGGGGCAGCTGTTGAGTATTGCTAGGAGGTTAGAGGGCAGAGAACGTGGAACTGGGAGGGGTGGGGAAATGGCAGTTGGTTGAATGGATGCATGACTGTAGAGTTCATTGTCTATGCGACTTGCATTCGAGCGCGTCGACATTGATTTGGAAAAACGTTGTGGAATAGCAGGTTTTGTCCTGCAGATCGTAAGCATAGCTGTTTGAAATGTCATCGTATGATGTTCGGTCTGTGACCAATGTTGTACAATGCCTGGTGATATTTATGGTGGCGTTCCCATCTTCTATTATCGACGATGATGATAGTTTCACATTGATTATGTCCGGGTGAATGAAGTCTGAGATGATTCCGACATTGGCATCTATCTGGGATCAGTTCGAGAACCCCTCCCTCGTAGCTCATTTGCGTTATAGGAAGATATTGTGTAGAGTCACGTTATTTGCGATCGCAGTACCTGAGCTGATCAGAGACGAGGAGACGAGAAGGAGAGGAGTGACACGATCGCCGATTGTCCTGATGAGAGAATGAGGGCGACGAAAGGTTTGCAACTTAGAACACTCATCTTCGAAGCAGACACGACTCCGTCGAACAAGATGTGTCTCTGTAGATGATATTTTGCCTCATTACACAGAATTCAGCAGTATGATCCTAACTCATCAGGGGAGATCCAAGTCTTTGAGTTCACGTGGCTTCGATCAACCCCCGTTCGACCAAGCCAAAAGGGGTTGGAGATGTCAGGGTGCTTCTAGCGTGAGACTAGTGAGAATTACAGTACTGTATGAGTGGAGATGGCTCCGTGGGGGAAAGGTCGGCGCCGTTGTTGCCACCAACACACCGTAGAGGTATGAAAGCAGAAAGCCACGGACATTCCACAACCCAGCAGGGGTATTAGAGTTTGGAGCCCCGGAAAGCTTGACCACAATGTGACCCGATCCGGCCGGTGTGCGGTGAAGATACAGCGGGGCCGTTGGCACATATTGTCAGGGGTTGACCAATATCGGCGGCGCCTTGCATAAGTATCGTTGAAGGGCAAGGCTGCGCCTATACGAGACCTCGTGGTACCGATGCGCCTGGAGAACATCGTGATGCATCTCACCCTGCATATTCCCGAAAGGATCACGAAGGTTAAGGATAATGCATGTTTGTTGGGACGTGGGTGGAGATAAGAGGCTTTTCAGTATGTGAACGCCTTGGCAGCATGGCTTTCCACACTCCATCTGTCAAGCAACTGTGCCGCACCAATCAAGTCTCCCCATTCCTCCTTATCTTGCCGTTCCGGCAGCGGATACCCTAGTACTAGTACCTGGCGGTCGGTCCGCCTCGAGCCTCAGACGAGCTAGCTGAGGTTATGCCCCTTTTAGCCTTAGCTCACAGACCTTTCTTCAAGGCTAATTCAGCGACGATGCGATCTCACCAACATGTCTTGGCGGTCACAATTGGCTGGAGCGCTTCATTCGAGATAGACCTCAAGTGCCAACACAGCATATCCAATCATCATGGCCCTCCATACCAGGAATGGTAGCTGTAACTTGATCGGCAGAGAGCAGGGAGACGTCGCCCTGAAGAGGGAGCTTGTCGCTTGCCCTCCTGCTGCTGGATAGCCATTTCCGGATGGCTGCCCTTTTGCCCCTAGTAGTATGAGAATTCGCAGAGTTCGGGTCGTTTCTTGGGAGTTGGATGGGAGTCTGGGACCGAAACAAAGCTTGATCCCATCCTAGTCCAACTTGGAGCAAGCAACCTTGTCCAGGCGGAGAGCCAGAGGCGTCTTCAGACTTCCCGTTCCCTCAAGTTGTAATCGTCACATTCACAACATCCTTGCAACGGCCAGTCTGGCTCTCTCACTCACATCCGTCTATTCTCCCTAGATTTCACCCTTTCTTATCTCCCCCTCCGTTCTCCTCTTACTGGACCTCCGCCACGTGTGCATCTTCCCTCGTCGTTGAGCAGACTGTCTGGACGAGACAGAGCATGGGAATCTAGAGATCATAATATGAGAAAACTTTGTGAGTCCGAGCTTCACTCGGAACAACTATGAGCACGCACGGACTGACCATCCTCGGTGCATGCAGAACAACATCCAGGCAACATCATGCCCGCCGCGGAGGTCAACTTCAAGATCCAGGATGAAGGGCGCCTGGCGGAATTGGGATACACACAGGAGCTGAGGAGAGAATGGAGTCTGCTACACAACTTTGGCGCATCCTTTTCTATCATTGTACGGGACCATCGATTCACTACACGGGCATGGAATGATGGCTGACAATGGTGCTCTGGCAGAGTGTGGTGACGGGTATCACCACGTACGGAATACACCATGCTGCTTGGGAACGTGTGCTGACAATATCCAGCCTCTTCACCTATGGTCTCAACACCGGCGGCCCTGGGGTCATGACCGTGGGATGGATAATCGTCAGCGTCTTCAGTATGTCACGTCCAACATCCACCCAAACAACGATGAGCTGACTGGTCAGCCCTGCTGGTGGGCGCCAGCATGGCCGAAATCCTCTCCTCCATCCCAACGTCCGGTGGTCCCTACTTCTGGGCATACATGCTGGCTCCACAACAACATGCGCCATTTTTTGCGTGGATCACTGGCTGGTAAGCCTCGACGCCCCACAGCCACCACAAGCCATTCTAATCATATTCAAGGTTCAACCTCCTAGGCCAAATCGCCGTCACCACCGCCATCGATTTTTCTCTGGCCCACCTGATCTCCACAACCGCAGAAGTCGTCAACGGGTATCGCCCTACCGCTGGGAGCACCCTGGGTATCCTCGCCGTCATCCTCGTCTCCCATTGCGCCATCAATCTCCTCAGCGTTCGCGCGCTCCGGTACTTGATCTACACCTCCATAGTCCTGCAGAGTCTTGGCATATCCTGCCTTGCCATTACCGTCTTGGCGAAAGCTCCGACTCTGCAGTCGGCACATTTCGTTTTCGCGACATTCTACGATGGCACGGGGTCTGGTGGGGGGGAAGGCTGGGGTCTGCGAGCGTCCAACGCCTACGTCGCGGCCGTCGGTGTCCTCTTCGTGCAGTACACACTGCTGGGCTATGACGCCTCGGCCCATCTGTGTGAAGAGACTCGAAAGGCTGTACGGGATGCGCCTGTGGGCTTGCTGTCCTCCATCGCCGCATCCGCCGCCTTTGGCTTCTTTCTACTGGTCTCGTTATTGTTCTCAATTCAGGACTTTAAAAAAGTCCGCAACGCCAAGCAACCCGTACTTCAAATCCTGACAGACGCCTGCGGCACAGGCGGTGGGCTCGTCCTGATGGTATTGATAATGCTTTGCATATGGCACTGCGGACTATTCAGCTTGGTATGGATCCTGGTTTACCATCCGAAACATCTCCGATTAATCAAGTGTCTGATCCACTAATTACCATGCAGACATCGAACTCCCGCATGATGTTCGCCTTCGCCCGCGACGGCGGCATCCCTCACCGCCTCCACCTCATCGACCGCGGCTTCCACTCCCCAATCCGCGCTGTCCTCTTCGGCGCCACCTGCTCCTTCCTCCTCGCCCTCCCCTCCCTCGGCTCTAAAGTCGCCCTTAACGGCACCACCTCCATCGCCACCAGCGGCCTCTACATCTCCTACGGCATCCCCATCGCCATGGGCCTCATCTGGCCTCGAAACTTCAAACGCGGGCCCTTCAACCTCCGTTCCTTCTCCAAACCCGTCGCTGCTGTCGCTTGCCTCTGGATCAGCTTCATCACCATCATCTTTTGTCTTCCCACGCAGAATCCGGTCACGAGTCAGACCTTCAACTATACTCCCGTTGCGCTGGGCGTGGTAGGGATATTCGCGTTTGGATCGTGGTTTCTGTGGGCAAGGCATTGGTTTACAGGAAGGTGTCGGCATCACTGCAGGATCTGTATCCGGCAGCTGGATTTTCTGGGCGAGGAGATGGTTTACCGAACTGATACTGTGGACTCGGACGGGCATCAGAGATTGAAGAGCAATCAGAGCGCCACGGATGGCTTTCAGACGCAGCGGAGCGAGTCGGATTTCGGTCCGAGTGGGGCCTATAAAGAGAAAGGGGGCGATGGGTGAGTTTAATTTTTCTGTCTAGTGATGAGGGGAAAAGGGCGTATAGTGATACTGTGGCTAACGCGGTATTTTAGGAAAATCTCCGTGGGCAAGGAATTCGAAGTCTATTCCGCACCGGCGAGGGAGTATGTGGAGATGTAGGTCGAAAGCAGTACAGGGAGAGAGGGAGGAGTCCACTTCTACGCACATATTTACTTCGAATGCTTGACTGGATGCAGGGGAAAGGGGGGCTTTGTATATGCTATATGCTTCATATACGTGGATTGGTTTGCAAGTCGGAATCGGAGCGGAGCAGAGCAGAGCATGTGCGCTTACGATACCCCCATCCTCATCTCATCTCCGAGAGGGAGAGACAGAAATAGAACGTTCATGGCTTCATCAACAAACATTTGAAGGCTTTGATGAGTTCCTACCCGTACCATTGACTGACTACACATACATACACCCCGATCTCTCACCACCCCCTACTTCTACTCCTTACCTTTCCACCTCTTCGTAACCAGTCATAGTATCCTATCCCATTTCGCACTGACTGACTCATCGGGTCGAAATCAACCCAATGCCCTTCCCCCATCCTGGCTCCCACCCGGTTTTTGTACAAGAGAGGTGATGAACTTCCCTTCTCTTCCCTTCTCTTCTCTTCTCTTCTCTTCCCTTCTCTTCCCTTCTCTTCCCTTATCTTCTCTTCTTTTCTCTTCTCTGCTATCTATAGCTGTGTTATGTTCGTTAGCAGTTTGTGTGCCGCTTTTTAAGGGTCTTTTTGGGGGGCGG
>JAABUX010006821.1_pt1 | contig 13541 bp, 21 predicted proteins | sample 5561851 | NCBI WGS metagenome assembly JAABUX01 (sample SAMN10711883, study PRJNA513361) | rock metagenome | isolation source: Antarctica rocks | place: Antarctica: Victoria Land, Richard Nunatak red sandstone | collected 2016-01-03 | reverse complement strand
ACGCGGTAACTTGGGATTCCGAAGACAAGTTCATGAGAACCGATCCCAGGAAGGAGGTCGTTCTCCGCCTGGATGCGATCGTTCGTCACGTCGCCCAAATCGGAGACGTCCTTCAGATGAGCCTCGGATTCCGCAATCCGCGCCAAAACGCTTACACCTGCCCCGCTGGGTCGAGAGGGAATAAGCCGATGCGTGTCTCTACGGCTGACCCATGACGTGGGTGGGAAGAAACGTGCTATGTGCCTGCTCGTCTCGAATCGAGCAATCTACGAACGATCTGCATAGCGGGGATGCCGCCTTTGACCATGTACTCGACCGGCGTCGTCCCTCTGAAGATCGGGTTGGTATTGGGAAGAGCGATCCAGTCGTCAGCCAGTGCACGGCCATGGAGGACGTTGAGTGCTTGAAGATACCGATAAGATAAGAGATGCGCAGAAGCGTGTCAGCGTCCAAAGTGCGCGCCGGCATCCTGGAGCCTTTCGCCGCCCTCTTCAAATTGTAGTACGGTCCATTACTTTCACCGCCGAGCAGTTCCCGGGCATCCTCGTCGCGGAGGCGCCAATGCTTCACAATATTGAAGAAGGCTTTCACCGCCGACGGACTGAGCCGCTCACGCTCCGCCTTCGAGGCCAGGTGGGCGATGGCAGGCGGTGCATAGCGGGTCGCAGGGTAAGCGAGGGCATCCATGTGGCGCTCGAAGCCTCCTCTTTGGGAAAATATACCCTCCCAATCAGGATTACGCAAATCAAGCACGAATTGGAGCCGCGGCGCTCAGCCGTCCGCCGTCGTCGAAACGGCGGGCGCCGGAGGGGGCGGCGTCTCGACCGTGTTCGCGCTACCTTCCTATCAGCACGGCATCGGTAGTGTGATCCCCGAGCTCCCGCAACCAACCCGACATCGCGCTCGGCCGATCCCGGCTACGGTACGTCGTGGCCTCTCCGATCTTCACCGCCTATCTGACGCAGGTCGCGCAAATGCGCGGCACGCGTGCCGGCCTCGTGAACCCGTCGCTGTACGGCACGCTCAGCAACTCGACAGACTTGGCTACAGCAGCCCGTCGAATCGACGTTCCCTTGTCCGATCGCGCGGTGCTTCTGCTGGACGCGGCGTGGGCGATCGGCGGCTCGCCGCTTGCAGCAAAGATTTACAAGTCGTCGGGACACGCCGTTTTAGACGACGCGGCACTGCAAGCCGCGCGGCGAACCGCATATATCCCCGCCCGCAAGAACTGCAGCGCGACAGGGACGTATCTCTTCGAAGCCGACTTCAACGGTCGATGACTGCCCGAGTACACAACTGGAGGCCGATCTCACGGGGGCGTATCCGTACGGGTCTCAGACGTCGGTCGGCCGTCGGCCTCATCGCCGCTCTTGTGCTTGCGTCGTCTCTACCTGCGGTGGGCTTTGCCGCCGCACCGCTCAATCAGGCCGCGCTCGGCGCGTCGGCCGCTAAGGCTCTGGCGGTCGTCCGCATACCGGGCGCCGCGCTGATGATCGTCGATCGCGGTCGGGTCGTTTTCGACAAAGGCTTCGGCGTGGCGAACGTCACGACGCACGTACCGGTAACGTCGGAGACCCGTTTCGAAATCGGATCCGTCACCAAGCAGTTCGCGGCGGCGGCTATTCTGCAGTTGCAAGAGGAAGGAAAGCTTTCACTGCACGACACGCTCGGACAATACGTTCCGCAGTACCGGAAAGGGCGCAACGTGACGCTCGAGCAGCTGCTCGGGCAAGTCAGCGGCATTCCAAACTACACAAGCGTGCCGCATTTCGAGGCGCTTTCCTCGACGAAGCCGCGAGGCTTCGCAACCATTCTCGCCCTCATTTCAAAGAAACCGCTCGAGTTCAAGCCGGGCACCCACTGGGCGTACAGCAACACAAACTACTTTTTACTCGGTCGAGTCATCGAACTCGTTTCCAACGTGTCGTGGCACCGGTACGCACGCGAGCACTTGTTTGCGGCCGCCGGAATGACGCATAGCGCATTCATCGGTGACGAACAAAAGCTCGCGAACATGGCAACTGGCTACGAACTGGCGAAGGGGACGTTCAAACGCTCGCCGCTCCTTGTCGACGAATGGGCTTTTAGCGCCGGCGATATCGTCTCAACGGTCGGCGATCTCGCGAAGTGGGACGATGCGTACTTCGCCGGTAAGGTCATAAGCGCGGCGGACGTAGTCCGCGCGACGACGCCGGGTCGTCTCGCGAACGGGCAAAGCACCGGCTACGGATTCGGTTGGCAGATTGACTCCTTCGACGGGCAGCACCGTATTTCTCATGACGGGGGAACGAACGGATTTACATCTCAAATTCCTATTATCCGGCGCTGCACGAAGACATCATCGTGTTGGAGAACAGCTCCGACGCTGATGCCGAACAACTTGCCGCCGTGACTTTCAATACGCTGCACCCTAACATCGCGGCTATCGAGCAGCGGGCCGCTCCCGGTGAGAACCGTAAGGTCACGGCGTTAGCGCAACGGATATGGAAGCACCTTATGTCCGGCACCGTCGACCGCTCTGAATTCACGCCGACCATGGCGCACGAGTTGACGCCGGGGGCGATCGCCGACGGCAAGGCACAGTTTGCCCCGCTCGGGGCGCCGAGCGCGTGGATATTTCGTGGCAAACACGCCGAAGGCGGCGATACCGGCTACGAATACCACGTCAGCTTCTCGAGCGGTCTTGCGTTCAACGTACACGTCGCAGTCACGAAGGACGGCAAAGTCGATGACTACTCCCCCACACCGGGCTAGCAGGGCTTCGCGTACCGTATCCGGGAGGTACATGCGAGCACTGACAAAAGGCACGAGTTCACCCCGCAAAATATCTTCGTGAATACGCGTGCCATAGCCGGGAGGGAAAACAGATATCGTCGTACGGTTCATTGATGAGACGTACACACGTCGTAACTTCCGCGTTGCTCTTTGCGGTCATCGCAACAGCGGCTAACGCAGAGGTCCAAGACCCCTCCGCCACGCCCGCGCCTTCGGCTGCGTCCACGGCGAGCGCGACCGGCGGCTCTTGGGTACTGCCGGCGGTCCAGGGTTTGCCGGGCACCATTCCGCCGCAGGTGCAAGCGGACGTGCGGCGCCATATGGCCGAGTTTGGGCGCCTCGCGGCGGAGCAGCAGCGGTTCCGGCAAGATATGCTCGGTGCGCTGACGCCGGCGCATCGCGCACTTCTCGCGCAGATCGTCGGCGAGCTTGCCGTTGCGCCCGTTCCTGATGCGACGACCGCGGCACAGCGGTTGGATGCGGCGCTGTCCCCCGCCGAAGCGCAGACGGTTTTGCGCGTCCAGCAGGCACAAGAGGCCGCGGCGCTACGGCAGATGCAGCAAATGCAGGCCGAATCGATTGCGGTTGAACTCCCCGCCGGCAATAAAGCGCCCGCGATGCAGAGCAGCACAATCATCGCTCACGCTTCTTCGCCGTCCGAAAACGACGCCGGCTGGATTTTGTTACGTACCGCGGTGATGGGAATCATGATGCCGAGATTGAGTGCCATCCGGTTTTGACCGCTTCGTGCTGTTAGGGCTAGTGCGGTGCAGCGCTAGTGCGGTGCAGCGCTAGTGCGGTGCAGCGCTAGTGCGGTGCAGCGCTAGTGCGGTGCGCACTCCACGCTGCGAGGATCTCGCGCTCGCGGTCGCCTGAGATTCCGGCCTGCGAGTCCGCTGCACTGTGCCCGGTAACAGAAGTCGACCATTCGCGTGTGCCCCGAACTGTCTCCGCGAGCGGTCTGATCAAAGACCGTGCGCGAGTGCTCGGTCGATGTTCGTGTTCATGAAACCGGGCTTTCCGTGCGAGGGGCCGAGCCATAGTGGTAAGTCGACCCAGCCGGTGATGCCGTTCGTCTCGAGAAACGGTTCATCGACCCATACGATGTTTGCGTCGCTGCCAAGCGTCTCGACCGCCGTTTTCGCGAACTCTGCCATCGTCGTCGTTCTAAGCAAGCCGTTAATGTCGTAGATTCCGGAACGTCCGTCTTCGAGAAGCCGGACCATGAACGTCGCCGCATCGCGCACGTCGTCGCCGCCTTCGGCGAAGCGATCGACCCAATACGTGAAGCGATTCGTGGGATCGTACGGCCCGGCGAGAACCCCCGGGCGCACGAGAAGCGCGCGATCGTCGAAGACGGCGCGCACAACATCTTCCGAGCGCCGCTTCGAAGGTCCGTAATTCTCGGGATCATCATCCGCACGATCCATTATACGCGGCGTGTACGGTGCGTAGCCGTCGCCGTGAATCGGAACCATCGGATCGTAGACCGAGATCGATGACGTAAAGAGGTAGCGTCCCGCGGATACGAGATGCGCGCACGATGCTGCGACGATCGCGGGGACGTAACCGCTCGTATCGATGACGGCGTCCCAGCCGTCGCGCGGAACGACGCGCAGCCCTCCATCGCGATCGCCGACGTAGCGATCGAGCGCGAGTGTCTCGTCGCCGCGTTCCCTGCCGCGCGTGAAGATCGCCGTTTCGTGTCCGCGTTCGATGAGCGCGCGCGCTAGGTGCCGTCCTAAGAACGTTGTTCCGCCAAGGATTAGCGTTTTCACGTGACCGCGCAGCTTCCGCGATGGACGCGGTGCGCAGGTTGGTCGGCTCGACGCGACGGCGGACGGATGCGCAGGGGCGATGACGGCGTCGATCGTTGGTGTGCCGTGCTCCGCCTTAGCGGGGCGAAGAGCCCCGCCTCGCGACCGTATCGGCCGATCGTCTTGCGACGGTGGCCGGTCTCAGCCTCAATCGCGCGGAGTGATCGTTCTTTGCGCAAAAGCTCAAGGATGCGTTCCGGCTGCGCCGGCGATATCTCGCTCATGGCGAACCATTCGATCCGCTGCGCCGTGCAGCCCTAGCCTGCGTGGCCGCTTTTCAACCCGCGACGTGCAACGGATGCGATCGTAACAGATGCGCGCTTCATCGGCGCCCGTCGCGGCGAGCGCCGCGTACCTTCGTGCGCGCGCCGTGCTCTTCGCGGTCGTGCGGTGCAGCCGATGTCGTCAGCGACGCGATGAGGTCGCGTGCGGCCGACGTTACCTCGTCGACGGCGCGCCGAAGTTTCCTGGTTTGCGTGGGAGGGTTTGGTGAACCCTGAAATCTTGCGCACGAACTGCAATGAAGCGTTGCGAATCTCATCGTCGGTCGCCGGCGGCTCGAAGTTGAACAGCGGGCGGATGTTGCGACACATTGCGTCCCCTATCCGGTGCTGACGACGCTGAGGATGTTGCCGTCCGGGTGCTTGAACCAAACGGTCTTCAGCGCACCGAACACGTGACGTCGCCTGCCGGACCAAGTCCGGGAAATCATCGTGCTCGAACGTCTCACCGTTGGTCCGGAACGCGTCGACAACCGGCTCCACGTCGGCGACCGCCCACGTTGCGACCGTCGCCTGGTTCGTTCCGGCGTACTGCGATTCGTAGACAAGCAGCGCGGACCGTCCGCCTCCCGTAGGTGACGACGCTCGGATTGTACGACGGTGACTTCTCCTTCAGTCGCAGTCTCTCGCCGTAGAACGCTTTCGCGCGATCGATGTTTTGGACCGCGATCGTCGCGATCGCGTCGTTGTCTCTCAGCATGTCGTCTCTCCCGAAAAAGGCGCGGAGCGATCGTCTCTGTTGCTCAACGGTCGCTCGATCTTGCAGGGGATTGGCGCCGACTAATCGTTTCACGCCCGCCGCCGCGTTTTCGTCCAGCAATGGGGCCGCGTTTGTTCGTGGAAATACTCTGAGTCCACAAAGCAGCAGGCCTGGGCTTTCTCCGACTGCGCGTCGCCATAGACGCCGCGTGGTGGTTTGTGTTATGATGTCGACAGATGGCGACTAAGCGACAGCCAAATGACCGTAAGGGAACACTCGAGATCACGTTCGTGTCAAATCAGACTGCCGTGCGCCGACGCGCGACCGGTCGCACGCGGGATACGATGGAGGTCCGGTTTGATGCGCCTCGGCTCGAATCGTTCGTGCACCAAAATCTCAAGCCGTCGACTATTCTCATGGGCGCCGGGCTTTGCGTAACCGACGCCGTCCCGGCGTCCGCCGTCATCGAAGCCGGCTTCCCGGCAACGGTCGTTCGTGACTTTGCTTTGGCTTCCGGCCTGACCATGAGCGACGTCGGCAACATCGTTGGAACGTCGGAGCGCACGATGTCGCGCAAGGTGGCCGGCGGCGAGCGGTTGGAGCCCGCAGAGTCGGATCGCGCATTTCGGCTCTTCGATGTCGTTGCGCATGCCGTCCGGGCTTTCGGCGACGTGGGAAAGGCTCGGCGCTGGCTGCGGCGCGACGTTCCGTCGCTCGGAGGCCGTACGCCGAACGAGCTGCTGCGGACCGAAATCGGAACGCGTGAGGTCCTCTCGGCTCTCGATCGTATCGAGACCGGCGGTATCGCCTGATCCGAGTTTGGCGACTCGCTCGGGCACCGTACGCCGATCCGCCGTCGCGCGCATTCGACGGACACGGGGCGGCGCGAAGCGGACAGCGTTGGAATCCAAAGGGCATTCGTGCTGCGTACGCCTCCGCGACCCTGTCCTTGGCGGCCCTCGAGTATCTTGGGACGCTGGTCGATATCAATGATGCGCCCGACGACCTCGTCGCGGTCGCCGCGGAATTCGATGAGAAGGTCGTCGAAGCGCTCGACGTGATATCCCTTCCTGGCTGGGATGCCGTACCGGCTGATGCGTCGATCCGTTTCGGTTCCAACTGGCTACGCGAACGTCGCAGCGTGGCGCTGCGCGTACCGTCGGTGATGATTCCGTCGGAGGAGAACTACGTGCTCAATCCCGAGCATCCCAATTTTGAACGGGACGTCATCGTTCGAAATCCACGACCTTTCGCTTTCGATCCACGTCTGCTGCGGCTGCTTCCATGACGGGGGCTACGACAACACAAAAGCCATGCGCGCTTCAATGGGGCCGCGAGTTTTTGCTCGCGGAAATTTACGTGATTCGCTACCGAGATCGATGACGTGAAGAGGTAGCGTCCCGCGGATACGAGTGCGCGCACGATGCTGTCACGAGCGCGGGGACGTGAACGCTGTATCGATGACGGCGTCCCAGCCGTTGCGCGGAACGACGCGCAGTTCATCATCCCGATCGCCGACGTAGCGATCGAGCGCCAGTGTCTCGTCGCCGCGTTTTCTGCCGCGCGTGAAGATCGCCGTTTCGTGTCCGCGTTCGATGAGCGCGCGCTAGGTGGCGTCCTGGAAACGTTGTTCCGCCAAGGATGAGCGTTTTCACTCGACCGCGCAGCTTCCGCGATGGACGCGTTGCACCGATCGGTCGCTTCGATGCGATGGCCGACCGATGCGCGGGCGCAATGGAGAACAGATACGCAGGCACGATGACGGCGTCGATCGCTGGGTTGCGGTGCGCCGCTTTCGCGGAGCAAGGAGTCCGGCCTCACGACCGTAGCGGCCGATCGTCTCGCGGCGGCGGCCGGTCGAGCCTCGATCGCGCGCAGTGATCGTCCCTCGCGCAACAGCTCGAGGATGCGTTCGCGCTGCGCCGGCGATATCTCGTTCATGGCGCACACTTCGATTGCCCGCGCCGTATAGCCCTAGCCTGCGTGGCCGCTTTTCACCGGCAAGGGCATAAGAAACCGCTCCTTCCTTGTCGCTTTGAGCTGCCGCACGAGCCGTTCAAAGTGAATCACGCCTACGAAGGCTTAGACGGCTGTTGTGCGAGTCGCCTTCGTGCGCATCGAGATCATCTCGTTGATTGACGCGCTGCGAAATCGTCGTTCGGCGATGACGTTCTCTCCCCCAAGCGACAATGGGCAGATAGCCGGCGAGCACAACGAAGGCTCCCGATTGCAACCGATCAATCATTTGCTCGAACCATCGAGTCACAAGGGCCGGGCACCAGCCGGGCGGCATTCTCTTGGACTCACCGTTCATTACTCACCGACGAACCGCGCAATCAAGAGGGCCGTCTTTTCGGGAGCGCCGTCGCTCACGTTCGTCAGCACGATGACCTCCAGGCCGTTGTCGGGAAACGTCACGTTCATCGCGCTAGCCCCCGGGATGCCGCCGTTGTGCCATATGAGACGGTGCCCCTTGTCGATGCCGTTGACCCATCCGAACGCGTAACCGCGCAGCAGAGGAAACTTTGTGGCGGGATGGACGAGTTTGGGCGGCGTCGTCATTGTGCGCACGACTGCTGCGGATACGACGCGGCCGCCAAAGAAGGCCCCGTCCCAGCGGATCAGATCTCCGACGGTTGAAGCGAGTGCACCGGCGGCGTTGCCCCAAGCCATCGACAAATCGGGCAGGGCGATGAAGTGACGCTTTTCGTAGTCGTAGCCGTGCGCGACATCGGGTCCCGAGGCACGATATCTCGCCAAATAACGTGTCGACGACAGACGCTGCGGGTCGAGAATCTTATCGCACACGAAAACAGGGTACGGCTCCCGGGCGACGGCTGCAATGAGCATACCGAGCAGCAGGTAGTTGGTGTTGCTGTACTCGTACTTGGAGCCGGGCCGGAAGTGCAGCGGTTTGTGGGTGACCATCGCGACGTACTGTCGCGGCGAAAGGCCCAAGAGGGGACTGTTGAGGTTGTTCAGCGGCAGCGCTTCGACGTAGTCCGGTAGGCCGCTCGTTTGATCGAGCAAGTTGTGAACGGTCAACTCACGGCCGTGCGGAGCTGTCGGTAAATACTTGGCGAGGTGGGCGTTGATGTCGACTTGGCCGTTGGCCGCAAGCAGCATCACGGCCGTCGCGGTGAACTGCTTCGTGATCGAACCAATCGGATACACGGTCGCCGCATCTGCCCGAAGATGATCAGCGCGGTCGCGTAAACCGTAGCCGCACGCGAAAAGCAGAGTGCCGCGGCGAGCGATCCCGAGCGTCAGACCCGAGACGCGTTGTTCGCGCAGCGCACGCCCGGCGATTCTGTCGACCCCAGCGATCTGCGTGGGCGGCAGCACACCTGCGCAGGGGGCAGCTACGGCAGAACGCGCTTGCGTCGGCGCGACAGCGGACCAGCACAGCGACATGAAGGCGAACCCGACGGCGCGTGATCCGCGCGCAGCTTTACCTTGAAAACTCATCCTATTGCGCGAACCGCATCTGGTCCTTGCCGGATGATGGTTTCCCATTCTTGCAAGTGCGGGTGCGACCCCACTTCACCCCTCCACCGGGCGATGTTCGTTAGCCCTTTTGTTCAGAACGGCGTCCGGATTGCGGTCGAGTTCGCGCACGACCGCACGTGATACCTCGAGGCTGCGCCGATCGCTAAGGTTCATCGTCGAGTGTCCCATACGGCCTTTGATTGACGGTTCGACTTGTGGAGCGTCAGCTGACTCTCCCCGTCACTGGAGTTGAGAGCGTCACCGGGGCCGCCCATTGTCGCTTCGGGAGCCTCCGCGCGGATCGTCGACCCGGCGGCGTGCGCGGTGGGGAGCTCGTGCGCTACCTGTGCCGGCGCTTGGCGAGCACTTGTATGGAGGGTGTTGTGTCAAGGCATTGACACGAACTTCTCGGTTGTGTTAGGTTTCTAATACAATGGACACGGCAACTGTAGCTGAACATCAGCGTCTTGGCATGTGTGCCTTTGCGGCGCTGGAAGCAATAATCGTTGCCGGGTTAGGCGTACGCGTGGGCAAGAGTGAGGTAGCTTCGGCGTTAGCTCGTTACATTATGGCCGCCGTTGCACTCGCGCTTGGGGGTCTGGTCGCGCTCGATAGGATTCCGCCCGTCGTTTCGTATGGAGTGTTGTGCCTAGCGCTCGTAAGCATATTCGTCGCGGATTTGTGGCATGAGGGACGCGCGCACAAACGACGGGTGGCATCCCTCGCTCCCCGGCCCGCGGCGGACGCGGTGCCGACTGTCTGGGTCGTCATTGCGGCAATGTCGCCCCTGATGCTGACGCCGTACGTCGTATTGAGAGAACAGCTCGCTGCGGCTTTGATGGTGGGGGTTTGCGGTCTCGTCATGGCGACGATAGCATGGTACCTCGCGAGCTCTCCGGTACAGCTCGCCGGCGAAGACTTGCAATTAGAGCGCATGCGTGAACGCGCCTGGCGCTCCAATCGCGCCGGATTAACCGCCGTGGTCACCGTGGGAAGCATCATGTTCTTCATAAGCGTTGTGAACGCAGACTTGTCCGTCGTCACGGCGGTGCAACGCGACTTGCTTACTCTTTCGCTGGTCGTGTGGGCGGTATTGGCGGTGTGGGTGATGGCATGGATAGCGTGGTACCACCACCAGCTTTCACGCTCGTCGTGCTCGGCGTCCTCGTGAACGAATTCTTTCTGGCGGTCGATCCCGACCTTGATGCTGCGCCGTTTCAGCAGATCATGGATCAGTTGCGCGGCTTCATCGAGCGTGGGGATGTGCGGGCCGGCGATGCGCTTCCTACGGTGCGGCAGCTCGCGGGCGACCTTGGCGTAGCCCCGAATACGGTTGCACGCGCATACGCCGAACTCCAAGAAGAGGGTTGGTTGACAAGTGAAGGGCGGCGCGGCACTCATGTTGCGCCGCGTACCCCCGCGCGCGACAGGCGGGTGCGGGCCGCTGTATTGCGCGAGGCCGTCGCGCATTTCGTCAGTACCCTTGCGCATCGCGGGTATTCGGATGACGAAGTCGCTGCAGCATTGCAACGATTCGTTAAAGCGTGAAGGAACAGAAGGCTGGTACGCCTTCCTGTTGGCGTCGCTTCGCCTTATGCTGGCCCCCCAAGGCGCTCCCCGACGGCCGAAGCTCGACGACGCGGTCGGCGCCGGAAAGCTAGGGCGACTCCGCCGCATCTACGCCGACAGACGCTTCAAACCGCAACCGCTCGAGGTCGAGTTGGACCGGTTACCCATTAGACTGTTTACATCCCGAAAGGATTGACATGTACCGCCTGCCTGCTGCCGCAATTGCCGCGGCCCTTCTCATCGCATCGCCCGCCATCGTGTTCGCTGACACCTATATCGTCGATCCCGTTCACAGCACTGCGAATTTCGCGGTGGTGCACCTTGGGTTGTCGCGTGTCCACGGTATGATACCGTTCACGTCCGCTTCTGCAGATCTCCCGCCGGGCGCGGACGTGCCCACAGCGGTTTCCGCCGACCTGCAGATTGCCGGAATCAAGACGAACAATGATGATCGCGACAGCGATCTTCGCTCGCACGCCTGGTTCGACGTCACGACTTATCCAAAAATGAGCTTCACGAGTACGAAAATCAGCAAAGGGTCTGATCCGACCTCATTCACGGTTGAAGGCCTCTTGACCATGCACGGCGTGACGAAGCCGATTTCGTTTGCCGGACACCTCGATGGCAAAACCCGAGACGGCAAAGGTAACCAACGGATTGGCTATACTCTCACCGGCAAGCTTGATCGCCGCGATTGGAATGTGAACTTTGAAGGTTCCATACCGGGCGGGAACCTTGTCGTTGGCAACGACATTGACATCGTTGTCGAAATTGAGGCCGTAAAGACGCCGGCGGCCGGGCATCACGAAGCGCAATAGGAACGGCTGAGCATCATCGCGTTGCGTCCGTGGCGGCTCTCTACGCCGAATGCTCGGAGATCATAGCGAAGACTCGTTCAAGAACCGGATCGCGCCCAGCGGCAATGTCCTCGGGAGTTGTGGCGACCGCAAAGTCCGGTACCACGCCCTGGCCGTCAGGATGCGGTTTGGGCGACAGGAATACTTTGGTCGTCAAATAGGCGCGCAGACCGATGCCCGGCGTTGTCTCAGTGTAGACTTCGCCAGTGCTGTTGACGGGTTCACCCGTTTCCTCGCCCACGATCGTTGCCAAGCCGTAATCTTTCGCCGCGTCTGCGCATGACATCGCCGACGAAAACGTCTGCGCTGAGATGAGCAGGTAGACAGGACCCGTGAAACGTACCGCGAGCGGCCCTGGAATGATTAGGTCGGTGTTGGCGTCCGTTCCCGATCGCAAAATGGTGCCGTCGGGCGCCCGCCACGCCTTGTCTCCGTATATCTCAACGTATTGCGCTCGCCCGTACTCGCGTTTGAGTCGATCGCACGCTTTCTCGATGACGGGACCAAATTGCTTGAACGGCTTGGAGGAAGCGTACGTCCACAGCGCATCATTGAGTTCACTATCTCCTCCACCGTTTCGTCGAATGTCGATAACGGCAGCACGTACGGGCGCCGCTTTTATGCTTTGGAATGTAGCAGCGAGGAACCGCTTAAACCGCGGCAGATCCTCGCAACGACGGTAATCGATGAAACCGACGGTGCCGCGTTGCAGGGTTCGATAGGTATACGGATCGTCATTCTGCCGAGTGGCAGTTTGCCCCGTGTGCGGGGCCGTTGCTGGAATATCCGCCTCGCGTTCAACACCGCCCGGAGTGATCCAACGGAATCGATACGTAGGTCGATCGCCGAACAATGGCGCTTCGAGAGCAGCTGACCGCCGAACGTGCCGAAGTGGCGGTGTCCAGCGCGGATATTGCGAGTAGCGAATCATGGCAAGCGTTTGCCCCTATCGGGCGGTTCGCCCGGTTAATTTACAAGCATAGTTGTTTGCGCATCGCTGCCCTCAAAGCCAACCTCGATGGACGGCATGTGGATCGCAGAGTCGGTCTGTAATCGCGGATGTATCCGCGCGCGAAAGTGTGGCGTGTCGAACGTGATGATGAGCCCACGCTCGTCTTGGGTTACGCTTGCTGTCGAATGGCGTCAATAGCGTCGAGGCAAGCGCGGCCATACCCATAATACGGTTCAAAGCGAGAACGCCTCCCCCATGGAACGCGCTTCGCTGCTATGCGGCTCGCATCATGGTTGACGTCGGCGAAGCGGCGGAAGCCGCGCCGCCTCAATGAGGTCGACTTCGTTCGGCACGGTCGCTTGACATGTTCGGCGGCCGTCGCGAGCGCGGCAGACGACGCGGAAGTACTCGCTTGGCTGCGCGCGCGTATCGACGACGAACGGGTCGTAAAGTGGCGCCGCCAGTTCTTCGGAGCTCGCCTTGCCGATGTGCCGACTGCAGGTCGCTCACGCGTCATTGCCTACTATCCGGTTGCGGCAAGGCTGCCGCCAGAAACGCTGATGATCGACATCATCGACCGCGACGATGCCGAGATGTTCACCCAGACGTAAAGCGCCGCACGGGCGACGTCCGTGGCAAAGCCTAACTGCTCCCTCCCTCGGCTCTGAAAACTTGTCGCGGCTTCCGCTTTCAGCTCCAGGAGCGGGTCGGTTTTGGCTGGAGACAGTTATAGTCCCGGGCCCGACCGACGGAACAGGCAGGCCAGTTTTAACATTGCGTCTGCTCATCCGCAGCGCGATTATGACAGCCCGTCCTTCGCTCTCCATCGCAGTATCTCGTCGCTTGAGCAGGTACCGCAGACGATGGGGTTCGGAGGTTCGCCTGCTGCGGCCATATCGAGCGCATAGTCTGCCGCACCGAACTCCGCTTCCCGGCCGGCAAGCACGGGCGGTTCACTTCCCGGAGCCGTTCAGTAGCGCGATCTTCGCCGATTCATGCCGTCATTATAACGGATTTACAAATTTTACAACTCTGTTTGCTAAACGTTTCCCCAAAATCGATCGGTTGCCTTGATTCCTCCTCCGTCCCGCTTTACCATTT
>JAABUX010006820.1_pt1 | contig 13542 bp, 13 predicted proteins | sample 5561851 | NCBI WGS metagenome assembly JAABUX01 (sample SAMN10711883, study PRJNA513361) | rock metagenome | isolation source: Antarctica rocks | place: Antarctica: Victoria Land, Richard Nunatak red sandstone | collected 2016-01-03 | reverse complement strand
TGGCGTTGGCGTTGCGCGCGGCGCGCAGCGCCTCGGCCTCGTCGTCCAGGCGCCGCCAGCGCTCGTACAGGCGCACGACCGCGTCGGGGTCGGCGCCGCTGTTGCGGTCGCGGCAGTTCTGGCGCACACGGTCCAGGTTGTCCCGCACGGAGCGCCAGTCAATGTGCGCCCTACGCCGCCAACACGTATGCGCACGTCACGGTGCACGGGTCAGCTCCAGGCTTCGGGCTCTGTGCGGGGACGGCGGACGAAGGTGAGCTTCCTGCATGCACCAACCTTGGAGACTCGCCCGGTCACCACGGACTGTCCAGGCTTTCACGCAGGGGCCCAGGCTCATCTTTAAATACACCAAGAACACGGGAGGCAAAAAAGTTATTGACGCACAGCCGCAAGGAGTCAGGCATGGGTACGACACAGCGGAGACAGACCTGAACTGCAGGTCCTCAGTCGCGCCAGACGTGCTGGTAGCTGGCACGGCCGGCTCTACGTCAGTCAGAACCGCCGCAGCTGCGCTGCTCGCGCTGCAAGCGGCGCCACACATCGATGCGTGATTGCTCCGACTTCGCGCCGCCGACTGGCAGCCCCAGCGCAGCTCTGGGCCACTGGCGCTCAAGCCCCGAGAGTGCTGCACACAGCGCAGTGCAAGCCGCAGGTGTTGCGCCAGGGCCAGCATTGGCCTTTGCATTGTGGCCTGCTTCATGCGTGGCTCACCAGGCCTCACATGTCCCTGCGTGTCTGAGTGCCTGTGTGTGTGTCTTCCTAAGCTACAGAGTGAATGAATGAATGAGTTGCAGCCGTCTATCAGCCAATTTTACAGTCAATCGAAAGGCCACTCAGCGACCACTTGAGAAAACCTCTACCCTTTCTCGGGCTGCACTGTCTTGTTTGTTGATACATGTCTGTGCAACAATGCCATATGAGTGCGCGCCCTGCCAGCGTCATAGGCCATCTGCAGAGCTGTGGGTGGTGCCAGGGCAGGTTCGCACTCATATGTCAGAGCTGCGCACTGCAGCTGTCGTGGGTGTCCAGCACAGGTCCATACTACACAGCCACCGGCTGTCAGCCAGAGTTACCCTGTGGCTGCTGTGCATGGCGTGCACTCCGCTGCGTGTGCCTTTTCAGTACGTCGCTCTGATCATCAGGTCCTGATGCATGCAAGCCTTGGCCATGCATTACTCATGTGAAAGCAACAGCTTTCACACGACATGTAAAGTGTTACCAGCAGCCCATTCGACATGAACTGCGCATGTGGAGGCAGCAACAGCCGCTGTTTCGACTTCATCACCTGAAGAACATACGCTATTACTGAGCGACAGATGCTCCCATAGATGGGGACCACCGGGCAGGCAGAGGGTCAGCTACCGGGTCATGCGTCGAGGCATGCATGCCACCTCGATGTTAGGCACATTGATGCGCACACAGACCGTGAGCAACTTGCCGCCTGCCGAGCTTACCATGCTCCTGCTTTGGCATACGCAATACAACAGCTATCTACTTGCCCTCTCTCACGCCCAGGGCGCAAGGCGTGGTCCTTCTCTGGGAGTACAGCCTTGTGAAGTGTACCTAGCAGGTGCATGCATGGTCTGCCGCCTATGCTAGGGACCGTCCTGTGGTGGACGGCAAAGAAAGTGGTAGCGCGCATGGTACATCTGCGTATGCGCGTGTGTGTAGCAAATCGTGCCGCATATGGGCGTATGCGCGCGTCCCATATGGGCGTATATGCAGCGCATCGCAGCGCGTGGCATATGTGCGTGTGCGCCCATCCTGCAGGTGTCACTCTACAGCAACCTGAAGCCAGGTGAGCTGGGCAGGTTCTCATGACGGATTGCATCATGGCCGGGGCCATTTATTACAGGCTGTTGCTACCCTGCATAGGGCCTCGTGCGGGGTGCCAAGGAGGTGCGCTTGGCAGCAAGCTTCACGGAACGCCCCTCTCTGACAGCCTGGTCCGAGACAGTCAGCGCTCTGAAAAGTGCGTGCCTGATCAGCCCGTGTGTGTGGCTGACCCAGGCTGCACATCACTGGCGCAAATCTGCAAGAGGCTCTGCCATCCAAAGCCACAGTGGCGTGCTCCTTCAGCCTTGTCACAACAGATGCCTGCCGCCTGTAGCTCCTTGAGCAGCACACGCCGCAGCGTAGCATGAGTGCAAGCACATCCAGTCTGGCAGTTCGGCCAAGGGCCATCCGCCTGCACGAGCTCCCTGCGGAGGTACCCGACGATGTAATGTGTTGGGGTCCTGTGCAGGACCAGCTCCGCTGCGCGTGCTCGAAACACATCGCACTACCTGAGAGGCTGGCGAGCATGTGCAGGTCCTGCAGGCGTGCGCGGTCCAAGTAATCGAGCAGTCTGCGGACTTGCGCGGGGGCTGGACACAGGCCTTCATGCTGCGGACAGTCTGCAGGCGCGCACACTGACAGTTGATTGATCGTTTGAAATTATAAGGGAGCTGAGCTGGTCGTGCGCCCCGGCCGACAGGCGGTTCAAAGAGGCGCTTGACGCGCCTTTCTGGACGACGCTGCACCCCGACATCACAGGCAGGCTATGGCGGGCGCTGGGACGACCCAGTGCGTACCTTGCCCCGCTCATGAATGAATGAAGTGTGTTTGCTGTGCGCTGAGGCAGGCCCTGCTCGTGCGTCCACTGCACCGACACCCCACGCTGCCGCAGGCACGCCTGCCGGGGCGAGCGCCTGGCAGTGGCTCCAGGAGCAGGGCGCCACTGTGACGTGCATCTGCGGCCTGGTGATCAACACGGACGCTGAGCGGCTCTCATCCTTGCTGACAAAACTGCCCGCGCTGGAGAAGATCAGCGCGCTCAGTCTGCGAGCGCACCCCGGCGCTGCTGTAGCAGCCACCCAGGACTTCCTGGCTGGGGCTGCACGCGTCATAGGCTGCTGCTCGTCCCTGCACAGCCTGGACCTGCGTATCAGACTGGTCGACAGGCTGGCGGACCGGGTGCCTGGGACAGTCTGGCAGTATCTGGCCAACGCGCGCGCGCTGAGTCACCTCAAGCTGACCATCAAGTCGGTCGCGCACAGCGGGTCGGCCACAACGAGTGCGTCGCACTTGATCTCAGGCTTGGCTGGCCTGTCGCGGCTGCGCACGCTGAGCTTGAAATTGGACAATGTCTGCGAGGACACCACGCTGCCTGCCTGCGCTTCATGTCTGGTTCAGCTGACATCCCTGACCTTGCATGGCCTCAGCGGCCTGCGCTGCGCACCCGGCTGGTCGCGACTGCCGGCGCTTGTTTCCCTCAAGTTTGAGCAGTGCGGGTTTGCGTGCGACGGTGAGGACGCGCTGCCCGGCATGGACGCGCTGGCGGCCCTGACCTGCTTTGAGCTGTTTCTCTGCTCTGGCCTGCATTTGCTCCCCGCATCCCTGTGGCGGCTTACGCGGCTGCGCACACTCGACGATTGGCGCATCTACAATAATCCGCCATATGCGACCCTACCCGCCAGCGCCCCCTGCTTTGCGTCCCTGACCAAAATCTGCCTGACCGGGTACAAGCTGCAGTGCTGGCCTTCATGCGTCCTGGCCATGACAAGCTTGACGTGTCTCGACCTGCGCCACAACTGCTTTGAGCAGCTGCCCGATGCAATGAGTGTGCTCACCTGTCTTAAGGAGCTATCGCTTGGGCGGCACTCCACAGACCCTGGCAAGGTCGGGGGCGCCCTGGACGCCCGCGCCCTGGGCAACCTGGCTGGCTTCCCAGCCCTGCGCAGCCTGGAATTTACCCACTGCAGCGTGCAGTTCTGCCCGAGCTTCCAGGCTGCCGCTGCGCACCCCTGCCTGAATGAGCTGGAGCTGGTCAACTCGTACCCTGCCTGTGGCCCGTCGTGCGTAGCGTTCCTGATCTTTGTCGCCGCCCTGCTGCAGCAGGGGCGCGCGGGCGTTCTGTGCCTGCGAGACAATGAATTGCAGAGTGCGGGGCAGCATGATGGCCAGAACTTCAGGGGCGCGTTGCAGGCCGTGGGCTTTCCGCTGTGTGATTGAGTGTGGTGGTGGTGCTCGCGTTGATGCTTTAGATGAAGACATAACAGATGCCAAGTAGGCTGCGTGCGCCAGAATGAGCATGTGCCAGGCTTTCGCCGTGTTCACTGTGTGAAGGCGGCCTTCACAAGGCCTTCAGAAGACCTTTTGGCGGTACCCCTGCAGCACGCTGCATGCAGGCAAGTTAGGTTGCTTGGCGCAGCAGCGCACATGCGCTGCTGCTGACAGCACCTGAATGCTTAGCTAACAGCACCTCGGCGGGTGCGCATGGCACGTCACACACGAACCTCGGCCCAGCTCAGCCTGCCCTGCGCTCATCCTTCCCGCGTGCTGGTGCACTTGAGCTGCAATAACTCACCAATGCTCAGGCACGCGAGGGCAGTCCACACAGCCAACCAAGTCCATGTCCCGCTCGCGCCTGGGCTCAGGGACGCCTTGCATAGGGACGCGAGCGCGGCCGCCCTGGCACTTACTCCGCGGCCGCGGCGACCGCGGCCGCGCGCGCGCGCAGAGAGCGTCCAGCAGCTGCGCGTACGCCGCGTCCGGCTGGTCGGCTTGCAGGTGGTAATGTGGTCGGCGTCCGGCCATCATGGAGAGCAATGCCATGGCATGCCCAGGAGACCAGGGTTTTTAGGGTTAGGGCTCGCCATTCGTATTTGAACCAAACTTGGTAACTCCAGGCCAAGTGCCGTCGCTGCAGGCGCGGTATGCTTGCCTCAGCCCGTCGGAGACTTAGCAGGCTCACGAGTCCTCGGCACTGCGCCTCTATCACCGTACACGCGTTGTGAGCTGCGAGAAGGGGGCACCCGCGGCCATGGAGGCCGGCGAAGAAGTCTTGTCGGGCCGCCATCTGGCGCTGCAGTGTGTGGCGGCTTCCCTGGTGGGGCCTGCCTCCCAACACGGGTTGCTTGAGGCCAGATGCTGGGGGTCCAAGTTGCAGTACACGCGCACCAGGCCACTTTGCCAGCCCCTGGGCAACCTTGGCACGCTGCAGCAGTACGCCTTCCGGCACTCCTAAAACGCTTGCTGGCGCCAGCGCCGCGCGGCCGAGCAGGCAACACTCCACCCCGCCTGCCGCAGGATGGCTGGGTGCAACGGGACAGGAGCGGCGCGCCGCAGTGCGCACGCGACACACTGTTGAGCCTGGCGCGCCACCTGCACGACATAGCGCACGAGCTGGAGGGCCAGGTGCGTGGGCCATACGCGCGTTGTGATGCGCGGCGCTTGACTGGGTACTAGCACCCTCCGTCAAGCGGCGCGAACATATCCTGGACAGCCGGGTACTTGCGCAGCCTTCATGCTGCAGGTTGATGTGACGGCGGTCAAGCGCTACCCCTTGGCTGGCTGAGACGCTGCACGCATGGTCCACATCTCGTGTGGTTCGCGCTGCGTGTTGTTGCAGCCGCGCAGCGCTTGCGCGACCTCAGGCTGACACGCCGTTCCCCTGGCCCGGAGCAGGCGGCGCGCCTGGCGCGCAGCACGGACGCCGGCGCCCAGCCGAGCACGCAGGCGCGCAGCGGCGGCTGCGCCGTGCAGCTGGCCACTCCCGCCGCGGGCCCAATCAGCCAGCAGCAGGCGCACGCGTCGCCGGACGCAGCGTGGGGAGACGCGGCGGTGGGAGCCGCAGAGAGGGGCGTGGCAGCTGCGGCGCCCGGGAGCGCGGACGGCACCTCGCCCAGCGACGCGCGGGGCGCGCCTGGGGGCGGCGCCGTGCGGGGTGGCGACAAGGCCACATCGGTGCGCGGGCGCTGCAACAGCCCCTCGGCTGGCCGCTTCTCGCTGGGCGGGCTCCGCAGCCAGCAGTCTTGCTCCCGACCCCCTTGGCGGTGGCGCCTGGTAGCGGTGAGCACTTGCAGAGGCCAGCTGCAGTGCTAACGCGCGCGACGCAGCAGGCAGCCGCATCGGGAATGCCGACGAACACGAGGTGGTGCATGCAGGGCCACATTGCGGTGGACCTGCAGGGGCGCGGCGGGCCTGCGCAGTGCGCAGAGCAGCCAAGCGCCGCGCCCGTGCAGAAGTCGTGTCGCTGCAAAAAGTCAGGCGCGGCGCCGCTCAGCCTGCCCGGCCTGACGCCCTGTTTGCTGCTGCGTGGCTGCCCAGTTCAGCCGCGGGGTCCCTGCTCACCAGGGTGTGGCGCCGCGCAGGCTGCCTGAAGCTGTACTGCGAGTGCTTCGCAGCAGGTACGCTCACAGCTGTCAGCCCCCGGTCAGTCACATTGGGTAGCCGCATTCCATGACTGAAACTGCTTGAAACCGAAAAAACCCATGCAGCCCCTTGCTGCACCGCACTCGGAGCGCACCAGCACGTGCACGCTGCTGCAGCACTGCTTATGCGGCCCAACGGCCAAGTCCCCGTGTCAGCAAGCCTGCAGCAGTGCGCGACCCCGGCCGCGCGCGCAGGGGCGTTCTGCAACGGGCTGTGCGGCTGCTGCGCGTGCCTGAACACGGTCGCCAACGCGCCACTGGTCATGCACGTGCGGCAGTGCGGTCAAACGCGAGCGGCGCGCGGCTGAGGGAGGGTGGGCAGAGCGGCGGCGGCGCGCGCAGGTGCGCGAGGCCGGGCACCTGCGCGGCTGCCAGTGCCGCAAGTCGCGCTGCCGCAAGAAGTACTGCGAGTGCTTCCATGCGGGCGTGCGCTGCAGCGACGCCTGCCGCTGCGTCAACTGCCACAACGCGGCGCCGCCCGGCGACGCGCCCGGCCCGCCAGCCGCCGCCGCCGCCGCCGCCGCCGCCGCCGCCGCCGCTGCTCCGTCAAACACCGCTGGGGGTCCCAGCGGCGGCCGACCCACGGGCGCGCTCTTCCGCAGCGCGGGCAGCTCCTGCGCCGCGCAGCAGCGCGCGCTCGTGGGCGCCGGCGCGGGGCCGCTCGGCGCGGGCGCCCCCGGTGCCGACCCCGACCCCGGCAGCACAGGCCCTGGCTGCGCTGCGGCCGCGGCGGCGCTGGAGGGCGCGTCTGAGCCGGAGGGCGCGTCCGCGGCCCTGCCGGCGCGGCGGCGGGTGGTCGCGCCGGCGCGCTTCGCCAGCCCGGGCGGCCAGGCGCCGGGGACCAGCAGCAGCGGCAGCGGCACGCCCAGCGAGGGCGACCCCGCGCTCGCCGGCGCGCCCCCCGACAGCGCGGCCCAGTCCCCACAGAGCGCGCGTCTGGCTCGGGGGAGCAGCCGCTCTTGCTTGCAGTTCTTTTTCCCAGCGGGTCGCTCCGCTCTTCCGCACACCGATGCATGTCCTTGCGCACAGACACGCTGCTGGTGCGCAGCGGCAGCATAAAGTGATGCGCCCTTACGAGCTTTTTGTACAGCCTTTAGCACACACTGTGAGTCGTCAGTGCTGCAGCAGCCTGCAGGGCCTGACGCGCGCCGGGGCCGTCACGCAGACGACGCCATCTCGCCGGCGCCTGTGGGCCATCGGCGAGCCCTCCAGCGGCCGGCGAGCTGGCGAGGCTGCGCCGAGCGGCAGCCTGATGGCGCGTCGGCGCCCTTGGGCGAAGCTGCCCAGGCGCGTCGCAGCCCATGCAGTGCCAGAGGGCGCAGCCTGCTCACAGCGGGTGGTGAATGACATGCATCCCTGCCTAGGGGCTCCAGTCCCTGCTCAACGCTAGCAGGCCTGTCCACGCAGCCTGACGGTGTTGCGCATGCGCCAATGTCACCTGTCTGCTGAGCCGTCGGCCACACCGCACCAGCTCAACAGGTTGGGGACTGGTAACACTGCCGCTGCTGTCCTTGCCTACATGCCCGCTCACACGTGTGGCCTGCCGCAGCTCAGTTTCACCCTGTATGCACCTGCCCGCTTGTCCTGACACAGCAGGGCGTGTGGCAGGCGCACGGCGGGGCAGCCGGCGTGCCCGTGTCGTGGGGCACCGCGCCCGCGGTGGACGACGCGCTGCGGGACTGCCGCTGGGCCGCCCACAAGCGCGCGCCTCCCAGGCGCGCCTGGGCATGTCCTTGTGCTCAACATGCGAGTTGCTGCGCTGTGGGCCGCTTGCAAGCGCGCGCTCCAGGCCTGCCATAAGTACGCACATACTTGCAGCTGCGCATGCATAGACTGTTGATCTAGGGCCGTCGAAGCTGTCATGGCAAGCATTGCGTGCGTGCAGGCCGAGAGCTTTGCAGCTCCATCTGCTGGCCTGCTCTGTGTGGGCCGTGCCAACGCAGGATCGGGGCCATGCGCGTCGGTGTGTTCTAGTGAAATGTCGGTCAGCAAAGCCTGTGTGTGTGCTGCAGGACGGCCGGCGCCGGCGGCGCCGTGCGCGCGTTCGGTGCGTCGCTCAACGGCCTGCGCACGGCGCCTGCAGAGGGCGCCGACGCGAGCGCCAAGCGCAAGGCGGTCGCCGACCATGCAGGCAGCCCTCCAGGCAGGGAGGCGCAGCGCCCGCGCCCGCGCCGCTGCGGCCGCGGCGCTGCGCTTTCCAACGACAAGGAGAATGCCGGCGGCGCGGGCGCGGCCGGTGGCCATGCGGGCGCGGCCGGCGGCGGTGCGGCCGCCGGGCCGGGCGAGGCGCACGAGCTCGCCGTGGCGGAGGCCCTGCTCATGCTGTGAGCGGGCCGGGCACGGCGCTGCCGGCAGGCCAGCATCTTGCGCTCGCGGCCTGGCGCATGCGAGGGGCTGCACGGCGTCGGCTCTGAGAAGAGCGCCGCTGGCGCGGCTGCTCGCACGCATGGTGGCCGCTGCGAGCGCGGCGGCTGGAGGTGGCGGCTGAGCGCGCGCAGTGATGGTGAGCCATGAATGGCATGCGGGCCCCTGATATGCTCAAGGCCCTCGCTGACTGGTCTGCAACTGGGCATCGCGAGGACTGTCGCGTTTGCATGTGCGCCTGCCATATGGGCAGGGGCATGCCCTGGTTTACGTACCCCGCCCAGGTATCCGGCATCATTGCTGCTTCCCTGCTATATGACTTGCACGTCCCGTATTACTCAGTGTTTGTGCATGCGCTGCGGGGGCGACATGGTTCCAGGCCCTCTAGGAGCGCGCGCACTCTATCCAGCCCACACCCTATATTCGGCGTGTGCGTACGTGCATCGCCCTGTTCATATTACCATTGCAGGCAGAGCTTGGTAAGGTTCCCGGTGTCGGTGGGCCGCATGGCCCCCGCACAGCCAGCGTCTGCGTCATGTTTTGGTAAGGCGTGTGCGCTGTGGAGCAGTTGGCACATGACATATGTCATGTGCCCGCCCAGTATGCAGACAGAACTGAAGCACGCGTGTTACCCACAAATATTCCAGGCAGTCAAGTGTGCACGGCACGCGCTTACAAAGCGGTGACCCAAAGTGTGCTTCATGGCCAGCTTGCAATGAGCAAGACCAATCGGGACAACAGCAAATGGACCAGACGACATCCTGATAGCAAACGCAAGAGACAGGTCTCGCAGTCCAATGGTGCACAACAAAAATACACTGCATTTCACCACAGCAGCTATCGCGCTCGCCGCGGGCTAACAAGCTGATCCCACAAACCAAAGCCTCCAGCCAGTCCGTGACGCGCATGCGGTGACCCGTCACACAAAGCGCAGCAGGTTCTGGTACGCCTGCACCATGCGCTGGAAGGCGTCCGTCGCGCCGGCCGCCTGCGCGCGCGCGCCGAAACCGTTAACCCCATCGGCCGCACAAGTCCGGCCAGTGTGCGGCCGCTGCAGCACATACTTTGTATCCTCAGGGGAAAATAAAGTAAGTCCTGGCAAGCACGGTTTGAGATTGAGCACAAGTTGAAAAAACCAGAGCAGGAGTTGGAGGGCGGAGTAGCCATGCGCCGCTGCTCCGCGGCGCGGCGGGGCGCGGCGCGCGCGCGCACCTTGCACTTGTCGGGGTGCAACGCGACGGCCATCTCGCGGTACCGCCGTCGCAGCGCCGCCGCGCTCGCGCCGGGCTTCAGTTGCAGCACCTGCGCGCGCCATAGCAGCGCAGTGCTTCATTGCTAGCTAATTCTGAGGCACACCTAATACGATGTGCGACCAGGTCAGGCAGCTGACGAGGGCACCACATGCGGGCAGGCTCCGCCCTATGACCGTGCCCGACCCTGTGAGGTCTGAAGGACAGGCGTGCAGCGGCGTCAAGACCAAACTATAGAGAGCGGCACCTCGTAGTCGCCGGCCGCGGCCAGCACGCGCGCGACCTCGCGCTTGTCGGCGCCCGACGCCGCAGCGCCGCGCTCCTCGGCCAGCTCGGCCGCCACCAGCGCGTCCGCCTCGCGGAAGGCCTGCAGCTGCCACGCGTCAGCCACGCAGGGGCGCACCCGCCGCTGTGCACTGCACGCCGCTGGCCGCTGAAGAGTGGCTGCAGCCGGCCACAGACGCCGCACTGACACTGGCTCCCGCGCCCGTGCAGTGCTCCAGACCACGAGCAGCTCACTTCCTGCACTTGCGGCACGCCGGCGGCCTGACCAGACACACCGAAGGCTGGGAGCCACGTTGGGGGAGCGGTGCAGGGCAAAGAGTCGCTCGAATGGCCCGGCGCGGGGTGCGCGGCGCACCTCCGCAAAGCCGGCCCGCAGCCGCTCGCGCCGGCGCGCCAGGTCCTGCTCGCGGTGCCGCTGGGCGGCTGCGGCGGACGCCGTGCGCCTGGCAGCCTCTTCCTGCACGCCACATGCACGTGTGAGAACAGCTGCCAGGCGGAATAATCAGGAACTGTGCACAGCCCGTGCAAGTCCTCACAGCTCCAACGCCATGAGAGACAGCGTCCCCTGCAAGGAGCTCGAGCAGGACAACAAGAAAGACTGACAGACAGCGCGGTGCAGCACGGAGCAGAGGTGGATGTCTGAACGCACGCCGTACGAGCGGCGGATGCTCGCCCGGGGCGGGGCGAGGCGCCGGCCGCACCCGCTCCTGCGCGAGCTGCCGCTGGCGCTGCGCGACCGTGCGCCGCAGCATCGCCAGCTCCGCCGCCTGGGCGCGCAGGCCGGCCGGGCCGGGCGCGCCGCCGTTGGCCCGCTCGCCTCGGGGCCCGCCCTGCGCGGCAGCCCCGGCCTGCCGACCGGGGCCGCCCGCGGGCCCCGCGCGCGGGGCGGCCGGCTCGCGCGCGTGGCCGTTGGCCTCCTGGCCGCGCGGCTCGGCCTGCGCGGCCGCCCCGGCCGGCCGCCCAGGGCCGCCTGTGGCCCCTCCGCGCAGAGCGGCGGGCCCGCGCGCATGGCCGTTGACTGCCCCGCCTCGTCGCCCCGCTGACTGCGCGCCTTCCAAAGACCCGCCAGGGCCGCCGGCATCCCCTGCGCGCAGGCTTGCGCGTCCCGGCACGGCGCCGTCGGCACTGCCGCGCCCGACGCCCGGCCGCGTGCCGGCCCCGGCTGCCACGCCTGCTGCCGCGCCGCGCAGGCTGGCAGGCCGCGGCGCGGCGCCGTCGGGCTGCCCGTCGCGCTCCGGCCCTGCTCGCACAGGGGCCCCGCCTGCCCGCCGGTCAGCGCCGCCTGCTGCCTGGCTGCGCTCTTGCTCCGGCTCGGCGGCATGCTCGGCGGCGCTTGCGTCGGACGGCGCGCCCCTGGCGCGCTTGCAGGGCTGCGGGGGGCCGTGCGCGGGGCCGGCGCCCCCGCTGCCCTGGCGGCCAGCCCCGACGAAGGGGCTGGCCTGAGCGGCGCCTGGCGCGGCAGCCTGCGCCGCGCCGGCCGCGCCATCCTGCCTGGTCCAGACCAGCTTGCGCTTGTTGCCGGGCCGCGGCTGCGGCGCAGGCGCCGCCGTGGCAAACGTGTTCCCGCCGGCGCTGTCGCGCTGCCAGACGTGCACGCCCATGCTGGCGCCGCCCCTGCAGCACAGCCCCGACGGGCCGGAGCTGGCAGTGGTGCAGTGCAGCAAGCAGCCTGGCCTGGCCTCAGTCTGAGACCATAAGTGCTATTCCCGAGGGGGTGTCACTAGCAGGGCTCCTACAACTGTTGCTCTTCCTAGTTCGCTGGATTATGTAGGAGGAGGGAAGGCGACCCGCGGTTGTGCTCTGCAAAACCTGAAACCCCTCTTAGCCTTTGATCTTTGAAAACAGAGTCTGGTGCTGATACCAGCAGACCGGTCCAGTTATAATGGTGTAGAGACCCTTGTGTGCATTGACACTGTACACCGTGAGGCGCACCGTGAAGCTCCCTACTGCACATGCAGCCAGCAGCATATGGCTACAGTTGCACTTATAAGTGGTAGTATATAATTATGGTAGTATAGGCAGGTGGCGCTGTGAGGAAAGTGCTGAGGAGCGCAGAAGCACCAGCATACATGCCTGGGTTGCTCGAGCTGTGAGCACCCAGCACTGAGCAGTGCAGATGCATCGACCTGTCAACCCAGTAACACGGTAAACACCGGCGTCACTCGTGTTTTGTCTGCTGCTCACCAGGGACGGTGACCTGCATACTGTACATATGCAAGGTGCAGCAAAACTGCATGCAAAGCGCATGTAGGTTTGCGTACATGCGGGGGAAAGCTCGTTGTGCAGCCAGGCTGTGCCAGCACCGCACGGTGGCCCATGCACCACGCAGCTGTGGGCCGTCAGTCTGGGTCGTTGTAGTTGCGGACCAGCGGCACGCGCTGCGGCCTTGGCAGCCGTACGCGCTGCGCGCGTCCTGAGGATGTCAGCTGTGCCCATATTTGCTAGGCTATCATGGACATCGCTCAGCAGATGATATGCCAATTTATGCGGCTGCTCATAACAGCATCACTTAACAAGCTCGAATGCTCTATGGATACCTCCATGCTTTTTTTGGGGGCAGGAAAGCAGTTGCAAGGCGGCCGGAATGCAGGCGGCGACTGGGCGAACAATCACCTGCAGTATGACCGTGCGCCTGGGCGCCGTTGTTGCCAGCTGCGCCTCGCAGCCTTCCACGAGCAGCCCGCTGACGCCAGGGCTGGGGCGCGCCGCAGCGCCTGCCTCCGACGGCGCCTCTGCGGCGTTGCCCTGCGGCTGTACGACCGCCGCCCCGCTACCGCAATCATCACACCCAGGGTGTCCCCCGACGCCTGCTTCGGCGCATGCCGGCCGCTCTGCCAGAGCCGCCTCCAGCCTGTCCAGCCGCGCGGCCACCAGCGCGCCGGCAGGGCAGTCCGCGGGCGCCCGCAGAGGCGCGGCCGGGTCGTGTGCCCGCTCAGGCGGCGCGCGCGCGCGCGTGTCCAGCCCAGCGTGCAGCGCATTGCTGAGCTCCAGCAGCGCCCTGTTCTGCTCGGCGAGGCGCTTGATCTGCCGCCGCGCGTCCGCCCGCTCCGCCGCGGCGTCGCGCCGCTCGCGCGCCATGATGGCGGCAGCTGCCTCCATCTCGGCGCGCATGGCGCCCAGCGCAGCGGTCAGCCGCGCGCGCTCGCCGCTCGCGGCCAACGCCGCGTCCTGCGCGCGGGCGACACAGCGGATGCAGCGCTGCAAGGCGTCCTGCAGCCGTCCCCTGCCCAGCAAACATTAATTGGGAACATACATCGCGGCACGCACAAAGAACTGGACAGGAGGGGGCCCGATGGGGGCAGCGCTCAGCACCTGCAGCCTCATGTCAGCCAAGCCGGCCTCCCGCTCAGCGGCCGCGCCGCCGCACGGCGCGCCCGCGGCGGCGCCAGGGCTGCCGCAGGGCGACGACAGCGACGCCAGCTCCGACTCGGAGCGCGCGTCCGCGCCCG
>JAABUX010006818.1_pt1 | contig 13546 bp, 9 predicted proteins | sample 5561851 | NCBI WGS metagenome assembly JAABUX01 (sample SAMN10711883, study PRJNA513361) | rock metagenome | isolation source: Antarctica rocks | place: Antarctica: Victoria Land, Richard Nunatak red sandstone | collected 2016-01-03 | reverse complement strand
AGCGTCCAAAGCCAGAGGCCTGCTGTTCTATCGGCTGCTCCAGCAAGCCGTGGATACCGACCCTCACCCCCTCAAGGACCTAATCGGCGGCTAAGCATCAACTGCACTCAAGCAGAGATGCAAGACAGGCGTTCTACTAGGTGGGTTGGAGGTGAGATCGCGACAGTGACGGCGCAGGCCTTACCGCCGTGCCCGTCCGGGCCGGTCGCGGACCTGCTCGCCGCCATCGAGGTGGTCCGCTGCCAGCAGCAGCTCGCCGGTGCCTGCGGCGACCCACGGATCAGCGTCGCGCTGCTGCGGGCCAGCTGCGCCCTGGACGGCCTGGCGCTGCGCGAGCTCGCCGCGGTCCGCGCCTACGGCACCGCCGCTGAGCTCGGGCACTGCTCGGCCGCGGCGCTGGTCCAGGCCACCACCGGCGGCACCGTGCAGGCCGCCCGCAACACCGTCCGGCTCGCCGAATGCCTCGACACCGACCTAGGACCGCTCGGGGACCTGCTGGTCGCCGGCCGACTCACCCGGCAGCACTGCACCGCCGTGGTGCACGGGCTGCGCGGCCTCGGCGCCGAGGTCATCACCCCCGCTCTACCGGCAATCTGCCAGCTGGCACTCAGCACCGACCCCGACCGGCTGACCAGCGAGCTCAGGCTGCGGGCCGAGGCGATCAGCCCCGAGCTCGCCGCTCAGGCCCGCCGCCGGCTGGACGCCAGAGTCGGCGTCACCGCCGACGACACCCCGGACGGCACCGGACACCTGACCAGCACCCTGCACCCGGAGACCCTCGCTCTGTTCCACTCGGTCACCGACCCCCTCGTGCACGGCCAACGCACCGACGGCGACACGCGCAGCGCCAGCCGACGCCGGCACGACGCCCTGCACCAGATCCTGCGGCACGCTGCCGACTGCACCGGACTGGACCTGCCCCAGCAGGGCGGCAGTCGCGCCCAGGTCACCGTCCTGGCGACCGCCGGCACCCTCACCGGCCTGTCCGGCGCCGAACCCGCCCACCTGCTCAGTAACCGGCACGGCCTGCTCACCCGCGACGAACTGCTCCGGCTGCTCTGCGACGCCGACGTCAGCACCGTCCACCTCAGCCCCGACCGCGAACAGCTGAACCTGAGCCGCCTCAGCCGGACCATCACCCGACCAATGGCGCGCCCTGACCGCCCGGGACCGCACCTACGTCGTACGCGGCTGCCACCGCCGACCCGCCCAGTGCCAAGTCCACCACGTCCTGCACTGGGCCAACGGCGGCCCCTCCAACCTGGACAACCTGGCATTGCGCTGTCACGCCCACCACCAGGACATCCACGACATCCACGACATCCACGACATCCACGACCACCAACGCCAACTGCCCTGCACCGACGGCCGGACCATGACCCCCACCGGCTGGCACCACCCCACCACCGACTCACCCGACAACCACCCGCCGACAGCAGGCCACCCGACAGCAGGCCACCCGACAGCCACCCGCCCGGCAGGCACCCACCCGACAACCGGCTGTCCGGCTGAGCCCCATCCGGTCAAAGCCGGTCAGCGGTGGCCTTTGTCGCGGCCCCCGCCCTCACGCCGGATGGAGGGTGCTCTCGCCGTTAACGCCGACTTCGACCTGCCGGGCCTGCTCGACCGGGCCTGCTCTACCGGGCTGGCGGCGAGTTCCTTGTCGTCCTGAAGCACTCCGTGCCGCTCGGTGAGCCGGCCCTGCAGCGGGCCGTGGCCCTGCTCCACCGGCTGCAGGACCACGACTGGGGAGGTGCCTACTGCCAGAGCACGATCATGGCACCGCAGACCACTACTGCGGTGTGCGAGCACGTGGGGCAATCTCGGGCTCCAGCCCTTGAACGAGCTGAAGCTGGCCAAGCACCACACGACGCCGGACCTCAGGAGTGTTGCGCGCCATGCATCCTCAAGGGGCCGTATACCCTTGAGGACGTGGCGCGCCTTCGGCAGCAGGTCCCGACCCCGCGCCACGTGGTCCGGGCGCGGCTGCTTGTGCTTGGCGTGTCCGGCGTCGCCTTGGTGCTCAAGCTGCGGGTCGCCTGGACGACGTACGGATCCAACGACATCGCGCACTGGCTGGACTTCCTGCGGGGGGTCCAGCAGAGCGGGCCGGTCGGCGTCTACTCCTTCCCGTTCGAGCACTCGCTGTACAACCACCCGCCGCTGATCGGCTACTACCTCGAGCTGCTCAATGGCGTACAGGCCCTCGGTCTGGGCCTGCCTTTCACCATCCGCGCGGTGTCCAGCCTGGCCGACGTTGCGACCGCGGTCCTCGTCTTCGAGCTCGTGCGCCGCCGTCGCTCACTCGCTGGCGCTGCCGCGGCCGGACTGGTGGTAGGCGCCAGCCCGGTCCTGTTCATCATCTCGGGCTACCACGGCAACACCGACCCGGTCTTCGTCCTGCTCGCCCTGCTGAGCGTGCACCTGCTGGTGGACCGGGACCGGCCGGTGCTCGCCGGTGCCGCGATGGCACTCTCGCTTGGTGTCAAGATCGTTCCGGTCGTCGCGCTGCCGTGCCTGCTGGTGTACGCGCTGGTCCGCGGCCGCACCACCCTGTTGCGGTACGCCGGCAGCCTGGTCGTGGTGTCACTGACCTTCTGGTCCCCGGCCCTGCTTACCGAGCTGGACCCCCTGCGGCGCAACGTCCTGGGCTACACCGGCTCAAGTGGCAGCGTCTGGGGCATCGCGCAACTCGGTGTCTGGGCCGGTCAGCCCGGCTGGGCGACCTACCTGGAAGGACCGGGGCGCCTGCTCGTCGTGGCCCTGTGCGCCCTCGTGCCGGCGGCGCTGGTCTGGCGGCGTCCCACGCTGCTCGTGCACGGCGTCGCCCTGTCGCTGGCCGCCTTCCTGGCCTTCACCCCGACCTTCGGCACCCAGTACATGGCCTGGGCCGTTGCGGCCGCCCTCCTGCTGGGGCTGCGCGGTGGCCTGGCCTTCAGCGTGCTGGGTGGCGCGCTGCTGCTACAGGTCTACGACCGGTGGAGCGGTGGCCTGCCTTGGTATCGTGCCTACGCCAACCTGTTCACACCGGGTGAGCGCGTCTTCGGCATCGGCGTCTGGGCACTGCTCGTCGGAGTCGTCGTCGGAGGAGCTCGTCACATGCTCCTCGCATCCGGACCCCAGCGTCCGTCCAGCCATTCGCTTCCCGACACCCCTGCTCAACAGGTGCGCACGCCTACCCCATCAGGCGCAACAGCCGCATGACCTGGGCCCTGCGGCTGCTCGACGCACCACGAGAGGGGCACATGCACAACGCCGAACCACGGATCGGGATCGTCGTCGTGGCCTACAACGCCTCGTCCACACTGCTGGCGACCCTGGAGCGCATCCCGCGCGACTTCCTGCCACGCATCGCCGAGGTCATCGTCAGCGACGACGCCAGCCACGACGACACCTACGAGCTGGGCCGGGCCTGGGCCATGCGCCCCGACTCCCCCCGGACGCACGTGATCCGGCACACCAAGAACCTGGGGTACGGCGGCAACCAGAAGGCGGCGTACCGGCTGGCGATCGAGCACGGCCTGGACATCGTGGTCCTGCTGCACGGCGACGGGCAGTACGCGCCGGAACGTCTGCCGGAGATGGTGGCGCCGTTCAGCCACCACGACGTGGCTGCCGTCTTCGGGTCCCGGATGATGGACCGTGACGCCGCCAAGCAGGGCGGCATGCCGCTGTACAAGCGGGTGGGCAACCGCATTCTCACCCGGTTCGAGAATGCCGTCCTGGGCACCGACCTCACCGAGTTCCACTCGGGCTATCGGGCGTACTCAACCGAGGTCCTGCGCTCGATCCCGTTCGAGGCCAACAGCGACGGTTTCGACTTCGACACCCAGATCATCGCCCAAGTGCTGCATGCCGGGGGTCGGATCCAGGAGATCCCGATCCCGACGTACTACGGCGACGAGATCTGCTACGTCAACGGCCTAGCGTACGCCCTGGACGTCGTTAAGGACGTCCTGGAGTACCGCCTCGCGGTCCGCGGGTTCGGGACGTGCGAGTGGGTCCCCAAGCCGGACGAGTACGACTTCAAGGAGGGCGACGGCTCCTCGCACGCGCTGATCCTGGAGATGCTCCAGTCGCTGCCGGCCTCGCGCGTGCTCGACGTGGGGTGCTCCGGCGGCCTGCTGGCCGACAGAATGCGCGCTGCTGGGCACTACGTGGTGGGCGTCGACGCCCTCGAGGTCCCTGGTGTCCGGGGACGCACCGACGAGTTCTTCCTCGCCGACCTGGACCGCGGCCTGCCGGAAGGCATCGGAACCGAGTTCGACGTCGTGATCGCGGCGGACGTGATCGAGCACCTTGCGCGGCCCGGCGATGCCCTGCGCGCCATGCGGTCGGTTCTTCGTGGTAGCGGGCAGCTGCTGCTCTCCGTACCGAACTTCGCCCACTGGTACCCCCGCACCCGGGTCGCGCTCGGGACGTTCGGCTACGACCGGCGCGGGATCCTGGACGACACCCACCTGCGGTTCTTCACCAGAGCCACCCTGCGCAGGCTGGTGCGCTCTGCCGGCTTCGACGTCCTGGCCGAGCGGGCGACCGGGCTCCCCCTCGGAGCGTCCGGCCCGGACGGGTCGGGCGCGTCGGTGGTCCGACGTCTCGACGAGCGACTGGTGCGGCTCAGGCCGACCCTGTTCGGCTACCAGCACGTCCTGCGGCTGACGCCGCACGCCCAGGAGGTCATCTACGCCGATGACCTGCAGGTAGAGCGCTCACAGGACGGCGCCCCCGTTGCACAACGCGCTTGAGCACTCGCCGCCCGCGCCCGCACCGAGAAACGGACGTGGCATGACGCTCGCCAACCTCGCCGTGCTGCTGGTCGCGGTCGGCCTCGCCGCAAGCGGTCAGCTGGTGCTCAAGCACGGCATGACCCTGGCGCAGCGCAGTGCCACGCACAGCGGAAGGCCGCTACTCGGCGTAGCAGCGCTGTCCCCCTGGGTCCTCGGCGGTCTGGCCATCTTCGCCGCGTCCGCCGTCGCCTGGCTGCTCACCCTGTCCCGGGTGCCGCTGAGCACCGCCTACCCGTTCAACGCGCTGGGCTTCCTCGTGATCCTCGTGGCCAGCTCTCTCGTGCTCCACGAGCGCACCAGCTCCTGGACCTGGATCGGTACGGCGATGGTGGTCGGCGGCCTCCTGGTCGTCGTTCTGACCGCACCGGGGCAGTCCTGACCAGTCGGACAGTGCCCGTGCGTGCGTCCGACCAGCGGTGGCCCGAACGTGCCGCAGGGGTCCGCCGACACCTGCTCGGGCCGGCCGGCGGCGGACCGCGCCGATGGCTCGTGCTGGGTGTCGGCGGCGCCGCCCTCATCGCACTGGCCCTCGCCCTGCTGATGTCCGTGGTCGCGCCCCCCTTCTCTGCTGGTGACGAGAACGAGCACGTGTCCTACGCCCTGGAGGTCGGCCACGGGCGGCTGCCCACGCTGGCCACGCAGGTCCGGCCCGAGATCCCGCGGATGCGGCACGACGACATCTACACCGCGAACCATCCACCGTTGTTCTACGTGCTGGAGGCCGTCCCGCTGCTGGTCGGCACCCGAACCGGGCACCCCGTCCTCGGGTTGCACCTGGCCCGCGCGCTCAACGCGCTGATCGGCGCGACCGGTGTCGTGGCGCTGGCGGTGCTGGCCCGGGTCGTGGTGCCGCGCCGCCCGGACGTCGCCGTCGCCGCCGCCGCCCTGCTGGCACCGGTGCCGTTGCTGGTGGCGGTGTCGGGGCAGGTCTACAACGACGCCCTTGCGGTCGCGACGAGCACCGGCGCCCTGGCCGCCGCTGCGACCGTGCTCCTGCGCGGACCGTCCCGCGGGCGGCTGGCTCTGCTCGCCGGCGCGGCGCTGCTTGCCACGGCGACACGAGCCACAGGGGGCGAGCCGGCTGCGCTCGCGGTGCTGGCAGCGGCGGTCGCCGTGCTGGTGCACGCGACGTCGTCCGGCTGGCGCCGTGTGGGCTCGGCCGCAGCCGCCGCGGCGGCCGTCGCCGTCCCCGTGGTGCTCGGGGTCGGCTGGTTCTTCGAGCGCAACCGTCGGCTGTACGGGGACCCGACGGGCAGCCGGCAGGCGTTGCGACGCTTCCCGGACCAGCGGGTCCCGGTGCTGCACTCGGCGTCGTCCGTCACCTTCTGGCTCCACCAGTACACCGGGATGTTCGGGCGCGCCCAGTTCTTCTCCGGCGCCCTTCGGTTCACGGCGTACGCCGTCGGTGCCGTGCTGGCCGTCGGCGCGCTGCTGGCCGTCGGTGCCGTTCTGAGCGCTCTGCTCCTGGGCGGGCGGGACGGTCGAAGGCCCCGGCGGTCGCCCCCGACGAAGGCCGTCGCGGTCATCGCCCTGCTCGCGGCGCACGTGCTCGCCACCGGCGCGATCGTGCTGGTCTACCTCAGCCAGGGCGGTATCCCCTATCCGCGCTACCTGCTGGCCGCCGTGCCCGTGCTCGCCCTGCTCGTCAGCTACGGCTATGCGGTCTCCTCGCGGTACGGCATCCTTTTTGCCGGAACGCCCTGCTTTCTCGCACTGGTCGGGCTGGCGCTCGTGGTGGGCAGCCACGGCAACGCGTTCAGCCAGCCCCCCGGCTTGAGCACCGCGCACCGCCTGTCGGCCGCCGTGCACGCCAGCGGCGTACCGCACTCCGGGTTGGTGCTGTCCGCGGTCGCCCTCGTGCTGGCCGCCGCGGTGGCCCTGGTGCTCGCTGCGTTCGTGGCGCTCCGGCCACAATTGCTCGCAGACCGTGCCACCGGGACGCCCGCTTGACCGTGCGCAGACCTGCCGGTCGCTAGGTTACGCCGGTGGCCGTTACCGCGCCCCAGGCACCGGGCCTGACCCGACAGGAGCCCCGCCGGCGCCCGCCCGTGCTTCTCGGCGCTCTGTTCGGTCTGGGCCTGCTGCTGCTGGGGACCGCTTGGACGCTCTCGCTGCCGTTCGACGGCAGCGCCGACGAGCAGGCGCACCTGATCAAGGCGCTGGCGGTGGGAGGTGGGGACGCGGCCGGAACCGGCTTCAGGCCGCTGCCTGCCCGGGCGCCCGCACAGGCCAGATTCATACGCTCGACGAGCCGGCTCTTCCACGTCCCCGTCGAGCTGAACCCACGCGCCAACACCGGCTGCTTTATCCTCAAGCCACGCCGGCCGGCCTCGTGCCTGCGTCCGGTCACCGGGACGGGCTCCCGGACCGCCGTCAGCTATGTCGGCGTCTACCCGCCCCTGGCGTACGTCGCGCCGGGGTTGGCAACCCGGCTGTTTAACAGCCCGGCACCGGCCCTCATCGCCGCGCGGCTCGCCAACGGCGTCACGTGCGGGGTGCTGTGGGTCATTGCCGCGGCCGCGTTCCTCGCCACAAGGGCGAGGCGCGGGTGGCTCCTGACCGGCCTGCTGCTCTCGGTCACCCCGGCGGCCGTCGCTCTGGCCTGGAGCGTCAACCCCAACGGCCCCGAGGCCGCCGCCGGGGCCGCCTTCGTCGCCCTGGCCCTGGCCGCCACCCGGCCTTCGGCGCCCCGGTGGACCTGGTGGCTCATGGCGCCGGTCGGGTTCTTCCTGGCCAGCAGTCGGCCCGCCTCGCCCGCCTGGGTGGCGTTCGGCTTCGCCGTACCGGTGCTGCTGCGCGGCCGCCCGGCACTGGCCGCCGCCCGTCAAGGGGGAAGAGCCGCCACCGCCGGGATCGGCGCGGGAGTGCTCGGTGCGGTGCTCACCGGGGTGTGGAACTTGGCTATCGGTGCGAGCCCGGCGAGCGGCCACCGGGACTGGGTCGCGCTCGCCGGCGCCACGCTCCGCGAGTTCCAGGGGCTGCAGGCCGGCGCCATCAGCCAGGTGGACTGGGGCGAGACGGGACTGTCCAACCACCTGTACCGGCCCTGGGAGCTGATGGTCGCCCTGCTGCTGGTGGCCGGGGTCCTCGCCGGCAGCCGCCGGCACCGGGTGGGGCTGCTCGGGGTCGCCGGCGCGTACCTGCTGGCCTGCTTCGGGATCGTCGCGCTGATGTCGGCCACCGGCTACCCCCCGGGTGGACGGTTCCTGATGGCCCCCGCGGTCACCCTGCCGCTGGCGGCGGCGGAGGTGTGCCAGGAGCGCATCGCACGGCTCGGCACCGTCGCGCTGGTCGCCGGCGTCGCGGTCGCCGGCGCCACCCAGTTGGCCGTGCTGTACGAGAGCGCCCGCCGCTACGCGGTCGGCAGCAACGGTCGGTGGGACTTCCTGTGGTCGGGCACCAGCTGGCAGGCGCTCGGCGGGTGGCCGCTCGCCGCAGCCCTCGGCTTGGCTGGGGCGGTGCTGCTGGCCGCGTTGGTCCTCGCCGACCACCGGGCGCCGGCGAGACGGGCCGCGTAGCCGCCGGAAGAGGCCGGCCGCACTACCGTGTGCCGGTGACCCACGAAGTGGAGCCGGCCTTCCTCGCCCTGCCGCTGCGCGAGGCTGCCGCTGCGGCGCTGCAGGCCGCGCAGGACGCCGGCGCGACCCACGCCGACGTACGGGTCGAGCGGCTGCGCAGTCAGGACGTGACGGTCCGCGACGGGCGGCTGGAGCACCTCAGCGACGACGTGACCCTGGGGCTGGCGGTGCGCGTCGTGCACGGCGGCACGTGGGGCTTCGCGAGCAGCGCGGACGTCGACCCGCAGGCTGCGGTGTCGCTGGCGCGCCAGGCCGTCGAGCTGGCCCGGACCTCGCGGCCGCTGAACGCCGAGCCGGTCGAGCTCGCCGACGAGCCGGTGCACGCCGAGGCGACCTGGGTGTCGGCGTACGAGGTGGACCCGTTCGAGGTGGCTTCGGCGGACAAGGTCGCGCTGCTGGCGCAGTGGAGCACCCGGCTGCTCACCTCCGACGACGTCGACCACGTCGACGTCGCCCTGCAGCAGGTGCTGGAGAACAAGTTCTACGCCGACAGCGCCGGGACGACGACCACCCAGCAGCGGGTGCGCCTGCAGCCGCAAGTCCGCGCGACCAGGGTGGACCCCGGCGGCGGCTTCGAGACGATGCGGAGCCTCGCGCCGCCGGTGGGGCGCGGATGGGAGTACCTCACCGACGGCTACGACTGGGACGACGAGCTGGCCGAGTTCCCCGACCTGCTGGTGCAGAAGGCGAAGGCGAGCAGCGTCGAGCCCGGCCGCTACGACCTCGTGGTGGACCCGTCGAACCTGTGGCTCACCATCCACGAGTCGATCGGCCACGCTACCGAGCTCGACCGCGCGCTGGGCTACGAGGCCGCCTACGCCGGGTCCTCCTTCGCAACCCTGGACCAGCTGGGCATCCTGCGCTACGGCTCGGAGGTCATGCACGTCACCGGCGACCGGACCGTCCCGCACGGGCTGTCCAGTATCGGGTACGACGACGAGGGGGTGGCCACCCAGCAGTGGGACCTCGTCCGGGACGGGACCCTCGTCGGCTACCAGCTGGACCGCAGGATGGCGCGACAGAACGCCGGGGCTCTGGGCGTCATCCGGTCCAACGGCTGCGCGTACGCGGACTCCCCGCAGCACGTGCCGGTGCAGCGGATGGCCAACGTGTCGCTGCAGCCCGCCGCGGGTGGCCCGTCCACCGAGGAGCTCATCAGCAGGGTGGAGCGCGGGATCTACGTCGTGGGCGACAAGAGCTGGTCGATCGACATGCAGCGCTACAACTTCCAGTTCACCGGGCAGCGGTTCTACGAGATCCGCGGCGGGCGCCTGGTCGGGCAGCTGCGAGACGTGGCCTACCAGGCGACGACGACACAGTTCTGGGGCTCGATGGAGGCCGTCGGCGGTCCGCAGACGTGGGTGCTCGGCGGCGCCTTCAACTGCGGCAAGGCCCAACCCGGGCAGGTCGCGGCGGTCTCCCACGGCTGCCCCTCCGCGCTGTTTCGCGGCGTGAGCATCCTGAACACGGCGCGGGAGGGCGGGCGATGAGGGCCGATGAGCTGGTGGAGCGGGCCCTGTCGCTGTCCAGGGCGGACGGTTGCGTCGTCGTAGTGCGCGAGAGCAGCACCGTCAACCTGCGCTGGGCCGGGAACACCCTCACCACCAACGGCACCGGCTCGGACCGCTCGGTGGCCGTCATCAGCGTCGTCGGCGAGGCCGTAGGGGTGCGCAGCGCCTCGGTCGTAGATGACCTCGACGCCCTGGTCCGGGCCAGCGAGCAGGCGGCGCGCGATGCCGGACCAGCCGAGGACGCAGGCCCGCTGGTGACCGGCGGCGCCGCCGTGGACTTCACCGAGCCCGCGCAGACCACGAGCACTGCGGTCTTCGAACAGTTCGCCCGTGACCTCGGGGCCGGCTTCGGGGCAGCGCGCCGCGACGGCCTGCGCCTGTACGGCTACGCGTCCCACGACATCACGACGACCTGGCTCGGCTCCTCGACGGGGCTGCGGCTGCGGCACGCGCAGCCGACCGGCTACGTCGAGCTGACCGGCAAGAGCGACGCCCCCGGGGCGTCGAGCTGGGTCGGCCAGCACACCCGGGACTGGAGCGACGTGTCCGTCCCGGCCCTGGACGGCGAGGTGCGCCGCCGGCTGGGCTGGGCGAGCCGCCGCCAGGACCTCGCTCCCGGCCGGTACGAGACGCTGCTGCCGCCCAGCGCCGTCGCCGACCTCCTGGTGTACGCCCTGTGGTCCTCCTCCGGCCGGGACGCCGCCGAGGGCCGTACCGTCTACAGCAGGCCCGGCGGCGGGACCCGCGTCGGCGAACACCTCGGCCCCGCCGGCTTGCGGTTGTGGAGCGACCCGCACGACCAGCAGCTTGCGACCACCCCCTTCGTCGTGACGACGGGCTCCTCCTCGCACACCAGCGTGTTCGACAACGGGCTGACCCTGCCGGCGACCGACTGGCTGGCAGACGGCGTGCTCACCGCGCTGGTGCAGACGCGCGCGTCGGCCCGTACCACCGGCGACCGGGTGACCCCCGGTGTGGACAACCTCAGCCTGGACGGGGGCGGTACCGCCACGATGGATGAGATGGTCGCGTCCACCGGGCGCGGGCTGCTGCTGACCTGCCTGTGGTACATCCGCGAGGTCGACCCCCAGACCCTGCTGTTGACCGGACTGACCCGCGACGGGGTCTACCTCGTCGCGGGCGGCGAGGTCGTCGGCGCGGTCAACAACTTCCGCTTTAACGATAGCCCGGTCGGCCTGCTCGGCCGCATCTCGGAGGTCGGCGCCAGCCGGCCCTGTCTGCCCCGCGAATGGAGCGATGACTTCACCTGGGCCCGGATGCCGCCGCTACGCATCCCGGACTTCAACATGTCCTCGGTGAGCCAAGCCTCCTGACCCGCGAGGTCCTGACCCGCAGCCCCCTGACCCGCAGCCCCCTGACCCGCGGCTCCCTGACCCGCGGCTCCCTGCGCGGCTTACCCCTTCGCCGCTTGCCCCTGACCCGCTGGGCACACTGAGCCCATCTCCATGATCGTCAGAAGCATCGATGGGTAGCCAGTGCCTGCGAGCACCGATACAGCATCCATCCCTCTGATGATCAAGCAGATGGGTAGTCCTGAATCGCTCGGCGACACGGCACGGTCGGGCCGGCGGAGAACGTGGGTAGCCGGGCGGCCGACGGGCCGAGACTGGCGGCCGAGACTGGGCGGCCGGTGTCCTGGCGGGGCTGATGACGCGGCGTGCGGCGGTCAGCCGGCGGGCGGCGCTCGACACGGGGCGGGTGAGCGGGCGGCCAGAACGCGCTCAGAACCAGCGGTCCGCCATCTCTAACGTGATCACGTCCAAGCTGTCCAGCAGGTCCAGCTGCGCTCCGGTCCTGGGCAGCTCCCAGCGGAAGAAGTAGCGCCGGCCTGCCGCTTGCCGTCGTAGAAGTCGCCGACGCGCCCGTCGCACGCCAACAGCTGCTCGAGCCAGATCCAGGCCACGACGACGTGTCCGACGGCTTCGAGGTAGACCGAGGAGTTCGCGAGCGCGACCTCGACGTCGCCGCTGCTCCACAGCCGCTGCGTGGTCGCCACCACCCGGTCCAGGGCAGTCTGCAGCTGCGCACCCAACCGGCCCAGCTCGCCGCTGGTCACCGCTGCGCCCCCCGCCGCCGCTTCGCCCTTGCCGGTCGTCGTGGCGGTGGACCTGGTCGGGGAGCCGGTGGAGGTCGGAACCGCTGCGGACAGGGCCGTGGAGATCGTCGTGGAGATCGTCGTGGCGAGAAGGGCCAGGCCCGCGCCGCCCTGCATCACGACCTTGCGGCCGAGCAGGTCCAGCCCCTGGATGCCGTGCGTGCCCTCGTGGATCGCGTTGAGCCGGTTGTCCCGGTAGAACTGCTCGACCGGGTACTCCCTGGTGTAGCCGTAGCCGCCGAGCACCTGGATCGCGAGGCTGTTGGCCTCCAGGCACCATTGCGACGGCCAGCTCTTGGCGACAGGGGTCAGCACGTCGAGCAGCAGGTGCGCCCGCGCCCGGTCGGCCTGGTCCTCGGCGGTCTTCTCCTCGTCGACGAGCCGTCCGCAGTAGAGGTTCAGCGCCAGAGCCCCTTCCACGTACGACTTCTGCGCGAGCAGCATCCGCCGTACGTCCGGGTGCTCGATGATCGGCACCTGGGGTGACGCCGGGTCCTTGGCCGAGACGCGGCGGCCCTGCGGCCGCTGCCGCGCGTAGGCCAGGCTGTGCAGGTAGCCGGTGTAGCCCAGGGCGGTCGCGCCGCCGCCCACCCCGATGCGCGCCTCGTTCATCATGTGGAACATGTACGACAGGCCGCGGTGAGCCTCGCCGACCAGGAAGCCGACCGCACCCGGCGTACCGCCCGGGGTGTGCACCCCCTCGCCGAAGTTAAGCATGGTGTTCGTGGTGCCGCGGTACCCCATCTTGTGGTTGAGGCCGGCCAGCACGACGTCGTTGCGCCCCCCGGTCTCCACGACCACCTTGGGCACCACGAACAGGCTGATGCCCTTGACCCCCCGCGGGCTGCCCGGATCTTGGCGAGCACCAGGTGGACGATGTTCTCCGACAGCTCGTGCTCGCCGGCCGAGATCCACATCTTGTTGCCGAACAGGCGGTACGAACCGTCGTCCTGCGGCACGGCACCGGTCGTGACATCGGCCGGCGAGGAGCCGGCCTGCGGCTCGGACAGGCACATCGTGCCGTAGAAGCGGCCCTCGACCATGGGCTTGACGTAGGTTTCCACCAGCTCAGGCGTGCCGTGCGCCTGCAGCAGGTTGGCGTTGCCGAGGGACAGGAACGGGTAGCTCGACGCCCCGACGTTCGCGGCCTGGAACCACAGGAAGCAGGCCCCGGCCACGACCGCCGGCAGCTGCATCCCGCCGACGGCCTCGTCCATGGCGCTGCGATGAGCCCGGTCCGGCCGAAGACCGAGAGGGCCTGCCCGACCTCGGGAATGGGATGGACCCGCTGGCCGTCGAAGGTCGGCTCACTGCTGTCAGCGGTGCGGTTGTGCGGTGCGAAGTGCCGCGTGGCCACCTGCTCGGACAGCTCCAGCACCGCGTCGAAGGTCTCCCGCGAGGGCTCGGCGAACCAGTTCCGCTTGGTCAGCAGCTCGACGTCGAGCCACTCGTACAGCATGAAGTCCAGGTCGCGTCGGGACAGCAGCAGTGACGGCACGCCACCGAGCCTAGGCCCAATACCGTTCAGTTGGGCTTACACGGGTGTAGTTTGGT
>JAABUX010006817.1_pt1 | contig 13547 bp, 17 predicted proteins | sample 5561851 | NCBI WGS metagenome assembly JAABUX01 (sample SAMN10711883, study PRJNA513361) | rock metagenome | isolation source: Antarctica rocks | place: Antarctica: Victoria Land, Richard Nunatak red sandstone | collected 2016-01-03 | reverse complement strand
TGAAGGACGGCGAGTGGTTCCGCCGTGGGCGTTTGGGCATATTCTTGCTCCGATCGCAGGGCTTATTCGCTCTGCAGTTGGCAAGGACTCCACTCAACGGTCAGACCAGTTTTCCGGGGCCAGCTCATTCTTGTGTTCGAGATGTAGAATTTGCACTCGTCACAACTTTTGTTGCCATGAGGCTTGCTCCGATATAACACGGCAAGCTGCGGCGCCTTCGCCACTGCTTCCGTTTGCAGCGCGGTGAATGCGCCGATCACGACCGGTGCCATCGTCACCTTCTGGAGCAGCTTGCGCCGCGACAGAGATTGCTGTTTATCCACGTTCCGTCACCCCCCGCATTTATACAACGATCATGTACCGTTTCGCGCCCTACAGCCGAGGCCCATCCGCACCGGCATATGCCCGAGCCAAGCGTCGAACGCCTGGTGGTGCAACTGCTCGCATCTTCAAGAGATGCTCCGCCCTGCCATAAGATACGGTGTTACTTGTCAAGCGTTTCCGTAGAGGGGATCAAAGGCGCGTTCGGATTTGAGAACGCCGTAGGCAAGGGTGAGGAGCTTGCGCATCGCGGCAGCAACGATGGTCATCTTGCTCTTTCCGCGAGCGCTTAAGCGTTTCGCGAACGCACGCATTAGTGGGTTGTACCGTATCGCGGAGATGGCGGGAAAGTAGAGCGCACGGCGCAAGTGAGCGTTTCCGGTCTTTGCCAATCTACTGCGGCGTTCGATTGTGCCGGACTGGTAATGACGGGGCGATAATCCGGCATACGCAGCAACCGCTTTAACATCTCGGAATTCTGCAATGTTGGCATCTCGCCGAGGATGCGAGCCGCGGTGCTTTCGCCAATGCCAGGAATCGAGATGAGTAGCTCGCGTTGCCGGCGCAGCGTTGGGTAGTCATCGAAGAGTTGCTCGATTTCACGATCGACGCGTGCAAGTTCGTGCGCGAGGTGCTCGATTGTGGCCTCGATCGACGCCATTACCGCAACAGATATTATCGGAGCCGCGCGTCGGTTTTCTTCCTCAACTCGCATACCGATTAAGCTGTGCTGGCGACGCGCAAGGCCTTGAAGAATACGGACTTCCGGAGCAGGAGGCGTCCACGGTTCTGGCTGATGAAGACGGCAGAAGCGAGCGATGAGTGCCGCGTCAATACGGTCTGTTTTCGTTCGCACCATTTCGCTCTGAGCGAACGCCTTGATCCGCGCCGGATTAACGATACTGACGACGTGTCCAGCCTCGCTTAGCGAGATCGCGACCTGCTCGCTCCAGCCACCGGTAGCTTCTAGACACACATGCAGGCGCTCAGCTTTACGGTTCTTCAACCACGTTTGAAGTTGCGCGATCCCTGCTTGGGAATTTGGGAAACTCTTTGAAGCGGACCGGTCCCCTTGCAATAACGCCGCATGAAGATCGCTTTTGCCCACGTCGATTCCAAGAACGTTCACGTCGAGTTCTCCACAGACATGCTACCCGATGCGATCACCCTGATGATGCAGGCTTCACCGTGAAGGTCGCCTATGATACGGTCCGATCTCTTGGGATAGCGGAGCGGGGTCGGTCATCGATCTTTTGGCCGAGCTCGAAGCTCAGGGGTCAGTTAGGATGTGTCCGACCCGTTGGAGCGCGTCTTCGACGCGTCCCCATAGACATCATATCAGGGGTCGTTTCCGAGACCGATGGCTCCGGATTCCGAGCTCAAACTCGAATTCGATGTACGAAGAAAGGTGAAATCGTTCGTTTCCGTCAGGGAAATGGAAAGGACCCATTTTGGGGTTGCTGGACACCGACGTACCCGTCAGCAATCGACAATCAGCTAGCAAGGCTGCTGACTTAAAGGGCGCCCTGAGTGTGCGCCCGGTAAACCTCCGTGGAATGCATCAGCCGTGTTGTCTTCAGATTTTTCTTACTTTCCAGCAGATGAAACGAAGGCGGGCAAAGCGATCAGGTTTATGCCGTCGACTAACCAATGGAGCACGATGCAAGGCAGTAGATTCCTGCGCCACGCGTAGAGCGACGACAGGATCGCGCCGCTCAAAGCCACGTCCAATAATTCCGCCGAAAGACCGTAGCGAGGAATGTGCCCCAACGTAAAAAATATTGTGCCGAGAAATGCGCCGCTCCAAATATTTCCAGTGAGTCTCCGCAACCGCTCAATCAGGTAACCGCGGAAGAACGCCTCTTCACAAACTCCAGCCGTGAATACTAAGCCGGCGCGTAAAGCGAGGGGCAGCCCTAAAGCTTGCGCAAGCATATCCGACTTGGGAACTCGAAGGTGCGCGTGCGAAAAAGAAGCGACGAGCGCTGCGGCCAAGACGACGAGACCAAACATGACGGCGACATCAAGGACGGCAGGTCGCACAATGCCGACGGAGGCAAGAGCCGGTAGCCGTTCCCAAAGTACTACGATGACAAGCAGCACGATGAGTGCAATCCACTCCACGGCGATGATGAATCCATCCTGCCGAACGTTCCCGAGATTCTGTTGGGGCTGCGTTATTTGAAAAACGAAGGGCCACGCCAACGTGAAAATCACGCCGACAATCATCGGGAGCCGAAGATTTTGAGAATCTGCCGCGTCGCGCATACTTTTCCGTCACTGCCCTAACGGGAAGCCGACTGCAACATCAACGAGCCGCCGTGCTGCGCGCCCGTGAGCATAGTCCCATCGAGCGACACAAAAGCGGCGTCCATTTCAGCTGGCCAAAAGATATTCTGGCGCGGACATGGGCGGTGGAAGCCCAGACGGGCTAGGGAGTCCATAATGCGAATGTAACATCGCATTCGCATTCGGTCAAGGGCCACGCTATACTCAAAACATGACCAGTGGATTGTTCGGACCAAAGCAGCAGCGCAGCCGCAAAACCCTGACGCGCCTCCTAAGAGCCACGATCCAGACGCTCGAAGAGCACGGGCTCGAGGGAGCCACGATCCCGCGCATCGCCGCCGCAGCCGGCGTAGCGCCTGCGAGCGTGTACCGCCGGTTCCGAGACAGAGACGCCCTTTATCGCGCCGCACTGATGGATGCACTGGAAAAGAGCGCGGCGGCGAGTCGGGAAAGACTGCGCCTCGACTCATTCTTGGATCAAACGCTAGAAGCTGTCGTTGGGCAACTCATTTCCGTCAATATGCAGCAATACCGTTCGCAGCCAGGGCTCATGAAAGCCCTGCAACGTTTTATCGAAAACGATTCGGATCAAGACTTTCGAGTGAACGCCATGGCGATCAGTTCGCGAAACTTTGAGCGGATCATCGATCTGCTACTCGCCTTCCGCGGGCAGATCGCACATCCGAGTCCCAGGCGTGCGATCATCTTCGGTCTGCTTGCCATGGGCACAATAATCCAGGTCCGAGCCTCGGAGCAAGTGTCGTTGTGGCACGAACTGTTGCCGCTTTCCGACCATGAGCTTGAAGCCGAACTTACGAACAACTTCCTTGCTTATCTTCGGTCATCAAGCATGTAGTTCCAAAAACGGTCAGTTACGGGACAAGGCTTTAGTAGAAGTTCTCAAGCCGAATCCTGTCACTTCATCCGACAATTAAAGAAACGACCGCTGGCCGCGATGAAGTCGATACTCGACGGCGGCTCAGCAAGGACTCGCCCGACGACATTACGCGTCCCACACGCGAGATGTGAGTTCTGATCACGGAAGAATTCGCTGCAATGATTCAGTATCGAATACGGCGTGCCAACTCCAGCGACACCGCATCGTTGACGGATCTCGCAATGCGGTCGAAAGCCTATTGGGGTTACGACGTCAGCTTCATGCCCAATGTCGCTCCGCTGCTCGATTTTGGCGCCGTCGACATTACCCTCGCCCAGATCTACGTGCTCGACGACGGCGACGCATGTATACTTGGCTTCTATCAATTGACCATGATCTACAATCGTCCGTACCTCGACGACCTTTGGATTGATCCCCCATACATTGGAACTGGTCTTGGAAAGCATCTTTGGCTACATGCTCTTAGCACAGCGCGGTCGCTTGGTTGGGATCATCTATTGATCGAGAGCGACCCCGGCGCAGAAGACTTCTATCTCAAAATGGGCGCGCGCCGAATCGGCGAGCAACGATCCGGGGTGGGTCGTCTACTGCCATTGCTTCATTTCGAACTCTCATAATTGTATGAGGCGTCCTCTTTGAGTGACCCGAAAAGGGTCTTTTTCGGGATTTACCCCCTCGAGGTTGCCGCGAAAAAGAAAACGGGCGCCTTTTCGGACGCGCAACACTCTCAATCGCCCGCGTTGAAGGTAACACCGTTTGCCAGCAGGGCCGCCTGCATCCGACTCTTGAGTCGCAAGTGGGCGAGGATGCTGGTTACGTGGTTGCGGACGGTGCCTTCGGCGACGCAGAGCCGTTCTGCGATCTCGCGATTCGATAGCCCCTCGCCGAGGGCCCGGAAGACGTCGCGCTCCCGCGTCGACAGCGCGTTGAGGACTGCGCTGGCCGGCGTCGTGCGCCCCGCGACGGCGAGACGCGAAGCCATCGTTGGAGCGAACACCGCGTAGCCGCGGTGCGCCATACGCACGAGATCGGCGATGTCGTCGGCGGGAGTGTCCTTGAGGATATAACCGCAAGCGCCGACGGCCATTGCATCGCGCAGCGCCGTTTCGTCTTCAAATGTGGTGAGCATCAAAACTGCGACGTCGGGGCGTTCGCGACAGATGCGAGCGGTTGCCGCAACGCCGTCGACCCCCGGCATTCGGACATCCATCAGGACGACGTGGGGCCGGCAGTTTCGGACGGCTTCAAGCGCCTCTGCGCCGTCGGGGGCTTCTGCGACGATTTCGAGGTCGACCTGCCGCGCGAGCAATGTGCGCAGACCGAGGCGGAACAACGCCTGATCGTCGACGATCGCGACACGAATCACGATGCTTCGGCCGGCACACTTGCCGCGACTACGCAGCCGCGCCCTCGCGCGCTCGTGATCGCGAATGTCCCGCCCAGCGACTCGACTCGCTCGCGCATGATGCGCAGACCATGCCCGGATCGGTTCTCGTCGGGATCGAATCCCGCGCCCGGATCCCGGACCTGCAATGCGACGCGGTCTCGGTCGCGTCCCACGGTAACCTCGACGCGCTCAGCGCGAGCGTGACGCACGGCGTTGGAGATCGCCTCCTGGATGACGCGGTAGAGCGCGGTCTTCACCGCCGGCGAGCACCGGACGTCCCCGATCGTGCAGACGACGTCGACGGCGAGGTGCCGGTGCATCTCGTCTGCGAGTTGCGCGACGAGTGCGGCCAAATCATCGCGGAGCAGGGGGTCGGCTTTCATCGCGCCTACAGTACGCCTGACCTCGGCGAGAGCATTCGACGCTAGCGTCTTCGCATCGTTCAAGAACGTGCGCGCACGCACCGGGTCGTCACCAGAGACGGCGATGGCACTCTCAAGCATGATGTTGAGCGCGGTGAGCTCATGGCCGACCGCGTCGTGAAGGTCCCGCGCGATCCGCGTTCGTTCGGCAACGGTCGCGGCGGCCTCGAGCCGTTGCGCTGAACGGCGCAGTTGCTCGTGGGCGTCGGCCAGATTGCGGAGCGCGGAAACAGCCACGATCACGAATGCGACAACGACGGTATAGAGGAACACTTCGTCCAGGCTCATCGGCGGCAGTCCGCGCGTCGCGAGCGTCGGCAGTAGGGGCAGGGCTACCGCAATCGCACCGACGGTTAAGGCGGCGAAGCGCGGGAGCCGTCGGGCCGCACGCGCGACCAAGACGATGCAAAGGAACAGATACGTCGGTCGGCCGCACAACAGCGCCAAGGCCGCGACTGCGACGAGCTCGCCGGCCGTAAGCACGATCCGCGCGGACATCGACCGCGCGACGATGAGCCCGGCTGCACCATAGAGCGCCGTCGCCGCCAGCCCGACCGCCGCTTCAAACGGCGAACCGTGCATGTGCGGTCCGAGGAGGCTCGCCAGAACCGCCGCAGCTAAGACCATCCATTCGAGCGGCACGAGCGTCCGCTCGGGATTGTACTTGAGCATCGCGCAATGGTGCTTCAACCGAAGCCGTCCCGGCTCCGGGTTCAACGCAGTGAAGCCATGATGTTTGTCATGGTGCGACGTGACAATCCGCGCAGGGAGGGCGACGGCGTTTTCCCGCACCTGGAACGACACAGTTCATCGTCCTGGAGGTTCCTTACATGTCACGCTTCGCCTCAGTTTTTCTCGCCGCCGCGCTCGCCGTCACACCGGTGCTCGCTGCCGCCGATCAGATGGATCACAGCATGATGGGCATGCCCAAGGGCGGCATGACGATGGGCGGTATGACGCTCGGCGCACTGCCAGCTTCATTGCAAGGGAAACCCGTGGTCGTGCGCATCCACGCCGACTGGTGCCCGGCGTGCAAAGCGACCCGCGCGACCTACGATGGGGTCGTGCAAACGTATGCCGGGAAGGCAACCTTCCTCACCTTCGACGTGACCGACGCGAAGACGTCGGCGAGTGCGGAAGCGAAAGCGAAGGAACTCGGCTTGTCGAAACTTTTCGAAGCGGACAAAACGAAGACGTCGACCGTCGCCGTGATCGACCCGAAGACGGGATCGATCGTCGCGTCGCTCTACAACGACAACGAGTCGGCCGACTACGCGCAAGCAATCGATCATGCGCGCACGGAGATCAAGAAGGCTTCGTGATCGCGCGCCTCGCGCGCGTTCCGCTTCGTGCGGTTTTTGTCGGTGCGATGGCGGTCGCGGTCCTTGTGACCGTGGCCGTCCTCATCGGCGGTGGTACCGGCGACCACCTCGAAGGGCTCGTCGGGCGATGGCAAAACACCGTCGCCAGGACGGTCTCCGCTCCCGCGGCGCTCGCCGGCTGGAGGCTCTACGCGGTCGCATTCGTAGGCGGGTTAGCCGCCAGTCTCTCGCCGTGCATCCTTGGTATGTTGCCGGTCAACCTTTCATACATCGGCGCCTCGGGCATTGCGTCGAGGACACGCGCGGTAACCGTCGCCGGCGCGTTCGTCGCGGGCGTGGTGCTCGTAAACATCGCGATCGGTCTGGTCTCGTCGCTGTTCTTCAGCATCGTCGTCGAATATCGCGCGCCGATCAACATGGCCGTCGGCGTGCTCATGGTGGTTATGGGTCTGTGGCTCGGAGGGGTCCTGAGACTGCGCGTTCCGCAACTGATAGACCGCATGCCGACCGGCGCAGGACCGTTCATCGTTGGCTTGGTCTTTGCGCTGGTCGCCTCGCCGTGTGCGAGTCCGGTCTTGGTCGCCGTGCTGGCGGTCGCAACGCGCGACGGGTCGCCGGTGCGCGCGACCGTCGCCATGGCGTTCTACGCTGTAGGCTACACCGTCGTTCTGTTCCTCGCATCGCTCTTCGCCGGCGTCGCTCTTGCATCGCGGCAATTGCTCCGGTACGGAGAAGCGCTCACGCGTGCCGGCGCCGTGATGCTGGTCGCGTTCGGCGTCTTCACGTTCGCGTACGGCCTGCGCCTGAGGTGAAGACTCTCGCGCAAACGAAGACTTCGCGCCGCCTTCGCATCGTGCACCGGCAGACGGGGACACTCGTGGCCGAAGGCGCGATCGGTTGGGAGATCACGCCGTTCGAGGGCAACTATTACATCGGTTCGCGGGCTCTCCGAGAAGGGAGATTCACCCCAACGTTCATTCCCGGCGTCTGCATTTACAAGTTTCTCTACACGTGGCTCGACTTCGAACTCTCGGATGGCAACCGGGAGCGGAATCTAGGCTGGTTCTACTGGCTTCCAAATCCCTTCTGCCCTTCATTTGGTTCCGCGTTGCTGTCCCGAACGACCATCCCGCTCTTGCCTTCGAGCAGTCCTGCGTCGAACGCTAGCGCTGCATGGCCCCGGTCGTCCGCAAAAGGGTGGCTTGCAAGCGAACCGTTCGAATGGTAATATGAATGTGAACTCATATTCATGGAGAGAACCCCCGATGGACTTCGATCACAAGCGTCGTCTCGAGCTTTCAGCCGGCGCTATCGACTATGCGGACGTGGGATCCGGACCGGTCTTGGTGTTCGTGCACGGTGTGTTCGTCAACGGCGACCTATGGCGTTTTGTGGCGCCGGAGCTCGCGGCCGACTTCCGCTGCATCGTCCTTACGCTACCGCTCGGTGCCCATGCAGTTCCGATGCGGCCCGACGCCGATCTTTCGCCGCTCGGCCTCGCGAAGCTCATCGCCGAAGTCATCGACAAGCTCGAGCTTCGTGACGTGACGCTGATAGGTAACGATACCGGTGGTGCGCTGTGCCAACTCGTCATCGCACATCATCCGAAACACATCACGCGCATCGTGCTGACCAACTGCGATGCAATGGAATATTTTCCGCCGGCAAGTCTTGCGCCGATCTATCTAGTCGCACGAATCCCAGGCTCGTTTGGCTTACTCGCCGGAGCGCTGCGTTCGCAGCGCGCGCAGGCCATATTCTTCGCGACTGTCGCGAAGAGCAAGCCCGACAAGTCGTTTCTTGCCGATACGTTCCGCACGTTCGTCGCGGACGGCGCCGTTCGACGTGATCTTCAGAAGACGCTTGGCGCCGTCTCAAAACGTGACACGCTCGCCGCTGCGGACACCTTTGCAGCCTTTCGTGGACGAACACTTGTCGTTTGGGGCAAGGACGATCTTTTCTTCCCCGTTAAGCTCGGAGAACGGCTCGCGCGCAAGTTCCCAAACGCATCGTTCGAGCTCATAGAGAATTGCCGCACATTAGTTCCGATGGATGCGCCGATGAGACTCATCTCGTCGATCCGATCGTTTGTTGGCACGCCGATGGCCGTATAGGGCCGTCAACGGAGAATGACACGTACCCTCGCGTTCTAGCTGGGGAATCGCTGCCGCCGACTCCACGTCAGGAGCGTAGTCGCCGCACCCGCGAGGCGTTGCTGCGAGCGGCGCTTGCGACGTTTGAAAAGCACGGTTACGAAGCGGCGACGATCGCCCAGATCGCTCGCCGTGCTAAAGTCGCCGTCGGCGCGTTCTATCTGCATTTTCGTACGAAGCGACAGGCGTTGCTCGTGCTCATGGATCGATTCGTCTTTGAACTCGCGGCCGTGGGATCCAGCGGTTCCGTGGAACCCGACCCCGAGCACGCGAAGGCACTCGTCGTTGCCGCTGTATCGGAAGCGTTGAGAGTTGATCGAAAATACGCGGGCGTAATCCGTGCGTGGCGGGAAGCGGTCTTGACGGAGGCGGGTCTTGGCGCGTTGCAAGACCAGATCGATACGTGGTTGATCGCAAGACTCGTAGCGATGCTCGATCTCGTGCGTCGCGCGCCACACGCGCGTCCGAATCTCGATGTCCAGACGCTGGCGCAGATATTTCATGCCCTATTTTGGCGCCTCGCCGAAAAGCGCGTGAGCGGCGAAACTGAACTCGTGCTTACGACGACCGCCGTCCTCGTCCATGCTCTTTTTGACGATAGCGCCTAGTGAAGCATCGTCGCGAAGTAAACTGGCAACCACCCGGAATCGCTCGATGCGATGGACCGGTTAACGCACGCTCCCGTGACGCCTGTCGATCTCAAAACGGACCGTGCCTGTTGAAAAAAGGCTTGGCGTGAATACCGATTCATCGCGATGCATAAAATAGCAGTGCCAAAACAGGAGCCCTGCGCAGTTCCCGATTGCAAAGCGCTTGAATTTCGTGCTCGCGCATAACTATGCGTTCGCGAATCGCAGAGCCGCCCTTTTTCAACAGGCACGGTCCGTTTCGCAACCGCTTTGGCTTCTGTAGGGTAGCGATGCTTCACCCACTCAAGATTTGAGCGTGGTTTTGGACGCTTCACGCCGCAGCAGTTCCGCTTTTCGAGCGACGCCCCAACGGTAACCCTTAAGCTCGCCGGCCGCTCCGACCACACGGTGACAAGGGACGACGACGGCTATGGATTTTTAGCGCAGGCGACCGCGACGGCGCGCGCCGAGCCGGGACGGCCGATCGCCGCAGCGACCTGCGCGTACGACCAGCGCTCTCCAGAAGGAATGACCCGCAGCGCGTTCCACACCCGCCGCTGGAATGCCGTGCCGCGCACGTCAAAGTCAAGCGCCGAACCAGATTCCTCGCCTCGGTCGATAAGCGCCAGCACCGTGTCCAGATTGTCTGAGAGCTCCTGATCGTCAGGGACCAAGTCTGCATGAGGAAAATCGCGTCGAACTGCTGCGAGGACGGCTACAGCATCGTCGCCGAGCTCAATGGCGCAAACGCCCCGAGCCGTCCGGGCGACGAGCACGCGACCGAGCGACGACGCGCCGATGGCATAGGCAATGCGCTCGCCGCGCGCGCCAGCGCGGAACGTTGAAGGCGTCATGCCGAGAGCCTTCGCTTCATACGCACGACTAGGGGCGCCGAATCCGGCCGCCGCAATCGCGTCAGTCACGGATCGGCCTTCGGAGAGGCCTCCGCGCAACCGTTCCTGGCGACGCGCCCGCTTGTATTCGCCGGGCGTCACTCCTAGCACCGCGCGAAAGATACGCTGAAAATGGAATCGGCTTAAGCCGATGGAGCGAGATACCGCTTCGAATGACAACGCCTCGTCCGCGTCCATGAGCGCGCACGCCCGTGTCACCAAACGCTGCCTATCAGCGTTCGCCGCCACGTCGTCCGGCGCGCACCGCTTGCAAGCGCGGAATCCGGCCGCCCGCGCCGCCGCAAAGTCTTCAAAGAATCGGACGTTTTCGGGACGAGGCGTACGAGAGGGGCAGCCCGGACGGCACGCTATGCGCGTGGTCTGCACACCAAAAATAAAGACGGCGCTATTGTCGCGAAGCCGGACGGCGTGCCAACGACGGGCTTCCATGTCGGTCATTATCGTGGAAATCTACTCCGATGAACACCACCGCGCGATCCGGATCTTGCTGCCGTATTCCGCCGCTCACCGGCGACGTCGCGGTGCCGAAGTATGTGAGCGCAACGGGCGGGAGGCACCAGCCACCCTGCAGCGCCTAGGATTCCGACATGAAGTCGTTTCGCATCTCCGGACTACCGGCAGTCCCCTTCGTACACCTCTTCGGCTTGGGCGACGTCGAACTCGCAGCTCAGGGCGTGATGCGCTATCTTGTAGACGCCAAGCCCGGCTTTCCGGACCGCATCGAACTGCGCGATCTCGAGCCAGGCGAGCGGGCTCTCCTGCTTAATTACGTTCACCTGGACGCCGACACGCCGTACCGTGCAAGTCATGCGATCTTCGTGCGCGAGGACGCGTCTGAAGCGTATGATCGCGTCGACGAAGTACCTGACGTGTTGCGTGTTAGGCCACTCAGCCTGCGTGCCTTCAATGCCGGGGGTCTCATGCTCGACGCCGATCTCGTGGATGGCACGCAAGTGGAGACGCTGATCGAGCGGCTTTTCGCGAACCCGGACGCCGAGTATATCCAGGCCCACTACGCGAAGCGCGGCTGCTACGCCGCGCGCATCGATCGTGCTTGAACATCACCGTTCCGGCGAACCGGAGGACGCTCCCATCCGCCTCGAGGCGCTTGACAACCGTTCGGTGCGTTACAAAAACCGCACTTGGGACGCATCGAACGAAATTGTCACTTTTCTTCGCGGACAGGCGGTCGCGCACGTTGCGGTTTATGACAAGCCTTATCCCTTGTGCTACCGCAAACCTATCAGATAGAGGTTAGCAAGGATGGCACACTGACGTTTCTCCTCCACTTTGGCCGGGCGGGTCGGCTGGGCAGGCTCGTGCGCGCGAATCCGAAGCTCACAATCGTTGTGGACGAAGTGACGGCGCTCCTGGCCGGGCCGGCCGCTGACGAATCCCGCCTCGAGTACCGCAGCGTTCTTGCGCGTTGCGACGCCGAATTGAGTGATGACCTCGATGTGCTCGAAGCACACCAATATCAAGTCCTGGAGAAGTATCGGCCGAAGCGAGATTTCGCAGACATCGACCGCAGCTGGCTCAAACCGATAGTCGCGGTCCGCGCCGTAGCAACGGAGGTGACAGCGAAGCTACGACGGCTTGACGATCCGCGTTCGCATCCTGGCAACTATAGTCGTCGCGAGCTCCGAGTTAACGAAGTTGCCATGCGCGACGGCAGCTGAGCTGGTTTTTCCCGCGCGGCGCCGTCTCCATATAGCCCGTATCGCAACACTGTATGAAGCAAGTTGCGTCGAGTTTTAAACGTCTTACCGCCAGCCGTTTCACGAGGGCAAGGTTTAGTCGATTATAATCCGTACTTTCTCTGCGGCCATGCGGGTTCTTACGTTGAATTGTGGATCCGCAGGCCATGCTTTTCACGACCGGTGTTCATTCGACCGCCGCTCTCTTTCGACACGTCGGACGGGCCGTTGTCAGCGCCGGGATAAAACGAACGGACGTGATCGATCCGAAGCCTAAGAGTCTCTCTTAAGGGGTCGGTTTCGGGACTTAGCGCGTCCCCACGGCGATGCGACGTTACATCAGCGCGGTCGTAAGACGAACTCCTTGATCAGCGCCGAGTATTCTTCGGAGCGCTCGTCGAGTGTAAAGTGTCCGCTTTCAAACAGGTGAATTCCCTCGGCGGGCACTTCAAAACCGCACACCCATGGGCACTTCAAAACCGCACACTCGGGTTAGTGATGTGCGCTCGCGACTTGGCTATTTAGCGGGGCTGCCCTTCCGCGTCCGGGCCGTAACGCTGGACTCATGGAGCCGGTAGCTCTTGCCGCGCATCTGGACGAGGTGACCGTGGTGCATGAGACGGTCGAGAAACGCCGTCACGGCCGGTGTGTCACCAAAACGTTTCGGCCAGTCTTCAAGTGGCCGGTTTGAGGTGATGATCGTCGAGGCGCGTTCGTATCGTCGCATCACGATCTCGAGCAAGTCTTCGGCAGCACTTGCTGGAAGTTTCCGCATTCCGAGATCGTCGATAATGAGCAGCGGGACTTCGCTGAAGGCGGTAATGACGTCGCTACGTTCTCCCGTAGCGTCGGCAAGAACAAGGTCTTCAAAGAGCGTATGTGCTTCGCGATAAATCACATGGAAGCCCGCGTGGATCGCGGCCATACCGATGGCTTGGGCGAGATGGCTCTTTCCAACGCCGGCATTTCCGAGCATGAGCACGTCTTCATGTCGCTCGATGAATCGGCTGGTTGCCAATTCGAAAATCAACGCGCGGTCGAAGCCGGAGTTGAAGCTCCAGTTAAAGGTATCGAGCGTTTTTGGATCACGAAAAGCGGCTTGTTTGACGCGCCGGCCGACAAGCCGATCGCGACGCCGTTCGAGTTCGTCGTGCACCAGCAATGCAAGAAAATCGATTGGCCCGAGATTGTCAGCCCTGGCTTGTTGCGCGCGCACGGCAAGTGCGTCGGCCATACCGCCCATGCGTAGCTGTCGTAAAGAGCGGTCGAGTTCGTAATTTGTCATCCGATACAACTCCTTGAGCGAGCGTGGAGAAATGGGCTTGGTACGTTGAGATCAACTCAATAATGCGGTCCTCGTCGAGCAAAGATGGGATGGTCTCAACATTGGTAAGCGCCGGTTATAGGCCGTCTTGCTAAGATAGGCCGATCGTAGTAATCCGTTTTCGGCTTACGGGACGATTGCAGATGTCGCGTTGGTGGCGAGGACGGCCGGTTCGCAGACGTCGTTCGCCG
>JAABUX010006815.1_pt1 | contig 13548 bp, 13 predicted proteins | sample 5561851 | NCBI WGS metagenome assembly JAABUX01 (sample SAMN10711883, study PRJNA513361) | rock metagenome | isolation source: Antarctica rocks | place: Antarctica: Victoria Land, Richard Nunatak red sandstone | collected 2016-01-03 | reverse complement strand
CGTGCCGAGCCTCAACCCAGTATCAGTATTGCAGCAAACCTGATACTCGACCTCCTCGGAGTCTCATGATTAGGTGCAGCGATCGGCACCAACCGCGCCAGTCTCGTAGTTAAGTGCAACGTGACACGTCCCGCGGCAACGGCGTGATCGCGCGGGCGCACACCGAGGCGCATGACGGCGGACGCCTGCTGCCTGGACACCTGGCCGCCAATGACTTGGCCGAGCTGCGCGCCATGCTGCCACCGGGCCTGCACCGGGACGATGGACAGTCAGCAGGATCGCCGTCGGGATGCCTGGAATGGTGGTGGGTGTAAGGCCGGCTACCCGGCAGCACTCACGCTCGATTACCGACGTGCTGCATGGCTCCGGCGACCACCGGCTGCCAGTGCTCTCGCCGTGGGGTCCATAACTCGTAGCTGGGCACCAGGTTGGAAGGGGCTTCATCAAGGGTGCCAAGCCGAACCTCGACCTCGCCGTCCTTGTCGTACGTGCTGCATGGCTCCGGCGACCACCGGCTGCCAGTGCTCTCGCCGTGGGGTCCATAACTCGTAGCTGGGCACCAGGTTGGAAGGGGCTTCATCAAGGGTGCCAAGCCGAACCTCGACCTCGCCGTCCTTGTCGTGAGTGCCAAACAAGGAAGAACCGCAGGCTGGACAGAAGTGGCGATGGTCCGTCGTAGCCGTCCAGTTTCCAGTCTCGCCCGTGACGGACATTTGGCTCCTATCCCAAACGGCAAAGGCCATGAAAGGCCCCCCGGTCTCCTTACGGCATATCAGGCAGTGGCAAAGCCCGGCGCGAATTGGCTCTCCTCGAAGCTCGATCCGCACCTTGCCGCAGTTGCAGCCACCGTGCCGCAGCGTTTCCCCCATACTCACCCCCTGCTGTGATCCATCATGCGCTTAGCCCCGCTCCCTGACGCTCGGCAGCTCGCGCCCTCGCTGCCATCCGTGCGTCCTGCGCCGCCAGCTCCTGCAACCCGGCCGTCCGCAGCGCCACCCGTGTCGCGGCCCGGCCGTGGCTGGCCTCATGGTCATTCCAGTCCGTGCCCTTGCCCTTCGCCACCTGGTCTGGAGCCGGCTCGGGCAGCAGCACCGTGCCGCCAACCGCGGCAGCGGCAGCCTCCGCCTTCTCGCGGCCGGCGTTCGGCAGCGGCTTCGCCCGCTCCGGCAGGTGATGGTCGTTGTCGGCCGCCATATAGATCGGCCGCGCCGGGTCCTGGTCGCGCAACGCCGTCGCCACTGCCATCAGGTTGCTCGTGTCCAGCGCCACCGCAACCGCCATGCCCGTGGCGCGGTGAACGGTCGCCCCCGTGGCAAAGCCTTCGGCAACGATCACCGGCGCTCCCGGCCGCAGCTCGCCCAGCAGGTGGAACGTGCCCATCTTCTGCGCGCCGCCAAGGTAGAGCTTAGTCCCGTCCGCGGCGATGGTCTGCACGTTGCGGACCTCGCCATCCGCGTCGTGCAGCGGCACCAACAGGCGCCCGGCGATGCTGACGTTCCTCGTCGCACCCTTGGCGGTCTGCACCGGCACGGTCTGCCCTGGCACCGCCACCTGCAACCCATGCGCCTCGATGCCTTTGGCAGCGAGGTAGGGGTGCGACGCATCGGCCGGCTTGGCGCCGGATAGGAGCTGCGCCGCCAGCCGCGCCCCTGCCTCCTCGCGCGCCACGCGCTCGCGCTCACGCTGGGCCGCCTGCGCCTCCGCCTTTGCTGCCAGCGCCGCCTGGTCCACGGCGGACACCGGCACCATCTCCCCCTCCGCTTTCCAGGTGGCGATGAACCCGCCTTGCTTCCAATTGTAGATGGCGCCCGCCGGCCGGCCCTCGTCGTAGAAGCCCCGGTAGGCGCCGGACTTCTCGCGCCCCTTGTTGCCCTCGACCGCGACATAGCGGAGCTTGCCATCCAGGATCGGCAGGCCCTGGGGTTTCAGGCCATGGGCGCGCATCGCGTCCGCAAACTGCTGCTGCGCTTCCCATTCCCCGATCTTAACCCGCCGCGCTCGGGCTGGCCGGGATGCCGGCGGCTTGGCCCGTGGCGCTGGCGCTCCCTGCCCTGCTGGCGGCACCTGCGCTGCCGGCGTCGCCTGCTGCACCACCTGCGCCGGCTTCTGCCGCGGCAGCTCCGGCCGCTGCCGGGGCGTGCCCGCTGCTGCGGCGGCCCGGCGGGGTGCCTTCGGCGCGACCTCCACGGGGCTGATGGCGGCGATCCGCGCCATGACGGGCGCCCGCTGCCGGGCGGCCTCGTCCAGTTGCTCCACCACGCGCGGCAGCACCCGCCGCGCCTTCCGCTCCCCGAAGGTGCGCCGCAGCGTGGTCGCCCGCTCCCCGGCAGCCGCACGAGCCTCCGACTTGCGTAGCCCCGCCTGCAACGCCCTGGCACCCTGCCTGCGCTCGGCCGCGCCGCCTTCCAAGAAGGCCAGCGCGCTTTCCTTGGGCGTCTGGCGTTCCAGGTTGCGGACCACGTTGGCCCATGCCTCCCGCCGCGCCTCCTCGCCCGTGGCCGGCGCCGGCAGCCCCATCGGCCGGCGCGTCAGCGCCTCGCGCATCTCCGCCCCCATGCTGCCCACCATCCAGGACTGCACGCGGTGCCGGCTTTCCGCGACGTACGCCTTGAAGCCCTGCGCGGCCTTCGATCCGGCCGGCAGCGCGTTGATATGCTCGTCGCTCGTGATGCCCTGGGAGCTGTCTATGGTGCCAGCGTCGCCATAGGTCAGCCGAATGCGGCCGGTGCCCTCACGGTCCCGCAACGCTTCCCACGACACGAAGCCGACCTTGCCGCTCTCGCCTCGCAGCTCAAGCCCTTCCGCCGGCAGGACCCGGACCACCCGCAGCACGGTGCCGTTGTCCCCGATGCTGGCGCTCTTGCGCCGACCCTGCTCGTCGGTGAACACGCCACGGGTGCGCGCGAACAGCCGGACACTGTCGCCTTCGGCCAGGGGGAGTGTGTAGGCCCCTCCCCGCCCGTCCGTCGCCCGCACGGTCACGCGGTCCTGGCCCAGCTCGCCCATTGCCCGGCGCTCGTCGCGCACCGCCCGGCTGATCTCGCGGGCGTCGGCATTCGTCGGTGCGCTGATGGTCACGGTATAGGCGGGATCGCCGCGGTTCGCCTCGCGCCGCTCCCGGTACAGCGCCGCCACGCGGCGCACCGCCTCGCGGTAGCCGCCCTCAACCAGCTCGGCCGAACCGTTGGCCACCTTGAGCTGGATGGCCTTGCCTGCCTCGCCGGCACGGAACAGGCCGGCAATGTGCCGCTCCTCCTCCGTGTTCTGCCGAACGGTGCTGAGGATTTCCGGGATGCGCTCCGGCCCGAGCGCCTGGCGCAGCAACTCGATCACCGGCCCGGCCTCGATGCTCTGGCACTGCCGGTCGTCGCCGGTCGCCACCACCTTGAACCCATGCTGCTCGCGCAGCCGCAACAGGTGCAGGAACTGGCGCGTGCCCACCTGCCCCAGCTCGTCCAGCACCACCACGCTGCGCCTTCCCAGCTTCGTGGTGCCCGCCTCCACCCCGTCCAGGAAGGGTTGCAGGGCGCGGGTGTGGGACGCCGCAATGCCGGCGTCCTGCAAGGCGTTCGCTTGGCGCCAGGCCAGCGCCGTGCCCCACACCTCGTAGCCCCGCTGCTGCCAGGCCCCCACCAAGGGCGGCAGCACGCGCGTGGTCTTGCCCGTGCCGGCCACGCCGATCACCACGCCCAGCGACCCGTCCTTTCCAAGCGTCTCGACCGCATGGAGCTGTGCGGCGCCATGCGCGCCGTCGTAGGATAGGCCGCTCCGCTTGACTGCCCCGGCAATCTCGCCCCCGTCCAGGGACAGGGCGCGGTCAGCCGCCGCGCCGCGGGCCAAGCTGACAAGCTCGGCTTCCTGGTCGCGGTGCAGCTCGGTCGTGATCCGGACCCGGTGCTTGTCCACCGGGCGCCACAACAGCGCCGTGCGCTGCCCGTCCTGCTGCACGCCGTCGCGCGCCCATGCCTTCGTCAGTGCGCCTATGTCGTCCGTGCCCTCGATGCCCGCGGCGATGAAGCCCCGTGCCGCGGCAAGGCGCACGTCCCCGCCCCCGATCACCGCGCGCTTGGCCAGCACGTCGGCCAGCAGCGGCGCCGCCACCTGGTCGGCGTGCGCCATACGCTCCGCCCGGCTCCGCTCCGGCGCTGGCTGCCCCTGGGTGACGACGCTCCGGTGTTCCCAGCCCAGCCGCGCCGCCTGCGCCCGCCACGCCGCCATGTCGGACAGGTCATCTCCCTTGCCCTGCCGCGTCGCGTGCGCGCCGCCTTTCAGGAAGTCCACCCGGCCCGCGGGAGACATGGCATCCCAATCCAGCCCCCGCCGCTCCGCCTCGGCACGGGCCGCGCCCTCCGCGTCGCGGGTGCGCTTGCTGAACTCCTCGACCGCCGCCTCCGGGATCGCCGGCAGCTTCGCCATCTGCGTGCGCTCGCACAGCTCCACCTCGACGCCGATGCCGCGCAGCTCCTTGGCCAGCAGCGCCTGGTACACCGCCCCGAACTCATGGATGCGCCCGTCGAACAGGTCGCGGTTGATGGACACGGTGCGCCCGCTTTCCGTCACCATCAGGTTGGGCATGATGCAGTGGGTATGGAGCTGCGGGTCGCCGGCAACCTTCAAGCTGTGCAGCTCGGTGTCCGTCACCCCCGTCACCGGGTCCGGCCGGGTCACTGCCACCGTGGGCCGGGACGTGAAGTGGTCGGCCGTGATCCAGGCCAGATGCCCGCGCTCCTCGCCCTCGCGCCCGCCATGGCCGAAACCGGCCTTGCCGATCTCCCCCTCGATGTAGCGCAAGGTCGCGTCCCGCGCGTCCCGGTGCGCTTGCAGGATGGAGTTGCGCTCGGCATCCGTCTCGGCGAATGCCCATGCGAGGCTGACCGACTTCGGCGCCGAAAAGGTCAGGTCCATGTAGCTGATGCGGGCGCGGTCCTTCCCGCCATCCTCGCCGGCCTGGTAGCTCCTCACGCCGCGCTGGTGGCCCGGCAGCTCGGCGCCGTCCGCCCGGCGCCCGCCCAACAGGTTCGCAAGCTCCTCCTCGTTCAACATCCGCCCCGGCTTGATGCCCAAGGCTTCGGCAACGGCCGGGTGCATGTCGGCCCGCGGCGTCGGCACGCACCCCATGCCCTGGGCAAGCGCCTCGTCCACGCCCTGCCCCTGGGCGTAGTACTCCGCGACCTTCATCTGCTCGGCCGGCAGCGTGTGTTCCAGCAGGTGCTTGGCCATCGCCAGGGCGGCCGATGGCGCCCCCGCGGCGCCGGTCCGATATGTCAGCACGGCGCTACGAGGCGCCCGCCTGGCCGTTGCCGGGCGGCTCGTCCGGCAGGTCCGTCCCCTCCCCCACGGCCATGCGGACGCCATCAATGGCGGCGGCCTCCACCTGGCCGGGAAGGCGCTGCAGCGTCACCCGTATCTGCGACATATCCGCCGTCTGCTGGGTCAGGGCGGCCTCGATGCGCTGGATCAGCTTGGTCATCTCGCCGTCGTCGCCCGTCTCGTCGCTGGCCGCCTCCAACAACCGTTGCAGCATTTCCCGTTGGGTGCCGAACAGCGGGATCAGGTTCTGCACGCCCTGCAACAGCATGGACAGCACAAGCTCAAGCTCCGCCGCAGCCTTCGCCTGGTCCTCCTGTCCTGCCAGGATGCGGTCCAATTTCAGGTGTAGGTCAGCCTCCGCCATCGCCTGCCTCCGGCTTCAATGTGCGCCAGCATACCGCGACGGAACGGCGCGACAAGCACCGCGTGAGCGGTCACTTGGTCTGTAACACCCTACCACTTCCAAAACCTATACGCTGAGTAGGCTTTTTAGTGGTTGCAAAGTAGTCCGCAGGCTGTAACCATGTGGTGCGCTGAGTGAGACGGAAATGATACGCTAAGTGACACGCCAACCGATTTTCGCCCGGCTGGCAGCCAGCGCGAGGCTGAAGGAGAACCAATCTCCCTTGTTCCGTTGGTTCCTTCAACACCATGCCGAGTTCGCCACCGCCTTGGCAGGGATCGCCCGGCCAAGCTGGAAAGCGATTGCCGAGGAGCTGCGGGCCGAAGGGCTGACCACAAAGGACGGCAACCCCATTGATGCCCGGTACGCGCGCGTGGTGTGGCACCGGGCCAGCAAGGCTTGCCAGGCCAAGCCGCCCAGCCCGGCCCCTGCCACCCTGCCCGCAGCCTTGATGCCGGCCGCCACCCTTCCCACGGCCAATCTCGGGATGCTTCCGCACGGCATTGAGCCGGCGGAGAAAGAACCGCGCCGGTTCACGTTCCAGTTCGCCAGCGCGAAGGACTGGACCAAGGAACCCAACAAAGGAGACGAGTGATGGCCGACACCAAAACCGGCAAGCAGCCCGAACCCGCACGGTCGCTGGCCGCCATGTTCCAACAGGGACGGGAGAATGCGGCCGACGACTTCGACGTAGCGGGGCTGCCCCCCTCCCTGGCCCTGCCCACGCGCAGCAAACGGACGATGCCCGTCCCCGACCTCACGGGACTGGCCAAGGTGTGGGAGCTGATCGGACCCGGCGGCGCCGGCAAGACCGTGTTCGCCCGCTGGCTGGGCGGGTGCCTGACGGAACGCAACCTGATGCATTCGGCGATCCTGGCCGCCCTCGACCCGGCCAACCGGACATTGACGCACTTCTTCAACGACGTGCAGCAGCCCCCCAGCTCGGACCCGGTGCAGACCACGGCCTGGCTGCGTGAGATGCTGGGCTTCATCGCAGAGAAAAAGGCCAACGCGGTCCTCGACTACGGCGGCAACAACGTGTCCAAGGTTCGGCTGGTGGAAGCCGCCCCTACCATCGCGGACAGCATGGAACAGGACGGCGTGGCGCTGGTCGCGGCCTACATCCTCACGCCGCGGGTGGACGACCTGGCCCCCCTCGTGACCTTCGAGGCCCGCGGCTTCCGCCCGCGCGCCACGGCTTTGATCCTCAACCTGGGCCGCGCCGAAACCCCGGCCGCCTTCGATGCCCTGCGCCGGCAGTCGGCCTACAAGGCGGCGCTGGACCGTGGTGCCGTAGAGCTGTGGATGCCGGCGCTGGAGCCGCAAAGCCTGGCCTTGCAGATCGAGCAGCAACGCTTGCAGTTTCACCAGGCCCGGGACGGCGACGTGCCGGCAGGGCGCAACGCATCTTACATCAGCGCCCTGGAGCGCGTGATGATACGGGAGTGGATGACGCGCATGGATGAGGAGTTCGCCACCATCGACACTTGGCTGCCGTGGGCAACGTCGTGAGCCTGCTGCCCCTCGCCCGGCGCCTGGCGGCAGCCAAGGCGCGGGACAAGGCGGCGGGCGCGGCCTCCTCTGCGTCGGCAGAAGGGGCCGCGCCGATGCCGGACGGCCTGGCGTCGGCGCCCGCCTCCCCTGGCGCCGCGGTGCCCGATGCCGGGGAGCTGGATGCGTCGGTTGCCGAGGCGCAAGCCATGCTGGCCCAAGCGGCTGCGAGCAAGGCCATGCGGCATGACCCGTACAGGCACATCCTCACCGGGCTGTCGGACACGATTGGGGTTCTCCCGACGATGGTCCGGCGCTGGGAGCAAGCGGTCAAGGACGTGATCGCCGCGCGCCACCCTCTGTCGCCGGAGGATCGCGCGGACTTGGCTCGGGCGGTGGTGGAAGCCACCAAGGAGGGCGCCTATGAGGGAACGCGCAAGGAGGCCGCACGCATGATCCGCCGGCTGGATCGCAACTTCGCCGCCCGCATGGGCCTGTATGTCGGCGCCGCCTTCGTGGCCGGCTGCGTGCTGACGGTCGGCGCCCTCGCCTATTACACGGGCGGCCCCTTCCAGCCAGACGTGGAAGCGGGCGGGGCCTGGCGGGAGCTGGTGCAGCTCAACCCCGATCCCCGCCCGCTGCTGGCCGCGGGTGAAGTGCGGACGGACCGCGCCACGGGGCGGCGCTACCATGCCGGCGTGTCGCTCTGGTTGGACCCCTCGCCCCCGCCGCCTGGCCCACCTGCGAAGCCCAAGGGAGGCCAGTGATGCCCTTTTTCATCATAGAGTCCCGGCCTCTTCGATACCTGTTGCTCGTCCTCGTCGTCAGCGTCCTCCGGGGCGCCGCAAATGGCGACTGGCAAGCCCTGGTCATCCTCTCGGTGTGCGTCGTGCTGCTGTGGTGGCGGGACCTGCTGGATGCGGTCAGGGACGTGGGGGAGGGACTGTATCAGGCCCGCCTCTGGCTAGAGTGGACGTGGGGCAGGCTGTTCGGTTAGCCCCTGCCCGGCCCGCGGCGCCGGGTGCGCCCGGTGCAAGGCGGCCAGCGTCTCAACCCATGCGGCAACGTCGGCCGGCACGGGCGAACGGCCGCCGGTCCAGCGCCGCACCGTCGTTTGCAGGCGTCCCGTCTGCCGCGCCAGCTCGCGTTCCGGCCAGCCGATCACGGCCAGGCAGATAAGCAAGCGGTGCGGTGACATGGGCGCCGCCGCTGCGTTAGGCTCCGCATCGGGCCTGCTGTTCCCGGCGCGGGACGCCGGCTTTGTGTGTTCAAAATGAACACACTCGGCCCTCTGCCCGATCCGGTGAAGGGAAGGGCTGTGTTCAAATTGAACACACTGCATTGCCTCCGCAGCATCGCCAGGGAACGCCAAATGCTGGGGTGCGGCCCGTCCGGCTTCGCCTGTCAGGTACTCGATCAGGTCCGTTTGCTCGGGGTCGCCCATGCCGCACTCCTATGCGCTTACCCGATCTGGCGGCGGCACGCGGGCAGCCGCCTCGATCTCGGACAGCTCCGCCGGGTCAAGGCCGGCACGCGCCAGGACCTCGACGGCCAGGCCGCGCGCGGCCGTCGCCACGTCGTAGGCGGCAGCCATGTAGCCGTCCTCTCCCTCGCCCATGAAACTATCCAGCTTGGGCAGGTGCGGGAACGGGGGCAGCCGGCGATGCTCGGGAATGTCGGCCAGCCAACGGCGGGCACGCTTGATGGTGCCGGGATGGCGCGGCCAGTCCATCGGCAGCGCAACCGCATCGGGCAGCCGTTGCAGGTTGTCCCGCGCCCGCTCCGCATCGTGCGCCGCCGGGCGGAACGGCAGCACGGCCAAATCTGCGACCTCTGCCACCAGCGCATCCAGCTCGGGACGCGCCGCGGCGCCGTCCACCACGATCAGCAGGTGTTTCACGTCCAGCAGGCGCTTCATCTGGCCGTATAGCCCGGCCTTGGTGCGGGCGTCCTCGATCACGTAGCGGCGCCGGTCGGTGCGCGGGCGCTCCTCCGGGTCCGTGGTCAGCAGCACCGTCATCACAGGACGCGGGAGGGAGCCGCAGCCGTGCGCGATCAGGTGGGCCGCGGTGCTTTTGCCGCTGCCGCCCTTGCTGCCGACGATGGCGATAACCTTAGCCATGCCGGCCACCACTCGTCGGGGCGTCATCGTCGGGAAGGGGCGGCATGGCCTTTTCCATCACGTCCACAATCACCGCCTGGGTGGTGATGGTCCGCCGCACCGCGGCCGAACGCCGGGCCGCCTCAAGCACGATCCGCTCGCGCAGCTCGGACGGCAGCCGCAGGTTGACGCTCACCATGTCCTCCTTGGCAGGCCGCCCACGCCCACGAGGCGCGGGGCCTTGCGGGAAGGGCGCGGCCTCCGGTGCAGGCAGGTCTGCCAGCCCCGCCGCCAGCTTGCTTATCTTGTCCAACTTAGATGCCATGATATCTACCAACAATGATGCTATGATTTGTATGCACCATTAAACACGGATAGCAAGATATATCTGCACCAGATGACGGCAGCAGCCGCAACGTCGCCCAGCCCGGCCCGGCGGGGCCGGGCCGATCCCAACAGGCAAGATGATGCAAAAGTGTAATAATACACCTATATAAGTGTTTTTTGGTGTTATTGTTGTTGTGTTTCTTGGTGCATCGGTGTAGATTGCTTCTACCGAGGGCGCAGTGCCCCGGTAAGCGAGAAAGAACCTCCAATGTCCTACATCAACACCCGCCGCCGCCTTGGCCTCGCCCCCAGCTTCGGTTCTGGTGCCGATCCCATGTCGGACGCCGACCTGATGCGTATGGCGCCGTCCGCCTTCGCCTCTGAGGCGCACGGCAGCCGCAGCAGCCGTTACGCTTACATTCCTACGGTGGAAGTCATCGCCGGCCTGCGGGCCGAAGGCTTCGTGCCCGTGTCGGCCCGGCAGACCTGCCCGCGCGATGCGGACCGGCACGGGCACGCCAAGCACATGCTCCGCTTCCGCCACGCGGGGCAGGACGCGCAACCCCGCCGGGTCGGCATGACCTTCCCGGAAGTGGTGCTGCTGAACAGCCATGACGGCAGCTCCGCTTACAAGCTGATGGCCGGCGTGTTCCGCCTGGTGTGCCTCAACGGCATGGTGGTGTCGGACGGCCCCGGCCAGTCCGTCACCGTGCCGCACAAGGGGGACATGGTGGGCCAGGTGATCGAGGGCAGCTTTGAAGTCCTGAACGCCTCGCGCGCTGCCCTGATGGCTGCCGACGAATGGGCCGGCGTGACGCTGCGCCGGGAAGAGCAACAGGCCCTGGCGGACGCCGCCCGCGTGCTCCGCTTCGGGGATGCGGAAGGCAAGGTGGAAACACCCATCCAGGCGGAACAGTTGCTCCAAGTTCGCCGGGCTGGTGACGCTGGTTCCGACCTTTGGACCACCTTCAACCGGGTCCAGGAAAACACCATCCGGGGCGGGCTGTCGGCTTGGGGCAGGGATGCCAACAACCGGCGCCGCCGGGTCACGACGCGGGAGGTCAGCGGCATTGACCAGGATGTGAAGCTCAACCGGGCGCTGTGGCTCCTGGGGGAGCGCATGGCGGCCCTTAAGGGCGCCGCCTAGCGCGGCAGGGCAGGGGCGGGGAGCGATCCCCGCCCTTCCTCTTTTGCGGCCCCGCGCCGCTGCTGCTCGGAGGTTGGCATGTATCCCTTGCACCTTCCTGTTCCCGTAGTCAGGGCCGCCCCACCTGCCGGCTTGGCCCATCCTGGCCTTGCTCGTTGCCGGGCGCCGCCAGGGCCGGCATGGTTCGTCGCCATGACGATGACGCCAACCCGGTTCCGCGAATGCCTGGACGACATAGGATGGTCGCTGCGGAAGTTGGCGCGTCGGCTACGCTGCGATGACGGGACGGTGCGGCAGTTCGGGACGGGTCGGCGGCCGATCCCCGCCAACCTGGCCACCTGGCTGGAACACCTGGCCGCGGGACACCGCACGCTGTCGGCCGAGCTGCACGAGGTCGCCCGCACAATGGAGTGCGACCAAGGGAAGTATGCCCGCAACCCGCGTGGCACCCGCCCGATCACGGACGGAGAAGCGGCGTTGCTGCGGGCCGTGGTTGCTGCACATGCGGCGGCGCCGCTGCCGGCTGGATGGGAGGCGGGACGAATGGGAAAGGAGGGCGGGGAGGCAGGCCCGGCATCTGGCGGCACCCAAGGGTCGCAACGCCTTTAAATCTAAGTTCCAAGACACAAATGCACGCAAGTGCAACTATACTAATATACGTATGTTGCATAGTTTGATGATTTAATTGTTGCTTTTAATGGGGTGGCTTGCTATACCTGGTGAACCGCGGCGGCCCCGTCGCGGCAACACCGGAGGGATATGCCCCCATGCAACAAACCTATGTCGTGTATTGGCGCGAAGCCAACCGCCAGCTTTTCGGCTTTCGGCAGAACGTCACCGCTCCCTCGCCACGCGCTGCACGCGAGATGTTCCGGTCAAAGGGGCGCCGTGGGCGCTTCGTCCTGGGCGTGAAGGGGCTGGCCCCCTGCGGGCGCCGCTGCTCGCATCGGGGGCGCTGGCTGGGCTAACGCCGGCAGGGTCCGGGGCTGGCATAATGCCAGCCCCGGTTCTTCTTTTACGTGCGAAGATTGACGGGTGCATGACCCAGCAGTTGTATACAAACCAGGTATGCCGCACTCGGACACAACCTGGGCCTTGTTCCTGCCCCATGCAGCCCAAGTGCCTGCCCATGGGGGCGGCACATGACGCATAACCATTGAACCGCGGGTAGACTTTGAAGGGTTTACGTGGCGCGTTGAACATAGCTGCGGCAGCCGGGGTATGCGGACAGGCAGCGTCAGCAACCTGCACTTTGCCAAGGCTCATGCTGAGCTGGCCGCCACCGGGCTGGAGGCAGAGGCCCTAGCAAGCGTCAGGGCCGGCAAGGGCACGGAAGGACACGATCCGAACTACGCTTGATGTTCTTGTAATGTTCCTGGCGTAAGTCCACCATCCGCGCGTCCATCTTGGAACGCCGATGCACCCGCCAGACTTCCGCCTCGATCATCGCCTGTCAGATTGGCCGGGCTGCTGCCTGGAAGTGCGCTGCCCCTGCTCGCCGCGGGTCACTACGTTTCCAATCCGGCTGCTGGTTGAGCGGCACGGGGACCGCCCTTTCCGGGCCGTGCTGGCCCGCCTGCGATGCTCAACCTGCAAGGGCCGTCCGGCGCCGGTGTATCTCGTCGCCGGGCACCATCGGACCTTCCTGGGCGGCCCGCCGGCAGAATGGGCCTTGGAGTTGGTGCCGCCGTCATTGTCCTGTCAGACAGGAACCATCCCGCCGGAACCAGCTTTTGGACATTCGTAGTTGACATGCAGCGTAAATGTCCGCATATTGCGGACATGGCAAGGGGATCAGCCCCGGCCCGATTGAGAGGAAAGCCCCAATGAGCGCCAGCATAGCAGACTATCCCGAACGCCTGAACCTCGCGGAGCAAGTCGCCCGCATCGAGCGTTCGCAAGAGGAAACCCGCAAGTTCGTGGCCGAGCAGCACAAGCTGATGGCCGAGCAAAGCAAGCTGCTGTCCGAAGAACGGAAGCTGTCGTCCGAACAAATCAAGCTGCTGGCTGAGGCCGGCAACCTCCGGGTAAGCCGCTTCCTGACCCCGACCGCGGCCGTGGTGGCGGCCATTGCTGCTTTGACGGCGGCTACTCCGGTGCTTGTCCGCTGGCTCGGCGGGGGCGGATGACCCCCGACCGCCTCCGCGAATGCCTCGCCCTGCTGCGCTGGTCGCAGCGGGGCCTTGCGGACGCGCTTGCGATGGATGAACGGCAGGTCCGCCGCTGGGCCACGGGTGCAGCCTCCATCCCCGATCAAGTCGCCGCGTGGTTGGAACGCCGTGCCGCAGAGATGGCGGCCGATCCGCCGCCAGCCCGACAAGCGGCCTTGCAGGACGGTGTGTGAACACTCTTTACAAAAGGCGCATTCTGTCAAAAGTGGGCTACGCTGCCGCCAGCAGCAGCAAGGGATCGCGGCCATGGCGGAACGGGTGCCCAAGGGGCGAAATGTAAAGAGTGCGCCTGGGGAGAGTGCAGCCGGTGCCACGGACGGGCACGAACGGGCCAAGGACTTCCTGACCGCGGCCGAACTCGCCGCCTTGCTGGAGGCGGCCAAGGCCGGCCGGCACGGCACGCGCGACCACCTGCTGCTCATGATGATGTTCCGCCACGGCCTGCGGGTCAGCGAGGCCGTCAGCCTGCGCCTGGACGAGCTGGACCTGGACCGCTCCATGCTGTGGGTGCATCGGCTCAAGGGCGGGCTGTCGGTGCAGCAGCCCATCGCCGGCGACGAGCTGCGCGCCATCCGGCGCTACCTCGCCGTGCGCCAGG
>JAABUX010006813.1_pt1 | contig 13552 bp, 11 predicted proteins | sample 5561851 | NCBI WGS metagenome assembly JAABUX01 (sample SAMN10711883, study PRJNA513361) | rock metagenome | isolation source: Antarctica rocks | place: Antarctica: Victoria Land, Richard Nunatak red sandstone | collected 2016-01-03 | reverse complement strand
CGAACGGACCACCAAACGTCTCCTCGCTCAGCTCGAGAAGCTTGGGCACACCGTCACGCTCCAAACGGCAACGGCAACGGCCCCGGCAGTGGCAGTGGTCGCACCCTGAACGTATTTTCCTACCAGCCTACAAGTGCTCGGCGCCACCGCCCACAGCGACGCGCGTCGCCTGCAGCGCCAGCAAGCCCGACCTGCCACCCGGACTCGCACAAGCCGTGGGAGACCTCGGGGGGCGCCCTCGCGGGGCACTCCAACAACCAGGCTGGCTACTCGATCATCGCTGGCGGTGGTGATGCTCAGCTTCTACGAAAGTCGCGCGGCGTGGCCCCGATCGCCGGTTGAAGTGAGAGACTCGCGCGCTGAGAGATGGCCCCGATTCCTGACAGCGCGCTGGATCGTCTGAAGCTCATCGTGGGGCCCGCGGCGCTCGAGCGAATCGGAGCGCGGGTGAAGGACCTGGAGAATTTGGAAATGCGCACGGCCGCGGTCCGCGCCGATCACCCCGAGCTCGAGCAGGCGCTGCGCGAAGGTCGCGACGAGGTCGAGGCCGATGGACTGCCGGTCAACGTCCGTCTGCACTTGTCGGTTCACGAGGTCCTCGCGAGCCAGCTCGCAGACGATGACCCGGTCGAGGTCTTCCAGACCGCGGGGCGGCTGCTCGCGGCGGGCTACGAGCGCCATGAGGTGTTGCACATGCTCGCCTCGCCGCTCGCCGGCGAGATCCTGACGGCGCTTCGCAGACGGGGAGGGCTATACCGCCAGCGCCACCTCGCCGCCCTTCAAGCGCTTCCCGGCTCGTGGGAGCGCTGGAGCGAACGGTTCTGAGCGATGGTCAACCCTGCCCATATCGCGACGGCACGGCAAGCGCGCAGCGAGGACGCGGAGGCGATCGCGCAGGTCATGGCGGCGGTCGCGCAGGAGCGCTTGATCGGGATAGAGCCCCCGGTCGACATCGCGGCGCGCGCCCTTCGCTTCCGGGAGACGATCGAGGGCCCGGGCAATGGGACCCTGTTGGTGCTCGAGCGGGACAGCCGGGTGCTCGGATACGCGGGCGCGCAGGAGACCCATGCTCCTGGCGTCCTCACGCTCGCGATTGCGATGCTTCCCGAGGCGCGGGGGCGGGGAGCTGGGCGGGCGCTCCTGGACGCGCTCCTCCGGCACGCCCGTTCCAGCGGAGCGCACAAGCTCGAGCTGGAGGTCTGGCCCGAGAACTCGCGGGCGATCGCCCTCTACACCTCTGCGAAATTCGAGGTCGAGGGTCTGCGCCGGGATCACTACCGGCGCCGCGACGGCTCGCTGCGCTCGGCGCTCCTGATGGCCCGACTGCTGACCGGGGATTACGCCTGAGCGCGGGCGACTCTCTGACCCTCGACTCCCTGACTCTCGACCCTGGGACCGCGATCAGCTCCCGAGCTCGTACACGACATCCACTTGAGCGTCGACCTCCTGGCGGCCGGTCAGCACCGGCGTCTTCGGCGGGGCCGATCTGGGGGCGCTTCCGCCGGCGGCCGGGGCGCTGGGCGACTGCGCCGAGCCGGACCCCGGGTCGAGGTCGACGGACTGCACGCCGATCACATGCATCCCGATTGCCGCGGCGGCCGCATCGGCGCGCCGTCTGGCGTCTCGCAGCGCGGCGGCGGAAGCGCCCACGAGCCCGGCGGAGGGATCGGAGAAGTCGAAGCTCGGTCCGGCAAAACTGCTCGCGCCGTCACGCGAGGCGATCGCGAACAGCGGCGACAGGAGCTTGATCTGCTTGGTGGTAACGGTCAGGTCGATCTCGGCGTTGTAGCTGATGCGATGGCGGCGATGGCCGACAGGGCCGATCGTGACCTGGGAGCTGTTGAGCGTGATCGATGAGGTCTGGATGCTCGGCCGCTCGATTCCGATACCAACCAGACCGCTGCTGATGCGGGCGGTGATCGCGTTCACGCGCCGGCGCGCGAGCTGCCGGGTGGCGGCGGAGCGGTTGACGTTGATCGCGACCGTGGCGCGGTCCGGCGTCACGAACACGCGTCCATTGCCGACCACGTGCAGCGTCGTGCTTGCGGTGTCGGCCAGCGCCGCCGCCGGTGCCAGGACCGCCAGTGGCGAGAGCGCAATCGCGACCATGATCACGGCGAGCCGGGCCAATCGGGTCATCTCGGTCTCCTCCTGCGTTGGCGGCCCTGGAAAAGCCGCAGGAGCGAAGCTTACCCTATATGTCCATTGTTCGCGGTCATGTAATTCGTGGTTTGCCTCACAGCCTCCGCGTAGGAAGCCAGCTTCAACTGGGCAGCCGGCCGCCGCGTCCGCGCGTAATCCGACGCTCACAGAATACAGCGCACCGTGGGCGATTTCGTGAGCGAAGTGCTGTGGCCGAGAGGCCGAGCCTGCGGGTCCCGCGCGGAAGACCGCGACCGCCCACGAGCGGGTGACCGCACCCGCCCCGCCATACTCCCTGACGGTGTCGATCGCCAGCGTAGCCGAGCCCTGGGAAGCGCTGCTCCAGGCCGGGCGCGACGACGAGCGGCTGGTCCACGACGAGCTTTATGGCGCGCGCTCCGCGCGCCTGGTTTCGCTTCCGGACGACCTGCACCACAGCGTCAGATCCGCGCTTGCGCAGGCCGGCATCACTCATCTGTACGCGCATCAGGAGGAAGCTCTGCGCAAGGCCTTCGCCGGCCCCACGATCATCACCACCGGGACCGCATCCGGGAAATCCTTGTGCTTCCAGCTCCCGACGCTCGAGGTGCTGTGTACCGACTGCCGTGCGCGTGCGCTCTACCTCTACCCGACCAAGGCCCTGGCCCAGGATCAAGCCCGCGCGCTGCACTCCTTCGGCCTGCACAAGGCGATCCGCCCGGCGATCTACGACGGTGACACCCCCCGGAGCGAGCGTGCCGCGATCCGCAAGCGCAGCAACCTGATCCTCACCAACCCCGACATGCTCCACGTCGGGGTCCTCCCCCACCACGAAGCGTGGGACGAGCTGCTCTCCAACCTGGCGTTCGTGGTCATCGACGAAGCCCACGTCTACCGCGGTGTGTTCGGCTCGCACGTCGCCAACGTCTTGCGCCGCCTGCGCCGGCTCGCCGCGATCCACGGCACGCAGCCGCGCTTCCTGCTGGCCAGCGCGACGATCGCCAACCCGGTAGCGCTCGCGCAGGGTCTCACCGGCCTGGAGGACTTCGAGCTGGTCGACCACGACAGCGCTCCCCAGGCCGTCCGGCGGGTGGCGATCTGGAACCCGCCGCTGCTCGACGAGCAGCGCGGGGTGCGCGCGTCGGCGCTCTACGAAGCGGCCCAGCTCTTCGCCGAGCTGATCAGCGCCGGCGCGCGCACGATCTGCTTCATGAAGTCCCGTAAGGGTGTCGAGCTGATCCTGCGCCACGCCGTGGACCGGCTGGCTCCCGAGCTGGCCGAGCGGATCGCCCCCTACCGCGCCGGCTATACGGCCGCCCAGCGCCACGAGATCCAGCGCCGCCTCAGCTCCGGCGGCCTGCTGGGGGTGGTCGCCACCGACGCGCTGGAGCTGGGAATCGACATCGGCGAGCTCGACGCTGCGATCTGCGTCACCTTCCCGGGCACCGTCGCCAGCCTGCGCCAGATGTGGGGGCGCGCGGGGCGCCGTGGGCGGGGACTCGCGGTCTACGTGGCCGGCGAGGACGCGCTGGACCAGTTCTTCGCCCGCCATCCTGACGAGTTCCTCGCCCGCCCCGTGGAAGCCGCGATCATCGACCCTGAGAGCCCCCAGATCTACGCCGAGCACCTCCTCTGCGCGGCGCACGAGGCGCCGCTGAACGAGGACGACGCGCCGATCCTCGGCCCCGCGTGGCGCGAGCACGCGCAGGTGCTCGCAGACGCGGGCGCCCTGCGCGAGCGTGCCACCGGCTTCGTGCTACGCAATGCCGAGGACTATCCGGCGGCGCGCGTTGCGCTGCGCTCGACGTCGGCTGAGAGCTTCGCGTTGATCGACGCCGGCTCTGGCGAGGTGCTGGGCACCGTCGAGGCCGCGCGCGCTTACTCGACCGTCCACGAGGGCGCCGTCTACCTGCACCTCGGGCGCTCCTATCTCGTGCGCGAGCTCGACCCGGGTGCCCGCCGGGTGTTGCTGGAGTCGTTTGCGGGCGATTACTTCACCCAGGCCAAGCGCGAGAGCGCGACCTATATCGAGCGCCTGCACGAGCGCCGGGACGCGCTAGGGGTGAGGCTCTCGTTCGGCGCCGTGGTCTACTCCGAGACCGTGCTGGGCTACCAGCGAAAAGCGCTCCAGGACCACCGCGTGCTCGGCTTCGAAAGCCTGGAGCTGCCGACCGTCGAGTTTTCCACGCGGGCGCTGTGGTACGAGCTCGACGAGTTGATCGGCAGCGGCTCGAGCGCTCAAAACGGGACGCGTACGACCAGCGTGCCCTTCCCGTCCGAGCTGCTCCTAGGCGCACTGCACGCGCTCGAGCACGCCCAGATCGCGGTGTTGCCGATGATCGCGATGTGCGACCGGTGGGACATCGGCGGCCTCTCCACCAACGCGCACCCGCAGACCGGCGGCCCGACGATCTTCATCTACGATGGCCATCCCGGCGGTGTCGGCATCACGCGCCGGGGCTTTGATCAGTTCGAGCGCCTGGTCGCCGACGCGGGGCGGCTGATCGGCGAGTGCCCGTGCGGCTTGGGCTGCCCTTCTTGCGTGCAGTCGCCCAAGTGCGGGAACCTCAACGAGCCGCTCTCAAAGCGCGGCGCGCTCGAGTTGGTGGGCCGCCTCACTTCAAAGGCAGGCTGAAGTTCCCGTACAGCTCCGAGGTGGTGTTGGCGGCGTACCCTGTGATGTCGCCGAACATATTCAGCACGCCCGCGACCGTCGGGTTCAGCGGTGGGTGCCCGGTTTTGGCGAGACCGAGCGCGATCAGCGTCTGGAGCGCGACGCGGAACGCGAGCGGCCCGGGCGTGCCGGCGATCGGGCTGGCCGGCGCAGCGGCGTAGGCCCGGAGCTGAGCCGGCGTGGCCTGGCCCACCACCAGCTCGCTCCCGGCGATTCCGACCCTCGCCGGATTGCGGGCCTTCCTGCTCTCGTAGAAGCCGGCACCGATGGGCTTGAGCGCCTTGACGTCCTTGCCGAGCGTGCGCTGCGCCGCCGCCGGGTCCCGAACCTGGGCGCGAAAGGCTGCAGCTCCCCCCGGGGCGTAATCGACTTCGGCATCGCCAGTGAACTGCGAGACGATGTCCCTGTTGAGGTCGATGCCCGCCTGCGCGCCTTGCTTGATCAGCTTGGAGTAGGCGGCCGGGTTGACCGCCTGAGCGGCCTCTTCGCCGAACCCGATCAGATGTGAGAGCTGCTTGATGCCGACGGCCACGGGCGCTTGGGCGTCCGCGCTCGGGGCTGTTGCCCCCACGGGTAGTGGAAGCTGATTGGCGCTGAGCTTGGCGCCAGAGGTGTCGATCCGGTAGCTGGCGGTGATGCCCGTGTCGGCGACGCTCAGCGCCAACGCATAGGAGCGAATCGCCGCGACCCACGGGACCAGGCGCGCCTTGGCCGCCGACGGCTTCGCGAGGACTCCCGAAAGACTGCCGTAGACCTGGAGCAGTGCGTTCTGTGGCAGACCGGCGACCGCGTGCGCGTAAGCGGAATCGCTGAGGCCGCCGTTGTGGGCGTGGGTGTCGAGTGCGCTCTTGACGTCGGCGAGGGAATCGGAGATCACCAAGTTGGCTCCGTCGATCGCGGCTGCCGTCGAACCCCTCTGATAGAGCTTTGCCCCGTCGTAGGTCCCCGTGCTCTGCGTGCCCTTGCGCCCGATCAGCGCGGCCAGCTTGCCGGCATCCCTGGACACGAACGCGAACACGAAGCGCCTTGTCGAGGTCTTCGAGAACACCGAGGGGTTGAAAGCCGCCAGCGCGATCGGGTTGCCGAGCAATGGCTTGATGTCACGGTCGAAGTTGACCCCGCTGCTGGCGGTGAAGGAGCTCCCGAGCGCCGCCAGGGCGACCTTGGCGGCAGGGAAGCGGGCGATGAAGCCATTCGCGTTCTGGTACGCAGGGCCGTTCGGATCTGTCGCGGCCATAATCACGAGCGGTGAGCCGGCGGGCAAATACGACAGCTCGGTGGCGCGCGGGCTGTTCGCCGAGGACGACGAGGAGCCGCAGCCCGCAAGCACCAGGGCTCCCGCTCCCAGTATCGACAACAGCACGAGCGCGCGACGCATCGCCTCAGACAATACCCGCCCCTGCAAGCACTACTCGCCCCTCCCGCAAGCGCACTACCACTCCCGCAAGCGCTACTCGGCCCCCCGCAAGCCGCCAAGAGGCAGGCTCAGCCTCACTTCAAAGCCAGCGCGAAGTTCCCGTACAGGCTCGAGGTGTTGTTGGCGGCGTACCCGGTGATGTCGCCGAACATGTTCAGCAGCCCAGCGATCATCGGGTTCAGCGGCTGGCTCTGGTGGGCTTGAGACAGGCCGAGCGCGACCACCGTCTTGAGCGCGACGCGGAACGCGAGCGGCCCGGGCGTGCCCGCGATCGGGCTCGCCGGCGCGCCGGCGAAGATCCGAAGCTGGGCCGGCGTGCCTTGGCCCACCACCAGCTCGCTCCCGACGATTCCGACCCTTGCCGGATTGCGGGCCTTCTTGCTCATGTAGAAGCCGCCACCGATGGGCTTCAGCTCCGTGTCCTTGGCGAGCGTGCGCCGCGCCGCCGCGGGATCATGGACCTGGGCGCGAAAGGGAGCTCCTCCTCCCGGAGCGAAATCGAGCTCGCCGTCGCCGGTGAACTGCGAGACGATGTCCTTGTTGAGGTCGATGCCCTGCTGCGCGACTTGCTTGGTCAGCTTGGCGTAACCGGCCGGGTCGACCGCCTGGCCGGCGGCTTCGCCGAACGCGATCACATGCGAGAGCTGCTTGATGCCAGCGGCCGCCGGCGCCTGCTCGTCCACGCTCGGGGCCGTTGTCCCCAGCGGCAGCGGGAGCTGGGCGGCACTGAGCTTGCCGGCGGTCGTGTCGATCCGGTAGCTGGCGGTGATGCCCGTGTGGGCGACGCTCAGCGTCACCGCGTAGGAGCGAATTGCCGCAACCCACGGAATCAGGCGCGCCTTGGCCGCGGACGGTTGCGCGAGGGCTCGCGTGAGGTTGCCGAAGATCGTAAACGCGGAGTTGCGCGGCAGGCCGCCGAGCGTCTTGTCGTAGGTGGCCGCAGCGATGCCCTGCTGATGGGCATGGACGTCGAGTGCGCCCTTGAGGTCAGCGACGGATCGGGACAGCACCAGTGTCGCCCCGCCGACCGCAAGCGCGAGCGGACCGACCTGATAGAGCTTCGCGCCGTCGTAGCCCCCGGCGCTGCGCAGTCCAGGAATGCCACGCACCAGTTTGTCCAGCTTGGCGGCGTCCTTGGCCACGAACGCGAGCAGGAAGGCCTTGTGCGACGTGGTGGGAGCTGCCGCCGCGCCGATGGCGAGCGGATTGCCGAGCAGTGGCTTGATCTGCGTGGCCAGGTTGGCGTACTGCCCGAGGCCCTTCTGGGCAAGCGCACTCTGGAGCGCCGCGAGACCGCCACGGCCGGATGGGACGTGGGCGCCGAACGCACGGGCGTTCTGGGCGGCGGGGCCGGTCTGAGCGGTCGAGATCAATGCCACCACCGGCGAGCCGGCGGCGAAGTAGGACAGCGCCGTGTCACGTGGGGAGGCCGAGGAGGCCGAGGACGAAGAGCCGCAGCCCGCGAGCGCAAGGGCGGCCACCGCCGTTACCAGGACGACGGCTGACACGAGCGCGCGACGCGTTCGAGTAGGAGCGTATCCGCTGCGGCGGTCCGCGTGCCTCCCGTTGCTCCGCTTGCGCACTTCTCGCGGACGTAACGGCGTCCCGGCGCGCATGACTGCGCGCGGTGCACCCGCGGGTGCACCGCGAGGGATCCCCCGCTCATTCGCTCATTCGTGCGCGATCGCGCCCAGCACGTCGATCCGCGCCGCTCTCGCCGCCGGCGCCACCGCCGCCAGCACCCCCGCGAGCAGTCCCACCGCCAGCAGGCCCACCACCTGAGCCCACGGGACCGCGAATACCACCCCCTCGCTGCTCAGTGCGCGGGTGACGATCCAGGCGAGGAACAGCCCGAGCAGGACGCCGACGACAGAACCGAGCGCCGCGGTCATCACGCTCTCGTCGCGGATCAGGATCCGGGCCTGGCGCGATGTCATCCCGAGCGCGCGCAGCATCCCGAGCTCACGCGTCCGTTCGTGGATCGATAGCGTCAGCGTGTTGACGATCCCGAGCAGCGCCATTAGCACGCTCATCGCCAGCAGCGCGTAGAACAGGAGCAGGATGCTGTTCACGCGCCCGGATACCGTGCTGCGAAGCTGGTTCTCCGACCGTGCCACGACGCCCGGGAAGGCGCTCAAGTCCTGGTTCAGCGCCGAGGCGGCTTGCGCTCGGTTGGCACCCGGGGCGAGCTTGACGAACACCTCCTGCAGGCGCGTCTGATGAAAGATCGTGTCGAAGGACTCGATCGGCAGCGCAAAGCCGCCCAGCAGCGCGCGGTCGGCATAGATCCCGCGGACGGTGAGGGTGATCCGGCGGCCGGTCTCCGTTCTGAGGCTGGCCTGATCGCCGACCTTCAGATGGGCGCTGCGCGCGGTGTCCTGCTCGACGATCGTGTCCGCAGGCGTCAGGTCCTCCAGCGTTGCCCGCGACCCGTCGATCCAGTGAAAGCGGTAGACACTTCCAATCGTCGTCGGGTCAAAGCCCTCCGCCGTCACCTCTCCCGCACCGGCCAGATGGGCGCTCGCGGTCTTCAGGCTGGAGATGGCGAGCAGGCCCGGCACGCCCGCCACCGCGCGCGCGCTGGCAGCCGGGATCGAGCTGGTTCCGTCTTGGCTCTCGACCGTGAAGTCCCCGAGGAACGTTTGCTTGATGATCGCGCTGGTCGACGCGCGCAAGCCGCTCGCGTAGACGGTCACGAACAGCACGAGCGCGAGGCCGATCATCAGCGAGGAGGCGCTGACCGCCGTGCGGCCGGGGTTGCGAGTGGCGTTCTCACGCGCGAGCCGGCCGAGGATCCGGCCCCTGCGCTCCAGCGGCCAAGCGATCACGGCGGTGAGGCGGCGAACGGTCAGCGGGGTCGTGAGGACGATCGCCAGCACGAGCAGCACGGCCCCCACGGCGCTGGCTTCCAGGCGCGCTCCGGTCGAGCCCGAGCTGAGGAACACGAGCGCCAGTCCCGCGATTCCCAGCACCGCGGCCGCCAGGGCTGTCGGCCACGTTCGGCGCGCTGCCGGCGTGCTCGGCGCCGCGCTCTCGCGCAGCGCCTCCAACGGCGCGACGCGCGTCGCACGCAGCGCCGGCACCAGGCCCGCCGCGACCGTCACGAGCACTCCCACACCCAGTCCCACGACGATTGTGCGTGCCTCCAGGACCAGACCGGTGGAGGGAAGCTCGAACCCGGCCCCGCTCAGCAAGGCCCGGATCGCGCCGGCTGCGAGCAAGCCTCCCCCGAGTCCGGCGAGCGATGCGAGCGCGCCGATTGCGGCAGCTTCGATCAGCACCGAAGCGAGGACCTGGCGGCGAACGGCCCCCAGCGCGCGCAGCAGCGCGAACTCCCGCGAGCGCTGCGCGATCGTGATCGAGAAGGTGTTGAAGATCACGAACGCGCCGACGAACACAGCGATCAGCCCGAACGCGAGCAGCCCGTCGGTGAGGATCTGAAGCTGGCTGGACAGCCGCCCCGCGTCGCTGTCGACCTGGGCCTGCGCGGTTCGCGCGACGAGCTCGGGGGAGAGCAGGGGTCCGATCTCTGCCAGGAGTGTGCTACGGGAGGCGCCCTTGGCGCCCGCGACGAAGATCAGGTCGACCCGCCCCTGCTTTCCGTACAGGATGCGAGCCGTCGAGAGATCGAACATCGCAAAGCTCGCGCCGCCCAGCGACGCACCGCCGAGCGCCACGATCCCTGATACCTTGAAGCGCTGCACCGGTTCGCCAGTGACGATCGGGATCTGGTCCCCGACGCGGTATCCCTGGCTGTTGGCCGTCGCTTGATCGATCGCTACCTCGTGTGGGCCTCGCGGCCGCTCACCTTTGACGAAGCTCATGCCCGTGAAGGGAGGCGGCATGTAGGAGACCGCGAGCGTGGGGGATCCAGTGGTCTTGAGCACCTGGCCGTGGCGCCCGACGATCGTCGCGACATCGGAGATCTGGCCGTAGGCCGCCTTCACGCCGGGCAGCCTGCGGATCTTCGCAACCAGCGCGGTGTGCGTGACCGCTGGTGCGCCGGAGGGCGAGGACGTGTTCTCCCGGCTGGAGACGATCAAGTCCGCCCCCCCGGCGGTGTCGCTGAAGAGCTGATGGAAGGCGGCGCCGATCGTGTCCGTGAAGACGAACGTCCCGCAGATCATCGAGACCCCGACGAACACCGCCAGCGCTGAGAGCGCCACGCGCCGGCGCCGGGCGATCAGGTTGCGCAGCGAGAACTGGAGTATCGGGTAGTGCTCGGGTGACAGCGCCGGCCGCCTGCTTTTGAGCAAGGCGGGCAGCGGCAGCCTGCGTTTGAGCAAGGCGGGCAGCGGCAGCCTGCGTTTGAGCAAGGCGGGCAGCGCTCGCCGCGTTGGGGACGGCGCGGGCGCCGGTTTCCGCCCTGCGAGGAACGCCCGCCGCGATCGCCAGCGGTGCAGGAAGGCGCGCATTCAGCGCAGGGCCTTCAGGGTGTCGAGGATCTCCGGGGCCGAGAGCCGGCTCTCCTCCTTTGTCACTTGGCCGTCGCCGAGGAACACGAGCCTGTCAGCCTGAGCCGCGGCGACCGGATCGTGAGTGACGATCGCGACCGTCTGCCCGAGGTCGTCGACTGACATGCGGAGCATCGAGAGGACGTTCTCGCTCGCAGCGGAGTCGAGGTTCCCGGTGGGCTCGTCGGCGAAGATGATCGCCGGCTTGCTCATCAGCGCCCTCGTCAGCGCGACGCGCTGCTGCTCGCCGCCGGAGAGCTCGGCGGGCCGGTGCCCGCGGCGATGGCGTAGGCCGAAGGCGCCCAGCAGCCGCTCGAGCCACTCGCTGTCGATCTCCTCCCCGGCGATCCGCAGCGGCAGCACGATGTTCTGCTCGGCGCTGAGCACCGGTAGGAGGTTGAACGACTGAAAGACGAAGCCGACGCGTGAGCGGCGAAGCCGGGTGAGCTCGTTGTCGTCGAGGCCGGTCAGCTTGCTGGCGCCAATCCACACCTCACCCGCCGTCGGCCGGTCGAGGCCCGCGAGCAGGTGCATGAGCGTGGACTTCCCTGAGCCCGAAGGTCCCATGATCGCGGTGAAGCTGCCCGGGGCCAGCTCGATGCTCACCCCGCGCAGCGCATCGACCGCCGCTGCGCCCTCGCCGAAGCGCTTGAAGAGGTCCTGGCCGGCGACCACCGGACCATCCACGCTCGTCCACACAGACTCGCAGCCTAGCCGGATTGCGCGCCGGGTTGCGCAATGCGGCGATGGCGATCTGGGGTTTCGGAACTGGTGGCGCGCTTTCCGGGAGCGGGCGGCGCTGGTGCGCCCAGCCCCTACCCAGCGCCACCGCGGGCCGCTAGCATCGCTCGGCCAGGGCGAGATAGCTCAGCTGGTAGAGCACACGACTGAAAATCGTGGTGTCCCCGGTTCGAGTCCGGGTCTCGCCATCTCTAGAAATTCCTGGTAACCGGCCACTTTCGGATCGAGCTGGGAGATTCCTACGAGGCTCTTTTGGGCCCGTAAATCGCGAAGTCAGCATTAACGGGTCCAATTGAGCAGACAACAACGCCCAATCTGGACGTCACGTGTGCTGAGGCTGCTTCTCGGAGCGGCCGGACGGGGTCTGTGCCCTCGGTCGAGCGGCGTCACGATCGCCACATCGAAACGCGTCGCAGGCGGCGCGCCGTGAGCGACCGGCTGGCGTGGCTGGAGCAGTGGTGCCCTGAGTGTCGAGCGGCACCGGGGGCGCGCTGCAGCCGCTGGCATTGGGGCGCGCCACGACGCTCGTCACCCCGCGCACCACGCCGGACGGGGAGAGCGTCGCGGTCCGGCTGATTGAGGCGCTGCTGGAGCGGGCGGTCGCGATGTCGCGCACGCACGCCGACACGATGCCAGACGAGGCCGCCGCGCTGTCGGTGCTCGCGCTCGCCGATCTCCACGACGCCGCCGAGCATGCCGGCGCGCCTTGGACGCTGCTGCTGGACGAGTTCGGTGCGGTGATCGAGATGGCCGCACAGCTCGGCGTTGCGATCCTGCAGCGCGGCCGCTCACACGGAGGGCAGGTGATTGTGATCACCCAATCGGCGGCGGACATCGACGCTCTGACCCAGAAACCCGGGCTGCTCGTGAGCCTGACCGACAACTTCGCCGGGGTCGTCGCTCACCGCCAGAACTCCCCCGAGTCGCGGGACTGGCTGGCGAAGCTGATGGGCACCCGCGCGCTGTGGCAGAGCACCAGCCAGACCAGCGGCCAGGCAACGCCGCGCGCCACGGCGTGCTCGCGCGAAGGCTCGTTACGGAGCCCTCGGTTCGGTCGTCGCGGCGGTCGCGGGCGCGATCCCGCGGGCGTGCAGGCGTGGCGGCAGGGCGCGGAGGGTGCGTGAGATCGCGACCGCGAGAGCGCTCGCGTGGCGTCTTCACCGCAGCCATGTGGTCGTGTTGCACGACCGCCGGATCCCGGGCCGCGGGCGCGCGAACATCGACCACATCGCGATCGGACCCGGCGGGGTGACCGTGATCGACAGCAAAAGCAGCCGCGGAACGGTCCAGCTCGGAAGCGCCGGGAGCATCCAACGCCACCAGGTGCTGCTCATCAACGGCCGTGACCGCACCAGGCAGCTCGAGGCGCTCGAGCGACAGATCACCCGCGTCGCTGCCACCCTGCAACGCCACGGCGTCGGTGACATCGACGTGCACGGCGCGCTGTGCTTCCCGTTCATGCGCCGCCCGTGGCTTCACGCCAACCGTGCGCGCAACGGGGTGATCACCGTCGATCCGGCGCATATCGCGAAGCTCGCCAACCGAGCCGGGCGCTTGCTCCCGGCCGAGATCGAGCAGCTCGCGGACACGCTCGCCACAGCGTTCCCACCGGCTGCCTGACCCCAAGGACCGGCGCATCGGCGGCGTGTCAGCTCTGCACCGACAGGCGGAGCACCGCGACCTGCGGCGGCAGCGTCGGTGCCCCAGCGAGGCGATGGTCGTCAGTCAGCAAGCTGGCGTCAAGACGCTCCGCCAGCGCGACGTACAGCGCGTCGGCAGCGGTGAGGTTGTGGCGATATCGCCACGCGTCAGCAACCAGCGGCGCGACCGACGCATGATGAAGATGCCATGAGGCGAGCCGGCTCACCGCGGCGGTCGCCTGCGATTCCGTGAGCCGCTCCTCGATCAGGAACTGTCGCCTGAGCACGCCGAGGACCTCCGCGTAGAAATGCTCGGGAACCCAGCCGACCGCCCCGACCGGCAGGAGCCTGGCGAGCGCTCTGCCTCGGCGGGTACCCGCGACGATCTCAACGCCGGCTGAGGCGTCGATCACGACCGCGGTCACGCCGCGGCGTCAGCCCGCAGCGCGCGCAACGCGCGGGCGGCGTCAACACTGTCAAGCTCAGGCTCGGGCCCTGAGAGCAG
>JAABUX010006812.1_pt1 | contig 13552 bp, 9 predicted proteins | sample 5561851 | NCBI WGS metagenome assembly JAABUX01 (sample SAMN10711883, study PRJNA513361) | rock metagenome | isolation source: Antarctica rocks | place: Antarctica: Victoria Land, Richard Nunatak red sandstone | collected 2016-01-03 | reverse complement strand
GCTGCCATCGGTGCTGCCCACCCAGACGCTGCTCGCGCTCTCCGCGCCCCGTCCGTCGCTCATCTTGACGACCATGGGGGGCGGAGTATGGGAGCAGGCGGCAACGGGGCGCTGGCGGGACATGAGCGTGGGACTGCCGGAGCGCCATGCCATGGCGCTTGTCGCGTTGCCGCGGAGCGCGCCAATTGTGCTCTACGCGGGCACCATGGGGGACGGGGTGTACGTGAAGCAAGGAGGCGCGGCCTGGCAACCTCTCGGGCGCGGCTTGACGGGCGTGGACAATACAATCCTGGCGCTGGCTGCTACAGCGGAACCCCACGACGTCTTGCTTGCCGGGACGGCGTCCGGCGTCTTTCGCTACGTGGCGACGCGCCAGGCCGGTGGCCGCCGCACGCGTATACCTCTCCTCCAGCACTCATGATGACAAAACGTTCGCGAAGATGTGTTGCAGGCCGGCCACGGCGCCATCCCAGGTAAAGTGGGCGGCCTGGGCGCGTCCACGCACGGAGAGGTCGGCCCGCAGGTCGGCGTCGTGCGAGATGCGGACCAGCGCGCCGGCCCAGCCCTCGACGTCGTCGGGGTCCAGCAGCAGCGCGGCGTCGCCGACGACCTCGGGCAGCGACGAGGCGTCGGCGCAGAGCACGGGCGTGCCCGCGGCCATCGCCTCCAGCGGCGTCAGGCCAAAGCCTTCGTAGCGGCTGGGGAACGCAAAAGCGGCCGCCGCGGCGTAGATGACCCTTTTCTCGTCGTCGGCGACCCACTCGACGAACCGCACCGCGGCGCCAAGGTCGAGTCGCCTCGCCTCGTCGCGCGGATCGGGGAAGCGACCGCCGCTACGCGCCACCACCACCAGCGGGAGGGTCTGCTGCCCACGGTCGCGCGCCACGCGCAAGGCCCGCAGCAGGACGGGGATGTTCTTGCGCGGGTCGTTGCCGCCGAGGTAGAGAATGAACCGCTCCGGCAGGTCGTGGCGGACGCGCAGGGCGGCGATCTCCCGCGCGGGGACCGGGATGCTATAGGCCGGGTCGACGCCGAGGCGGATGACGTGGATGCGCTCGGCTGGCACGTCGAGCAGGCGCGCGATGTCGCCGGCCGAGTGCCGCGAATCGGTCACCACGGCGTCCGCGCGTCGTGTCGCCGCGCTGACCAACGCGAAGTACGCTTTGAGGGCGGCGGACGGCGCGTACTCCGGTAGCAATAAGGGTACAAGGTCGTGGATGGTCACGACCGTGCGCGTCCCGGCCGCCAGGGGCAGACTGAAGTAGGGCGCGTAGAGCAGGTCGGCGCCGAGACGCGCGGCCACCGCCGGCAACATCGCTTGCTCCCACAGCACCTTTTCCAGGTTATCCGAGCGCCGCAATAGGCCCGTCCGCAGGGGGATGTATGGGCAGACCCCCGCATAGGCCGCCGCGTGCTCCGCGTGGCCGACGATGGTGTAGCGCGGGGCACCCCTCACGCCCGGCCCCTCTCCCGTGCGCGGGTGAGGGGAGACGCCCTCACCCCCGACCCATGACGACTGGCCCCTTGACCCTAGCCGCGGGCCAACGGTCCAGCGTGCTCTCCCTGTGCGCGGGAGAGGGGCACCCCTCACCCCCGACCCCTCTCCCGTGCGCGGGAGAGGGGAGGAACTGTCTTGCTCCCCCTCTCCCCGTGAGGGAGAGGGGGTCAGGGGGTGAGGAGTGGTGAGCCGCACCAGCACTTCGCGGGTGTAGACGCCGGTGCCGCTGTGAGGATAGTCCAGGAACAACCCGTTGACCAGGACGAGAGGACCACTCACGCCGTCACGCGTCGTGAACTGCTATCACTCCGCTCGCCCGCGCACGGGAGAGGGGTTGGGGGTGAGGGGCACCCTTGGCTCCCCTCGCCCGCGGTCGAGAGAGGGGTTGGGGGTGAGGGTCGGGGTGAGGGCAGGCCCGCCGCCTCGCGTAGCGCGGCGAGCACGCTAGCCGCGCTAGCTTCCCAGCTATAGCGTTGTGCTTGCGGCGGCCCGCGCCGCGTCAAGTCCGCACGCAGCTCATCGTCTTCCATCGCTCGGCTAATGGTCATGGCAAGGCCGTCGACGTCGTAGGGATCGGCCAGCAACGCGGCGTCGCCCACGATCTCGGGCAAAGAGGACGTGTTGGAGCACACTACTACCGTGCCGCAGGCCAGCGCCTCCAGCGGCGGCAGGCCGAATCCCTCGTAGAGGGAGGGATAGACCATCACGTCGGCCAGGTTGTAGAGCGCCAGCAGGTCGTGGTCGTCGGGGCCGCGCATGAAGCGCACCTGTGAGCCAAGGCGCAGCCGCTCTACGGCGGCATAGATCGGCTCGTAGAGCCAGCCCTCGCGGCCGGCCACGACCAGCGGCACGGTGTCGCCGCGGTCGCGCAGCAGGGCCAGCGCCTCCAACAGCCGCACCAGGTTCTTGCGCGGCTCCAGGGTGCCCACGGCCAGGACGAAGCGCCGCGGCAGGTCCAGTCGCGCTCGCTCGGACGCGCGCCAGGCCTCATCGCCGACCGGTCGAAACAGGCGGTCCACGGCGTTACCTGCCACGCGCACCCGCTCGGGCGGCACGTCAAGCAGTTGCGTCAGGTCAGTCTTGGTGTGCTCCGAGACGGCCATGACCAGCCGCGCGCGCTTCAGCGACCAGGGTATGGCGCGCAGCAGGTGCCGGCGCAGTTTGGGGAACGCGCAGTCGGGGACGGTGATAAAGCCCAGGTCGTGGATGGTGGGGACACCGGGGGCATAGGCCAGACGCGGCAGCAGGAAATCGGGGTTGTAGAACACGTCCAGGCGCGGGGCCAGCAGGTCGGGCGGCAAGGGCAGGCGCGCGCGCTGCCAGGCGATCCAGAGCCAGCGCTCGGAGATCGGCAACGTGACCCGGCGCTCGTGCGCGAAACGAGGCAGCGGGCCGGCGTACGCTGTGGCGTTGGGACGCGGCCCCACGCCGAGCACGTAGTCGCGGGTATCTCGCGCCGCCAGCGCGCCCAGCACGCCGCGCGCGTAGCGGCCAATCCCGGCGCGCTGGTTCACGGCCGCCGCGACATCTATCCCGATGCGCACCTAATCCTCATCCATGATAGCTCGTGCAGTTTCACTACGATAACGTGCCGCGCCTCATGGCTGCCTCAAGACATGTCAGTGTCCGTGGTTTGCCAGGCGCCTTGGGTCAGCAGGCCGTGCCGTGCTAGCGGACGCGCGCCAGAGTCGCGCCCGTTCCTGTCTTGGCGCCCGGTCCACCACTAGTAGGGGTCGGGCCGCTCGATCCGTCGTCATCGGCCTGCTTCACCGTGGCAGGCGGCGCGCTACGCGCCTTATCGCTGAGGGTATAGAGCAGGAAGCCGAAGACCGCGATGCTGAGGTAACTGATGACACGGTCGAGCACGGCCACCGCCGCGCCGGCTTCTTTGCCTCCCTGCACACCCAGCAAGACCAGCACGGCAATGATAAACGGCTCCACGAAGCCCAGTCCTCCCGGCGTCAAGGGCAGGGTCGTCAGCACCGACGAACCCAGAGCCAGGAAGATCGCCGCGGATAGGCCGATCCGGCCGCCCTCCAGCACGTTGAGAGAGGCCAGGATACAGGTCAGGCGCGCCCCTTCGAGCAGCCAGATCACGACGGTCTGCCCCACCAGCGACGGCGCTTCATGTCCGAACGAACTAACGGCGCCATGCCGGAAGTGGTTGTAGATCGTGTGGAAGCGGTGCGGTAGCACGCGCAAGACGCTGTCGCCCGCTCGCCAGATCACGAGCAGGAAGCCGCCCGCGACCAGCGCCAGGACCAGGCCAAAGCCGAGCGCGGGAACAATCTTGGACCCGGCGTCGCCGCCCGAGAATAGCTTGGATTGGAAGGTCAGGAACGCCGCGACCAGCAACAAGGGGAAGAGCACCACGAGGTCGAGGATGCGCTCGGCCAGGACCGTACCCACGCTGCGCGACATGGACACCCCGAGCCAGCGGCGCGCCAGAAAGGCGCGGTAGACATCGCCCAGCTTGGCCGGCACGACGACGTTGGCGAACCAGGAGAGGTAGAGGATCTGCGTCAGGTCCCAGGTGGGGTAGTGGTCGATCTTTTGCTGCAGGGCGCCATGGTTGGCGTTGTGCATCAGGCGCCGCCAACGGTGGGTGCGGATGGGGAACGAAATGTAGTAGGAGACGAAGGCTAGCAGGAAGAAGAGGATATTGGCGTGCCGCAAGGTCTGCCACGTCTTGGCCGGATCGATGCCCGACTTGGCGATGGCGAAGACGAGGATGGCCACGGCAATGCCAAACGAGGCCAGCGTCCGCCAGTCGCCCAGGCGCTTGCCGATGGCAACCTGCTGCGGTACCTCCTCTTCCAACTGCTCCTCTTCGGCGACCTCCGTGGGCGCCAGGTCCATCGCGCGCGCCTCCTCGGGCGTGAGGTGAACGTGCTCACTGGATCCGGGCGCCGTACCGTCCCCGCCCTTCCGCGCGCCGCCACTGTCGGGCTTCAACTCGGCCATGTGTTCTTGAACCTCCTCCGTACAGTTGCCAGTTGTCAGTTGTCAGTTGTCAGCATTGCCGCGCCGTAGCGCGTTTTGGGAATAGCAGGCCACTGCCGCGGCCGCCGCGTCGTCCATAAGGACTGAGATGGCTCGGTTGCCAATGGACGACTGGCAACTGGCGACTGGTAACTTTCCACTCGGACGGCTACCGTGGCGAGGCCGATTACCAGGGCCAGTTGCGCCTCCATGGCATGGACGAAGATGTTGTCGAAGTTGTTGTGCACGGTAACCGTCGTCAGCACCCCGATCGTGCCCAGGGCGATCGTGCGCGCCAGGGGCGTCGGGGCGCGGCGATAGAGGCGCACGGCGATCACGAACGCGCTCACCAGCACGACGAGGAAGGCCGCCAGCCCGACGATGCCGCCCTCAGCGGCGATGTTGATGTAGTAGTTGTGGGCGTGGCCCAGCGGAGGGTCCCACGGGCCGAGCTGCTGATAGTGTGGGTACGCGGCAGGATAGTTACCGGGGCCGACACCAAGAATAGGGTGGTCCGCGAACATGGCCAGACCCGACAACTGATGGGCCAGCCGTTCGGCCGCCGCCCAGTTGGCCGGGGTCGGCGCGGAGACGTCGATATTAGCCACGCCGAAAGCCTCGGCAATCGGATCGATCACCGTGCCCGGCACAACGCCCACGACGCCTCCCGCGATCAGAGCGACCAGCGCGGCCACGGCCGCACCGACGAGCGGGCGCACGCGCGGCGTCGTGATGGACAGCATGACCGCGCCGGCAATGATCGTGGCCAGCAGCGCGCCGCGCGACACCGAGAGCAACAGGGCCGCCGCCACGGCGACCAGGGCAGGGCGTGTCAGCCGTCCGACCAGCGGCACGTTAGTGATCACGGCGGCCATCAACAGAGGAAGGGTGAAGTTGAGGTAGCCGGCATAGGGGTTGGGCTGCTCGAACGTCCCGCTGGAGCGTAGTGCGCCGCCGCGCAGGAACGCCGCTGGCCCGAAGTGGACGGTGCTCTGCAGGATGCCCAGCAGGGCCTGCGAGAACGCGGCCAGTACCACAAATAGCAACAGGCGCCGGAACTTGGCCGGCGTGTCGACGTACACCAACACCAGGACGTAGACCAGGATTTCTTCGGCCAGCTTGAGCAACTCTTTGATGCTGCTCTTGAGATCCGTCGCTTGCGAGGTCGACACGATCAGCGCCGCGGCGAAGATGAAAAGCGGCGTCATCCACCAGCTCCAGCGGATCGGCAACAACCGGCCCTCGATCGCGCTGCGGGCGAAAAAGGCCAGGCCGCCCAACAGGGCCAGCACCTCGGTCAGCGTCGCGTTGAGACCGCCCAGCGACACGTCGTGGATCGACCCGTAGGGCACGGTGAAGACCAGCAGGTAGACCGCGATGACGGGGTGCGCCAGCACGATTGCGGCCAGCACGCCTCCGCCCAGGACGGACAGCGCCAGCGTGGGCGGCGCAAACACGGCGAGCAGCGCAAAGACCACGCTCAGGAGAATCAGGCCATAGGGGCGTTGGCCGCGGACAGGCGTCGTCAGATCGGAAGGCATCGCGAGGGCGCGACGTACACCGGGCAGGCTTATGGCCATGGAACGACCCTCACCACTATCGTGACCCTCACCACTATCGTGACCGTCACCTGACCGCCTGCTCCGCGGCAAATGCGCGCTCGAACCAGGCGGCAGTGCGGCGCAGCCCGTCCTCCAGCCCAACTCGCGGTTCCCAGTGCAGGATGGCGCGGGATTTTGAGATGTCGGGACGCCGCCGCGTCGGGTCGTCGCTGGGCAAGGGACGGTAGTCGCGCCCCCGTTCGCGCCCGAAGAGGCGCTCGATCACGTCGGCGAAGTCGTTGATGGTGTACTCGTCGGGGTTGCCCAAGTTGAACACCTCGCCCGGCGTGCCGGCGCCGAACATGGCCGCTTCGATGCCGCGCACCAGGTCGTCGACGTAGCAGAAGGAGCGCGTCTGCGTCCCATCGCCGTAGACCGTCAGCGGCTCGCCGCGCAGGGCCTGCGTGAGCAGATTCGGAACGACCCGCCCGTCGCTGGGCCGGCTGTGCGGCCCATAGGTGTTAAAGATGCGCACGATGCGGACATCGAGATCCAGCGCGCGGCGGTACTGCATCACCAGCGCCTCACCGAAGCGTTTGGCCTCGTCGTAGACCGAGCGCACGCCGTTGGGATTGACGTTGCCCCAGTAGTCCTCGCGCTGCGGGTGGACCAGGGGATCGCCGTAGACCTCCGAGGTCGAGGCGAACAGGAAGCGCGCCCCGGTCCGGGCGGCCAGATCGAGCAAGTGGCGCGTGCCCTCGCTGTTGACCAGCATGGTCTCCAGAGGCAGCCGGAAGTAGTCGGGCGGGCTGGCCGGACTGGCCAGGTGGAAAATGACGTCTACGTCGGACACCGCCGCCGCGTCGAGCGGGCGCGTCACGTCGTGGTGCAGCAAGCGGAAGTCCGCGTCGTCGCGGCACGCGCGCACGTTGTCCTCCACGCCGGTCACGAAGTTGTCCACGCACAGCACATCGTAGCCCTGGTCGAGCAATGACCGGCACAGGTGAGAGCCGATGAAGCCGGCCCCCCCGGCGACGAGCGCGCGTCCCCGGCGTCCTCGTCGCGCCGTCCCTGCCGTTTCCTCCGTTTCCGCCGCCACTCCCATCACTCCACGATCCACCGGTCGACGTCGCGGCCGTAGGACAGCAGGTCGCCGTCGCCGAAGAAGAGACTGATTTCATGGGCGGCCGACTCGGGCGAATCCGAGCCGTGGATCAGGTTGCGGCCGATCTCGATGGCGTAGTCGCCGCGGATCGTGCCGGGCGCGGCCTCGGCGGCATTGGTGGCGCCCATGGTGGTGCGGATCACGGAGACGGCGTTGGGGCCCTCGAACGCGGCCACGGCCACGGGGCCGGAGGTGATATAGGACACCAAACCCTCGTAGAAGCCCTTGCCCTTGTGAACGCCGTAGTGCTGCTCGGCTAGCTCACGCGACACCTGCATCAGCTTAAGGCCCACGATCTTGAGGCCGCGCTGCTCCAGCCGGCCAAGGATGCTCATGCTCAGGCCGCGCTGCACGCCGTCGGGCTTGACGATGACGAGTGATCGTTGTACGTCGGTACTCATTTTTAGCCTTTAGTCATTAGCTGTTAGCCATTAGTAATTAGCCGTTAGCCGTTAGCCTTTAGCAATGTTGGGGCGCTCATTACATTAGTCCCGCTTGCCGCGCCTCGTTCCCACTGTCGCGGCAGCGCCGAGCTAAAGGCTAATTACTAATGGCTAATTGCTAACGGCTACATAGCTCATCGCTTAACAGTGTAGCAAGTCCGCGAATACGTCTTCCGTGTCGTAGGGGCCGATCACCGCCAGACGGAGGTAGTCGTCGCGGAATAAGGCGTCGGCAAGTTCCCCGATATCCTGCGCCGTGACGGCCTCGACCCGCGCCAGGACCTCGTCGGGTCCCTCGATGGCGCCGTAGAACAACTCCTGGGCGCCGCACCAATTGGCGACGCTCGAGCTGTCCTCCAGGCCCAGCACCAGGCGGCCGCGATAGCCGCGTTTGGCCCGCGCCAGCTCGTCCGCCCGTACGCCCTCGTCGCGCAGGCGGCGCAGCGCGGCCATCACCTCGCGCAGCACGCGCGGCCCTTCCGCCGGCTCCATACCGGCGTAGACCACCAGCATGCCCGTGTCGTCGAAGCGGTCGGCGTAGGAGTGGATATCGTAGACGAGACCCAGGCGTTCCCGGATATCGACGAACAACCGTGAGCTCATCCCGCCGCCCAGGATTGTGTCGAGCAGGTCGAAGGCATAGCGCCGGGGATCGGCGCGCGCGACACCGGGCACGGCCAGGCACAGGTTGGCCTGCTCGGTCTCGCGCCGCTGCAGGCGCACGCGCGGACGGTCAGGCCGGTAGGCGCCCGCCGGGTGCGCCGGGGCGGGACCGCCTTGCCAGTCGCCGAAGGTGCGCTCGACGAGCTCCCGCACCGCGTCCGGGTCGATCCTCCCCGCCACGCTGACCACGGTGTTGGCGGGGGTATAGTGGCGCCGCAGGTAGCGCAGCAGTCCGGCGCGGGTCAGGCCCGCCACGCTCTCGCGCGTCCCGGCCACGTCGCGGCCCAGCGCCTCGCCGGGCCAGATGGTCTCCTCGATCAAGGTATGGACCCACTCCTGCGGCGAATCCATGGCCATGCCCAGCTCTTCGGCCACGACGCGCTTCTCTTTGCGCACCTCGGCCGCCTCGAGGCGGCTATGCAGGATCATATCGCCCAGCAGGTCCACGGCCAGCGGCGTCTCTTCCGCGGCAACCTTGGCCCAGTAGACCGTCGTCTCCTTGTCGGTGCTGGCGTTAATCGCGCCACCGACCTCCTCGATTGTCTCGGAGATTTCCTGCGCCGTGGGCCGCCGCTCCGTGCCCTTGAAGAGCATGTGCTCGAGCAGGTGCGAGCTGCCCGCCTCCCGCTCGTTTTCGTAGCGTGAGCCCGTCGCTACGTACACGGCCATGGTGGCGGAACGCACGTGCTCCATCGGCGCCAGCACCAGGCGCAGCCCATTGGCCAATCGTATCGTCTGATGTTCCATGCAGGCCAACGGCCTCCTCTGCTCTTTTCGATTCAACGCGGCCTGCGACTAAAGTCGCATGGCAAACGACGGCGACTAAAGTCGTTCGAGGGCACGACACTGTCCGTGGCCAAACGCGACCGTCACCTCACCAGCCGGTAACGCCGCAAGAGACACTTCAGTGTCCGTTCCCTTCCATGCGACTTTAGTCGCAGGCGGCCACTCGTCACTAACCACTAGCCACTCGTCACTGCGTGTGCTTCGTAGCCGGCGGCTAGGGTCAGCCGCACGCGCCCGCGCAACGGGGCGCCGTCGAGCGGCGTGTTGTGGCCCTGGGAGAGGAAGCGGGAGGCGTCGACCGTCCACCGCTCGTCGGGGTCGAACACGACGACGTCGGCGGGGCCGCCTATAGTCAAGGTACCGGCTGTGAGCCCGAACAGGCGCGCTGGCCCCACGGTGAGGCGCTCCACCAGCGTGGGTAGAGTGAGGCGACCGTCGTGGACGAGTTGGAGGACCGAGCCCAGCGCCGTCTCAAAGAGCGAGATGCCGAAGGCGGCGTCCTCGTAGCCGCGGCGCTTATCCGCCTCGGCGTGGGGCGCGTGGTCCGTGGCGATACAGGAGATCGTGCCGTCGGCCAGTCCCGCTACGACCGCGGCCACGTCCTCGCTCGTGCGCAGGGGCGGATTGACCTTGCTGCGCGTGTCGTAGGGACGGCCGTCCCAGGGATGGGCGGTAAGGTCCTCGGTCAGCGTGAGGTGGTGCGGCGTGGCCTCGGCGCTGATGGGCAGGCCGCGCCGCCTGGCCTCCCGTACCAACTCCACCGCGCCCATGGTACTGACGTGCGCGATGTGCAGGCGCGTCCGCCCGTCCTGACCGGTCACGCGGCCGGCGTCCCTGCTGTCCAGCGACGCGGCCAGCAAGGCGATGTCGCGCGCGATCATACGCTCCTCGGCCGCGGCCGGCAGACCGGGCAGGCCCAGGCGCGCGGCCACGGCGCCCGCATTCATCACGCCCCCGGCGGCAAGCGTGGGGTCCTCCTCATGCAGCGAGAGCGGCAGGTCGAGCGTCGCGGCGGCCCGCAACGCCTCCCGCATCAGCGCATCGTCCCAGACGGGGTGTCCGTCGTCGGAGAAGGCCACAGCCCCCGCCGCCGCCAGGTCGGCCAGGGGTGCTAGCCGCTCGCCGCTCTGGCCCATACTGAGGGCGGCAATGACATGGAGGTGGAGAGGAGACACGGCGGCAGCCCGCTCACGCGCGGAGCGCACCAGCGCCGGGCTGTCCAGCGGCGGGACGGTGTTGGGCATGCAGCACACCGTGGTGAAGCCTCCCGCCGCCGCCGCCGCCAGTCCCGAGGCCAGCGTCTCTTTGTGCGTCTGGCCGGGGTCGCGCAGGTGGCAGTGCAGGTCCACGAAACCGGGCGCGACGACCAGTCCGGCGGCGTCGACGATCGCGGCGTCATCGGGACGGCCCAGCCAGCGGCCGATCGCCGCGATACTACCCCCCTGGACGAGCACGTCGGCCGTCTCGTCCAGGCCGGAGGCCGGGTCGACCACGCGGCCGCCGGCAATAATGACCGTCCGCGGCGCATCCCTGGAATCCATAGCGTTCATAACGTCCATCATAACGCATTGGGTGCGCCCCGACATTGTGATGGCAAGCGCCGCAAGCCTGCGACTGAAGTCCATAGGAGTGGGCAGGATATGTCGTTATGGTGCGAGAGACGCGACAATTGCACCGCAAATGACGAAAATGACAGGGCGAAAGGGCGAAAGTGGACCGCATCAGTAGCGAAAATGACCGCATTGGCCGCACTTTTCGCCCTTTGGGCAGCCTTTTCTCGACATTGTGCCACAACCCGTCCACTCCTATGGACTGAAGTCGCATGGCAAACGACGGCGACTAAAGTCGCTCGGACGGCCGATCCGGAGACACTTCAGTGTCCGTGGTTTGCCATGCGACTTCAGTCGCAGGCCGCGTCATCACAATCGTGGGGTGCTCCCTAACGCATCACGCCGCTTGACCCTTAGATCAGGCTTCGCTACTATCGACGGTATTGGTGCCCTATGCGTCCCCTACTATAAGACCCACCGACCCATCAGAGGACGGGAGATACCCATGCGCAGGAGCCTGCCGCTACTACTGATCGCCGCCGTCGTCGTCTTCTATAGTGGCGTGGCCGGAGTTGGGATCGCGCCCTACTACGACGCCATCACCAGCTTCGTACACAGCGCAACCGGCGCCTCTGGGGGATCAGGGCAGGCTCCGGACGGAGCGACGCCTCGATCCGAGCAAGGAGGCCATCGCGATCCGCAGGCAGCGGCGACACCGGCGCCAACACTGTCCCCGCGCACTGTCATCGTCACGCCGGGACCCAGCCACGCTCAGCTCACCAAGGCGCGCCTGGCAGCCGAGGTCCAACATGCCGCCGCTTCCAAACAGGCGCCGAAGGGCCGTGTCAATATCTTGATCCTGGGCAGCGACAACGACAAGAAGGCAGCTACGGCGCCGAACCCGGACACGCAGGTCATGATCGTGCTATCCATCGACTCGGACCACCACACGGCGACCATGCTGTCTATCCCGCGCGACTTCTGGGTGCAAATCCCTGGGTACCAGTACAACTATGGACCGTACGGAATCAACGGGCCGGTAGGCTGGAGCAAGATCGACGTGTCGGCGGAGTTGGGCTTGCCCGCCGCGGCCTGCACGGTCGAACGCAACTTCGGCATCCCCATCGACCACTGGATCTGGGTCGGCCTGCAAGGATTCACCAAGGTCATCGACTCGATGGACGGAGTAAACATCGATGTGACCTACCCGGTCCTGGACGACACCTATCCGGATGATTTGAACGGGTCCAGTGATCCGTACGGCTATCGCCGCATTTATATCCCGCCCGGTCCGCAACATCTCGACGGGGCCAACGCGCTGCACTTCGTACGTTCGCGGCACGGGGACGTGCAGGGCGACTTTGCGCGCTCGTCGCGGCAGCAAATCGTGCTGACGCAATTACGACACATGCTCCTGGACCAGGACGGGGCCTCTCTGGTCGCGCTGGCCCCCTCGATCCTGCGCGACCTCCAATCGGAGGTGCGCACCGACCTGGGTAACAGCCTTGATTTCAATACGGCGGTGACGTACTACAGGTTGCTGAAATCGGTCTCCGGCGCCAACCTACACCAGGTCATCCTCGCGCCGCCGACGTACTCGACGGAAGGCATTGGCGAACCGGACTACGACCCTCAGCACGGCGCACCTGGTCAGATAGAAAATACCGTGGCGCCCAACTGGCTCGCGATCAACGCGGAGATCGTGCAGCTCTTCGGCGCTCAGGATACCTCGGCCGACCCCCAGGGCTACTGCAAACAAGTTCCAGGCGCGGCGCAATGACCCTCGGCATCGCGATCCGCTCGCTCATCGCGCTCGCGTTCAGCGCCTGTATCGCTCTCCTGACCTTGCAACGCGCGACCTTGCCTCCACCATCGGCGCTGACCGCCGTTATCAATGTCCCCACTATCGTCGCCGGCCAGGGCCTGTTCATCGCCTCGACGCCGCAACCGGCGGCGACGGCTGTTCCGGGGCATGCCGTTGCCGCCACCCCGACTCCGCGCTCCCGCACCTTCGTGCCGCAGCAGGAGGTGTCGCTCATCCCGAGGGTCGAAGGGCACATCTTTTATGTGACGCCGGGCCAGAACTTAGCTTTTATCGGCGGCCAGTACCGACGGCAACCCATCACGGGGGATAACGTCAGTGTCGCCCCCGCACTCAGCCCCGATGGCTCGCGGTTGGCCTATGTCCGCTTCATGGCCAGCTACTCCGACGTGGTGACTACCCGCGTCCACTACGGCGCTCAGGGGCTCGTTCGGATCGATCAGGCCACGTATCTGACGCAGGACTCGACGCCTCCGGGCGCCCCGGCGGGCTACGATCCGCGCTACTACTGGTGGGCGATGAAGCCGTCGTGGATGCCCGATGGCCAACACCTGCTCTACCTTAGCGATCGGCCAGGCTACGATTCGACCGACGCCACCAAAGCCGATATGGCGGTGTTCGAACAGGGTGTTACCGACACCATCACCAACGCCGTGCAGCTCAGCACGCCCGTGGCGGGGACCGGCGGCGCCGACAGTCCAGGCTGGCGTCCGAACGACCCGGCGGTGTTTATTTATACCGACTACGTTCACGACAATATCCACCCCGACGGGCAAGGACGCATCATGACGGCCATGGCCGTCACGGGGACGGCGCCGCAGGCCGACCCCATCGCGCTGACGCCCGATGGCGTCACCGAGTTCCAGCCGGTCTGGTCGCCCGACGGGCACTACATCGCGTTCGCCGAGAACGAAGCCGGCGGCCGCACCGACCTCAAGGTGATGGCTTACCACCGGCCTGGGACCCTTGGCGACTACTACAACGCCGTCACCGTGCAGCCGGGCGCCCCCTACGTGGCGCAGCCGTTCTGGTCGCCGGACGGCCGCTACCTGGGCTACCTGGCCAATAGCGGCATTAGCGGCGATTTCGAGATGTACGTGCG
>JAABUX010006811.1_pt1 | contig 13553 bp, 14 predicted proteins | sample 5561851 | NCBI WGS metagenome assembly JAABUX01 (sample SAMN10711883, study PRJNA513361) | rock metagenome | isolation source: Antarctica rocks | place: Antarctica: Victoria Land, Richard Nunatak red sandstone | collected 2016-01-03 | reverse complement strand
GGCTGGCGGCGCTGGACCGGGCGGTGACGGACCAGGCGCCGGCGGCGGTGCTGTTCAACCTGCGCTACATCGACTTCGTTTCGGCCCGCGTTGGGAATTTCACCTACCACAACCAGTTCCGCTGGCTGATCGGGCAGTCATGGGTGCGATGACGAGGGCAGCGCCGGCCCATGAGACGAACGTCATTGCGAGCCGGCTTCGGCGTGGCAATCCAGGGGACACGAGAACCGGCGCACCGGCATGCAGTCCTGGATTGCCGCGCCGCAAGCGCGGCCCGCAATGACGAGATCGGGGCACTGAGACGGGATGACCCGCCTCGCCGCTGCCGTCCTGGTGCTGATCGTCGCGGCCTGCGCCCTGGCCCCGGTGTATGCGGCGCGGGTGGCCGGGTCCGATCCGTTCCGCAGCAACGTCGGCGGCAACGTCGTCGTGGACGGCCATCCCGCCGACGTGCTGGCGGAGAACACCGCCGGCCTCGGCCTGGGCGTCACCCCCATCGGCCCGACCTGGCGCGGAGCCTACCTGCTGGGTGCGGACGGGCAGGGGCGGGACGTGGCGGCGCGGCTGCTGTATGGCGGGCGCACCTCGCTGCTGATCGCCGGCGGCGCGACCGTGCTGTGCCTGGCGCTGGCGGCGGTGCTGGGCGTGGTGTCGGGCTTCGTCGGCGGCTGGACGGACGGCGTGCTGGCCGGGCTGCTGGACCTGCTGTGGGCCTTCCCGGTGTACTTGCTGGCGATCTCCCTCAGCATCGTGCTCATCAGCCAGGACCTGCAGGTCGGCCCGATCCGCATCGCCGCCGACAGCCTGCTGCTGCCGGTGCTGATCATCGGCGTCGTTTATGTGCCCTACGTCGCCCGGCCGATCCGCGCCCAAGTCATCGCCCTGCGCGGCACCGAGTTCATCGAGGCCGCCACTGCCCTCGGCGGCACTCCGCCGCACATCCTGGCCCGGCACGTCCTGCCGCACGTCTGGCCCACCCTGGCCGGTTTCGCCCCGGTCGTCGCGGCGATGACCCTGCTGACCGAGGCCGCGCTGTCCGTGCTCAGCATCGGCGTGCAGGCCCCCGCGGCAAGCTGGGGCACCCTGATCGGCGACGGCCAGGCGATGATCTACACCCGCCCGGCGGTCGCGGTCGCGCCGGGCCTGGCCGTCGTCGCCACCGTCTTGGCGCTCAACGTGCTGGGCGAGGCGCTGCGCGTCCGGCTGGACCCGCGCGGGGACCGGGCGTGAAGAGTCGGGCGTGAGGAACGGGGCGTGAGGGACGGGGCGTGATCCTGCTGCTCCGCCTCGGCCGGTCGCTGCTGGTCATGTTCGGCATCAGCGTGCTGGTGTTCCTGATCTTCTTCGCCACCCCCGGCGCCGACCCCGCCGCCCGCCTGGCTGGCCGCGGCGCTTCGGAGGAGGCGCTGGCCGCCGTCCGGCATGAGTACGGCCTCGACCGCTCCCTGCCCGTGCAATACCTGGTGCTGATGCAGCGGCTGTTCGTCACGCGCGACCTGCCGTCCTTCGTCAACCGCGGGCAACTCGTGGTCCCCGCCGTGCTGCGCGCCGCCCCCGTCACGCTGTCCCTGGCGGCCGGGGCGGCGGTGCTGTGGCTGCTGGCCGGGCTGGGCATCGGCTTGCTGGCGGCGGCGCGGGAGGGCGGCCCGGCCGACCGGCTGGCGACCGCGCTGGGCCTGGTCGGCATCTCCGTCCCGGTGTTCTGGCTCGGCGAGGTCGTCAACCTGCTCACCCAGTCCCGCCTGCACGACACCTGGGCCTTCCGGTGGGTGCCCCCCCTGGGCTACGTGCCCTTGCTGTCCGACCCCGGCGGCTGGCTGCGCGCCCTGGTGCTGCCCTGGACGACGCTGGCCCTGCTGTATGCAGGGGTCTATGGCCGGGTGCTGCGCGCCTCCTTGATCGACGCCTACCGCCAGGACTACATCCGTACCGCCCGCGCCAAGGGCATCAGCGAGGCCCGGGTGCTGCTGCGCCATGCGTTGCGGAACGCGCTGGTGGCGGTGCTGGCGCTGTTCGGCCTGGACATCGGCGCGCTGATCGGCGGCGGCACCCTGCTGACCGAGGTGGTGTTCGGCCTGCGCGGCATCGGCAAGCTGACCTACGACGCCCTGCAGAACCTGGATCTCCCGGTGGTGATGGCGGCGGTGCTGTATGCGTCGTTCTTCGTCGTGCTGGCCAATGCGGTGGTGGACGGGGCGCAGGCGCTGCTGGACCCGCGGCGGCGGTAGGCGCGCGGGCTTGATCCGACCCTGCCTTGAGCTGGCTTACCGGCATGACCGTTGGCCAAGCCTTGAACGACCTTGCCGGCGCTGGCGACTCCGCCCGTGCGGCGATGGCATGGGCGCTGGACCACTGGGACCAGGCCGGGCCGCGCTTCGCCGACATCCTCGGCAATTATTCGCGTGGGCAGAACCGCACCGATGAGGTCTCGCGCGCCCTGTTCCTGATCATCCATATGCGGGCGGAGATGGAGGACCCCACCGTCTTCGGTTCATTGTGCCGCCTGCTGTGGGACGGGGATGCCGCCGTTATGGTGTTGAGCGACGCGATCACCGCTACGCCGGCCCGGGTGCTGATCAGCACCTTCGACGACGACTCCGTGCTACCGTTCAGCCGGAAAGCCGGTTCGACGACTGGCGGTTCGCCGAGTTGGCGGGACCGTTGGGCGGCGACGGCGTGCGGGTGCGGACCCGGCGGGAGCTGGACGAGGCGCTGGCCCGCGCCGATGCCACACGGGGCCGCTTCCAGTTGATGGAGGTGATATTGCCCTGCGGCCGAACCTCGGACACGCTCGCGCGCTTCGCCGCCGGGTTCAAGGCGGCGCGGGAGCATCCGCAACCCGAGGAGACCTGAAATGATCTATGAAGGCGTGAGCCGTGCGGCCGTCCTGGGCGTCGGCACCATCGGCGCAAGCTGGGCTGCCTACTTCCTGGCGCGCGGCCTGGATGTCACCGCCAGCGACCCGGCGCCGCACGCGGAGGGCTTCCTGCGCAACTTCATCGAGCAGGCCTGGCCGACGCTGGAGCGGCTGGGCCTGTCCGAGGGCGCCGACCCCGCCCGCCTGACCTTCCACGCCGATCCCGTCGCGGCCGTGCAGGGCGCCGGCTTCGTGCAGGAGAACGGGCCGGAGCGCATCGACGTGAAGGTCGCGCTGTTCGAGCAGGTCGATGCCGCGCTGCCGCCCGAGGTCCTGCTCGCCAGCAGCAGCAGCACCCTGCTGCCCAGCGCCATGCAGGCCCGCTGCCGCCACCCGGACCGCCTGGTGCTGGGCCACCCCTTCAACCCGCCGCACCTGATCCCCCTGGTGGAGGTGGCCGGCGGCAAGCAGACCGCGCCCGAGTCGGTGGACCGTGCGATGCGGTTCTACGCCGCCATCGGCAAGCACCCGATCCGCCTGCACAAGGAGATGCCCGGCCACGTCAGCAACCGCCTGCAGGCGGCGGTGTGGCGGGAGGCGGCCTACCTCGTGGAGCAGGGCGTTGTGGACGTGGCCGACGTGGACGCCGCCATCAGCCAGGGGCCGGGCCTGCGCTGGGCCATCATGGGGCCGATCATGACCTACCACCTGGGCGGCGGCGCCGGCGGACTGCGGTACCTGATGGACCACATCAGCGTCGATAAGCTGTGGCCCGACCTGGGCACGCCGAGCATGACGCCGGGGTTCGAGCAGACCCTGATCGACGGCGTGGTGGCCGAGGCCGGCGGCCAGACCATCCCGCAAATGGCGCAGGCGCGCGACGCCAAGCTGGTGGCGATCCTGCAAGGGCTGCGCGACGCTAATCCACGGTCTTGAGCCTTGGCCATGGCCTTGAGTGCTGATTGGGCTTGCGCGTCCCGCCGGGGGTCACTGTCGCAAGACGGTCATTTGCCAAAGCCGCCCGGCCTTCATACCCCCGGGTGATAACCATCCTCGGACCGTCATGCTCCGCTTCGCCCTCGCTCTGCTGCTGCTGGCCACGGCCACCCAGGCCGCCACCCTGGACCGCATCCGGGATGCCGGCGTCCTGCGCTGCGGCGGCGTCCCCCGCGCCGGCCTGGCCGCCCCGTCCCCTGACGGCATGGCCGGGCTGGAGGTGGACCTGTGCCGCGCCTTGGCCGCCGCCGTGCTGGGCGATCCCACGCGGATCGAGTTCCACCCCTACGTCCTCAACCAGGACTTCGACCGCCTGCGCCGTGGCGAGGACGCCGTCGCCTTCCTGACCGGGTCGGAGCTGCTCGGCAACGGCCTGCTCGACGCCGTCGTGCCCGGCCCCGCAGTGTTCCACCAAACCAATGGCGTCATGGTCCCGGCGGGCAATCCGGCCCAGCACCTGGCCGACCTCGCCGGCACCATGGTCTGCGCCGAACCCGGCACCGGGCCGGAGCGCACCCTGCTCGCCTGGTTCCGCAGCCGGGGCCTGCCTCTCCGCTTCTCCGCCTGGCAGGAGAAGGAGGAGATGCTGGACGCCTTTGACGTCGGCCGCTGCCCTGCCGTGGCCCTGGACACGACCGCCCTGGCAGCCGAGCGGGCGTCCGATCCCGACCACCCCATCCGCATCCTGCCGGAACCGCTGTCGGCGTCGCCGGTCCTGGCGGTCACCGGGCTGGACGACGCGCGCTGGACCGCCATCGTCGGCTGGACGGTGCAGACCCTGCAACAGGCCGATGCCAAGGCACTGCCGGTGCCCGGGGCCGGGTTGGGCCTGGCGCCGGACTGGCAGGCGCGGGCGCGGGCTGGCGGCACCCTGGCCGAGCTGGTCGCCCGCAACCTCGGTGGCCGCCTGGGGCTGCCGGTTGGCCTGGACGCGGCGTGGCGGGACGGCGGCTTGGTCTTGCCGGCGGGTGCCGAGTAGCCGCAGCGGCCTTGTTGCGGCTGCTTAATGGGATTGTAGCGAAGCTTTAACACCAGCCCGCTGGTGGCGTGCGATGGTGCAATTAAGGAATCGAGAGGGTGTCCACACGATGAAGCGTCTCCTGTTGCAGGGCTGTTCCGCCCTGGTCGCGGCCGGCCTTGTGCTGCAACCCGTCCTGGCTGTCGCCGCCACGGCCGCATCGCCCGTCGTGACCGGCCAGCCCGCGCCGAACGCGGACGTGGCGCCCTACTACAACGACCCGACGCAGGACCCGACGCTGACCAACGCGCAGCTCATCAGCCTGCTGCGCCACCGCGTGAAGTACGTGTTCGTCCTGTTCCAGGAGAACGAGTCCTTCGACCACTACTTCGGCACCCTGCGCGGCGCCAACGGCCTGTTCTCGACCGGCGCCACCCCGCGCGTGCCGGCCACCAACACGCAGGTGCTCTACAACACCGATGGCACGCAGGGCACCGTGTCGGCGTTCCGCATCGGGCCTGCACAGAATGCCACCGCCCTGGAGGACATCGACCACGCCCATCCGCGCATGGCCGCCAAGATGAACGTGGGCGCCAACAACATCCCGGCCATGGACCACTTCGCGCTGAACGAAGAGGCCAAGTACATCGCCGGCTCCCCGATCATCGGTGCCACCGTGCCCGCCACCGCGCCGGCCGCCGTTCCCCTCAAGGCCAAGCAGTACGGCGAGCTGGCGATGGCCTACGTCGATTGCGACACCATCCCGTTCCTGTGGAACTACGCCAACAAGTTCGCGCTGTTCGACAACATCTTCCAAACCACCATCGGGCCGTCCACGCCGAACGCGATCGCGATGGTGGCCGGGCAGTCCGGCGAGACGCAGTGGGTGAAGCACCCTGGCGCTACGTCGGCGGCCACCTTCGGGTCGGTTGCGGTGCCGATCACCAACGATCCGATCCCGGGCCTGCCGGCGGCGGCCAGCGAGTACTCGGGCCTGCCGAGCCTGCCCGACAACCTCGTGGCCACCGCGAACACCGGTGGCGCCGCCGGAACCCCACAGCGCAAGAACGAGTTCGGCGGCGCCACCAACGTCGCGCCGAACCTGACCTTCGCCAGCCTGCCGCTCACCTTGGCCGGGCGCACGCTGTCCGACGTGGCCTCGCACGACACCAACCCGGCGGCCGACCTGCCGGACGTGCAGAACGATGTCCCCTACATCACGGCCCAGGGCAACGCGCCGTATGCCTGGGGCTGGTACCAGAACGGCTACAACACCGAAACTGGGCTTCCGAACGCCAACGGCATCAGCACCGTGCCGAATGCCAGCTACATCGGCCACCACAACGGGCCCCAGTACTTCGGCTACGTCACCAGCAACCCCGTGCAGGCCGCGCACCAGCATGGCCTGGGCAACTTCTTCACCGATGTCGGCGCCGCCGCGCTGCCGGCATCGGGCGGCGTGTTCTACGTCCGCGGCGGCTATGACAACATCATGGGCATGACGCCGAACAACGCCGGCGCGACCGGCTTCGGCACCGTCAGCCCTGCCGCGGATGCCGCCTACGTCAGCGCCAACTTCCTCGGCGACGACGACCATCCGGGGTACTCGGACTCGGCGATCAGCGAGTCGCTGGTTGCCGCCGAGGTCAACGCCATCGCCAGCAGCCCCTACTGGAGCCAGAGCGCCATCGTCGTCACCTACGACGAGAGCGAAGGCGACTACGACCACGTTCCGCCGCGCATCCTGAGCTACGACCCGGCGGGCCTGCCGCTGAGCCGCGGCCCCCGCATCCCGCTGCTGGTCATCTCCCCCTATGCCCGCGCCCACGTGGTGTCGCATGAGGAGGGCGACCACACCTCGGTCATCGAGCTGGTGAACTCGGTGTTCGGCCTGTCGCCGCTGTCCAGCCTGCCGGACGAGGCGGCGGCGCTGGTCGCCGGGGCACAGGGCGCGCAGTTCCAGACAGGGCCGGCCGGGTTCACGCAGAACTACCTGGGACCGCATGACGCCGCGACGGCGCCGACCGGGGCGCTGCTGTCCGCCTTCGACCCGCTGCGCCTGGCGGGCCAGCGCGCGCCGCTGCCGGCGTCGTATGCGATGATCCCCGCAACCACCATCGCCAGCCTGCCGCACTACGGCGGCAACGGCTGCTCGGCGCTGAACCTCACGACCGAGGACCGGGTGCAGGGCCTGCCGAACCCCATCCCGGCTGACTTCTTCGCCCGCCCCAGCCAGACCAAGAACTAAGGAGCCATAGGCATGATATCAGGCAAACTGGCCCTTGTTGCGGCGGCCCTCTCGGGCGCTGCAGCCGCCCCGGCGACGGCGGCGCTCATCCAGACGAACGGGATCAGCGGCACCCCGCTGGCGCTGACGGACGCAGTGGGGACGACCTACGCCGCGAACACCCCGGCGTCCTACTCGGCGGGCACGGGGCTGACCGCAGGTTTCACCAGCCCGAACGCGCTGCAGCGGGAACAGGCGAACAACGGCTATATCGACAGCAACTACGCCAACGGCACGCAACTGCTGGTGTCATGCGGCTTCACCAGCTTCAGTTGCGTGACGCCGGGCAATGTGACGGTCACCCTGAGCCAGGGCATCAGCGCGTTCCAGTTCAACGTGGACGACTTCGACACCACGCAGGCGTACACCGTGTCGGCCCAGGCGTTCAACGGCACGACCGCGCTGGGCACCATCAGCGTGAGCGTGCTGGCGGACAACGCGGTCGCGCCGGGCATCCTGGCTGCGACCTCCACGACGCCGGTCACCTCGGTCGTGCTGTCCTCCGTGCCCACCGCGGGCGGCGCCGGGGACGGCAACTTCGCCATCGGCAACGTCAGCTTCGCCCTGCCCGGCAGCACTGCCGTGCCCGAGCCGGCGTCGATGGCGCTGCTCGGCGCCGGGCTGACCGGGCTTACCCTGGTCCGCCGCCGCCGCTAGACGACAGCACCCGGCGCACCTCGTCCCGGAGCGCCGGGAGCACGTCCGTCACGAACCAGGGGTTGTTGGTCTCCCAGATTCCCGTCCGCCAGCTTGGATGGGGCAGCGGGAAATAACGCGGCAGGTACTCGCGGAAGCCGCGCACCCGGTCGGTCATCTTGCCCGGCCCCAGCGCATAGGCCTGGGCGTAGCTGCCGACCAGCAGCGTCAGGCGCAGTTGCGGCATGGCGGCCAGCAGCCGTGGGCGCCACAGTGGGGCGCACTCCGGGCGTGGCGGGCAGTCGCCGCCCTGCGGCAGGCGGCCGGGGTAGCACAGGCCCATCGGCAGGATGGCGATGCGCGCGCCGTCGTAGAACTCCTCCGGCGTCATTCCCAGCCAGGTCCGCAGCCGAACGCCGGACGCATCGGTCCAGGGTGTGCCGCTGACGTGGACCTTGGTGCCCGGCGCCTGGCTGGCGATCAGGATGGTCGCCGTCGTGGACACCCGCAGGATCGGCCGCGGCCCCAACGGCAGCACCTTGGCGCAGAAGGTGCAGGCGCGCACCTCCGCAGCCAGCTCGTCGAGCATCACGCCCATTCGCGCAGCAGCCGGTCCACGAAGTCAGGGACGACCTGGGTGGCGGGTCCATGGTGCGCCTCATCGAACAGCGCGGACCCGGCGGACGGCTCCAGGTTCAGCTCCACTTTGTGCGCCTGCGCCGCATCGTCCACGAAGCCTGCTGCGGGATAGACGCTGCCGGACGTGCCGATGGACACGAACAGCCCGCAGCCGTCCAGCGCGGCCTCGATGCGGTCCATGCCCATCGGCATCTTTCCGAAGAGTCCGGTTCCGCCCCCTGTTGCTGGGTGAGTGAGTGACGCGCAGCCCTGGTTCATGGTCATCCCCCATGTAGCGCACGCCCGCAGAGCCTTGAAGCCTGTTGCACAGAGCCAAAGCCTGCGTTGTTGCAATGCTCCTCTCGATGACCTGCAACAGATCTCGCTGTGCTGGAGGCTGCATGCGACCTGTACGATGCCGAGTGTTGCAAACCTCGCGGGCAGGGCGGTGCTGGTCACAGACGCCTGCCCGTGACGCATGGCCCGTCTCCGGTTATGGCTCGACAATCCGGATCAGGATGAGCGATGCCTCCGGTGGCCCGTCCTTGATGTGGCCGCCTCCATCCAGCTACAATCAAAACCCAATCAAGACCGTACTCGCCCCAATGAGCTACTCCCCAGCCGCCGTCCGACGGCTAGGTCTTGGCCGGAAGACGTTGGTCTGCTTTGAGTGGCCGACATGCCAGAGCGGACCTCAGGTCGGGCAAGTGCTTCGCCAGCAACCGACCCGTGCCGGTCGTTCGGCGAGTGCCGACGACATAGGGACGGACAGGGACCCGCGGTGATGAACAATCTCGGCGCAGAGTGGTGCTCGGTAGCACCGGAGGTTAACCATCCTGTGGGCAAGGGAGACGCGAGATGACGGAACGCTGGTTCACGGGATTGCAGTCCGGGGCTCTTGCGGTTCTGCCAATTGACTTCACGGAACGGGAGAAGCAGACGATGACAGAGATTATGCGGTTCGCCCAAGATCCGATGAACAAGGACCGAGAGCTAATGCACTGCTTGGATGCTCATGGATCAGTCCTCCATGGCGTTTCAGACGGAGTCAAGGGCGCACCAATCACCCCTACGATGGAGAAGGTCATCCATGCAGGTCACGGCGTGCGCCTCTGGCATAATCATCCCTCTCAACAGTCGCTTAGCGATTATGACTGGAACTGCGCTTCGGCCTGCTCTCAACTCGAAATCCTAGCCATGAATGAGAGTGGGTCGATATTCGTGGGCCGCATCCCTTATTGGCAAGATGGCTACGAGAGGGTAATCGAGAATTTCCGGAAGATTGCAACCGATCTTGAGTTCAAGCTCTCGCGGCTTGCAAAGGAAGGAAAGCTAGAGATCGGCATCGAGATCGCACTTACAGAGCTCACCGGTCATGTATTGAACTTGGCCATGAAAGCCAGCGGTTTGGTGTTTTACGCTCACTGGTTGTCTTACAGCGATCAGATGGTATTTGATGCGGCGACCCGCAAGGGAGTCGTGGATCCGGCCATCGCCTTTGCCTCCGGCGAGATTCAGAGCGTGCTTGGCAGTTAACGTCCGCAAGATCCGGCGGTGCATGAGCGGTACATGGTTGTCATCCTGTGGGACCGGGCGGCGCTGACAGCAAACCGCGCTTGCCACGCCTAAGCGTTTCGGGTAGCAGCAGGTCAATCTCCTCCTCCGAGAAGGTCAACGCCTCCTTGTTTTTCAGGTCACCCTGTGCAAGCGCATATGCCTTGTCATCAGTAAATGCGGCAGCACGATAGATCTTATGGAGCGCGGCTTGCAGTTCCTCACGTCGCGCCCTGAGTTTGTCGACTGCAAAGGACTCGTCCGTGATGTCGGTTATTAAGCTCAAGTAGGCTTCACGAATATTCCAGATGTCGGATGCCGCCTCACGGTGCCGCTGGGCCAGCGCGCCAGGGTCAAGGTCCTTGACGTAGCTGTTGAAGATCAGGCCCAAGATCGACAGGCTGGCGGTCGCATAGGCGAAGAACGCCGTGTCCTTGGCAAAGATGACCCCAACCGCCCCGGCCGTGGTCAGGGCAGAGATCAGAATTTGCGCCCATTTCGCACGCCACATCCTTACAGCATGGCGCTCCGCCATCTTTTCATGAGTCTTGTGTGTATAGGCACAGCGCCCAAAACACTCGCGGATCTGGCTTTCCAGCGCGTGGCGTGGATCAGGCTGGGAAGGTTGATCCAAAAACCGATCTCCACTTCAGTCTTCTGGTTGTGCCGATCGTGTCGCTTGCGAGTGCGCAGGCCGCCACGCTGATGTTGTAGTCAACAAGCGCCTTGTACTCAAACAGCCCCGTCCGCCAGACGTATGATGCACTGCCCGGCATGCGCCAGTAGGTCTTCACGTTGTCCTGCTGGGAAAGGAATAGCAGGAAGTCCCGCGCCATATAGTCGTGGTAGTAGAACGACTTGTCACGAAATCCCCACGTTTCGATGAACTGATAGGCCAATGTGTCGATTAAGGCGCCGCTCATGGGAACGTTGTTGTGGTCGCGCCACACCCGCATCATGCGGCAAAGGTGCTTCAGGTTACGGTTGGCAAGGAGATTTCTGACTTGCACGGCGGCGATCTCAGCCCTGGGATTGCAAACCAGCCAGCTTCCACCGCCGTTCGCGTTCGGATAAGTCCATGTGCCCTGAACATTATTGAAAACCGGCAGGACCTCGAAGGTGACTCCGTCCTTGAAACTGATGACGACCACCTGGCCGTCACCAGAAGCTTCGGAGGTCGGGTAGGTCTTCTGGATCGACACCTTGACGGCCTGAAGCAATGCAGACGGCCCATTTCCGCTGTAGGCGCTATACCGGCGGTAGAGGTCTGACGGCAGGATGTAAGCCATGTCCAGGTCGCTGATGCCCTTGGCGGCCGTGTCGCGTCCGTATGACCCTACATACTGACTGTAATATGTGTCTGAGGTTAGACTGCGGAAGTCAGCGTTGAGACGGGCTGTGATGCGCCTGTATCGAACCGAGATCGAGGAGATAAGATCCATGCCGATGTTGTAGCCATCCCGAAACATCTGGAACTCTTCCCCGACTCCCATGCAACACCAACTCCCTTCACCAGCTTAGCTATCAGAATGGGGCCTACATACCAGTCGTGCGACAGGGGCAGCAAGCGACCTGAACGAACGACCGTGGGGGCAATGCAATCTGGTCCAGGAACGTCGAGGAGGGCGTAAACCGGTCGTGCCGGGCGCAATTCCCGACGTTGTCTTTCCACCAAGCCCAGTTATAGCCGCTCTGGCCTCAAGGGTCGGTTTTGCTTACAGTTCAAATTCTACCCACATCGCTGCATTCCCGCGAGCACCTCCTCCACCCACGCCGGGACCACCTCCGTTGCCGGACCGTACCGGGCCTCATCGAATGCGGGCGTCAGCATGGTAGGCTCCAAGTTCAACTCCACCGTGAGTGCCCCATGCGCCCGTGCCGCTTCGGCGAAGCCTGCGGCGGGATAGACCTGGCCGCTGGTGCCGACCGCCGCGAACAGACCGCAGCGTTCCTCCAGCGCGTCCTCGACCTCCTCCATGTGCAACGGGACCTCACCAAACCAGACGACGTGGGGGCGCAGGGCTTGGGCGCTGCATGCGGGGCAGGATGCAGCAGCCAGTCCAGTGCCCCCGAACTGCGAGACCGCGCCGCAACACAGGCATCGAGCCTTGAGGAGCTCGCCGTGCATGTGGAGCAGGGACGGCTGTCCAGCACGATCGTGCAGATCGTCCACGTTCTGGGTAACAATGAGTACTGGACCAGGATACTCACGTGCCAGGCGAACAAGCGCGCGATGGGCGGCGTTCGGCTGGATGGCGGGGTCACGTAGCTGGACACGTCTGGCGTCGTAAAATGCTTGCACGCGCGCTGGATCATGGGCGAACGCTTCGGGCGTGGCCACGTCCTCGATCCGCACCTGCGCCCAGACGCCGTCCGCGTCGCGGAAGGTGGCAAGGCCGCTCTCGCGGCTGATGCCCGCACCCGTTAGAATGACGACTCCGCGCTTGGTCATCGGCTCAGCCGTGCCGCGCAAATGACTGTGTATCCGTCAGTCGGTTCCATTTATTTTGCTTGTGTCAAGTTGAAATCTGCTGGACTCTGGAAAGTCGGCGTCCAAATAGACCTTTCTTTATTCGGAGCCGATATCGCATCCAATAAGGAATAGGAACAAGGTATGCTAGAGAACAGTGCGGAGCAAGGGAGTGTAAGCGAAGACGGACTGTCGGCGGCAGTGGCGCCATCCAGCGCACTGGCGGCAACACCTCCTGACAGCAACAACGAGGTGGCGATCGAGCTAATGGGTTTGGGAGTCGCGCACTTTGGCCTGACCATACAGGACGCGGAGCAAACAGTTCGGATTCGGGCAAGGCTGGTCGAAAAGAGGAGCGGCGTTGTGCGTGGGTTCGTTTCCATCACAATGGCGCACGGAGATGCAGCTACGCTCGCCCGCCAAATAGCTGCTGAGCTAAAGCTAAAACACGTATTCTGGACACCAGTGATCGAGAACGCCGACGAGTAAATCAGGAACCTAGCCCGCCTTTAGGCTGCACCCGACTTGCGACTACCGGCATGCTCACGTCAAAATCAAGGGCGTCCGGCCGAGGGTCAACCTCGAATGACGGTTGCATATTGAGGTGAACGTCAAGGCCGCTAGCCCTCACTTGCTCCACCCCCAGCCTAAACCTCCGCTCAAAATCGGCCGCCGACGTCACATGTAGATCGGCGTGGAAGATTGACCCCCTGAGAGGGTGATCGGCGTCCAAAACTGACCCCCTGATTTGTGGCAACACGCCACCCGGCGTTTTGGGTGGTGGGGGGAGATGCTTGTTGTGGAGACAATTGCTCGGATCAGGCGGGCGCACTTTGTTCAGGGCAAGACGATCAAGGCGATTTCCCGGGAGCTTGGGATCGCGCGCAACACCATGTAACTGGGGCAAATCCCCGGGCAAAGACGAACCGCCTTCCAATCTATATCACTAAAAGAACGAAGAAAGCCGCATAGATTCAGGGTGGTAGAGTTACCGACCCACTCTGACCTTTGTTCTGCTGCAACTGCGTGCCCGGGGTTTTGCCCCAGTTACAACACCATTCGCCGGATCCTGCGCTCGGGTGAGACGAGCTCTGCTTACCAGCGTGACGTGCAGCCGCGGCCGAAACTGGGCCAATGGACGGAGGAGCTTGATCGCCGCCTGATTGCCAATGATCGG
>JAABUX010006810.1_pt1 | contig 13554 bp, 5 predicted proteins | sample 5561851 | NCBI WGS metagenome assembly JAABUX01 (sample SAMN10711883, study PRJNA513361) | rock metagenome | isolation source: Antarctica rocks | place: Antarctica: Victoria Land, Richard Nunatak red sandstone | collected 2016-01-03 | reverse complement strand
TCCAGGCCGCGGGAACTCGCCCGGTCCGTCGCCCCGTCGCCAAGTCCCAGGCCGAGATCGACTTCCCGGTCTCAACCTGGAACGACCGGCCATCCGCCGAGAACCCCAGGACCCGGCAATCCGCCGGCAGCGCGATCACCAACCGGGGCGGCCACGGGTCACGCTCCGGCCAGACCGCCATCACTCCGAGCCACCCGACCAGCCCCACAGTCAGACCGGTCACGCCCCACCGCAAATTCCATCGCATCGCGTTCGGCCCTCGGCTAGCGGGACGATTACTCGGTTTTAGTAGGACTCTGTTCAGGTGTGAGATGCGAGTCGGCGAACCTTTCGGTAAAATGTTGCCGCGACCCCGAGGTGAGATGATTCTGCGACAAAAGTCAGAGAATGTCGAGAGGGGTTCGGTCGCTGCCGAACGCGATTGATGGGTCGTCGCGGGGTCGGGGATCTTGCCGGGGGTCGCTGGGTGATCGGGGACGGAAACCAGGGAATGAGGAGCGCGTCATGCCGAAGCCAAATTACGCGGTGATTCCAGGGAGCGAGAAGCGGGCGGTGCCAGGGGCGACGGCGACGGGTCCGATCGCGCCCGAGACGCGGATCGAGGTGACGGTCCGGGTCAAGCCGCGGCGGCCGTTGCCGTCGGCGGCGGAGATCGACGAGGCCGCGCTGCGGCGGGAAGCGCCACTGTCGCACGACCAGTTTGAGGCCGAGTATGGTGCCGACCCGGCGGACCTCGCCAAGGTCGAGGCGTTCGCCCAGGCTCATCACCTCGCCGTCGTCGAGGCGAGTTCGCCGCGCCGGAGCGTGATCCTCTCGGGGATGGTGGCGGATCTTCAGCGGGCGTTTGATGTCCAACTGGACCACTATGAGGCCCCCGAGTTCACCTACCGGGGGCGGGTCGGGACGATCGGGATTCCGCAGGACCTGGCGGGAACCGTCGAGGGGGTCTTCGGACTTGACAACCGCCCGGTGGCCAGTTCGAAGTTCCGGCTCGACGCGGCCTTGGCTCCTCGGGTGTCGCCGACGACGTTTGACCCGCCCCAGGTGGCCCAGGCGTACAACTTTCCCACCGGGGTCGATGGCGCCGGCCAGTGCATCGGGATCATCGAGCTGGGCGGGGGGTATCGCCCGAGCGACTTGAGAGCCTTCTTCCAAAACCTGAACCTGCCGGTCCCCCAGGTGACGCCGGTCTCGGTTCCCCCTGCGCAAAACTCGCCGGGGAGCGACGCCGACGGCGAGGTCGTCCTCGACATCGAGGTGGCCGGCGCCGTGGCCCCGGGAGCGACCATCGCCGTCTATTTTGCCAGCAACAACCGGGGGTCGAAGGGGTTCCTCGACGCCATCACCCAGGCGGTCCACGACCGGACGAACAACCCGTCGGTGATCTCGATCAGTTGGGGCGGTCCCGAGGAAGGTTCGACGGCGATGTTTCAGGACCAGTTCAACGGGGCGCTCCAGGCCGCGGCCGTGTTGGGGATCACCGTCTGCGTCGCCTCGGGCGACAATGGCGCCGCCGACATCGGGCCGATCGGGTGGGACGGCCAGGCCCGGGTCGACTACCCCGCCGCCAGCCCCTACGTCCTCGCCTGCGGCGGGACGAACCTCGTCCTCTCGGGCGGGTCGATCCGCCAAGAATCCGTCTGGAACCAGGGGGGGGCCGACACCGGCGGCAACAGCTTCGGCGCAACCGGCGGCGGGATCAGCCAGCTCACCCCGCCGCCAACCTGGCAGCGGAACGCGGGGGTCCCCCCGTCGGTCAACCCGGGCGGGACGCGCGGGCGCGGCCTCCCCGACGTGAGCGGCGACGCCGACCCGGCGACCGGCTACAACATCGTCTTCAACGGCCAGACCTTTCCGGTCGGCGGGACCAGCGCCGTGGCGCCGCTCTGGGCGGGGTTGATCGCGCGGATCAACCAGCAACTCGGCCGTCGGGTCGGCTTCATCAACCCGAATATCTACGCGCTTCCCGCCGGTTCTCCCGCCTTCCACGACATCACGACCGGGAACAACCGCGTCAGCTCGGGCTCGTTCCGCAACGTCGGCTACGACGCCGCGACCGGGTGGGACCCTTGCACCGGCCTGGGCTCGCCCGATGGGGTGGAACTGGCCAAGGTTTTGTAACAAAGACTCCGCGCGGGGCCCCGGGTGGCGATACTCCCCGGAGCGTCGCCGCCTCATCGCGCCGGGGGAGGACTGCTTTCCGGTCGGCCCGAAACATCGGCCGATGGGGTGGCCGGTCGGCACGGGACGAATGGTCGGAAAGATCCTCGACGACGCGACTCCCCTTCGCGGAGCGTGTCCTAGGGTTGGGTGAAATCCGCCGAGCCTCGGGCAACCCGTTCGCGGGACCTGCGCTCGCGCTTCCTCACGGACTCCCCCGACCCCGACCCAGGTTTTGCCCCGATGGCCCGTCGATCACCCCGCAACCCGTCGCCCCAGTCCCGCCGCCGGGATCGCCCCCGCTCGTCGCGCTGAGCCGTCATGTCGTCTCTGGGGGTCGCTTCGCTCGAATCGCGGCTCTTGCTCGCCGGCGATGCCACCCGCACCGTGCTCGCCGCGTCGGCGACCTCGGTCGTCCCCGGGGCGACCCTGACGCTGACGGCCACCGTGAGCGACCTGACCAACCCCACGAGCACGCCCTCGGGGGGGACCGTCACCTTCAAAGACGGCTCGACCACCCTGGCCACGGTGAATCTGTCCAACGGCACGGCCTCGTTCTCGACCACGACGCTGTCCACCGGCAAGCACGCCCTGAGCGCCTCTTACGGCGGCACCGGGACGTTCGCGTCGAGCACCATGAGCGTCAGCCCGACGAGCACGATCATCATCATCGCCGGCATCGGGACTTCCGGCTCCAGCGGTGACGCCGGTCAGGCCACCGCCGCCCAGATTAATACGCCGTTAGGTGTAGCTTACGACGCCGCGGGCGACATGTTCATCGCCGATTCCGGGAACAACGTGGTCCGCAAGGTGACGCCCGCCAGGATCATCAGCACCGTCGCCAGCACCGGCACCGGCACGGGAGGCTACACCGGCGATGGCGGCCAGGCTTCCGCCGGTCAGTTTGATCTGCCCGACAACGTCGCGATTGACGCCGCGGGCGACCTGATCGTCGCCAATACCTACAGCTCGGCGATCCGCAAGGTCGAGGCCGCCGTCAATGTCACCGTCGGCAACCCGACTTTCACCGTGAGTGGCATCCCCTCCAGCATCGTAGCCGGGACCGCCGGGTCGGTCAAAGTCAAGGTTTGCAACGCCGACGGGACCCCCAATACCGGCTACACCGGCGCGGTGCATTTCACCAGCAGCGACCTCAAAGCGATCCTGCCGGCCGACACCACGCTGAGCCAGGGGGTTTGGCACGTTCAACGTCACCTTCAAGACCGCCGCGACCGAGTCGATCACCGCCACCGACACGGAGGCCGCCGCCGTCACCGCCAGCCAGACCGGCATCACCGTCACCCCGGCCGCCGCCGCCAATTTCGTCGTCGCCGGTCCATCCGCCACGGTCAACACCGTGCTGGGACGGTATGGGACCGACAATGAGGTCGCCGGCTGGACGGCGAGCCTGGCCGGCGGGATGCCGCCGCGGCAGGTGGCCGTCGGCTTTACCAACTCGCTCGAACACCGGATCAACCAGGTGGATGCCTTCTCCCGCGCGTTCCTCCACCGGGCCACCGACCCGATGGCCATGAACTGGGTGGCGGAACTGATGGCGGGGGTTTCCGAGCAGACCGTGTCCGAACAGATTCTCAACTCCCCCGAATATCAGGCCGCTCATACCGACCCGGCCTTGATGATTCGCGACCTTTACCTCGACGTCCTCGGTCGCCAAGGTACCACGGCGGAGATCGGCGGCTGGCAATCGGCCCTCGCCGCCGGGGCGACTCGCGAGTCGGTCGTGGCCGGTTTCGTCCAGTCAGCCGAGGCGAACGACCAGATCGTCGCCAGCCTCTACGCCACCGCGCTGCACCGCCCGCGTGAAGGGCAGACCGCCGCCATCTGGACGACCCTGCTCGAAGCCAACAAGTCCGCCTCCGACGTGGCCAACGGCATCCTGTCCAGCCCCGAATTCCAGCAAAAGTCCTGAGTCCATCCAGCCCGTCGCCGATCGCCAAGCGAGCGGGAGATTCGATCCGCGGGCGATCCGGCGCTTGACCGGCCTGATCGTCCCGCGTCGCGAACCGAGTTTGCTGGGGAAGTGATCCACCAGAGCCGCCTCCGTTGAACCGAACCGGTTCGCGGAGGCAGCTTCTCGCGCAGGTGGACGCCCGCTTCAACCCGCCAGTTGGGAGCCGACCCTCAATCGGCATGATGCCAATTTTCCACATCACGCGGAATTATCAAAAATTTTTAACTCTATGAGTTGCCCTGCCGGCACAAGTGATTTATCCTCGATCACCCTTCGGCAGAGATCTCCCAAACCCCCGGGCTTGGCTCTCTTCTCGCCCGGCACCCGGTGAGTTGCTCATTTTCGCTCGATCCGCCCACGGCGTGGTGGCGGTCGACCGGCGGGCGGAGTCGCCCCGCGGGTGCGGGTGGGCGGAGGTGTGCTGGCAAGCGAACAATTGCTCGCAGGGTCGTCGCCATCGACTATTGCTTTCGGGATATCTTCATCACAGGGAAGAACCACCGTGGCCACCGTGAGTCAACGCTTGCTGTTTGCCTCCCGCCCTCGTCGCTCGGTGAGCCAGGCCCGCCGGCGCCGGGCCCTGGCGCTGGAAGGGCTGGAGCCGCGAGTTGTCATGACCCAACTCGCCTACGGGCTGTTCGATACCGGCGTGGACAACAGCGGCAACGCGCTCGCTGGAGGAGCCACCGACCCCCACTACACCCTGCCGGTCACCCAGGAGGGGACCGCCGGGATGAACGCCGTCGTGGCGTCGGTTTTGCCCCCTAGCTGGCTTGCCGACGGACCTACCGCGGCCTGGATCGCCCCCTCGGCCAACCAGCGGTTCAGTTCCAGCCCGCCCGGGGCGTACCAGTATCAGACCACGTTCACCCTCCCGACCGCCGGGGGTGGGACCGGCCTGCTCTCGGGTAGCGTCAGCGAGGACAACATCCTGCTCGATATCCGGATCAACGGGACATCCACCGGTTTCACCCGCGCCGAAGACATAGCGACCGCGACCTCGTTCAGCGTCAAGGGGAACTTCGTCACCGGGGCGAACACGATCACCTTTGTCCTGGCCAACACGACAGTAACCACGAATCCCGCCGGCACGAATCCCACCGGGTTGTACACCCAGGGTCTGGCCGTGAACCTCGCCCCGGCGGTGTCGACCACCGCGCCGACCGCGAGTATTCCCTATGGCGGGACCGCGACGACCACCGGCACCTTCACCGACCCCGACCCGGGCGACACGGTGACGTTGACCAGCAGCCAAGGGACGGTGACGCAGACCGGGACCAACAGCGGGACTTATGCGTTCACGCAATCGAACGTCACCACCGGCGGCCCGGTGACGATCACCGCGACGGACAACCACGGCAACGTCACCACGTCAACAATCACCCTGAACGTGGTCGCGCCGTCGGTGACGAGCGGTGGAGCGCCGTTGACGGTCCGATCCGGGGGACCGGCGGTGGTGGTCGACCCGAATGTGACCATCACCGATCCAGGCGGTCCCAACCTGTCGACGGCCTCGGTGAGCATCGGCACCAACTTCACGGCCGCCGAGGACCGGTTGCTGTTCACCAGCCAGAACGGGATCACCGGGTCCTACAACGCCGTCACCGGCATCCTCACCCTGACCGGTTCGGCGACCCCGGCGCAGTACCAGGCGGCGTTCCGGTCGGTCACCTACCAGGACACCAACGCCAACCCCGTCACGGCCAACCGACTGCCGCGGACGATCACCTTCTCGATCACGCCGGGGGCTTACAACCCGGCCAACGGCCACTTCTACCAGTTCATCGCCAGCCCGGGGATCAGTTGGACCGACGCCAAGGTCGCCGCCGACGCCACGACCCTGTTTGGCCTGAAGGGTTATCTGGCGACGCTCACCTCGGCGGCCGAGGACACCTTCGCCTTCTCCAAGACGCAGTCCACCGGCTGGATCGGCGGCAGCGACGCCGCCAACCCGGGGACCTGGGCCTGGGCTGACGGACCCGAAACCGGCCTCCAGTTCTGGAGCGGCCTCGTCGGTGGCTCGCCCGTCAACGGTCAGTTCAGCTTCTGGGCGAACAATCAGCCGGACAACTCGCGTGGCAACCAGCGCTATCTGCGGTTCCTCACCGACGGGACCTGGGACGACCTCGACAACACCGCCAACCTCCCGGGCTACCTGGTCGAGTTCGGCGGGTCGACCGGTGACCCGCCCCTGCACCTCACTGCGGCCGTGACCGCCAACGTCACCAGCACCAGCGACGTCCCCGTGGTGACCAGTCCGGCCTCCCCCGCGCTGGTCAACACCGCCACCGCCACGCTCACCGGGACGGCCGACGCCGGGAGCCTGGTGAAGATTTATAACGACGCCAACAACAACGGCGTCATCGACACCGGCGAAAGCGTCGTCGCCTCACAGCAACTCGCGGCCGGGCAGACGACTTTCAGTATCGCCACGGCGCTGACGGCCAACGCGGCCAACCACTTCCTCGCCACCGCGACGGTGAGCGGGACGACGGAGTCAGGCCCGGCGGTCGTCCCGACCATCACGTCAAACACGATCCCGCCGGCCCCGCCGACCATCACCAACCCCTCCGCCGCCATCACGGTCAAGACCGGACCCTATCAGGTGACCGGCACGGCCGCGGCGGGGAGCCTGGTGAAGCTCTACAACGACGCCAACAACAACGGCGTCATCGACACCGGCGAGGTGGTCGTCGGGACCCAGCAACTCGCCGCCGGGCAAACCACTTTCAGCATCGCCACGGCGCTAGCGGCCAACGCGGCCAACCACTTCCTCGCCACGGCCAGCGACGTGGTCGGTAACGTGTCGGGCGTGGCGGTGGTCCCGACGATCACGACCGACTCGATCGCGCCGGTCGCGCCGACGCTGATCAGCCCGGCCGCTCCGCTGACGATCAACGCCACCACCATCCCGATCACCGGGACGGCCGAGGCGGGGAGCTTGGTCCAGATCTACGGCGACACCAACGGCAACGGCGTCATCGACACCGGCGAGGTAGTGGTCGGGACCCAGCAACTCGCCGCCGGGCAGACATCCTTCAGCATCGTGACCCCGCTCGCGGCGAATACCGCCAACCACTTTCTGGTGACGGCCACCGACTCGGCGGGCAACATCTCGTCTCCCTTGGTTGTCCCGACCGTGACGACCGACTCGATCGCCCCGGCCGCGCTGATTATCACCAGTCCGGCCAGCCCGGTGCTGGTGCGGTTGGCCACTTATCCGATCACCGGGACGGCCGAAGCCGGCAGCCTGGTGCGGATCTACGGCGACACCAACGGCAACGGCACGATCGACACCGGCGAGGTGGTGGTCGGGACCCAGCAACTCGCGGCCGGGCAGACCACCTTCAGCATCGTGGTTCCCTTGGCCCCGAACTCGGTGAACCGCTTCCTCGCCACGGCGACCGATGCCGCGGGCAACCAGTCGGTCCCGGCCGTCGTCCCGACGATCACGACCGACACGATCGCCCCGGCCCCGCCGGTGGTGACCAGCCCGGCCGCCCCGGTGACGGTCGCCGTCGGCCCGGTTACCATCACGGGTACCGCCGAGGCGGGGAGCCTGGTCCAGATCTACGCCGACACCAACGGCAACGGCCGGATCGATGCCGGTGAGGTGATCGCCGGTCAGGTCCAACTGGCGGCCGGGCAGACGACCTTCAGCATCAGCGTGCCCGTGGGGTCGGCGGGAGACGGGGCGTACCGCTTCCTCGCCACGGCGAGCGACGCGGCGGGCAACGTCTCGGGCGTGGCGGTCGTCCCGACGATTACCCTGCTGACCGTCCGACCGCCGGGCAACTTGAACCCCGTCGTCGTGGGGACGGTCTATCTCGACCTGAACGCCAGCGGGACGCTGCAAACCGGCGAGCCGGGTCTGGCCGGCCGGGTGGTCTACCTCGACCTGAACCGTTCGGGCGTCTTCGCCACCGGCGACCCGACGGCTACGACCGACGCCGAGGGGCGCTTCACGTTCGCCCCCTACCCCAACGCAACCTCGTTCCCGGTGCTCGAAGACACCACGCAGGACACCTCGAACCGCTACGTGGTCGATCAGTCGGTGACAAACCCGGATGGGTCGGTGACGATCGGCGTCGTGCCGTACTCGCCGATCTCCCCGGTCCCGGTAGTCCCCACCCCGGTCACTCAGACGCTGGGCCTCAGCGCGAATGCCCTCTACGTCCACTCGCTCTACAAGGCCATCCTCGGCCGCGACGGCTCCGCCAGCGAGGTAAACGGCTGGGTGACGAGCATGGCCGGCGGCATGACGGCCCAGCAAGTGGCCGCGCTGTTCACCAACTCGCTCGAACACCGGACGAACCAGGTGACCGCCTTTTATCGCGAGTTCCTCCACCGCGAGACCGACCCGTTCTCGGCCGGCTGGGTGGCCCAGTTGTTGTCGGGTGTGTCCGAGGAGACGGTGGCCGAACGCATCCTGTCCTCGCCCGAGTACCTGTCGGCCCACACCGACCCGTCGCTGCTGGTGCGTGACCTGTACCTCGACGTCCTCGGCCGCCAGGGCGAAGCGTCGGGTATCGCCGGCTGGCAATCGGCCCTCGCCGCCGGGGCGACTCCGCGGGCGGTGGTGGCCCGCTTCGTCGAGTCCACCGAAGCGAACGACCAGATCGTTGCCAGCCTCTACACCGCCGACCTCCAACGCCCGCGCGAACTCGGGACATCCGGCCCCTGGACGACCTTGCTCAATCAGGGGACTCCGGCCGGCACCGTCGCCACCCGGATCATCTCAAGCCCCGAGTTCCAGGGGAAGTCGTCCCCGATTCTGCTCCAGTAACAAACCGAGCCTGATCCCACCCCAAGCCCCCTGCGCGGACCCGACCCGGCCGCGCGGGGGTTTTTTGATTCCTGTTGGCCTCGGTCTTCAATCAACGCGCTTTGGGGTGATCGAACACGGCGGGGATGTCGCCTGGTTCGATCGCTCGCCAGCCAGGGGACCATAGTTTCCGTGGATTGGATGGGCCGAGTGGCTTTGTTTTATCGCGGCGGGATTGGGTCAGATTCGCCATAACGATCGATGGTCCGCGCGATGGCCCGGTGGCAGACGGGGCAGAACGGCTTGTCGCCCCGAGAGAACATGATGCAGTCGAGCGCGGGGCGATAGAGTCCTTGCGAGGTGTAGCCCGCCCCCTCGAAGGCCCCGACCTGGTTGGCGAGCGGGGTCTGCTTGATCCGGGTGTCGACGCGGGCGACGTGGGCTTGGGACGCGGCTTCGGCGTCGGCCTTGAGGCGGGACACCTCGGCTCCCGGTGCTCCCGAATTGGTGGCGGCGGTGATCGCGTCGTTGAGGGCTTCCCGGCGCTTCTGGAACGCCGTCTCCTCGGCGTCGAACTCGGCCTTGCCCCACGAGGTCGGGATTGGCGTCCCGGGGGTGAGGAGGTCGGCCCACTTGAGGGCCTGGTGATCAAGCAGCGCGGTGATGTTCGGCTCGATTGGCTCGACCCCGCGCGGGAAGAACTCGGTGTAGGCGACGTTCGAGGCGTAATACTCGTCGGCCAAGGCGGCGAACGAGTGGCCGAACTCGTGGAGGAAGACGTAGGGGCTCCACTGGTTGTCGGTCGTGAAGGTGCAGAACAGGTTGTAGATCCCGCCGCCGCCGTACCGGGGGGTGTTGACCATGACGTACAGGGTGTCATACGGGACGTGCGCGGCGATCGCGCGGAGGCTCCGGTTGTCCTCGGTCAGGAGGTAGCGCTCCAACCCGAGCGAGTCGAACCGCGTCCCCAAGGCGGTGTCGCGCCAGACCCCGCGCGCCGGCTCGTCGGCGCCGGTTTCGGGCGACGGGAACCAAACCCCCCGGACGTTGAACCGGTCGCGGGCGGATCGGAACGGCTCTTGACGGAACAAGGTCGCGGTGAACCGGGCCAGGTCAGCGCGGAACTTGGCCTCGTCGCCCCGGGTGTACCCCTCGCCGAGGATCGCCACGTCGACCTTCTCGTGCGGGTCGCCCGAGCGGTGCGCTTGCACCACCAAGACGCCGGGCGGGAGCGGCTCGTTGCTGATGCTGCCCGGGTTGGCCGGGTCGATCGCCACCGTCAGCAAGGGTTTCTGGCTCCGGTCCCGCTGGCGGACGCTGACCGAGAACTGGACCTTCCGCCGGGGGAGCGGGATCAAGGCTGACTCGTGGTAAACCCGCTCCGCCCCCGACGCGGCCAAGGCGGTGGTCCGGTACTCGGCGTAGTACGAATCCGACCGCTTCGAGAACAAGAGGTCGCCCGAGCCAGCGTCGCGGACCTCGACCAAGGTCCGCCCCACGGCGAACGGATCGAGCAAGTGAACCCGGCTCCCGGCCCAGGTCCCGGGCTGGCGGATCGACCGGTCCCACGCGGCGAACTCCGTGGTCGAGTTCCCGCCGTGGTAATAATCCACCCGGAGCGTGGCATCCTCGAACGCCCGCTCGAACGCCGCGACGTCCGCCGCTCGGGCCGCGATCCCGACGCTTCCGACCCCGATCACGGTTAAGATCAACGCGCACGAACGATACTTCATCGAGGGCCTGATCCATCCCGAAAGGTCAGCGCGGCGCTGGGGCAACTCCCAGCGGGTGGCCCCTAATTGAACCCGATCCGTGGCAAACTTGCCAGCTTCGCCGATTTCAGATCAAAAAGTGGGATCAAATCCCCTGCGGGTCGGCTCAAGGAAGGGTGGCAACGCCAAGACCCCACCAGACTGACGACCATCGAGGGCTAGACCAATGACCCGAGGCGACGCGATGACGACATCGAGGCGAGGTTGGGGGGCCGCCCTCCGCGAGTTGAACCGGGTCTTCGAGCCGAGGACCGCCGACCTCGCCGACCACTCCGACGCCGCGCTCCTGAGCCGGTTCGCGGCGACGCGCGACGAGCCGGCGTTCGCCACCCTGGTCGAGCGGCATGGCCCGATGGTCCTGGCCACGGCCCGCGGGATCGTCCGCTCTCCCGATGACGCCGAGGACGTCTTTCAGGCCACCTTCCTCGTCCTCGCCCGCCGGTCGGGTTCGATCCGATCGGGCGATTCGGTCGGGGGCTGGCTCCACCAGGTCACCCGCCGCGCCGCGCTCCGGGCGGTCGCCGATCGCCGCCGGCGCGAGCGGTCCACCGGCGACCTGCGCGCCGTCGAACCGGCCGCGCCCGCCGATCTGACCTCCGCGCGGGCCGAATCCACGCGCTTGCTTCATGAGGAACTCGGGCGACTCCCGACCAAATACCGCTCGGCGATCGTCCTCTGCGACCTCGAAGCCCTCACCCGCGACCAGGCCGCCGCGCAGCTCGGTTGGCCCGCCGGGACGGTGGCTGGTCGCCTCGCCCGGGGCCGCCAACTCCTCCGCGACCGCCTGGTCCGTCGCGAGGGAGACGGCGACGCCTGGCTCGGTTCGCTCCCCCTGGTCGTGCCGGTCCCTCCCGCCTGGGCCGCCTCGGCGATCCGGGGGGCGGCCCGGTCGCTGGGGGTCGTGGGGCCGGGTGCTCCGCTGGCGCGGAGGATCATCCGCGGAATGACGATGGCGAGCGTCGGCAAGGCGGTCGCGGCCCTGACCCTCACGTTGGGTCTGGTGGCGGCGGGGATCGGCGGTCGGGTGGGGTCCGCTGGGCCTGATCCAGTCCGGCGCACCGATCCCCCGCGGCTCCAGGTCCCGATGACGCCGCTGGTGGTCCAACCATCGACCGTTCCACCGCAAGACCCCTCGAAGACCGAGCCGGTGGTGTTTCGCGGCCAGGTGGTCGACCCGGCGGGGTCGGGGGTTCAGGGAGCGAAGGTTTACCGGGTTGAGCTTGGCCAAAGCCCGGCGATCCCGCGCGAACCCAACGCCTTGACCGACGCCAACGGGCGGTTCGAGTTCGCCTCGACCCGGTTCACGCTCGCCTCGGGCGTCGAGGATCAGGTCGTCGACGGCTCTAAGCGGGGGATTCGCCTCCTGGCGGTCGCTCCGGGGTTTGGTCCCGGCTTCATCCGGCCCGAGCGGTCGGGGCCGATCGAGATCGCGTTGACCCAGGACGACGGGCCGATCCAGGGGCGAGTGATTGGCGCTGGGGATCGCCCCGTCGCCGGCGCCCGGATCAAGGGGCTGGAACTGCTTGTCCCACCGCTCGCCGCCGGCGGCAGTGTGAGCGGCTGGCTGGCGCGGGCTCGGAGCGTGAACGACCTGGTCGAAGCGGGGCGAGTACTGACAGAGCAGTTCGACACCGCCCTGGCCGGCCCTGACCTGGCGAGCGTCGTCCAGGTGTCGGCGACGACCGACGCCGAGGGGCGATTCACCGTCACCGGCCTGGGCCGCAACCGGGTCTTGAGCGCGCTGATCACGGGGCCGGAGATCGCGACCCAGGTGGTCCTCTTGACGACCGAACGGGTTGACCCGCCAGTTACGGTCAACCCGGGCCTCCGCCGGAGCGAGCCGGGCCGCGCGGGGTTCCAGACGGCCGTGACGGTTCACGGGGTCAACCCGACGATCGTCGGCCGACCGGGGCGGACGATCGCCGGGGTGATCCGCGACGCCGACTCGCGGCAGCCGCTCGACGGGATCAAAGTCCGGCTCGACGACTCCGTCAGTCCGCTCAGCCCGGTCTACCTGATCGACACCGTCACCGACGCCTCGGGGCGCTACCGCCTCGAAGGGGTCCGGACCAACTCCCGCCCCCGCGTCTCGGCCCGCCCCGCCTCGGATGCCCCCTGGCTGGGTCTCCTCCGGCTCTTCGATGTGGAGGGAGGGGCCGCCACCGGCAACCCGCCGGTAACGCTGGATTTCACGCTCCGACGCGGGGTCTGGGTGTCGGGTCGGGTCTTCGACGCGGCGACGGGCCAGCCGAGGTCATCCGAGATCAATGCGTTCGTGGTGGCGACCAACCCCTACGCCTTCGCCGACCCGTCGATTCAGATGCCCGGACCCGACCCCGTCACCGACCCCCAGGGGCGACTCTTCTCCTTTGCCAGCGGCCCGGATGGTCGGTTCCGCCTCCGGATCTATCCCGGTCCCGGGTTCATCACCGCGGGAACGAGCGACTCCACCGATGCCCGAGGGATCGGGTCCGAGACCATGAGCGGCGTCCCTCGGGCGCCCGGGGACCTTCCCGGTTTCGCGACGCTCCCGGAGCCGCTGATCCCGCGCTACGTCGGCACGATCGTCGCGATCAACCCGCCGCTCGGCTCGGACACCCTGGACGTCGCGCTCGCGATCCGGACCGCGAGGGACCGATCCGGGACGGTCCTCGATCCCGACGGCCGATCCGTTTCCTCCGAGGTGATGGCCTACAACCTGAAGCCCGAAGGAAACGGTGGCGAGCCGACGAGAGGCGCTTTCACCGTCGAGGGGTTGGTTCCCGGTCGGCTCCGGCGGGTCCTCTTCCGCCAGGATAGTTCGAAGCGGATCGGCCTTCTGGAAATCCGCGGCGCCGAAGGGCCGCCGCTCCTCGTGACGCTGCGCCCGTGGGGGATGATCCGAG
>JAABUX010006808.1_pt1 | contig 13555 bp, 12 predicted proteins | sample 5561851 | NCBI WGS metagenome assembly JAABUX01 (sample SAMN10711883, study PRJNA513361) | rock metagenome | isolation source: Antarctica rocks | place: Antarctica: Victoria Land, Richard Nunatak red sandstone | collected 2016-01-03 | reverse complement strand
CTCGTGGCTGATTTGATCGAGCACCGAGAAGCCTAGATTATTCACTCGATCACGAAGCCTGACAAACTGAAAACCGCCAGCCCATCGATTTGAGACGATGGGACGGCGGTTCGCTCGCCTGGACCTGATTTGCTTAGATCGTCGGATTAACCCCGGTCGGAACCGCTCCGAGTTTCGCCGGACCGGCCGCCGCGAGTGGTGTTGGCATAGACCGCGGTCAAAACGCCCAGGAGGGCCGATCGCCGGCCAGCACGCGACGACTTCCCGCCTCGGCGGACCCGGGCCACGGCGCCCGCCCACTCGAACCCGGTATGCAACGGCGACGCGTTCTTGGGATGCGACGAACTCATCGAACGGAAGCTCCAGAAAATTTGACCTGGACTGGACGCCCGCGACCGGGGACGCCCCACCCTCATTCAACCCGACCAGAGAAGGCGAAGATTCCCGGCGATCTGACGCGGCGGGACCGTGTCCGGCGCGGCTGGATGGCTCTCGGACCGGATATGGTCCCACGAGCAAAACGGGTTATCGGTTCGGTGAAATCCTGCTGTCCTGTCGAGGAGGGACCGAGAATTTAACCGAAGTCATTCCAGCAGTCAACAGGATCGGGAACTTTTTCAAAAATTGGGCGGCTTGAGCCGGGTCAACCCGCTCACCTTCCTGGGATGACGGCCACCGGAGGGGTGGTGATCGGGTCGACCGGTTTGGGCAATGGGGCTGGGATTGTTGGCTTTGATGGGCCGGTCGGAGTGCTGGAGCCCATGACCAGGAACATCAAAACCGTGCTGATCCCGTTGAACGTCATGTGCAAGGCCACCGGCGCCACCAACGATCCCGTCCGCTGGTACAACAGCCCTAAGACGAGGGACAGGAAGAAGATCGGCACGGGCGTCGGCCAAACGGTGTAATGCAAGGTCGCGAAGAGGATCGACACCGCCAAGTTCGCCACGGCCAGGCGAGTCATCACCCCCGGGCCGGTCCGCGATCCTTCGTCCGCTGGGGGAGGCGATCTTGGCGCGGCGAAGTTGAGCGCGACCTCGGTCGATGAGTATGGCCCGCCGGGGTCGCCGAGCAACTCGCCGGCGGGTGTCGTCGCGATCAAGACGTCATCGTTCGGGTGGAACGTGGCTGAGGACGGGTCGAGTGCCGATGGTCCCTCGTCCAGCAAGGATGAGGGCTGCCGTTTGCCCGCGCGGGGTTCGAGGACCAGCCGGGTCAACCAGCCGAGCAAGACCCCTCGAAAGATCAATTCCTCGGCGGCGGGGGCGAACACCACCCCCGCCAGGAAGAAGATCACCGCTTTCCCGCCGACCCCGTCGGTCTGGATCGCCGTTTCGAGTGGGTGCGACTCCCGACCCCAGATCGCGACCGCCGCGAGCATCATCCCGTACACCACCGGGGCCGCGAGGGGCCACGCGGTCATCCCCTGGAGGATCTGCCGGCCGGTCTTTTTGCTGATCGTCCCGAAGTCGCTGAGCCGGGCGCCGGCGGTGAGGCCGAGCAAGAGCGGGATCACGATCAAGACCGTGAGGTTCTGCAGCGCTGACGCGGTCATCATCTCCGCCGGGTTGAACGGCACCCGCGCGCCGGGCGGTCGAGCGACCGGGCCTCGGGTCGCGAGCAGGTAAACCTTCGGGACCACCACCTGGATCGCCAGCCAGACCAAGAGGACCGCCAGGACCGACTTCCCCCCCCAGGGGACCAGCTTTGGCTCGAACCGAGGGAGGACCGTCGCCCCGAAGGCGAGTCGGAGGATCGCCCAGATCCAGGCTCCCACCACCGACCCCAGCAACGCGAGCATCATGCGGACGAGGAGAGGGTTGACCGTCGGCAGCGCTTCAGGCATGGGTCGAGTGGCCCCAGGAAGATCACGTTGGCGCTTCGCGTCCGCACCCGAACCAAAGCGGGGAGACAATCTATCTTACTCCGCCGAGGGGTTGAAGGCCATCTTGCCCCCATTCCCCACGATCCCATAGAATCGTATCCAACCCGCGATCCCCGAACCGCACCCGCAGAGCTCAGAGGGAGTTTGCCGCATGTCCGCCGGGGCCGTTGAACAACTCGAACTCCTCCGCCGGGGGGTCGACGCGATCACCCCCGAGCCGGAGTTCGTCGCCAAGCTGAACCGATCCGTCGCCACCGGCACCCCGCTTCGGGTCAAATACGGGATCGACCCAACCGGGATCGACGTCCACCTCGGCCACACCGTCCCACTCCGCAAGCTCCGCCAGTTTCAGGACTTGGGTCACACCGCCGTCGTTATCATCGGCAACTACACGGCGCTGGTCGGCGACCCCTCCGGCCGCGACGAGGCCCGAGCGAGCCTGACCGTCGAGCAAGTCGAAGCCAACGCCCGCGACTACCTGACCCAGGTCGGCAAGATCATCGACCTGAGCCGCGCCGAGGTCCATTCGAACGGGGAATGGTTCGCCAAGTGGTCGTTCTTGGACGTCCTCGACCTCACCCGACGGATGACCCTGGGGCAAATCTCGGCCCGCGACGACTTCGCCAAGCGAATCAGCGTGAGCAAGCCGGTCTATCTCCACGAGTGCCTCTACCCCCTGATGCAAGGGTGGGACTCGGTCGAGATCCGGTCCGACGTCGAACTCGGCGGGACCGAGCAACTGTTCTCCCTCCTCGTCGCGCGCGACCTCCAGCAAGGGGAGGGCCAGCCCGGCCAGGTGGCCATGACGATGCCGATCCTGGTCGGGACCGACGGCGAGCGGAAGATGGGCAAAAGCCTGAGCAATTACATCGGCGTGGCCGAGGCTCCCGACACCCAGTTCGGCAAGGTTATGAGTCTGCCCGACGCGCCAATGCGGGAATACTTCACCCTCCTGACCGACTTGCCTTTGAGTGAAGTCGACCGCCTCCTCGGGTCCGACATCAACCCGCGTGACGCCAAGGAGGTGTTAGGCCGGTCGGTCGTCGCCCAGTACCACGGCGCGGATGCCGCGGCGCACGCGGCCGAAGGCTTCCGCAAGCGAGCCAAGGGAGTCGACCCGGACGAGATCCCCGAGGTTGCGGTGACCTTGCCCGGCACGGGGACGACCAGGACGACCACTCTGCCCCCCCTCCTCGTCGCGCTCGGGTTTGAGTCGTCCACCTCGAACGCCCGTCGGACCATGGACCAAGGCGGAGTCACGATCGGTCCCGACCGCCAGGTAGTCAAAGACCCAAAGGCGTCGATCGAGGTCGCCGACGGCTTGATCGTCCGTGTCGGCAAGCACAAGATCGCCCGAATTCGAGTCCAGGATTAATCCCGTTGGGTTCGTTTGGGATCGGGCTTGAGCACCGTGCTTAGGTTCGTTTGGGACGAAGCTTGATCGACCCACCGTACTGGAGCTAAGTTGATGGCGGAACACGGGTTCGGGATCGTCGGCTGCGGGATGATCGCCGAGTTTCACGCGCGGGCGATTGCCGAGATCCCGGGCGCCCGGCTGGCCTCCGTGATGAGCCGGTCGACGGCGAACGGGTCCAAGATCGCCACGCTGGCCGAGGGTGGCCCCTGCCCGATTTACAACTCGGTCGAGGACATGCTCGCCGATCCCCACGTCACGATCGTCTGCGTCTGCACCCCTTCAGGCGCCCACCTCGGACCCGCCATCGCGGCGGCGCGGGCCGGCAAGCATGTCGTGGTCGAGAAGCCGCTCGAAGTGACCTTGCCGCGCTGCGACGCGATCATTCAGGCGTGCGACGAGGCCGGCGTCCGCCTGTCGGCGATCTTCCCATCGCGGTTCAGCCCGGCCAACCTCGCTCTGAAAGCGGCGATCGATGGTGGGAGGTTCGGCCGCCTCACCTTGGCCGATACGAGCGTGAAGTGGTGGCGGTCGCAGGAGTATTACGACTCCGGGAAGTGGCGGGGGACCTGGGACCTCGACGGCGGCGGCGCCTTGATGAACCAGGCGATCCACAACGTCGACCTCCTCCAGTGGCTCATGGGCGAAGTCGTTTCCGTCCAGGCATTGACCGCGACCCTGGCTCACGACCGAATCGAGGTCGAAGATACCGCCGTGGCCCTCGTGAAGTTTCGCTCCGGCGCCCTCGGCGTGATCGAGGCCAGCACGGCGGCCCACCCCGGCCTCCTCAAGCGGACCGAGGTTCACGGCTCCCGTGGCTCGGCCCGCGTCGAGCAGGACGACGTCACCTTCTGGTCATTCTTGGACGCCCAATCCGGCGACGCCGACCGGCTTCAGCCCAGCGGGTCAGCCCCCGGCGGAGCCGCCGACCCCAAAGCCATCAGCCACGCCGGCCACCGCGACCAGTTGGCCGACTTCCTCCAAGCGATCGACGCGGGCCGCCCCGCCCTCGTCGACGGCCGGGAAGGGCGTAAGGCGGTCGAGATCATCCGCGCCATCTACCGCTCCGCCCGCCTCGACCGCCCGGTTTCCCTCCCGCTCCTCGACGACGCCGAGCTTGGTCCGGCTTGATTGGGCAACCTGCCGATTTAATGAGCACTCGCGCCTACCGACGTCGCGGCCGAGGTCGTCGTGGGGATCGAGAAGTCGCCGACGAGGCTCCGGCGGAGCGAGTGGATGTGGTTGGAGTTGTTCTGGGTGTTGTTCAACTCGATCACGAACGTCGGCCCCTGGATCATGTAGGCATGCCCGCCCGAGCGGTCGGTCACGCCGGTCCAGGAGAAGTGGATCTCGCCGTAGCCGGCCAACTTGATCTGGGCGAGCCACTCTTTGCCGGCCTCGGGGGCGAGGTCGTCGGCGTAGGCCTGGATCACGTCGAGCAAGAGGGCTTGCTGGGTCTCGTTGAGATCCTTGTAGGCGATCCCCACGGCCGCCGATACCGGCGCCTGCGGGAGGTTGCCCCCGCGGACCTCGGCGATGGCCTTTTCCGAGACGATGGCCCGCTTCTTCTGGTCGGCGTCGAGCGCCTGGACGAGCTTCAAGGCGGAACCTTCGAGGTCGCCGAGGTTGCGCATCCCCACGCGGCCGAGGTGGGTCGGTCGGACCTGCGCGGGGTTGGAGCCGAAGAACGAGGGGGACGCCGAGAGGATCACGCCGTTTTCGAGGGTGTAATTGAGCGATAGGTGATGGCCTTCGACCCGCCAGCCCCACTTGCCCGAGTCGGCCGGGGTGCCGAAGACGGTGAAGAAGTAGAGCTCGGGATCACGGAGCGGACCGGTCCCCTTCTCCTCGACCAAGAGGATCTCTTCGAGGGCCATGATCGTGGTGGCCTTCAGGTAGCCGACATCGCTCAGGCCGGACTTGAGCAAGCCGAACGCCAGCGAGCGCTGCGCCGAGGTCATCGCCTTGATCGGCAACCCCTTGCGTGGGCGGGGGATGTAATGCCAATTAATCCGCTCGGGGTCGTTGAAGGGGTAGCTCGCCTCCTTGAGCCGATCGGGACCCAGCGACGCCAGGAACCGGGACGCGGCTTCGGCCATCATGGTGCCGTTGGACACCTCGCGAGCCGGGGTGGTGTTGGGCAAGCCAACCAACACAGTCAGGCTGAACAGGAGCAAGCCGATCGGGCGATGACGCATGGTGCATGGTCCCCTTGGAAGAAGAGCGGCCGATCCGGGCAGGGCGATCAGCGCTCGCCTACCTCGGAAGTTTCTCGACGGTGACGCGGTTGAAGACCTGGAAGGGTGGGCGATGGATCATCAGATCGAGTCGCTGGATCGCCATGATAACCAGGCCCCACGGGAGAATCGAGGACTTCATTTCAAGGCGAAGTTTTTCCCGGACTGCTTCTTGGAACGAGATTTGTGTCACGGAACCGTTGAACCTCCGTTGAGTTGGCGAGATTCCCAGCTTGATTCGTTGACCCAGTTCATGTTGGAGCCAGGAATGATTCGGCCCGTCGCGCCCGGGATAACCAGGATCGGTTGGATCGGTACCGGCGTGATGGGCGCCTCGATGTGCGGGCACCTGATCCGCGCGGGCTACTCGGCTACCGTGTTCAACCGGACCGAGGCCAAGCTTAGACCGCTCCTCGACCTCGGAGCGACGTCGGCTCGATCACCGCGGGCCGTGGCGGAGGTGGCCGACGTCGTCTTCTCCATCGTGGGCTATCCCGCTGACGTCCGGGCGATCACCCTGGGGGATGACGGGACCCTGGCGGGGGCGGGTGGCGGTTCAATCCTGGTCGATATGACAACGAGCGAGCCGGCTCTGGCCGTCGAGATCGCCGACGCGGCTCAGGCTCGGGGAGTCGTCGCGATCGACGCCCCGGTTTCCGGCGGCGACATCGGCGCCCGCGAGGCCCGGCTTTCGATCATGGTCGGCGGCGATCGCACGGCGTACGAGGTGGTCCGCCCGCTGTTCGAGCTCATGGGCAAGACGATTGTCCACCAGGGCGGACCCGGGTCGGGCCAGCACGCCAAGATGGTCAACCAGATCCTGATCGCCAGCGGGATGGTTGGCGTTTGCGAGGGGTTGCTCTACGGCCACCGCGCCGGCCTCGATCTGACCACGGTCCTGCAAAGCATTTCCACCGGCGCGGCCGGCTCGTGGAGCCTGTCGAACCTGGCGCCGCGGATGATCGCGGGCAACTTTGATCCGGGTTTTTTCGTCGAGCACTTCCTCAAGGACATGGGGATCGCCTTGGCGGAAGCCCGGCGGCTGAAGTTGGCGCTGCCGGGACTGGCCCTGGCCGAGCAGTTGTATCGCGCCGTGGAAGCTCAGGGGCGGGGCCGCTCCGGAACTCATGCCCTGGTGTTGGCTTTAGCACAACTTTCCTCTATCGAGTGGGCAACCCCGTCCGCCCGAATCTAGATCGCCCCGCGATCGAGGGGCCGCCGCGATGAACCACCTGGCCGACTCCAACTCTGATCCCGCTCCCCCCGCCCGCTCCCGCGTCCTCCTCGTCGACGACCACGACGTCGGTCGCCGGTCGCTCGCCCGCCTCCTCGACGCCCTGGGGTTCGACGTGACCTCCGCCGCCGACGGCGCCTCAGCACTCGAAGCGCTGGAAACGGGTCCCGAATTCGACTACCTCTTGACCGACGTCCGCCTGCCCGACCTCGATGGCCGCGAGATCGTTCAGGTGGCCCGCCAGCGTGAACCGCGCCCGATGATCGCCTTGATCACCGGCTGGGATATCGACCCGAGCGAATGCGACCGGCTGGGAGTTGACTACCTGTTCCTCAAGCCGGTGGATATTCAGGAACTGGTCACCAAGCTCCAGCAGAGCCGGGGTTGACCGAGCGGCCCGGCGGAAAACCCCACCGAAGGCTCGCGCTAGGGGTTGAGCCAGGCGGTCGATCCGGGTAAACTCGGAGCTTTCCCGGTCGTCCTCTGATCTGAGCGGAATGATCTCTTCGGCGGATTCGAAGGGGTCGGCTCGGGCGTCGAGACGCAGCTCCGTTTTCTCTCCAACCGAACATAACAGGAGATCGCATGGCCAGTCGCCGCCGTGGTAAGGGTCGCCGCAAGGTGGGTCGCAAGAAGCGCCGGATGCGCAGCAGAATCCGCCACCGGAAGAAATAAGAGCGGCACGCCCGATCGCCATTCGGTGGGGTCCGTCCGTTTCGATCTTGTCACCAAACTAGAAAGCCTGGGATTCCTGAGTGTCGGGAAGCTCAGGCTTTTTTTAGTGAGTTCAGACCCGGTTCAAGCCCAGCCCATCCGTAAGTTGATGGGCTGGGCTTTGCTTGAGATCAAAGCAGGCTGGCGTTGTAGTTGCCGATGGCGGTCGCCACCAGTTGCCTGCCCTGGAACTGGGCGTTGTAGAGGATCGTGTTGACAGCGAAGGAGAACGTCCGAGCCGACGCCGTGTTCCCCGCGGTCGGGGCGGTGATGGCGGTCAGCGACGTGGTCAAGCTCGACACCAAGGTGTTCAGCGCGGTGGTCGGGTTGGCGGTGCTCGACGTGAACCCGGTCCCGACCGCGGTGATCGCCGAGTCCAGCGAGGTTTGTAGCGCTGAGACCGCCGACGAGACGGCGGTGCTATCCAACGCCTTGCCGGTGCTGATCGCCGTCTGCTTGGCGGTGGAAATCGCCGTGTTGAACGTCTGGAGGGCCGTCTGCGTCGAGTTGTTGAGCGTTTGCAGGGTCGTCCCGGTCAACGCCCCGGTGGGCGCATCGTTCAAGATCGCCTGCGAGGTCTGCGACGAGGTGTTCCGGATGTAAGTGTTGATCTCGCGGTTGAGCAACCGGACCGACGCGTTGGTCGAGTTGGCCAGCCCCGAAGCCGCACTCTGAATTTCCGTTTGCAGGGTCGCCGTGTAGGCATCGATCGTCGTGTTGAGCGCTGCCCCGGTCTTGGGCAGGTTGGTGGTCGCGGCGCTGATCGACGAGTTGAGCGTGGTGATCGCCGAGGCAACCGACGTGTTGAACGCCGTCAGACCCGCCGAAGTCGGGGCCGATGTCGTGGTCGCCGTTTGCCGGAGCGTGGCGACGCTACTCAGGATCGACGAGTTGAAGGTCTGGAACGCCAGGTTCACATTATAAGTGTCTTGGCTCAGGACGTTCGACGCGACGCCGCTCCCAAAGCCGTACCGCCCGCCGAAGAATTCGCCGACACCTTCGTAGCCGCCGAAACCTTGGAAGTTACCGAACTGACCGACCAGGTTTTGGAAGCCACTTTGGAAGCCGAACCCGCTGGTCAGGACAACTCGCCCTTCCAGGTTCTCTAACTGCAAGGCCGATCGCTTGCGGCGGCGGGCCACCAGTTTCTGATCGTTTGACCGAGCCGACTTCCACAACCCGAGCATGTTGAACAGTGTACCGTTCATCGAAATTTGGCCTCGCTCAAAGAAGTGTTGCATGACGGACCGCCGGGGACGCTCGACGAGGGGCGGATCGGTTTCAGCGCTTCTTCGCGAACTTATCCAACAAACGCCCGGCTGGCGATTGCAGACATGGAGGTGATCCCCCACATTCTGATTACGCCACAACGAAGGCAGACTCTACAAGATCCCCGAAAGTTTTTGCGGCATCGGCGAACGTGTGGATCACCTGGGAGCACTCCGGCCTGACCGATGCGCATCGCCAACCGCGAGAGGGGATCTCCGAGTCCCACCGGGGGGATACAACCCGCCGCGATGAGTGGCCGATGTCTCGGAGCCGGGTGATTCTCGGGTTTGCGGGATGGCTCGACCTTGCGGCGGTTTTCGCGCGCCGGGTAGGATGGCGGATCGCCCACACAAGGGTTGCGCCACCGTTCGCCCTCCGGCTCTTTGTTCACCGTCGAGGTCCAACTAAGATGCTCTTGAGTCGCCAGTCCTGGTCCGCCCGCCTCCTCTTCGCTGGGGTCGCCCTGATGAGCATCGCCGCCGACAAGGCTCCGTCCGTGCTGAACCACACCATGAAGAGCATCGATGGCAAGCCCGTCGCGCTCACGCAATATCAAGGGGATGTGCTCCTGATCGTCAACACCGCGAGCAAGTGCGGGTTGACTCCCCAGTACGAAGCCCTCGAAAGCACTTACCAGAAGTACCAGGGCAAGGGGTTCAAGGTCCTGGCGTTCCCGGCGAACCAGTTCGGCGGCCAGGAACCGGGCACCAACGCTCAGATCCAGGAGTTCTGCACCGGGACGTACCACACGACGTTCCCGATCTTCTCGAAGATCGTCGTCAAGGGGGACGGGATCGACCCGCTCTACCAGTACCTGACCTCGAAGGAAACCGACCCGAAGTTCGCCGGCCCGATTGGCTGGAACTTCGCCAAGTTCCTGGTCAACCGCAAAGGGGAAGTGATCGCCCGGTTCGACCCGCGCGAAGAGCCGAACTCGCCCAAGGTCGTGGCGGCGATCGAAGCGGCCCTGGCCGAGTCGAAGTAAGTCAGCGTAATCCGTCTCAGCCGATCCAGGTCGAGGCGATCCTCCAGCGCCTCGGCCAGTTTGCCGCTTTTTTCCCAGCCGAGGGTCTGGTTGTGCCGCGAAACTGGGCGTGCCTCAACGGCGAGCTGATGCCGGCCGACGAGGCCAAGGTCTCGATCTGGGATCGCGGCTTCCTCTTTGGCGATGCCGTCTATGAGGTTTTCCGGCTCTACGGCGGTCGATGCTGGCTCGAAGCCGAGCACTTGGCCCGCCTCCGCCGGAGCCTGGCCGAGCTGGAACTACCCAGCGTCGATCTCGACGCGCTCCGGGTCAGGATCGAGCGGACCACCCGGGCTGGCGGTGTCACCGACGGGACCGCCTACGTCCAGATCACCCGCGGGGTCGCCCCGCGCGCCCATGCGTTCCCCTCCCCCGCCGTCCCGCCCACCGAGTTGATTGTGGTCCGCCCTTACGACGACACCGCCACCGCCGCTCGTCGCCTGGCCGGGGCGTCGGTCGTCACCCGACCCGACCTCCGGTGGAAGCGGTGCGACATCAAGTCGACGAACCTCCTCGCCAACGTCCTGGCGCTCGAATCGGCCCGGCGCGCCGGGGCGGATGAGGCCCTGTTGATCGACCCGGACGGGTTCGTGACCGAGGCCACCCACTCGTCGGTCGTCTGGCTCCGCGACGGGCGGATCGAGGGGACCCCCAACGACTCGGCCATCCTCCCGGGGACGACCCGGTTCTTGACGCAAGACCTGGCCCGAGGCGAGAACATCCCGTTCATCGAGGCGCGGGTCACGCTCGACGACTTCCTCCGGGCCGACGAAGCCTGGCTGGTCGGGACGACCATCGAAGTCCTCCCGATCGTGGCGGTCGATGGCCAGGCGATCGGCGACGGTCGCCCCGGCCCGGTCGCCCGGCGATTTCAGGCGGCATACCGCGCGGCGGTCGACCGGTGGTTGGCCGGATGATCCAGGTGCCACCCGGTGACGATCTGATGGTTCCCCGCGAGGGCCGCCGACCATGAAGGCCCTCCCCGGCGGTGAAGGTGACGGGCCACTGCCCGACGACGATTGGATTCACCCGCTCGACGCCGCCGCCCTGCGTGCGCCCATCCCCGGTGGCGGTGTCCGGGTGATCGTGATCGATCCGGGTCCGCCCCTGAACGGCTCGCGACCCCACCCCCCGTCCACACCCGACCAGGTGGCCCAAGGGCTGCTCGACCTCCTCAAAAAGCGGAAACGCCCGGCCGATGCCTTCGTCGTCTCGGCGCACGGGATCGGCTGGGGTCGGGCGTTGGAGCAAGGACTGGCCGACGCGACGCACCCGATCATCCTCGTCACCTCGGCCGAAGCGCTCTGGACGGCGGCCCACCTCGACCCCCTGCTCAAAGCGATCGACCACCGCGACCACGTCATCGGCCGGCGCCCCCTCGGCTTCCTGGGACGAATCCGGCGGTGGGGGTCGGTCTTCCCGTGGCGGTTGCTGTTCGCGGTGCCGGTCCTGGACGTCTTCTCGCCGTACCGGATGCACCGGCGGAGCGCGCTGGAAACGATCGTCCCGCAGTCGAGTTCGCAGTTCCTCGACGTCGAAATCCTCGCCAAGGCGACCTTTTTGACCCAGGTGATCGAGGAGGTAGACGTCCCTCCGCTCGCGTCGCCCCCAGTCGGATCAATCATGGGCGACCTCTGGGCGATCTGCCGCCACCCGTTGTTCGTCCGCGAGGCTCCGGAACCATCACTGCCAGCGAAAGATCCTCAGGGCCACGACGAACGAGCCAACAGCCCAGGCGGTCAGGATCGTCAGGGCGACCACGACGACATGACTCGTCCAGCCCGCCCCTTCGAGCATCACGGCGCGGAGAGCGATCAGGAGTTGGGTCAACGGCAAAGCCTGGATGAACGGCTGGATCGCGTCGGGGAACCGCTCGCTCGAAAAGAACAGGCCGGAGAAGATCCACATCGGGAGCATGATCAGGTTCATCAGGCCACTGACAGTCTCGGTGGTCTTAGCCCGGCTCGCGATCAGGAGCCCGATCCCCGAAAAGGCCAAGGCGCCGATGATCTCGATTACGCCCAGGAGGAGCAAGCTCCCGTGGATCGGCGTCCCGAAGACGAACACCCCCAAGGCGAGCAAGACGGCCACGTCGGGGATCAGGAAGGTCAGGCGGGCCAGGAGGATGGCGAGCAAGAAGTCGCGCCGGGGCATCGGGGTGGCGGCGAACCGCTTCAAGAGCTTACCGATCCGGAAGTTCACCAGCAAGAAGCCAACCCCCCAAAGCCCGCCACCCATCGTGTTTTGCCCGATCAGGCCGGGGATCAGGAAGTCGATATAGCGTGACCCCGGCTCGCTGACCAGCGTGTCGGTCGTGGCGACCGGGTCGCGGCGCCCCGCGTTCCGCTGGAGGACCGCGTCGACCGCAGCGCGGGTCGAGGCCGCCTCGGGGCGCGACGGGTCGAAGCGATAGGTCACACCCCCCGAAGCGTTGGGGACGACCACCAAGGGGGTCTTGCCGGTCTGGAGGCGACGGTTGGCCTCCTCCTCGGCGACGACATGGAGCTGAAACCCGGCGGTCTTGCCGGCTCGGGCCTGGGTGTCGGCGGCGCGGAGGGCGCGCTCGACCGGTTCGGACGCGGTGTTCGCGACCAGATCGACCGAGACCGCGTCGGGTTCTTTCCCGCTGAAGGCCAGCCCGAGGCCGAGGGCGAGCAGCGTCGGGAACCCGTAAACCCAAAACAACCGGGCCGGCTGGCGATAAAACTCGCGGAGCCGAGCGAGATACAAACCACGGAGGGGATGATAGTTGAGCGCCATGCGACCGTCTTGCTCCGCGATCAAGGGTGAACTCCGCCCCGCCATCCAACGCCGATCGATCCGCCCAGTTACCTGCGCCGCCGACCCCGCTTGGGCGGAGGGGCCTCGGGGTCTTCGACGCCATCTTCGCGGAGGTGGCGGCCCGTCATGGCGACAAAGACGTCTTCGAGGCTGACCTGCCGCGTCGTCAACCGGGCCAGAGGGTGCCCCGCCGACTTCAGGAACTCCAGGAGCGAGGGGATCGCCTGGTGCGGCTCGGCCACGGTGAGGGCGAAGCCGTCCCCTTCGGTCCTGGACGCTAAAACGCTGGCGAGATGATCCAAGCCGGCCGGTTCGAGCCGCGCTTGCGCCGCTTCACCGCCGGCGATTGCGAATTCGACGACATGCTCGGCGCCGGTCCGGGCGATCAGGTCGGCGGGGGAGCCGAGGGCGATCACCTTCCCCTTATCGACGATGGCGACTCGGTCGCAGAGCCGTTCGGCCTCGTCCATGTAGTGGGTCGTCAGGACGGTGGTCCGCCCCCGGGCGCGGAGGTCGAGGATCACGTCCCAGAGCTGCCGCCGCGACTGCGGGTCAAGCCCCGTGGTCGGCTCGTCGAGGAACAGCAACTCGGGGTCGCCGACCAAGGCCACAGCCACAGCCAGGCGTTGTTGCTGGCCCCCGGAGATCTGGTCGACGTAGGCGTTGGCCTTCGCTTCGAGCGACACCCGGGCCAGGACATCGTCGGGGGTCAGGCCATCGCGGTAAAAGCCCCGGAACATCGCGACCAGCTCGCGCAGGGTCGACTTGTCGGGGAACCGGGTTTCCTGGAGGGTGACGCCGATCCGCTCGCGGATCTCGGTCGGGTGCGTGGCCCACTGGCGGCCGAGGACTTCGACATCCCCCGCGGTCGGGGTGTTCAAGCCTTCGAGGATCTCGATGGTCGTCGTCTTCCCGGCGCCGTTGGGTCCGAGCAAGCCGAAGCATTCGCCCGTCGCGACTTCGAGATCAAGCCCATCGACGGCGACCACCAGCCCAT
>JAABUX010006806.1_pt1 | contig 13555 bp, 12 predicted proteins | sample 5561851 | NCBI WGS metagenome assembly JAABUX01 (sample SAMN10711883, study PRJNA513361) | rock metagenome | isolation source: Antarctica rocks | place: Antarctica: Victoria Land, Richard Nunatak red sandstone | collected 2016-01-03 | reverse complement strand
ATGAGATGCCCTTCAGGAGCAGCTTTGTGTCGGACTCAATGTGCTGACGTCTGATCCTGACCTCATCCGTTCTATGTCCTTGTTTCCTCACTTGTGTATTTCAGATAAGAACGCAGTTTAGTATCAGGACACGCACAACGGTTTCTCAGGCGCACTGTTATCAGTGGCTCGGCAGTTTCGGGAACCGAGGAAACGGGCGATATCGGGAAGAATTGCGCAAGGGACTCTCCGCCATTGGTCAGTATCTGACGACCCACCACCTTCCGCAAGAACGCGCGCTGCTGCGACTCGACGGGCAATATGGCAACGGGGCCGTGCTCTCCGATGTGGCCTCTTTCGCGTTTGTGACCCGTGGCAAAGACTATCACCTGCTCGATCATCCGCTGATTCAGGTGCGGTTGCACTTGCCCCCCGATCAATTCCAGCAGCGTCCCGAAAGTCAGGTGGTGCGCAGCCTCTACGACTGCCCACAGATCCCGGTAGGACCTGAGGGCGTGCCCTACCGCGTGGTGGTAGCCACGCATCCCGCAGGCAAAAAGAAGAGCCCCGTTGGCGTCATGCGGGCAGGCATCGTCTACGAACTCTTCTTCACCAACCTCCCACAACACGCGTTTACTTCCACCGATGTCGTCGAGCTGTATCTGCATCGCGGCGCCTTTGAGCCGCTATTGGCAGACGAAGACGATGAGCAAGATCCGGACCGCTGGTGCTCTCACTCGGCCTGGGGGCAGGAGTGCTGGCAACTGATCTCGCAATGGGTCTGGAACCTCCGCCTGGAAATCGGCCATCAGTTGCAGCCGACGCCTCTGCGCATCACCGAGTTTGCTCCGGCCCTCTTTCCGCAGAGTGAGCAGGCTTCCACGCGTCCGGCGTCCTCAGCGCCCGCGTCTGGGTATGGTCCGCCCACCACAGCCACTTCTTGGAAAGCTGGTCGCTTCACCGGCGCAGACTTTCCGCTTCAACCTGATGGAACGCTTCGGTGCCCAGCGGAAAACACGCTTCACCTCCAGGAGCGACGTCGAGAAGCTGATGGCAGCCTGCGCATGGTGTATGCCGCCAGTCTTGGGAGTTGCCGTCCCTGTCCCCTGCGCGAGCAGTGTCAATGGAACGGGAGTGCGACCGCCAAACCTCGCCAGGTGAGTGTGCTGCTGCATCCATTGGCCATCGGATCTGATCCCATTCTCTGGTGTGACTGGAGTCGTCGTTCCCACCGCCGGGCGTGCATCCAGTTGATACGCCATCAATGTGTCAAGGTCGAAGTCGAACCTCCCATCTCTCGCAGCCTTACTGTCACGTCTGTGCCCCTTTCCCGGGCAGAGCGTGCGCACTTTCGGCTTTCGTGGGCAGAACGGCTCGCCCGCAATGCCCGTCTCGGTACTTCTGGACGGGTGACGATCCAATTGTTCGGCGTCCCAGAACAGTTTGCCATCTCACTTGGCCTGACATCAGTTTGAGTCTCGGCAGACAGTGTGTCCTGGTTTTCTCTCTCCCTCGCGCGAGACATACTTCTCCGAGGGGAGCCTGCCTGTTCTCTTTTTCTGGCTCGTTCTAAAGGCGTATCCTATCTGGCTCGTGGGCTTGTTACTCAAAGCAAGTTCAGCTTCTCCAGACCCATGTAGTGCTTTACTCCGCACATGGGAACGTTTTGTAAAAGATGACCGTGCTGTCGAGCGTCCCTGTCGCACTGGAGGCATACCCAGGAACGACGCCCACCTCGCAGTACCCCAACGTGCGATAGAGTTGCTCGGCGCTGTCCCCCTGACGAGTATCGAGCACGAGCAATGTTCGTTGCCTGTCACGGGCAGCTTGTTCAACGGCTTGCATGAGCGCTCGCCCAACCCCTCGCCGGCGTTGACTGGAGAGCACAAAGAGTTTCTGCACTTCGGCCCGGTGTCGCGCATTCGGTTTCGTGGCCAGAGCCAACTGGACCGAGCCGACGATCCGACCCACCTCGCGCGCCACGAGTAGCACACAGGTGCGCTTGCGCACTTCCTCAAAGACCGTGCTCCAATATTGCTGTGCATCCTCTGTGCTCAAAGGCGGTAGAAAGCCAACCGAGGCCCCACTGGCGACGGTATCCTGCAACAGATGGATCAGGTGAGGGAGAACGGCTGGCTCCTCTTCGGGAGAAACGCGTTCGATAGAGGGTATGGGTAAATCACGCATCGTTTCGCGGTGTTCCTTTCTGATCTTGAGAACATTTCTTTTGCTATTGGTAAATTGGGTTATGCTGCCTCACAAGATAAAGAGAATGTATCTGGCGGCGCACTGCCCAGGGGTAGCGAAAGCGCTGGGGCCAAAGAGTTGGTAGCGCAGACAGTCGCCGGGCCGCAGATCATAGGTTTGCCCGTCGATGCTGACTTCCAATTGCCCCTCAATCAGGAGCAGATGGTGTTCCAAGCCCGACCTTGGCGGACGGTCATAGGTAATGCACGTGCCCGGTTCGAGCTCGCACTCAAGGGCCTCGGCAGCCAAAGTCTGGGCGGGTGGAGACACCGAACGCCGCCAGAACCCAATGGCTGGATCTGTCCAGACCGATTGCGTGCTTCGGCGGATGAGAGGGACAAAGTCATCCTCAACCATGTGCATCAGCCGCGACATGGTCAAGCCATAGGCCGCACAGAGCTTGCCCAGCACGCTCGCCGTCGGGCTCACCTCTGCGTTCTCAAGCCGGGAGAGGGTGGCGCGGCTCACGTTACTGCGTCTTGCAAGCTCGTCCAACGACCAACCGCGCTCAGAGCGCAGACCCTTGAGGCGCTGGGCAATCAGCCGGTCAATGGGGGTATTATCCGAGTGGGTACTTTCCATATATGAAATAATATCTCATATATGGGATTTTGTCAAGGCTGCCGAATGCCTGCTTCGGGTCAGAATTTCTCGCTGATCTTGGGGAAAACTCACGCTCAGCTACGAAGCCCCTCAAGCCTGTGTTTGCCAATGCCCCAGCCTTCTTCGTCTGCTTGAGTTTATCTCGTTGCGCATCCCGTGGGAAAAGCGATTAAGAGGGACACGTCCATGAATCATCAAAAGATCGGGAGACCCAGCATCCTTTAGGTCGGTTTCGCTGGTATCCAGTGGAAAGCGTCACCATTGAACGACCGAGGCTGTGTCCGACTGGTGCATATGATCTCGAAGATGCGAACTGAATGAAATCTGTGATACGAATCGATATCTTGCCACCGACAAAGCCTTTTCCATATCGTTATTTCCTGGCGAACGCTGGCACGACTTCGTGTACAAGAGTTTCCAGAGAAGCAAGTTGGGGAAAACCGCCTGCTCTGAACATAAAATAGCTAATGCCCAGATCAGCCAGCTCTTGCAGGCGCTCGATGATTTGGGCGGGCGTGCCGACAATATCTTCGTCGTTTATCTGGCGGTTGCTCGTCAAGGCGCGGAGTTCTTTTTCGTTGGGCGCGCAATAGATATCGTCCAGGCTCAGAGTGCGTTTGAGCGTGGCGGGATCACGACCAAGGGCTTCACAGGCTTTGTCGAGTGCGGTCAGTTGCTCTTTCAGTTTGGCTGGATCGGTTGCAGGAGTATGCCACCAGTCGGCATACTGAGCGCAGAGCCGCATCATTTTTGGCTGAGAACTGGCTAGCATGATGGACGGTTCTGGTTCTGGTTTTGGTTGGCAATAGGCGTCTTTGATCGAATGATGGGTCCCTGTGAAGGTCGATTTTTCGCCTTTCCACAGCATTTTGATAATTTGCAGCGTCTCTTCCAATCCTTCGACGCGCTGTTTAGAGTCAGGAAAGGGCAGGCCGTAGGCGTCGCATTCCTCCTGGTTCCAGCCTGCACCGAGACCCAGAATGAAATTTCCCTGACTCATATATTGGAAGGTTGCCGCCATTTTTGCCAATTGGGCGGGATTGCGGAAGAGCTGAGATAAGACGATGTGTCCGTATTTTAATGCTGGTTGCATGCCTGCAAAATAAGCTAGTTCAGTCCAGCCTTCTAACAAGATGCTATCCCCAAATTGCAAATGATCGGACAGCCAGACCGAATCGAACGAACCGACGATCAGGTCCAGGGCACGCCGAACTGCCTTGACGAATTCCGCACGCCCGGAGTCCGTCTCGCCCTGCGGGGCCAGCCAGCCAAATTGTACGTTGGTCATAGAATATATTTCACCTTTTTTACTCAAATCGATAGAATAGTTTCTCGTCCTTGAGAGAATAGTGAGACTTCCAGCATATCGTGGCACGCAAGCGCGAAATATGCTGGAGAAAGGAAACGGCACGAAATCCTTGACAGAGGGTGTTCGAGTCGGGGAGGGGCATCACCCACTGGCTGAATGGGCCTGTGAAGAGCGACCGTGACTGAATGGCTTCTCCCTCGTCTCAAAGAGATGATCTGGAATACGAAACTATTCATCGCTCATCTTCTCTGTGTGGAAGGTGGATAGAGTGCCAACATATCCTTGACAGGCCGATATGGAGCGGTTCTTCAGGAACGTGGTCTCACACGCCTTTAGCTCGTTGCTGCCTCCATCGGCCTTCCCTCTACCTTTTGGGTGGTCCTTTTCGTATGCGTTCGTGTGCAGCCTCAGCTGACCAGTTCGGTTCTGAACCAAAGAGAACGTTCTCAAACCACCATGTCCCACCAGCAGCTTCATACGCAGCCAGAAGAGCCTTCTCATGTGCTACGTTCTCTCCAGTCGTTCGCTGCCCTCGTATCACTACCTCAAATGGTCTCTCACTCAGACGGGTGGCGTTGAGGTAAGAGGAAATGTCACGAACCGTCTCCGGTGTTAGAGCGATAGAATAACTTCCTCCTGTAGGAATAACCCCATCCCAGTGTGCTGCACGACGAAAGGGAGGTTTCTTGGGCCAAACTCCTGCTATCCAGATGGGAATGCGAGGTGATTGCAAGGGAGATGGCACGAACACGGTTTCCTTGACCTGATAATAGATTCCGTTGTAAGAAAAAGGCTCACCTTTCCACAGGCCCATCAGTACCTCCAACCCTTCATCCAACATCGCAGCGCGTTCTTTCGGATCAGCGGCCTCACCAAGCTGATCCCATGCATATCCTGCCCCGGCACCAATCCCTAAAATGAGGCGACCACCGGAGAGGTGATCGAGTGAAACTGCCTCGCGCGCAACTTTCCAGGGACGCCGTCGTGGTAATGGGGTCACCATAGGTCCAAGGCGGATGCGCTCTGTTTTTACTGCGACAGCAGTGAGTGCAATCCACGGATCAGCCATCGGGACAGGGTGAAGACCCAGAGAGATATGATCCCAAATGAAAAATCCATCCCATCCTGCTTGTTCAGCTTCTTGGGCCATTTCAACAAGGAGCGAAAGGTCAGAGAACGTGCCAAAGTTGGGCATCTCAATCCCATAATGCATCCCATCTCCTTTGCGTTAGCATGTACTTCCTACTTGATTATTTCACGCCTTAGCCATAGGAAAAGCGTACCATAATGTGGAGAGAAAAACAATTCATATCTCGCATGTTGTGGTTTGCTAGTCAATTTGTCCTGACCGGACTCTTTATTGGTCAATGACTGGCTGGACAGCTTATGGGTCAAAACTGTAAAGTGGTTCATTGGCCTGATAAGCAGTTTTAGACTGTAGAGCTAAATTCGACGATTCGAGACGGAACCATCCTATTGCTCACTCTTGCTGAACCAGACACTGTTTTTTGCGGTTTTTTACCATATCCTGGATCTTCCGCAGGCTCGCTGATGTTGGCGATGATCGAAGAAGCAGGCTCCTGGCATCAAAGAAACGATCTGCAAGCTCAGAACCCCAGCATCATCGTGCAGGAGTCCAGTTCAGAAGCCCACCATGACTTTTTTTTCTCATTGGGGTGGTGTGCGCTTCTTCTTGCGACGCGGTGCCATCGTGCCTTTGAGCACACCACGCGACGTCTTTTTGGTCGAAGGTCTCCCATGCTCAGAGGGAGCAGCCATCGTCGGCGCTCTGGTGGCATTGTAGGCTTGGACCCAGTCCTGCATGCCTTCGGGCGATTCCATATCAAAGCCTGCCTCCTGTCCCATCAGGACAAAGGACTTGGCCATGCCAAAGTTGGCGGGCTCCTGTAACTCCCGCTCCAGGCGTCGAGTGGCCTGTGGGGTCAAGCGTGCCAGCATCTGTCTGGCTTGCGGCAACTGATAGACACGCTCTAAAAAGTGCCAGAAGGCCCGTAATTCTTGGATAATCTCCGCTGCGTCTCCCCGCTGCGTGATGACCTTGCGCGGGAAGAGGCCAAAGACGACTTCTTCGAGATCGCTGGGGGTCATCGTCGGTGGGGTCACGCCGGGATAGGTGATGGCATAGTGGATCATTGCCCCTGCCCAGCCCAGTTCGATTCCTCGCTCTTTGATCGCTTGCCCTTCTGGCGAGGCAGCAAACTGCTCCATCAAGGCGTGTTCATAGTGTACGGCTTTCTCCTCCAGATAGGTGCCCTGTTCATCAAAGACGGCTTCATTGAGATCAAATGACATTCTCATCCTCCTGCGTGTTCGGTTCGCAGCCCCTGTTCTCTGCTCGACTAAGGCGCATGACTATGCAGCGAGGATGGCTGCGCGAGAAGGCTCCTTCTCGGCCACATGAAGCACACGCGCTCGCAGCAGTGGGAGTTTGGCACGACCATACATGCTCCTTTTCATGAGCTTAAGCCGGTTTACATGTCCTTCGAGAGGACCTTGACTCCAAGGGAGAGTCAATCCTGCAAACACTGCGGCTTTATCTTGTTGAATGCCTCGGGCAAACGACTCCAATTCGGGCAAACGGCTCGCTTCTGCCTCGCTAAGCCAGGCATCCAGATGGTATCCGGTCTGCTCTCGGATCATCTGCATGAACGCTTGTGCCAAGCGGTAAGCGGCCTCTGCATTGGGACTAGCTTGTCTGACCAATGCCAGTTCATTTTGCTGAGTCTTGTCCAGTGCATCCGGTTGACACATGAACAGCCAAGTGGCTCGCTGTGCAGAGAAGTTTTCCAGTGGTGCTACTGACAAGGGGACGCTCCTGGGTCTTCGCAGTTTCAATGGGACCGACTTTGAGGTGTCTGATTGAGGTGTTCGTAGCCTCGCGAGATAACGATACATGGCCTTGGATGAACCTTTGTAGCCTTGGGCAGTCAGCTCTTGATAGAGCTGTAAGCCATTGCGGTTTCCCTCTTGCCACCACTTGAGGACATAACGCTCATAGGGATCGATGAGGCTGGGTCGTCTGCGCCGCCGTCTGGCTTCTGGAAAGGAGCCATAGGCCAACCATCGCTGCACTGTTCGTCCAGATATTCCAATCCGCGTGCCAATGTCGGCCATCGTCAGCCCCTGGTCACCAAGTTCAAGAGCTTGCTCGTATCGATCCAGTTTCTGAGCACATCGAGCGAGACGAGCTTGTTCCTCGCGACGCGAGCGAGCAGGGCGCTTTTCTTCCTCCAACACAGGTTCCGTCTTTGCTCCTTGCTCTGGCATGGCTTGCGTGTGCAAGCCACGTCGGATTTCAGCTCTGAAGCGAGCTAACAGCGTCGAGACACTCTCGGCTAAATTCTTCCCCAAATGCCACCGGTCTGCCACTTCAATGGCCTGTGGGGCACCTTTCTTGATGGCAGCCGCGTATTGGGAAGAGCGGTCTCGACTCACGATTTCCACACTGGGATACTTCTCAAACCAGGCTGAGACAGTTTCGACCGACCGATCAGGTAACACATCGAGAGGTTTGCGGCTTTCCAGATCGCAGATCAGCGTTCCATAGCGCAGTCGACGTTTCCATGACCAATCATCCAGCCCCACCACACGGGGAGATGCGGCCGTAGGCAGTTCGGCTCCTTTGACCAGGCGCAAAATGGTATCGGGGCCCCCTGGATAGCTCAGTTTCTTGCCCAGGCGTGCACCCGCCTCTCCGCCTAGTTCAAAGCCTATCTCTCGGAGCGCCTCTTGCAAGCGCAAGGTGCATTTGACACGCGGCAACGTGAGAGAAGGAAAGCGTTCGGCAAAGATTTTGCGCATGCATGTGCTCTCTTGGCAGAAGAAGCGGCGCACATGAAGAACCAGATGAACAGGACGTCCACTGACTGGTAGATCGCGTACGGTGCGCGTGTAACGGCTTTGTATCCGTTTGGAGATGGTACCACAACACGGGCATGAGGCTTCTGGAGAAGCAGAACGCGCCGTGATGGTCACCTTATTGGTCATACTTATTTGCTCAATCACAAGGTCGGAAAGGTCTGGAATAATGGTCATGGGCTCACATTGGATCTGAAAAACGTCTTGTTGGAGGATTTGTTTGGTTCTTCAGTATACCACATTTCGCATCAGCAGGCTTGCGGGAGAACCATATCCTGTCCGGTTTGACGTGATTAGTGTCCTCGTAGTCCATGCGGAGAGGAGCGGAAAGACAAACTTCTGCACGAATGGACCAATGGACACGATCTCTGTCAAAAGTTGCGCCACAGTCGCGGTTATGCGTCAAAATCAGGGTGCTATGATATTCAGGTATGGTTCTCAACTGGCTTGTCAAGCCAACTGCTGGACACTATATCTGTCACTGGCGAGGACAAAGAGATTGTCAAATCACACATGTCGTGGCAGTGAAGAACATCTTTGGCAAGAAATCCGAGAAGTTGGAAAGAAAGTGCAACGCATATGAGAGGCGAGCAACGCGCTGCCATGATATGCTGGACAAAGCCGATTTACTGCCACGATATATGGTACAACTGTACAGAGCCTGCTTGCCTTCAACGAGCTTTTGAGCCTAAGCTATTGCCAGAATATGCTAGAGAGACATAGCCTAAATATGCTTGAAGTCGCAAATAGGTCAATCACAGGTAAAAGTCAAGCATAACGGAATCTAGTGGAAAAGATAGTTGGAGTATATCAGGAACAGCTATCCAGTCGCACCGATTTCAGGCAAGATGAGTTGCTCCACAAGAGCAGCGACCTTGCTTGGTTTCTTGCGTGGATTTGACTCTGGTCTCCGCAGCGCGAGTAACCATTCCGTCTCGGAAAGTTGCCAGAGCTGGACTTATCTGAAGTTCAGCATGAAAACGAGGGGGTGTGACATTGGGGATATATCTTCAATGTCACACCACGTCTTGTTCAAAGAGCCTTTTCCCTTGTTAGGGCAGAGAGTCGTGAACGTCCTGTTTGGGGACATCAAGCCATTGGTGAATCTGCTGTGTATGGTCGTAATAATGCTCATAGGAATTGTCCGCAATGACGGCAATGAGTGAGGAACCAGACCAAGCTTTGGTCCAGGCAAAGCGATGTGGCGTACTGAGATCCTCTTCCGAAAATGTTTGAACAAGCAGGTTCACCTGGTGGAGGAACTGCTGATGAGCATGATGAAAGAATTTCTGCACCTCTGCCAGGGAGCGATCTCGGTTCTCCCGATAAATCCGGTCATTCGACTCGTTGTCAAGCCGTTCTGATGGCTGTGGAGTTCCCCCCTGCACAACCTCCTCAAGCCATAGGGTGCAGATGTGTTCCCAGGCGGCAATATGAGCCATGATATCTTTGATGGACCATTCTCCCTCAAAGGGTGGGGTACAGAGTTGAGTTTCACTCAGGGGAGTGACAAGTGACTCAAACTGCGCATATTCCGCCTGGATCGTGTTCAGCAAGGTGGTTTTGTCCATTTCATCCTCCGAAGAGATTTCATGTCATACGAACGAGACGCTCCTGTGGTGAGCCAGGCGACGCCCTCTCTTGAAGAAAGTCTGGTGCGCTTCATATGCTTGGATCAAGCAAAGACTTTTTTCAGGATTTTTTGTACTGAGCAACTGACTACACCTGCTCATAGAGTTTACCATATGCTTCCTTGAGTTCTGCTTTGAGCTTACGGTTTTCTTCTTCCAGTGCTTTGATGCGTCGATCACGGGCTTCCAGCAACACCTCTTTTGTTTTGTCCGTTCGAGTCTGGTGCTGTTGTCGTTCTGTCCACTGTCGTTCAATACGCTCCTGACCTTGCTGAGCGCGCAAGACTTCAACGCGTTCTCGTACATCAGCGTTCGCATACAAATAGCTCTTGGTCACGTTTGCCGCCTTCGCGACGGTGTTAAAGTTCACAATTTGCTGCTCGCGAAGGAGCTGGTCAATCGCCTGATGAACACGTTTCTGAGTCTCCTCGGCCTTACGGTGGGCGTAGGCCAGAAGGCCGTGGGTGTTTGGCGCAGTTGCTGCTTCTTTCTTCATGTGTGCTGCTCCCTTTCCGCTGGTGTGTATTCGCGCATGGCTTTCCCTGCTGGGTGATGCAGATCGCCTTTGCAAAGCACCTGGATCAGCGGCAGAACCCGGTTGAGCTTCTGCGTGTTTCGCTCCACCCAGATCTCGCTTCCAGCTTTTTCTCCAAGCTCAATCAGTTCGTGGAGTTCTCGTTCCTGCTTCTCGAATTGAGGCAGGAAATCAGGCGTGATGCAGAAGTGGCGGCAGGTGTAGCAAGGTGAATCTTGTGTTGGACAATTGGCTTTCTTCGGCTTGAAGCAGTATCCATCGGCAAGTCGAACCGCATCCAGGTTGCGACGGATATGCTCCCATTCGATCTCCTGTTCGCTGCCGAGTTGTTCTGTACTCACAACCTTTGGCTGGCCTTGTGCGTCAATGCGTACTGCTCCCTTCGCAAATGCCTGTTCCCATTCTTTTCGAATGGTTGAGTCGAGAATTTTCGCGTAGACCATGGTCATCTCAGGCGAGAAGTGGGCCATCCACTTTTGAACGTGTACCAAGCTCATCCCGGCATTGATCAACTCCACAGCTTTTGTGTGACGAAAAGCGTGGTTCTTAAAGTGAAAAAGAGCTCCTGCTTCATCTCGAATTTCCTGGTTTTGGGCCAATCTGTTGAGCGCGTGTTGACAGCGCCTAAAATCCAATGGACGCCCTTTTCGTTGCTGAGTAGTAGCAGGGAAGAGATATCGATGAGGATTGTTCTGGACAGAAACCATCTCTTTGATCTGCAAGCGTTGAGCGGTTACGAGCGCAGCAATCTCATCTGAGATGGGAACCTTGTGGTTGAGGACATCTGTTTTCTGAATATCCCCGCGAAGCCACCATCCGTTGTTGGTGTGTTCCAAGCACGTGTCGTACCGAAGGTTCAGTACATCAGAGATACGCCAACCAGAGGCGCGTAAGATGACGACGATCGGAAGGTAACGAGGAGGCAACAGATGCATGTGTTGTTCAAGTTGAAAAAGGATATGCTCAGGAATATATTTAATTTCTCGATCCCTCTGTTGTACCCTTTTCCCTTTATCGTCAGGCCAGAGAAGTCTTCCCACAGGCAAAAGTGGTGCCCCAGGACTAGAGGTGCGCTCAAGGTATTCTAGAAAATACTGGAGGCGAGCAACCGCATCCCACACATAGCTACGCGTGATGAGTTTGCCGTGACGATTCGTCGTTCCAACGGTTCCTTGCAGATGCAGCAGATACCCCTCAATATCAGCGCGTTTTAAGTGTTTCAGGTCAGTCGCAGTAGGGTGAGAGGCGACAAAGAATGCCAGGAAGGTTCGAATATGGCGTAATGCGATACTGCATTCAGAAAATGAACGCTGAATGAGCCGGAATCTGAGGTATCGTTTCACGTCAGCGCGAAAGGCAGGAGGAATTTGCGTAAAGTTCAGCGTGTTGTCGCTTCGATGTGCAGGATACCTTGCTCCAGGAATGCGCCGAACATCCCAGACATCTTTCGCGCATTCCTGCTCGATGGGTTCAATTGGAGGAGTTGTGACCAGAGAAAGAGGCGATGTCATTGCACATTCCCCCTTTGTGCTGTTCGGCTGAGTTGGAGTTTTTCCTCTGCCTGCTCCCAATCCTCTCGCATTTCTTCCGCGCTGGGATGAACATAAAGCTGATAGGTATACTGGAACTGGGCATGTCCAGCGCGTTCGCGGAGTACCTCTGGACGCATGCCATTTTTCGCCAGACTGGTTAAGGAGCTATGACGCAAGAGATGGGCGTGGGCATCGATGGCTGTTTTGTGCTTGAGCCGTTGAAAAAGATCATTGATATCTGCATACTCTAGCGGCTGGCCAGCATTACCACCTCGGAGCTTGATGAACAAATGATTCGTTTCTACCTCATCGGTATGGATGATGACCAGGTAGTCAAGGATTTGATTGATCAACTCGTCTGAAACATCAACGCTTCGACAACTTGCAGGCGTTTTGATTTCCGCATCATTGGGAAGAGGGCCACGATCACGCACATGGATTTTGCGTCCGTCCACATCCACATCCTCGATCCACAAGGCAAGGCACTCTCCAATACGGAGAGAACTCTCGTAAAGCAGCGTCAGCAGCAAGTGATCGCGAGGGTTCTCACACGCATTCACAAGTGTCTCGATCTGCTCTTTCGAGAGCGTCTTTGGCTGCTCGCGTCTCGGCACGCGCTGTTTCAGGAGGTTCTTCTCTACTAATTTCCCCTTAGCAATATGATGGAGAAAGCTCTTGTAGGACCTTGCTCTGGCTGGCAGATAGGTTCGGGTTTTCTCATTGAGATTGCTAGCCAGGTCATCTTGCCGCCAGAGATAATCGTAAAATCCTGAAACGGCAGTAATACATCCATTAATGGTGGTATTGGCACGAGCTTGGACAACGGGCTGCACCGGAAGCACTTTGAGCGAACGGTAAGGATTTTTGAGCCAGAGGACAAACCCTCCCAGATCGTCGAGTGTGACTTCCTGGTAATCAAGATCTTGTTGAGCAAGGTAGGTAAAGTACAGCGAGAGGCTTTGAGCGTAGGCACGCAGGGTGTTTCGTGCTCGGCCAATAGCATCGAGATACTTGAGGTAGCGAACAACCGGAACGATCAAATCCCCACGATCATCAACAACAATATACCGCTTATGATGGTGCTGTGGGGTGACTATTTCTTGGACACGCATGATGGTTTCCCTTTCCAACATCAACAACAACCAATAACCATCTCATATCGTAGACGTTGAACACTATCCTACGAGGCTTTCGTTGGGTCGTCAAGCGCCTGTGAAAAAAGAGCTATTCCTTCACGTTGAGGACTATGAATACACACTATCTCGTTACTTTTAATAAGTCCAGTTGTGGGCTGCGAAAATGCGTCTCTAGGCGGCGAGGATTCTTGACCTCAGTGATGTCTCCCGTCTTCTTTTCAATGGAAAGCTCGTAGAGGGAGAGGGCCGTTGCTTGGTACTCTACCTTCAAATTTCCCTCATAGACCCACACGGAGACATCTTCCCCTGCTAGGCCCCGCTCGCCATACAAACGCCAGTGCTTGAACCTGACGTACCCATGGCCTAACGGTGTGATTCTGACGAAAGGAGTAGAGTAGGCGGCAAGCGAGGTTCCTTTCGGACCTTTTCCTCCCGCCCCTCCCCGAACCTGTGCTTGCACCTTTCGATGCACACGGCTCTCCAATTTCCAAGAGTTTCCAGAGTTTGGTATTTCGCATTACGCGACCGTCATCTTTTCACTCCCGTACTCTCTGTTCCCCTTCCCCATGTATCGGGCTGGACTGAACCCGTGAGACGACTCCACTGTCAAAGTCAACATCTCATTCCTCGCACATAGGCGGTCTCAAACTCAACAGGTGGTACATACCCCAAGCTGGAATGCAACCGTTTGGTATTATAGACCT
>JAABUX010006804.1_pt1 | contig 13557 bp, 13 predicted proteins | sample 5561851 | NCBI WGS metagenome assembly JAABUX01 (sample SAMN10711883, study PRJNA513361) | rock metagenome | isolation source: Antarctica rocks | place: Antarctica: Victoria Land, Richard Nunatak red sandstone | collected 2016-01-03 | reverse complement strand
CTCGAGCGCCATGCAGGAGACGAACACGCCAAGCCCCGCCCAGATCCCGGCTGCGCGTCCGCTGCTGCGCCCGGGCAGGTAGCGCGTGTAGTCCGTGGCGTAGGGGTTCCAGCCCGCGGCGTAGCCGAAGGCGGCGCCGACAGTCAGCAGGAAGCCGCCGATGCCCCCGGTGCCGTGCACCGACGACGGGTGGGCCTTGGACACGGTGACGACGCCGGCTACCACGAACGCGGCGGCGAGCAGCGGGAAGGCGACCCGCTCGAACATGTGGACGAGGTTGTGCCCGAAGAACGCGACCGCCAGCTGCAGCGCCACGATGAAGACCAGGCAGGCCACCTTCGACCAGCCGAACAGGGTGCTGAGCGCGAGCGCCCCGCTCACGCTGTTGACGGCGAACCAGCCGACGCCCGCGATCACGGCGTTGAGCCCGGCGGGCAGGATGTTGCCGAGGTAGCCGAAGGAGATCCGCGACAGGATCATCTGCGGCACCCCGAACCGTGGGCCGCGGGCCGACAGCACGCCGTGGCTCAGCGAGCCGAGCAGCGTGCCGACGAAGATGCCGAGGACGGCCTGCGAGAACGTCAGGCCGAAGAACTGTACGGCGATGACGCCGACGAAGATCGTCGCGAACTCGAGGTTGGGCGACATCCAGGTCCAGAACAGGTCGAGCGGCCGCCCGTGGCGCTCGTCGGCCGGGATGTACTCGGCCCCGCCCGGCTCGACCTTGGCGACCTTGCTGCCGTAGGTGCCCTCGCGGATCTCGCCGGTGACCCGGACCGTCTCGTCCGTCCGCTGGTCCGTGCTCGTCGATACCGCTGACATCTGCCGTCCGCCCTTCGGTGCACGTGGCCGCTGCCGTCACCGTAACCGGCGCACCCCTGGTTGATGGCGCAACGGTGTTAGGCACAGCGTGAGATGGGTAACGCCGGGCAGGCTGTCCGTGGGCGCAATCAGCGCCGCCGGGCGGCTGGCTCCCGGCTGATCAGGTCGAGCGCCACCTGGTCGGCGGCGCCCCGGCGCACCTCGACCCGGAAGCCCAGCCCCTCGGCGAGGTCGGACACCGCGTGGGCGAAGGTGATCCCCTCGCCTGCCCCGGGCAGTACGGGCGCAGTCAACAGCGCGCGGGCCAGCCGCCCCTTGCCGACCTTGGCCGGATGGCTGATGGCCCGGAGCACCCGCGCGCGCCCCCGTCCCCGCTCGACGAGCACGCGGACCGGGACGACCTGCCGGCGCAGCGGGCCCGTCACCGGCCACATGGCTGCGTAGTCAGTCGAACGCAGGTCGAGCACTGGCCCGTGGCCGAGCAACAGCGGCAGGTACCCGCGCAGGGCCGGGCGCCACCAGGCGGTCACCGACCCCACCCCCGGCACCGTTGCCGAGGCAGGGACCCGGTGGTCGGGCAGCAGCTCGTCCGCCCGGACCGCCCCGAACGCCCCATCCATGATCACGACGGTGCCGGCGGCGCGGGCCCGCTGCGACTCGGTCAGCGTGGTCGCATCCAGCGCCTCGTAGAGGACGCCGGTGAAGCGCTCAATGGCGGGCATCGTCGGCGCGTCGAGCATTGTCGTGTTCACGGCGAGGGCTGTCGCGGCGCTCCCCGCCGGGAGCTTCAGCGCGGCCGTCGCCGCAGCGGGATCGTCCCGGCAGAACCGGGCGACCGCCTCCAGCAACGGCCCCCTGGCCGCGGCCAGGAGAGGTGGCCCGAGCCCAGCGGTGCGCAGCGAGGGCCCAGTCCCGCCCGAGGCCTTGGTCTCACTGGGCGGGAGCAGGACCAGCACGCTCGGCCCCCTCTCGCCCGCTGCTCATCCGGTGCACAGGTGCCCCGGTAACCTCGGACGCGCCGTGCTAGTCACCCTGGATGCCGTCAGCCTGACCCATGGCACCACGACCCTGCTCGATGCAGTGTCGCTCGGCATCGATGACAACGACCGGATCGGCGTCGTCGGTCGCAACGGTGCCGGCAAGAGCACGCTCGTCCGGGTCATCTCTGGCGTGGAGCCGCCGGACAGCGGGCGGGTGGCGCCCCGCGCCGGCCTGCACATCGGGTTGCTCGACCAGACCGACCGGCTGCCGGGCGGCACCGTCGGCCAGCTCGTGCTGGGCGACCGCCCCGAGCACGAGTGGGCTCGCGATGCTGCCACCCGCGCGGTGCTCGACGGCCTGGGTGTGCGCGACCGGCTGGAGCAGGACGTCGCCGCCCTGTCCGGCGGGGAGCGCCGGCGGGTCGCGCTCGCGGCGCTGCTCGTCGAGGACAGCCTCATCGGCCTGGACCTGCTGGTGCTCGACGAGCCGACCAACCATCTCGACGTCGAGGGAGTCGACTGGCTCGCCGGCCACCTCGCCCGGCGGCGCGGTGCGCTGCTGACGGTCACGCACGACAGGTGGTTTCTCGACGCCGTCTGCCGCACGACGTGGGAGGTCGGCCGCGGCGATGTCGCGGCCTACGACGGGGGCTACGCCGCCTACGTGCTGGCACGCGCCGAGCGTGAACGGGTCGCGGTCGCCACCGAGTCGCGGCGGCAGAACCTGGTCCGCAAGGAGCTGGCATGGCTGCGCCGGGGGCCGCCGGCCCGCACGTCGAAGCCGCAGTTCCGCATCGACGCCGCCAACGCCCTCATCGCCGACGAGCCGGCACCGCGCGAGTCGATGGTGCTCAAGCGAGCTGCCGCCGTCCGGCTGGGCAAGACTGTCTACGACCTCGAGGACGTGACTGTCGGCTACGGCGACAGGCGGCTGCTCGAGCACGTCACCTGGCAGCTCGGCCCGGGTGACCGGGTCGGGGTTGTCGGGGTCAACGGCGCGGGCAAGAGCACGCTGCTGCGCCTGCTCGCCGGAGACCTCCCCCCGCAGCACGGCGAGGTTCGGCGCGGCAAGACCGTGCGCCTGGCCTACCTCTCCCAGGACGTCGTCGAGCTCGATCCGGCGATGCGCGTGCTCGAGGCGCTGGAGGAGGTCGGGCGCGTGCTTCCGGTCGCCGGTGGCCGGGAGCTGACAGCGGGCCAGCTGCTGGAGGCGTTCGGCTTCCCCGCCGCCAAGCAGTGGACCCGGTGCGGCGAGCTGTCCGGTGGGGAGCGTCGGCGCCTGCAGCTGCTCCGGCTGCTGCTGGAGGGCTCCAACGTGCTGCTTCTGGACGAGCCGACCAACGACCTCGACATCGAGACGTTGCAGGCCCTGGAGGACGTCCTCGACGGCTGGCCCGGCTCGCTCGTCGTGGTCAGCCACGACCGCTACTTCATCGAGCGGACCGTCGACGTGGTGGTGGCCCTGCTCGGTGATGGGCGGCTGGCGGCGCTGCCGGGCGGCATCGAGGAGTACCTCGAGCGCCGGAGGCAGGCGCCGCCGGCGGAGCGGGTCGCGGGCGGCGGCGCGATGACGCGGGACGACGCGGCGCGGCGCCGAGGCGACAGCCGGGAGCACGACCGCCAGCGGACCAAGGAGCTCGGGCGGCTGGAGCGCGCGATGCAGCGCCTCGACCGGCGCCGCAGCGACCTGCACGAGCGGATGGCCGAGGCGGCCAGCGACCACGAGGCGGTAGCCCGGCTCGATGCCGAGCTGCGCGAGGTGCTGGCAGAGACGCAGACGGCCGAGGAGGCCTGGCTCGACCTTGCCGAGGAGGCGTGAACGATCCGAGCGAGGGGGCTGGTGCGGTCGGCTGTTGGCTGGTAGCCTCGACCCCGGTTGTAGTTGCAGTCCTCGTACGTCTTGACGCCCGCGGGTTCTGACAGCGGGCGTCCACCATCCGGTTCGACCGGGTCGGACACCTCCGCGCAACCCGGGCCCGCAAACGCGGGACCGTCGTGCTACCCCGGAGGAGCCACAATGGCCCAGGGCACCGTGAAGTGGTTCAACGCTGAGAAGGGCTTCGGCTTCATCAGCCAGGATGGCGGAGGCGCTGACGTCTTCGTGCACCACTCGGCAATCGACATCTCGGGCTACCGCACCCTCGACGAGGGCCAGCGGGTCGAGTTCAACGTCACGCAGGGCCAGAAGGGCCCGCAGGCCGAGCAGGTACGTCCCGTCTGACGTTCCACTGCCTCACAGGGGGCGGGTCGTGCGCTTGTCGCACGGCTCGCCCTTTGTCATGCATGTGCGGGCCGAGCCGAGGCTGTGGACGAGCCGAGACTGTCGGACCCAGCCACTAGCGTTCCTGACATGCCAGCCACCGTCCCCCCCGCGCCGCCTGCGCTCCCGCTCGCCGCTGCAGCACAGGAGTGGCTGGTGCGCATCGCGGGCCAGCAGGCCGTGCTGCGCGACGACCAGGAGACGGCGATCGCGGCCCTCGTCGGCGGCCGATCGGTGGTCAACGTGCAGCGCACCGGGGCGGGCAAGAGCGCGGTCTACTGGGTAGCCACCGCCCTGCGCCGGGCCGCCGGCGCCGGGCCCACTCTGGTCGTGTCGCCGCTGCTGGCCCTGATGCGTGACCAGGTGGCCGCTGCCACCCGCGCCGGGCTAGCCGCCGCCACGATCAACTCGGCCAACCTCGAGGAGTGGGATGCGATCGAGGCCCGGCTGCTCGCCGGCGAGCTCGACGTCCTGCTCGTCAGTCCCGAGCGGCTCAACTCCTTCGGGTTCCGCGAGCGGGTACTGCCCGGCCTCGGCCACCGGCTCGGGCTGCTCGTCGTCGACGAGGCCCACTGCATCTCCGACTGGGGCAACGACTTCCGGCCCGACTACCTACGGCTGCGGCAGCTGATCGCCGCCCTACCCGCGGGCACGCCGGTGCTCGCCACCACGGCGACGGCCAACCAGCGGGTGACCGCTGACATCGCGAGCCAGGTCGGCGAACAGACCCTGACCCTGCGCGGACCGCTCGACCGCGACTCGCTCTTCCTGTCCGTCGTGCCGACAGGCTGCACCGCCGAGGCCTACGCCTGGGTCGCCGATGCCCTGCCGGGGTTCGGCGGCTCGGGCATCGTCTACACCCTCACCGTCGCGGAGACGCGGCGCCTGGGAGACTTCCTGACCAGCCGCGGTTTGCGTGTCGCCGCCTACTCCTCCGACACCGCTCCCGAGGAGCGAGCGCGCCTGGAGCAGGCCCTGCTCGACGGCGAGATCACCGCCCTGGTAGCCACCAGCAGCCTGGGCATGGGGTACGACCACCCCTCGCTCGCCTTCGTGGTCCACCTCGGCGCCCCGGCGAGCCCCATCTCCTACTACCAGCAGGTCGGGCGGGCGGGGCGAGCCGTCGCGAGCGCCGCCGGAGTCATGCTGCCGACCGCCGCCGACGAGCGGATCTGGGCGTACTTCGACTCGACCGCCATGCCGCCGGAGCGCACCGTGCGGACCGTTCTCGACGCCCTCGGTGACGGGGCGCGCAGTGTCCCCGCGCTGGAAGCAGCGACCGACGTGCGCCGGGGCCGGCTCGAGACCCTGCTGAAGATCCTCGACGTCGACAGCGCGGTGGAGCGCACCCGCGACGGCTACCAGCTCACCGGCAAGCCCTGGCACTACGACGCCGACCGGTACGCAGCCGTCTCGGCCGCACGCCGGGCCGAGCAGCAGCAGATGCGCCGCTACCTCGCCGGGCAGAGCTGCCTGATGCGCCAGCTGCGCGAAGCCCTCGACGACTCCTCCGCGCAGGACTGCGGCCGCTGCACCGCGTGCACCGGCGTCGTCCCGGCACCCGCCGCGCCGACCACCGAGACCATTGCCGCCGCGGTGCAGCACCTGCGTTCGGCCGTGTCGGTGCTGGAGCCGCGCAAGATGTGGCCCACCGGGTGCGGCCGGCGCGGTCGCATCCCGGAGAACCGCCGTGCGGAACCGGGGCGGGCACTCGCTTTCGCCGAGGACCCGGGATGGGGCGAGGCGGTGCAGGCGGCCCTGGCCGGCGACTCCGAGCTCGACGACGAGCTGCTCGGCGGGCTGGTCGGGGTCCTGCGGCGCTGGGGATGGCCGGCGGGGCGCCCGGTTGCCGTCGTCGCCGTTCCGTCCCGTCGGCATACCCGGCTCGTGGCCAGTATCGGCGAGCGCCTCGCCGAGATCGGCCGGATGCAGGTAGCCGACCCCCTCGCACTGGTGCCGTCCGCCGGGTTCGCCGACGACGCGCCTACCTCACGGGCGTCCGCGCAGTCGGCACTCAGCCGGCTGCGGCTGGGCCTGCCCACGGCTGTCCCGGACGGCCCGGTGCTGCTCGTCGACGACTACGCCCGCAGCGGGTTCACGCTGGCAGTGGCGACCGACCTGCTGCGAGAGGCCGGCTCCGGCCCGGTGTACCCGCTCGTGCTGCACAAGCGGGTGTGAGGCGCAGCTGACTTGCCCGTCAGCCGTCGAGCGCGCCTCACCGGCTCAGGCCGACGCGCGGGTGTAGATCTGCTTGTCGAGTTCCAGGCAACGGTCGCGCCCCGTATGGCTGAGCAGCTGGACGTCCCAGGCCAAGGCACCAGTGAGCACGTGCAGGTCGCACGACCTTGGGCGGAACTTGGCCTCGTCGCCGACCCCCGGGACGGACTGATAGGCGGCAACGGACGTCTCGGACTCGAAGAAGGTCTTGGCGAATGCGGCGGCCCGGGTCTGGTCGGGTGCCTTCGTCGCGGCGTCGTCCAGCCGGACATACAGGCTGGCGGGGTCCGGGGACATGAGCGTGCAGCCGATCAGGCCGTCGCTGGGCGCCGCGGAGGCCCACTTGTCGCTGGTCAACGTCATCATCGCCGGCAAGGGCAGCTTGGCGCAGACCTGAGCCGAGGTCGGCACGACCGGTCTTGCTGCGGGGGCGGCGCTGGACGGCTGCGCGCCGACCGACGAGGCGCTCGAGGTGCTGAGGCGCTCGACCCGCCACAGCCCGCGAGGCCCGCGCCGGCGAAGGCCGTGGCCAGGCAGACCCGGCCCACCCGGGCAGCAGCGCCTGTGGCGTGGCGCGATCTGTCACAGCGCGTCGGCGGTGAAAGAAACAAGCATGCCAGGTGAGGCCCTCCCCCTCATGGGGAGGGCGTGGCTGCCTGGGCGGAGGGTGTGGTCTCCGGCGTGGCGGCGACGGTGGGGCTGGGCGACCCGGCATCCGGCGAAGCCGAACGCGTCGGGGGGGCGGTGGGCTTGCGCGTGGGGCTAGGCGTGGTGTGCTGGGTAGGCGCCGGGCTCGGCGTGGAGGTCGGCGACGGGGTCGGCGTGAGCGTGACGGCCGGTGTCCGCACCGGCTGGTGGGTCGAGGATGAGCCACCGATGAGCGAGCCGACCGACGTACCGGTCGACGAGCCCCCGCCGACCAGGGACGACACCGGCTGTCGGGTCGCGGCCTCAATGGCTGTGATGGCGCCGATCGCGAGCGCGAAGACCAACGCGGTCACCCCGCCGATCGGCTTCCAGCGGCGCCGCAGCACAGACAGCGAGCGCGCCAGGGAGTCCCTGGGTAGCGGAAGGGGCAGCGGCAGCGGGTGAGCAGAAGATCCGCCGCCGGCAGTCCGCCGGGCCAGCGCCAGTTCCCGCAGCCGATCGTTGGTGCGGCGCAGCGACGCGCTGTAGACAGCAGACCCGACAGTCGCGATGACGCTCGCCAGAGCGGCCCCGATGACGGTGCCGGCTACGCCGAAGGACGAGGACACGACAGCAGCCGACACCGCAGCGAGCGCCGAGCCGATCACCTGCACCACGCTGACGCTGCCTGGACCGCTCCGGGCCACAGCACTGGCAGGCTCGGGTTCGTCCGTCCCCATAGGTGGCTCGGCTGCGGGCTGCGCCGAGGGTGCCAGACCCTGCAGGAGCGGGTCCGGGTCACCGGAGCGTGGGCGGTCATTGGCGCGTGCGGTGCGGTCGGGCATCAGGGCGGCGGTTCCTCCAGGTGGCCGGGCACCGTCTCGGTGCGGCTCGTCGTTCGTCGGGCGAATGAACCGGTGGCGGCTACGTGTATGACACTCCCGCAGGACCTGCTGACCGGTCAACTCCACTCTACGCCGGGTGCTAGCGATTGCAAGCACCCATCGCGGGGGGTGACGCGGTTGGCATACCGTGGCCCGGATGGCCGAGGGCAGCACGGGGCGGGGCCTTGCCGCGACCGGTCGGCGGTCGAGCATCCGCCTCTCGCGGGACGTCCCAACGGCGCCCTGGAGCGCGCCCTCGTTGTGGCGGGCGAGCCCGGCCACCCTCGCGGTGCTGCTCGTCGGCTTGTGGCTGTTCGGCACGGGTGAGGCGCTGCTCGTCGCGGCGCGCCTCGGCACCTCACCGTGGACCGTTCTCGCCGTCGGCATCTCGCGGCACACCGTGCTGTCGGTGGGAGAGGCCACCCTGGTGATCAGCCTGGCTGTGCTCGCGGCGTGGGTTCCGTTGCGGGTGCGTCCCGGCTTCGGGAGCATCGCCAACGCCGTCGTGATCGCGCTGGCGATCGACGTGATGGGCCACGTCCTGCCGCACCCGCGTGCTCTAGGACTCCGGCTGGTGCTGGTGCTTGTCGGCATCGCGCTCACCGGAGCGGGGAGCGGGCTCTACCTGACGGCGGCAATGGGGCCCGGTCCCCGCGACGGGTGGATGACCGGGCTGCACCGCCGGTTCGGGTGGCCTATCGCCAGGGTCCGGTTTGGCATCGAGGCGGCCGCGCTCACGTGCGGCTGGCTGCTCGGCGGAACGGTCGGCATCGGCACGGCCCTGTTCGCGGTGCTCATCGGGTGGACGGTCGCCCTCGCGCTCGGCATCGTCCGCGCGGCCACCGCCGCCTGACCGCCGAGGGTTCAGGCCGCCTTGGCAGGGCTCCCGTCGGCGTCGCGCCAGAGCCCGGCCGGCGAGTCGGGGACGGCCGGCACCTCATGCAGACCGGACGCGGTCCGCCGCATCCGGCGCAGCACCAGACCGCCGCCGGCCGCTGCGACCAGGCAGGCGACCCCGCCCAGCACCAGCCCGGCCCGGCCGCCAAAGGTGTCGGCGACAGCACCCGCGATGGGGCCGCCGATCGGGGTCGACCCGAGGAAGGCAACCGACCACAGCGCCATCACCCGGCCGCGCATCTCCGGCGCCGCCGACAGCTGCAGCGTCGCGTTGCCCAGCGACAGGAACTGCACGCTTGCCGCTCCGACGAGCGTCAGCGCCGCCATCTCCCATCCGAGGCTCGGCGCGGCTGCGGCGAGCAGGATGACGAGGCCGAACGCGGCGGCGGCGCGCACCAGCGGTCCGAGACCCGTTCGCCCCCGGCCGGCCACAGCGAGGCCGCCGACCACGGCGCCGAGACCCATCGCGGCGGTCAAGAGGCCGTAGGCCGGCGCGCCGCCGTGGAACGTCGTTCGCGCCACGACCGGCAGCACCACCTGGAACTCGTAGGCCAGCATGCCGACGACGCCCATCATGAACAGCGGTACCGCGAGCGCGGGGCTGTGCCGGACGTAGCTCAGCCCGGCGCGCAACTGGCCGGGGCGGCGGGTCGAGGGCTTCGACGGGTGCAGCCCCGCGGCGTCCATCGTCGCGAGCGCGGCGATGGCGGCCAGGTAGCTCGCCGCGTTCGCGAGGAAGCAGATGCCGGTGCCCACGGTGGCGATCAGGATGCCGGCCACGGCCGGGCCGACCGCCCGCGCGGCGTTGACCAGCACGCTGTTGAGCGTGACGGCGTTGCGCAGGTCGTGGGAGTCGACCATCTCCGAGACGAACGCCTGCCGCGCGGGGTTGTCGAAGGTGGTGGCGAGGCCGAGCACGCCGGCGAGCACGAAGACCATCCACAGCTTGACCGCACCGGTGACCGTCAGCAGTCCGAGCACCATCGCGAGGGTGGCCATCACCGCCTGCACGGCGATGATCAGCCGGCGCTTGTCGACCCGGTCGATGACCACGCCGGCGTACGGGCCGAGCAGCAGCACCGGCAGCGTCTGCAGCGCGACGACCAGGCCGAGCGCCGCGCCCGAGCCGGTCAGCGTGAGCACGAGCCAGCCCTGGGCGACAGACTGCATCCAGGTGCCGGCGAGCGAGACGGCCTGGCCGGCAAAGTAGCGCCGAAAGTTCGGGATGCGCAACGCGGCGAACGTGCGGCGGACTGCGCCGTCCGGGTCCGTCATCCCGTCACCTCCTTAGCAGAGGTAACTATACGCCTCCTTGCTTTCAGAGCAGCGTCTGGGTGAGCGCTCCGAGCGCGTAGGTGACGGCCATCGTCAGGGCGCCGACCGACAGGTTGCGCAGCGCGGCGCGGCCGGTCGGGGCGGCGCCGAACCGGGCGGCGAGGTAGCCGGTGCCCCCAAGGCTGGCCAGCACGACAGCGACACAGACCTCGATGCGGACACCGGCGGGGGGCAGCAGGATCGCCAGCAGCGAGAGCAGGCCGCCGAGCAGGAAGGACAGCGCGGACGCGCCGGCGGCCTCCCACGGGTTGACCTGGTCGTCCAGGTCGATCCCGAGCTCGGCCTCGGCGTGCGCGGCGAGCGCGTCGCGGGCGGTGAGCTCGGCGGCGACCTGGCGGGCCAGCCCGATCGACAGGCCGCGCTGCATGTAGAGGTGGGCAAGCTCGTCGAGCTCCTCGTGCGGGATCGTCTCCAGCTCGCCGCGTTGGATGTGCAGCAGCGCGTCCTGGCTGTCGCGGGCCGCCTGCACGGAGGTGAACTCCCCGCCGCCCATCGACAGTGAGCCGGCCAGCAGCCCGGACAAGCCGGTGACCGCCAGCACAATGGTGCTTGGGTGGGTCGCGGCGACCCCGACGACCAGGCCGGCGGTGCTGGTGATCCCGTCGTTGCACCCCAGCACCCCTGCGCGCAGCCGGTTCAGCCGGCTGACCGACGTCGACAGCAGGTGCGCCGAGGCGTGCGCCGGCAGCGCCTCCTCGTGCCGGGGAGGCTCGGCGGCCGCCGGGGGCCAGTTCCGATCGTTCACCATCCCGTCAGTGTCCACGCGTGAAGCGGGCCGTGGCGAAGGCCGCGGGCCGGTTGGGTTGCTCCGTCTGCCCGTACAGGCTGGTGGCGGCTGGCCGATGGCCGATGGCCGATGGCCGATGGCCGATGGCCGATGGCCGATGGCCGATGGCGTAAGTGTGAAAGAGCATGCACAGCGCTGACGGCGCACAGCCCATCGCCCACTGCGCGGCGTTGGGCAGCTGGCTGCGGCTGTCGCGGGCACAGCTGCCGCTCGTGTCGTACTACGCGCTGTACGTGTTCTGGTACTTCGCGAGCGGCTCGACTGGACACGTCCGCACTTTCGTTTCCGACGTGGCCTACCTGCCGCTGGGGGTCGCCGGGCTGGTGCTGTCGCTGCGTGCTGCCCGCGGGCGAGCAGCCGCCGGGACCGCACCGTGTGGCTGCTGATCGCGCTGGCCCTGGCCTTCCGGGCCTGGGGCGAAGGGGCCTGGTGGTGGCTGGAGGCGATTCGCGACCAGTCGCCGTTCCCGTCGGTCGCCGACGTCGGCTACTTCGGGTTCTACCCGGTGCTGATCATCGCGGTGGCGGCGCTGCCGACGAGGCCGCAGAGCCGCCGCGCCTCGGTGGGCAACCTGCTCGACGTGCTGGCGATGGTCGGCGGGGCGTTCATGGTCATCTGGTACCTCGGGGCTGGGCGCAGCGTTGCAGGGCGGCGTCGGCAACCTCGAGCAGGCCCTGAACGTCGCCTACCCGGTGTGGGATCTGCTGCTGATGCTGGCCGCCGGACGGGTCCTGTTGCGCGGCACCGACCCCCGCTGGACGGTCCGGGCCCGGTGGCTGATCGCCAGGGCGATGTGCTTCGTCGTCGCCGATATCGGATTCGGCTACCTGTCCACGAAGGACGGGTTCACCTGATCACTATCGTCGTCGTCGCCCGCCAGCTCGTCGCCGTCTCCGAACACCAGGACCTCGCTGTCCGCTACCGGGAGCGGGCGGTGACCGACGCCTTGACCGGGCTCGACAGCCGCAGCCACTTCCTGGACCAGGCCGAGCGTGTGCTGGCCCGGCACAACCGCGGCAGGTGCGCCGCGGTGATGATCGACGTCGACCATTGCAGGACTGTCAACGACGTGCACGGCCACCTCGCCGGGGACGCTGCGCTGCAGGCCGTGGCGGCCCAAGTGCGGCGAACGGTTCGCGCCCAGGACCTGCTCGCCCGCTTCGGCGGGGATGAGTTCGTCACGCTGCTCGTCGACGTCGACCTGGGGCAGGCCGCCGCGGTCACTGCGCGGATGACCGACCTGAGCCAGCTGCTGGTCGGCGGCCAGCAGCTGTCGCTGAGCATCGGCTGGGCCTGCCAGGCAACAGACATTGCGGCCTTGCTGGGTCGCGCTGACACCGCCCTGTACGCCGCCAAAAAGACAGGCCGCGGCCGGGCGGTCGCCATGCACGACTTGATCCCCGGCCAACGGGTGCACGGACCAGGCGCGTCGCTCCCGTCGGGGACCCGGCACAGCGACCTGGCTGCAACAGTGCCGGTAGCGGCAACAGTGCCGGTAGCGACGGCAACAGCGACGGCGGCGCCGACAGCGGTCAAGACCCGGGTGCAACGCGAGCTGCACGCCGCGATCGTGAACGACCAGCTGACCCTGCACTACCAGCCCAAGGTCGAGATGGCGACCTGGCGGGTGTGCGGAGTCGAGGCTCTGGTGCGCTGGTATCACCCCGAGCACGGCCTGCGCTACCCCGACACGTTCGTGCCGCTGATGGAACAGGCCGGGCTGATGCCTGCACTGACCGACCGGGTCATCGCCCTTGCCCTGGACCAGGTCCTCGCCTGGCAGGCTGACGGCCTGCCACCGCTGCCGGTCGCGGTCAACCTGTCCGCCAGCTGCGTGACCGATACCGCCCTTTCGGCCAGGGTCGCCGCGGCGCTGGGATCCCGTGGTCTGCCCGGGTCCATGCCGCTGCCAGAGATCACCGAGCAGTGCCTGATCAACGACCGGGTCTGCGCCGGCCAGGTCCTCGCCGAGCTGCGCGAGCAGGGCGTGCGGGTCAGCATCGACGACTTCGGCACCGGCTACAGCTCGCTGGCCTACCTGCGCGACCTGCCCGTCGACGAGCTCAAACTCGACCGGGCGTTCATCGCCCCCCTCGCCGACGACGCCCGCGCTGCCGCGCTGGTTAAGAGCACCATCGCCCTGTCGCACGCGCTGGGTGTTCCCATGGTCGCCGAAGGAGTCGAGGACCAGATCACCTGCGACGTGCTCGCCGGTTTCGGCTGCGACATCGCGCAGGGCTATCACCTGGCCCGGCCCATGCCCGCTGCCCAGCTCGCCCACTGGCTCGAGCAGCGCACCACCTTGGCCCGGGGGGAGCTGTTCCTCATGGCAGGTGAGCGCGGCGTCCACCTGCAGGGCCTGGATGCTGCCGCCGGCAGCTGCCAGCGGACCCCGGGCAGGTAGAGCAGGGCCGCCCGGTCGGCCAGCAGCGCAGCGGTCGGGGTTTGGCGGTGCGACCTGTTCGGGCCGGTGGCCCGCGGCTGAGACCTCCACCCAGCGGGTCGCGTCGGCCGCCGTCGCCGTCGGACGGCAAGCGCGGCCGGGTCACCGACCAGGACCGTGAGAGCTTCCGCCGACCCGGTGCTCGAGCCAGCCGCAGTAGGTAATGGCCCCGCGCCTCACCCCATGTGCGGGTAAGCGTGGTCGGTGGCCGGGACGAACGTCTCCTTGATCGAGCGGGGGCTGGTCCAGCGCTGCAGATTCAGCGCGGAGCCGGCCTTGTCGTTGGTGCCGCTGGAGCGCCCGCC